>Ga0118677_10002745_pt1 | contig 34769 bp, 33 predicted proteins | sample AliMusrvi5mmetaG_FD_86154 | JGI IMG/M metagenome (GOLD analysis project Ga0118677, IMG submission 86154)
TGATACTGTCAGGCTTTAAGTCTTCCCGCTTTGAGCTGTCTGCTGTAACATTGATAGCATCAAGAACAAAGGGTTCTGCATGAAGAACTGAGGGAGTCTGAGAGAGTAAGAGCGCTATAAGTGCTGCTGATGATTGTTTGGCTGCTGATCGGTACATAGTGTGTGTTGTTGAGTTAAGAGAGATGTTGTTTTATAAATCCATAACCGGGGCACATATCTTTCGAGAAGAGGTGCCATTTGACGGGGTATCAAAAACATGAACATCCACGCCATATATTTTTTTAAGAGTCTCCGCGGTAAGCGTTGTTTCGGGAGTGCCATACCGGTAGAGCGATCCCTTGTCCATCACGACGACCTTTGAGCCGATCATAAATGCATGGTCTGGGGAGTGCGTGGCCATGAGAATGCCTACCGATTGCTTTTTAAACTCTTTGATTTTCCGGATAACACGTATCTGGTTCCCATAATCAAGATTTGAAGTAGGTTCATCGAGGATGATGAATTTGGCTTCCTGGGTGAGTGCACGAGCGATAATAACCATCTGCCGTTCACCGCCGCTTAGTTCTGTAAATGATCGTTCAGCGAGATGCTGGATCTCAAGCAGGTCAAGAAAGCTGTTTGCAATGTCCCTGTCTTTTTGGCCCGGTGAAGCGAACAAACCGAGATGCACTGTTCGTCCGAACAAAACTACATCACGCACTTTGTAAGGGAATGGGGAGTGGTGAACCTGCGGCACGTAAGCAACAAGTCGTGCAAAATCTTTGAGTGCAAACTGGGCGATATTTCTCCCATCAATGACGATAGAACCGGCTAAAGGCTTAATAAAGCCAAGGATGGTTTTAAAAAGTGTGGTTTTACCTACACCGTTCGGGCCAAGGAGACAGACAATTTCTCCGGACTGAATGGAGAGATTTACATCATGTAAAACCACTCTGCCTTCATACCCCAAATCCGTATGGCTGAGGTCAAGCGATATTGTTCTCTCCATTACCATGACTTTTTAGCTGAACGTTTCAGGAAATAGATGAAAAATGGCGCACCGAGGATGGCCGTTATGATGCCAATAGGGATTTCAACTGAAACGAGTGAACGGGCAATATCATCGACCACCAGCATGAAAATGCCGCCAAACAGGAAGGATGTCGGCAAAAGCAGGCGATGATTCGGGCCTGCAATAAATCTGGCAAGATGGGGAACAATAAGACCCACCCATCCAATGATGCCGCTGACGGATATGATACATGCCGTAACAAGGGTTGCCGAAAGAATAACCAGAACACGCATCCATCCTGTATGAACTCCGAGCGATCGAGCCTCATCCTCGCCGAATGAGAGCACATTCAGACGCCAGCTGACAAGCATCAGGGGAATACTCCCGGCAATCAGGACAGGAAGAATAACCCAGAGATCGTTCATGCGAATATTGGCAAGACTTCCCATGAGCCAATAGGTAATGGCTGGAAGTTTGTCATCGGGATCCGCGATATACTTAAGCATTGAGAGAAGGGCACCGAATAGTGAGGATATGATGATTCCTGAAAGCACCAGAACGAGAACTGAGTCGTGGCTGCGACCGATTGTTTTACTGATGCTGACGGCAATCAACACAGAAGTGATTCCTCCGGCAAAAGAGAAGAGCTGTATGCCTGCCACTGGCAATGAGAGCAAAATGGCCAGTGCCGCTCCAAATCCGGCACCTGAACTGACTCCAAGTATATCGGGACTCACCATCGGGTTGCGGAACATCCCTTGATAGGCTGCTCCTGACATTGCGAGTGCACCGCCGGCAGCTATAGCACCTATGAGCCGGGGTAAACGAATGTTGAAAAGAATAACCTGAAGATTGTCATCACTGCAATGACCTGTGCTTAGCCATGAAAACAAGGCTCCTGGCGATACCGGATATCTCCCTATGCCAATGGAAAAGAGACTTACCAGCGAGAGAATCAGCAGACAAATCAGAATCAGTGAAAGACTTTTCATTATTACACTTTTTAAACAGCTACTATGGGATCCGACGACACTAAGGCAGTAAGAAACAAGTCAAGAACTACAGCAAATAATTCAGTTTGAGACATATTTTATAATGAGTTGATCGATTCCGTTATTTCATTAAATATATAGCGATATACAAAAAAACAGTCAGATCCAGAGCTGGAAGGCAGCTGACAATTTTTCTTATTACACAGAGGATTTGCCGTCTATTTTAATTTTTCGCTATATACCAGAGTATATTACGCGGGACAAAATCCTCCATATAAAACCATATCGGCACAGTTAGTAGATAACACAAATATCTTTAATAAAAAAGATTAAAAGTTAATTTAACCTTATTTTATATGGTATTAATTACATTAATTCTAAATTATTTAGAATTAATGGTGATATAAACTCTTAGGGTTAATATCCAGGGGAGGTCAAAAACATCCAGAAGTAAGCATGCCGGCCAACCAATTATGAACTTTTTTTCGTAGTATACGTTATGTTATAACGCTATAAAACACTATAATACTTTGTTTTTAAAACACGTATCGTTTACCAATACTAAACATGAACACAACAATGACTCAAGCAATGAAGAAGATCGCCGTTTTATGTTTTGCTCTTATGATGATGGCATCGCAAGCTATGGCTGGAGAACTCAACCTTTCAGTGGCAGCAAGCCTTAAAGAGGTTATAAATGAGCTGACTGCGAGCTATACGGCAAAACATCCAGGCACAGTTTTTCTGAAAAACTTTGGCCCTTCTGGTACACTTGCCGGTCAGATTGAAAATGGCGGCCCTGCCGACCTGATTATTTCTGCCAACACTGAATGGGTTGATTACCTGAACAACAAAAAACTTGTCGATGCGGCAAGCATCAAGACCTTTACCTATAACTCTCTTGTTTTTACAGGCACAACGAGTAAAAAAGTTACCTCGATTAAGGACCTTCCGAAACTGGATAAGATTGCAATCGGCAGTCCTAAAAGTGTTCCAGCAGGCGAATATGCAATGGCCGCAATGACAAAAGCAGGTGTCGCTGCTCAGCTTACAAGCAAGCTTGTAATGGCCAAAGATGTCCGAGAGTGCCTTATGTATGCTGAACTTGGTGAAGTTGATGGTGCTTTTGTCTACAAAACTGATGCGCTGGTGGCTCAAAAATCAAAGCTGCTCTTTACGGTACCCCGGGAGCTCTATCCAAGAGTGGTTTACCCTATGGCGATCACCATCAAAGGCGCAAAAAACGATGAGGTTAAAGCTTTTCATACCTTCCTGCAGTCCGATGAGGCGAAATCTGTTCTCACTAAATATGGTTTTGCCCTGAAATGATTTATTTTTTGTTCCTTCATACATGCTGTTAACACCGGAAGATATAACTGCCATTTGGCTGTCGCTGAAAATTGCCCTTACGGCGACAGCTATTGCTTTACCTTTTGGGTTTATCACAGCATGGCTGATCGTGTTCAAAACTTTCAGGGGGAAAATAGTGCTGGAAGTGCTTATCAATCTTCCGCTGACGTTGCCTCCGGTTGTCATCGGTTATTTTTTGCTTTTGCTGCTCGGCAAAAACGGGTGGATTGGCGAGCTCCTCAATAAATCAGGGTTCCCTGTCATTTTTACCTGGAAAGCCGCAGTTATTGCCTCGGCCACAGTCGGCTTCCCTTTGCTTGTTCGCTCCATCCGTCTTGGCATGGAGTCGATCGATCTGCAGCTTATCGAGGCTTCACGGACTCTTGGAGCATCATGGCCGGATAGTTTGCTTACAATTATTTTGCCGCTGTCGCTTAGAGGTATTATCGCCGGTTCGTCGCTGATGTTTGCAAGAAGTCTTGGGGAGTTTGGGGCTACCATTATTGTTGCCGGAAATATTCCTGGAAGAACACAAACCATTCCTCTGGCCATCTATGATTATGCCAGTTCACCCTCAAGCGGCAAAATGGCTCTGACACTTTGCATAATTTCAGTAGTAATTTCAGTGGCAGTGCTTTTGCTGCATGAAGTTCTTGGCAAACAGCTTGATCGAAGGAGCTTTTTGTGAATCTCCATATTGATCTTGAAAAAAAGCTGGGGAAATTTTTTATCCAGGTCAAAACTGAAGTTTCAGGAGAACGGATCGGAATATTCGGCGATTCGGGAAGTGGCAAATCTACGCTTGTGAATTTTATTTCAGGTCTTTTGCCGCCTGACAAGGGGGAAATTTTGCTTGATGGAGAGTGCCTTTTCAGTAGTCAGAAAGGTATTAATATCTCACCTGAGCATAGACGCATTGCCATTGTTTTTCAGCGTCCAATGCTCTTCCCGCACATGAGTGTCCAAAAAAATCTCTTGTACGGCTATCAACGATGCCGTGCTGAAAATAAAAGGATCAAGCCGGAGAGTCTGATTGATCTCCTTAAACTGCGGCCCCTTCTTAAACGTGGTATTGAAAATCTGTCTGGTGGAGAAAAACAGCGGATTTCTCTGGGAAGAGCGATTCTTTCAAGCCCCCGGCTTCTTCTTATGGATGAGCCTCTTACCGCTCTTGACGATACGCTCCGATACCAGATTATTCCTTACCTCAGGAGTGTGAGCGAAGAGTTTTTGATCCCTTATATATTCATATCGCACTCCCTGACGGAGATGCAATTAATGACTGAAAGTGTTCTTGTGATAAACAATGGACGACTTGTTGAGGAGACTACTCCGGAAGGTCTTGCAAGAAACAGAATGGCAAAAAGCCAGAATGGTTATCTGAATTTATTACCCTTGACCAATCCAGTTGATCATAATGGTTTATTTGCCTACCGTTGGGGAAATAATACCCTGCAAGTTTCAGATGGACAACTCAATGGGAATGGACTGTTTGAACTATCTTCCCGGGAAATTATTCTTTTTAAAAAACATCCGGAAGCCATCAGTGCCCGCAATCTTCTGCCTGCCAGGGTTATGGAAATATTCAACTCAGATGGGCGAGTCGGTATCGTTCTCTCTATTAACGGGGAAAAACTTATTGCGGAAATTGTCAGATCCGCTGCAGATGAACTGGACATCATACCCGATACATCTATTTTTGCCGCCATCAAGGCCTCTTCCTTCAGGAGGTTGGCCTGAACTTTGTGATCATATCTCGTTGAGACTTAAGCGCTCTTCAATAGTTTGTTTGAAGAATAAAATTATCCCTCATATACCATATTTATGGTATTTCTGATCGATTGGTTTGGAGATGTGGCATGTATAAGGTTTTATTGAAAAACATGAATCTTTCCGTTGACTTTGCTGTCATCGGGCAAAAGAGAGAAGAGATGTGGGTGAGTGGTCATGTTGCATCCTGCCGTCAGTCTCATCGATGTTGAAATCTATTAGTTTTTAAAAATATTTGAACACCTGAAAGCATGGCTGAACAAGAGCTTGATTTGGCAGCATTGAGCAGAGTAGGGATGATGCGTCAGAAGCAGCCTGGCTATTACGTTATGCGTCTTAAGGCTGTTGCCGGCGACCTTAAAGCTTCGGAGCTTGCTTGCATAGCATCCGTTGCCGAAAAATATGGAAGGGGGTTTGTTCATCTTTCTACCCGCCAGGGTGTTGAAATTCATTACGTCCATAGTGATAATCTTGAAAAAGCAAGGCTTGAGCTTCAAGAGGCAGGCATTGAGATGGGAGCCTGCGGTCCCAGGGTTCGGGTGATTGTTGCCTGCCCTGGAGATGACTCCTGTCGCTGGGGAAATATCGATACAAAGAAGATTGCAAGGGAACTTGACTCCAGGTATTTCAAGCAGGAAACTCCATCAAAATTTAAATTTGCAGTCACCGGCTGCTCTAATAACTGTACCAAGGCGAACGAAAACGATATCGGCGTCAGGGGTGCCATAGAGCCGCTATGGGTTGAGGATCTCTGTACCGATTGCGGCTTGTGTATTCCTCTCTGTCCACTCAATGCCATCGAACGTAAGGAAAATGACGAGGGATACAGTTATGATATCGATCAGGATAAATGCATCAACTGCAGCATCTGTACCTCACTCTGCACAACCGGCGCCTGGGTGGCCGGCAGAAAAGGATTTACCCTGTATATCGGCGGTACCATGGGCAGAATTCCTCGCTTTGCCTCTATCCTGAAAAAAGTTGTGGAATCTGAGGAGGAGTTGTATCTGCTGATCGACAAGGCAGTGACATACTATAAGGAACATGGAAAGAAAAAAGAGCGATTCGGGCACATGATCGACCGGATCGGGCTTGATAAGGTCAAGGAGGCTCTTCTTGGCAAAGCATGACGTTGCTTATACCCTTGATGTGCAGGGGATTTCATGTCCGGTCAATGCTGTCCGCGTCAAGGCTGCAGTTGGAGAGTTGAAAGATGGCGAACTGCTTGAAGTGCTGGTTGATGAAGGCGAGGCAGTTCTCCGTGTGGCAAGGACCCTTAAGGATTCCGGATATAGAATCGTAAAGGTTGAGCCCCGAGAGCAAGGCTTGAGCGTCATTGTCAGTAAAAAATAATGCTGTAGATAACGCCAAACGGGTTTACCAATCAAGATTTAGAAAGCGTATGAGTAGGGAAGCTGTTGAAAAGCTGAGTTTGGAGCTCTCCGGTAAAACTCCGGAGGAGATTCTTCGCCGTGCGGTTGAGCTTTTTGGAGCATCATCCACTGCACTTGCTTCCAGTTTTGGAGCCGAAGATCAGGTCATTACCGATATCCTGCACCACGAAAAGCTCCAGGTGCCTCTCTTTACGCTCGATACAGGCCGGTTGCCTCAAGAAACCTATGATGTTCTTGATGCAACGAGAAAGCGTTACGCTATGCAGATTGAGGTGCTTTTTCCTGAAACGTCCGCTGTTGAGGCAATGGTGACCAAGAATGGGGCAAATCTGTTTTACGAAAGTGTTGAACTTCGCAAGGAGTGCTGCCGCATTCGAAAAGTGCAGCCGCTTACCCGGAAACTCTCGACATTGAAAGCCTGGATTTGCGGCCTCCGCCGCGAGCAGTCTGTCACCAGAACCGCTGTTGCACCCGTTGAGTGGGATGCGGCGTTCGGCCTCTACAAAATTAACCCCTTGGCGGAAGTGTCGGAAGCCTGGGTATGGGACTATATCAAAACCCGCTCAGTTCCCTTTAATGCTCTTCATGACAGCGGTTATCCAAGCATAGGTTGTTCACCTTGCTCCAGGGCTGTAAAACCGGGAGAGGATATCAGGGCAGGTCGCTGGTGGTGGGAAATTGCCGAACATCGCGAGTGCGGCCTGCACCGTGAACATAAGTAACTTTATTTAGAAAGAATGGATCATCTCGACAAACTGGAAGCTCAAAGCGTCTATATCCTCAGGGAAGCCTACCGCGAATTTAAAAGCCTTTGCATGCTCTGGTCCATTGGCAAAGACAGCACTGTCATGCTCTGGCTTGCACGTAAAGCTTTTTTCGGACATGTCCCAATACCGCTTGTCCACATCGATACCCACTACAAGATCCCGGAAATGATCACCTATCGCGACCGTATCGCGCTGGAGTGGAACCTGAACATGATTTACGGTGAAAACCGCGAAGCGCTTGAGAGCAAGCTCACCTTTCCGGACGGCAATACCGATCGCATTACCTGCTGCAAATATCTGAAAAGCGAGGCGCTGAAGCACACCCTTTCCGGCGAGTGGCCCAGGTACCGCATGGACCACGAGCTTAAGCGCTACGTTCAGGATGAAGGCAAAGAGCCCTATACCGGCGTTATAGTAGGAGTCCGGGCAGACGAGGAGGGGAGCCGCTCAAAAGAGAGGTATTTCTCCCCAAGGGACAAGGATAACGTCTGGGATGTCGGCGACCAGCCGCCAGAGTTCTGGAACCAGTTCAAAACCGATTTTGCTCCCGGGACCCATGTCCGCATTCACCCGCTGCTCGACTGGACAGAGCTGAACATCTGGGAGTATATCGAGAGAGAAAAGATCCCTGTTGTTTCGCTCTATTTCAATCAGGGCGAAGGTACAAGGTATCGCTCACTCGGCTGTTATCCCTGCACCAATCCTGTCGATTCTGTTTCCCGAACGGTCCCCGAAATCATCGACGAGCTAAAAAGCGGAAGGCTTTCCAATATCGCCGAGCGCTCCGGCCGTGCCCAGGACAGTGAGGATGGAGGGCTTGAAACCCTCCGCCGTGATGGCTACATGTAACTCTATGTAGGTTGGGGTGATTCCTGAACCCCAACAAAACAATGCAGAATCAGTAAATTATTATCTCGGATTGGTATGATGAATGGACGAGCACAAATGAATATCGTTATTGTCGGTCATGTTGATCACGGTAAAAGCACCGTGATCGGCCGGCTTCTTGCAGATACAGGAACACTGCCAAAGGGCAAGCTTGAATCCGTAAAAGCGAACTGCCGTAAGAACTCAAAGCCTTTCGAGTATGCCTTTCTCCTTGATGCGCTCAAAGATGAGCAGTCACAGGGTATCACCATCGATATGGCACGCTGTTTCTTTAAAACAGCCGCCCGCGACTACATCATCATCGATGCTCCCGGTCACATTGAGTTCCTGAAAAATATGATAACCGGCGCATCCAGGGCAGAATCAGCCCTGCTTGTTATCGACGTTGATGAAGGTATCAAGGAAAACTCAAAGCGTCATGGTCAGATGGTCTCCATGCTTGGTGTGAAGCAGGTCACGGTGCTCGTCAACAAAATGGACCTTGTCGATTTCAGCGAAGAGGTTTTTGAAAAGCTCAAAGCCGACTATTCGGAGTTTCTTGCCCAGATCAAGGTGAAGCCTGTCAGCTTTATTCCTGTCAGTGCCCGTGAAGGGGACAATATTGCATCTCTTTCGGATCGCATGCCCTGGTATAAGGGTGCCACCGTTCTCCAGCAGCTCGACGGCTTTACCAGCGACAAACAGCTCCAGGACAAGCCTTTCCGTTTTCCTGTGCAGGATATCTACAAGTTTACCCGCCAGAATGATGACCGCAGGATTGTTGCCGGAACCGTTGCCGCCGGATCGGTGAGTGTTGGTGACGAAGTGCTTTTTCTGCCTTCCGGTAAACAGTCGGCCATACAGTCAGTAGAGACGTTCAATACCGCTCTGAAACAAATTGCCACAACTGGGGACGCTTTTGGGTTTACCCTCACAACCCAGATCTATATACGTCCCGGCGAACTCATGGTCAAGCCCTCAGAACCGTTACCCGAAGTCGGTACTCGTTTCAGGGTAAATATATTCTGGGTTGGCAGGGCCCCGATGATACTGGAGAAGGAGTACAAGCTTAAAATTGGATCAGCACGCGCTTCAGTCAAACTCGCCGAAATCTGCAATACGCTCGATGCATCGGATCTCAGTTACAGTAATAACAAGCATCAGCTTGATTGCCGTGATGTGGGAGAGTGCATTCTCGAAACCTCCCGTCCGATTGCCTTCGATCCTGCAGCCGCAAGTGAGACTACCGGACGGTTTGTTATCGTCGATAATTATGAAATTGCCGGAGGCGGCATAGTCATCGAGAACCTTTCAGCCGATGAAACCCTCCTCCAGCGCCATATTCGTGAGCGCGAAAACAACTGGGAAAAAGGGCTGATCAAAACAGAAGAGCGGGAACGTGCAAACGGGCACCGCGCTAAATTCATCGTCTTTACCGGAGTTCCAGGTACAGGTAAACGATCGATAGCCAAAGCTCTGGAGCAAGGGTTGTTCAGCAATCGCTTAAAGGCTTATTATCTTGGTGTTGCTAATATTGATCGTGGTCTGGATGCTGATTTGGGTTTCAATGCCGATAACGCAGGTGAAAGGCTGAGACGTATCGGTGAGCTTGCACGTATTATCACGGATGCCGGACTTATTTTCATCACCACCATCGATGATGCCGACGATTACGATATCGAAACCCTGAAGCAGCTGAACGAGCCGAGTGAAATTCTTGTTATTAATCTTGGCGAAAACAGCTTTTCCCGATACCATCCCGATCTTCTGATTCCTTCTGGAGGAACTGTAGCTGAAGCCGTAAAGAAGGTGGCTGATCTCTTGAAAACAAAGGAAATTATCATCGAGTACCAGATATGAACTATCTGCCGGTAAGCCTTAACGTCACCGAAAAGCACGTGCTGATTGCAGGTGGAGGAAAAGCTGCCCTTGAAAAGTTGCAGATGCTTCAAAGGTTCAACTGCCGGGTTACTGTTGTAGGTCAGGATCATTCTCCTGCATTCAAAGATGAGATAGCCCTGAGTGGCTGTTCTTGCCATATTCGACAGTTCTGTCTGGAGGATCTGCAGGGAATATTTCTGCTATATGCCTGCAGCAGTGACCGCGAGATCAACCGCTTTATAAAGAGGGAAGCCAATGCACTCGGCATTCTGGTCAATACCCCGGATGATCCTGAACTCTGTGATTTTCTTACTCCGGCTCTCTTCAGTGAAGACCCGATGATAGTCGCTGTATCGTCCGGTGGAACAGATGTTCGCAAGGCCATTCAGTGGCGGAACAGGATTAAACAACTCTTTACTGATGATGCCATCAAACCCTGATCCCTCTCAAATCATTATCGGTCATCTCAACCACGCTCTCCCCGAGAGGGTTTTGTTTCCTTTTCCTTTCAGATTGATCTTGCTCGAAGGTGATCCCTTCCAGGCTCTTCTTGATGGCAGGGTAGATGCTCTTATCATTCCAGGTTTAGATTTTCCTGACCGTTTACCCGCAAGGCTGGAAGTCGCAGCTTTGAAAACCGATACCATCCTGCCGGATCTGGATGCAACGCATCCGCTCCACGATAAACGTGTGATTGTCGTCCAGCGTGATCGGGCAGACCTCAAAGTGCTCTTTGCTCCGATGGACATTCGTCAGACTTACGGAAAGGTTTATCTGACAGGTGCCGGTGCAGGAGATCGTGATTACCTCACGCTTCGGGCGGATGCGCTCTTGCGCAATGCTGACGTCATTTTTTATGACGACCTGATCGACACAAGGTTGCTTGACTTTTATACGGCGGAAAAGATATTTGTAGGGAAACGCAAAGGCCGACACCATGCAGATCAGGAAGCAATAAACAGGCAGCTTTATCTTGCCGCCCTTAAGAAACAGGTTGTTGTCCGCCTCAAGGGTGGAGACCCGCTTATTTTCGGCAGGGGAGGAGAGGAGCTTGCCTATCTGCTCGATCGGCAGATTGACGTGGAAGTTGTAGCAGGTGTTTCTGCCGTGCAGAGTGCAGCTGCCTCAGCCGGAATCCCTCTCACCCAGAGAGCGGTCAGCGGGGGAGTCACACTCCTCAGCGCCCACAACGCCCTTGCCGGATCCACTGATCCCACCCTTGTCTACTATATGTGCGCCAGTCGACTGAAAGAACTCCAAAACACGCTCATAGAGAAAGGCATCGATCCTCAAATGCCTGTTGCCCTGGTCTTCAAAGCCGGTTTCACGGATGAATCTGTTACCTTGATCTCCATCGGTACCATGCACCTGCAGGAGCACGTCTCCCCATTGTTAGCCATTATCGGTCGCACAGCCTCTCTCTACAGAAGTCGTCCCAAAATCCTCTATCTCGGCACCGAAGCCTGCCGATGCCTTCTGCCGGGAAAAATAGTCCCCCTTATCTCCCAGAAAAACCAGGCTAACAGTTATAACGACATCGATCTCTCGCTCTTTTCAGGCATAGCATTCACAACTCCAGAACAGGTCGACTCTCTTCTCGAAATATTCCCCAAAATATCCTCCCGCATAGTTCTCTACGCCTACGGCAAAAAAACCGCCGAAAAGCTCAGTAAAGAAGGCTACACCACAACAGTCCAGGAGCTCAACCCACAAAGCTAACCAGCAGATTGTATTGGTAACCGGAGTCAGCAGCAGCAAGCACTATAAGTCCTATGATTCCTATAGGACCTATAGGACCTATAGGCCTTATTTCCTCTTTTCCCCCCCTAAATCTCATAATCCCCGGTAAACACCCTGACCCGATTAATGGTAACAAACACCTGCACCCCTTTGGCAAGTTGAAGGTTCACAAAGAGCTCTCTTGGAACTTCAGCTTCAATGGGGTTGTCAAGCCCCTGGCACTCTATGTTCAGCCCAATTTGACCGCCCTGCAGACGTACCTCCCGGATTGTTCCTTCAAGGTCCTTGTCGTTACTGCGTATTCTGCTTATCCCAATTTCATGAGGCCGTACAAAGGTCTGACTTGGTTTTTCCTCAACGTTTTTCAAGTCATCCGGTGCATCAAGCTGGTGAGCTCCCAGGCTTACCTTTCCGTTGTGGATACGCCCATGGAACACGTTGACATTTCCCAGAAAGTTATAGACAAAGGCATTTGCAGGGTGATCGTAGACCTCCTGCGGGGTTCCCTGTTGTTCAATCCGTCCTTTATTGATCACCACAATTTTATCAGCAAGCTCAAGAGCCTCTTCCTGATCGTGGGTAACAAAAATACTGGTGACATGAATTTCATCGTGCAGTTTTCTCAGCCAGCGACGCAGCTCCTGTCGCACCTTTGCATCCAGTGCCGAAAATGGTTCATCCAGCAGCAATACTCTTGGATTTACGGCTAAAGCTCTTGCCAACGCAACACGCTGACGCTGTCCGCCTGAAAGCTGAGACGGGTAGCGAGTCAAAGCCCAATCCATTTGTACCAGTTTTAAAAGATGTGCCACCCTGTCACGGATTTCGCTGCGTGAAGGCCTTTCCCTGAACGGGAGAACTTTAAGACCGAAGGCTACATTTTCAAAAACGGTAAGACGCCGGAACAGTGCATAGTGTTGAAATACAAAGCCAACATTCTTTTTTCTCGGCGGAAGGTTTGTGGTGTCCTTGTTTTCAAGAAGGATCTTTCCGGAGTCGGCCAGTTCCAAACCTGCAATGATTCGAAGCAGGGTGGTTTTTCCGCATCCTGAGGGACCCAGAAGAGCAATGAGTTCACCTGAGGCGATGTTCAGACTGAGATTGTCAATCGCCTTGTACTCGCCAAATTGTTTGTTGATGTTCTGCAGTTCAATACCCATATCAGATCCTAATGGTGAAAGCTGTTTTTCTGAAAGTGTTTTTCCATGGTGCTCTTTACAACTACCGTAAGCAGAGCCAGAAAGACAAGAAGTGAAGCAACGGCAAACGATGCCGTAAAATTATATTCGCTGTATAATATTTCAACATGCAGAGGAACTGTATTGGTTTGGCCACGGATATGCCCCGAAACTACAGATACGGCACCAAACTCTCCAATAGAGCGTGCTCCGCAAAGGATCGTTCCATATAACAATCCCCATCTGATGTTTGGAAGGGTGACGGTCCAGAAAATCTGCCATCCCTTTGCGCCAAGAGTCAAAGCTGCTTCCTCTTCATCCCTTCCCTGGGATTCCATCAAAGGGATCAGTTCCCGGGCAATAAACGGAAAGGTTACAAAGATGGTGGCAATGATGATACCGGGGGTGGAAAAAATAATTTTAATACCATGCTCTCCAAGCCATGAACCAAACGGTGTGCGGCTGCCGACAAGGAGTACAAAGATAAGACCGGCAATAACAGGCGACACTGCAAACGGAAGGTCAAGCAGGCTCTTTAGTGTACTCTTTCCCGGGAAATTGAATTTTGTAATTGCCCATGCAGCTGCAACGCCGAAAACAGCATTTACCGGCACAACAATGGCGACGGTCAGAAGCGTCAGTTTTACAGCTTCGATAGCATAAGGTTCCCGGATTGCTTCAAGATAGACGCTCCATCCCTTCCCGAAAGCCTGCGAAAAAACAAGGCCAAGCGGAAGAAATATAAACCCGATAAAAAAGAGATAGGTGAGACCGACCAGCAATACTTGAACTGAAAGAGGGTCAGAGATTCTTTTTTTTACAACAGGTGGGTGACTCTGTGATATTTCTGGTTGTGGCATAAGTTTATGAACGATATTCTTTCTGTTGCCACTCCTGCACTGCATTCAGCAGCAGAAGCATGGTAAAGGAGATCAAGAGAAGCACAAGCGCAACAGCTGATGCCCCTGCGTAGTCAAACTGATCGAGCTTTGACATGATCATGAGTGGGGCTATCTCAGTTTTCATCGGCAGGTTACCAGCAATGAAGATCACAGATCCGTACTCTCCTATGCCACGAGCAAAAGCAAGCGTGACTCCGGTGAGCAGAGCAGGAAAAAGATGAGGGAGCAGAATTTTCGTGAAGGTCTGCCAGCGTGTTGCTCCAAGACAGTGTGCGGCTTCCTCAATTTCCTGCTCCATCTCTTCAAGTACAGGCTGAATTGTACGGACAACAAATGGAAACCCGATAAATATAAGCGCGATAATAATTCCTGTCGGAGTATTGATAATGTGCAGGTTCAATGGTGCCAAAAGCTGACCAAGCCAGCCAATAGGAGAATAGAGGGTTGCAAAACAGATGCCGGCAACTGCGGTTGGTAGTGCAAATGGAAGATCGACAAGGGCATCAAGAAACTGTTTGCCGGGGAAACGGTACCGTACCAGTACCCATGCGGTCAGAAGGCCGGCAAAGGCATCGAACAGTGCAGCAAAAAATGCAGTAGAAAAACTCAGTTTGTAGGATGCAATTACACGAGGGGCGGTAACAGCATTCACAAAAGGCTCCCATCCCATTGGAAAGGTATTAAAGAATATCATGCTCACTGGCACAATAACGATTGCTGAAAGGTAGAATACAGTGTATCCCATCGACAGTCCGAAGCCGGGCAGAATGTTGCGTCTTTTTATCTGAAACAATGCCATTGATTATGTTGTTAGTGCAAACTGCAAAGGAAAACAGGATAGTACCTACTATCCTGTTTTCCAAAATTATCGTTCACTGAGTTCAGTTGTAAAGACCCGGCATTAGGGGGTATAGATTTGATCGAAAACGCCGCCATCGTTAAAATGGGTTTTCTGCGCAGTGCGCCAGTTCCCGAATACTTCGCCCAGGGTAAAGAGCTTGATTTTTGGAAAGTTTGCTGCATATTTTTTCAATGCTGCAGCGTTGCGTGGACGGTAGTAGTTTTCAGCAATGATATTCTGTGCCTCAGGTGTATAGAGGAAGTTCAGGTATGCTTCTGCCAGTTTACGAGTACCGTGTTTTTCGACATTTTTATCAACAACTGCAACCGGCGGTTCAGCCAGGATGCTCACTGATGGAGCGACGATTTCATACTTGTCAGCACCAAACTCTTTAAGAATCAGGTGGGCTTCATTTTCCCATGAAATAAAGACATCACCGAGTCCACGCTGAGCAAAGCTGAGGGTTGAGCCACGGGCACCTGTATCAAGCACAGGAACATTCTTGTATAATGCCTTGATAAAAGCTTTTGCCTGTTCAGCAGAACCGGTCTGTTTTTGCTTGTAACCCCATGCCGCCAGGTAGTTCCAGCGTGCACCGCCTGATGTTTTCGGGTTCGGTGTGATGACTGATACACCCGGTTTTACAAGGTCATCCCAGTTTTTGATCTGCTTTGGATTTCCCTTTCTCACAACAAATACGATGGTAGAGGTATATGGTGTGCTGTTGTTGGCCAGTTTTTTCTGCCAGTTGATGTCCAGAAGTTTGCTGTCAGCGATCGCATCAATGTCATAGGCAAGGGCCAGTGTTACAACATCGGCTTCCAGTCCGTCAATGACTGCACGAGCTTGCTTACCTGATCCACCGTGTGACTGGTTGATGACTACGGTCTGACCGCTTTTCTTTTGCCAGTACTTGGCAAAAGCTGCATTTTCGCTCTGATAAAGCTCCCTTGTAGGATCGTAGGAAACGTTAAGAAGTGTTGCGTTTCCTGCTGCATCAGCAAATGTTCCCGGTATGCCCGAAGCCAGGATGAGCGTTGCGGCAAATGTAAGTTTTTTTATCCCTTGAAGATTCATGCTCTTCTCCTTGTAATTTGTTTTGTTGTTGAAAAAATATTGGGCAAAAATAAAGGCAAAAAAAAAGCCGGTTCTCTGTATCGTCAGGAACCGGCCGTGGCAAAAGTGCTCTCATACACCATCAACACGAACCGGACTTTCTTATGGTTACACACTCCATTATTTGACAGCAGCAGCTCCCGGCGGAGAGGGCATTTCTTTCATATAAAGTGCTCATAATCTGTATGTTTGATTCACGATTGTTAATAAAACCCAATCTTTTCAACCTCTCCAAGCATATACCATAAAAATACCATAAATATGGTATGCCTCTCTTTAGAGTGGTGAGTGCTGAGTTTTGAGCTGAGAGTATAATGTTTAAAGCCAGGACCCGATTCTTCTGGCGGCTGTGAAGCTGCTCCATGCAAGAGCGGAGATCAGAATGTCGTCACCGGGGAAGTGCTCCGAAAACGCTCGAACAGTCGCTTTATCAACCTTATATGGAGCGAATGCAGTAAGGAATGCAAGCCTGCCCGCATCTTTGTCCGCTCCCTGAAGGCGAGAAATTTCCTCTTCATACCATCCATCATTCATGACCGGGTTACTGCCATCCCACTTCCTTGCTGATTTGCTGACATCAGCCCTGACCTCTTCCGACAGAGAGCGTTCACCGGCATATTCTATTGCGTTCGCAAATCGGGCAAATGCACCAGCTATCTCAAAAGATGATTTGGCCCACGACATGTCATCAGGCAGCGGAGCTTCCGGAAGCAGGTCAAGCGATGCGCCAGGGGCCTTCTCAACGCGGATAGCACCTCCGAAAAACCATGCGGCAAGGTGTAGTGAAACCTTTTTTGGAATACCACTCGAAAAGGGCAGAGGAGAGTTGCCGAGCAGTATGGTCACCATTCGGTTTATGTAGTGGAAAAATACAGCTGTTCCTATACATGCCGGAGCTTCGGCGTCAGAAAAGGGAGGTGAATGAAGAATCGAGGAGCCAGGTGTGAGTGTGTCTGATGCCCATGCGGCAATGTCGTTCAATTTTTGGTCTGCAAGCGCTTCTTGGTAATCAAGTCCTGAGGATTCCATCAGCATGATGCTGTGTGCATCCACACAGTAATGGCAGCGATTGATGGTTGACACGGTGGTTGCAATAAGCTCTTTTGCATCACGACCTCCACTGCCTGCAAGCAGCGTCTCCCTGCATGCCATCCAGGCTCCCGCCAGAAGTTCAGGCACCGGCCTGTGCAGGGTTAACGGCTCAACCTCCGCTCCAAACTCCTTGCGTACCTGAGCGAGCACTTTTCCTGATAAGCTGTCACCCGAAACAGGATGAAAGAATTTTATATATCGTATGCTCATAACATCGATTGTATGATGAGCTCATTTACACAACGACTGAACCATGCAGCTCAAAAGCATTGGTATCAGTGATTTTTGCCATGTAGAATGATCCAACGTTGACAGGCGTATCGCCAACGGTAAGAATGCAATCATTATCAACCTCCGGAGCATCATATTCCGTTCTGCCGAAAGCACTCTCTCCTTCAATTTGATCAATCAGCACCTTGACCACCGTTCCTTCAAAAACCCGGTTCTTCTCTTCCGACACCTCTTCCTGCAATTCCATGATCTCTGCAACACGTTCCTGTTTTTCCTCCGTGCTCAACGTATCCTTCAAGGCGAAAGCCGGTGCGTGTTCCTCATGGAAGTAGGGGAAGCAGCCCAGCCTGTCAAAACGGCTTGTTTCTACAAACTCCAGCAGTTCCTCAAACTCTTCTTGTGTTTCGCCTGGGTAACCTGCGATCAGGGTCGTGCGCAGACGGATATCTGGGTTCCTTTCGCGGATGCTCTCAATCAGTCGGATGGTCTCATTTTTATCGACCCCCCGGTTCATTGATTTGAGGATCCGGCTATTGCAATGCTGGAGCGGAATGTCAAGGTAGTTGCAGATGTTTTCCCGTTCACGCATGGTATCAATCACTTCAAGCGGAAAGTTAACCGGGTAGGCGTAGAGCATCCTGATCCAGTCAAATCCAATGTCAGACAGTCGCAGCACAAGATCGTTCAGTAGTGTTTTTCCTGCAAGATCATACCCGTAAAGGCTTATATCCTGGGCAATCACATTCAGTTCCTTGACCCCCGAAGCCTTAAGCAGGGTGGCTTCTCTCAGTAACTGCTCAATCGGCTGGCTTTTATATCTCCCCCTTATTATCGGAATGGAGCAGAATGAACAGGCACGGTTGCATCCTTCCGCAATCTTGAGATACGAATAATGAGGAGGTGTAAGCAGTGAGCGGCGGTCATAAAGCTCTTCGCGGAACTCAGCCCCGATAGCGGCAAGCACCTCCGGGAGTTCACGGGTGCCGAAAAAGCCGTCCACTTCAGGCATCTCTTCCTTAAGTTCCTCTCTATGGAGTTCCGTTAGGCATCCCATCACATAAACCCGCTTGATGATGCCCTCAGCTTTTTTATCGATGGCGGCCAGAGTTTCGGTAATGGATTCCTCTTTAGCATCGGCAATGAAGCCGCAGGTGTTGATAAGAATGATCTCAGCGTCATCAGCCTGCTCGGTAAAAATGATGCCCGAAGCTTCAGCCTGAGCCATCAGGCGTTCAGAATCAACCGTGTTTTTTGAGCAGCCGAGGCTCAAAAGAAATACTTTATGCTTCTTCATTGCTATTGAATCGTTCAAGAAAATCTGATTTCCACTCTATAAAAGAGCCGTTTTGTATTTGTGTTCGTGCCGTAGCCGTGAGCCACATGAAAAAAGAAATATTCTGCAGTGTGCAAAGTTTAAGCCCGAGAATTTCGCCGACGTTCAGCAAGTGGCGGATATAGGCACGCGAGAAGTTCCTGCAGACATGATTGTCAAACCCTTCATCGATTGAGGAAAAGTCAGCAGCATATTTCGCTGAGCGAATATTCATCTTTCCGTGGCGGGTATAGACCCGGCCATTTCGCCCTTCACGGGTAGGTATAACGCAATCAAACATATCAACACCGCGTTCAATAGCGTTCAGGATGTTTTCCGGAGTGCCAACCCCCATCAGGTATCGGGGTTTCTTTTCGGGAAGAAGCGTATGAGAAAGTTCAAGAATGCGGTACATTTCAGGAGCAGGCTCTCCCACAGCCATGCCTCCTATTGAATAGCCGTCAAAATCAAGATCACTCAGAGCTTTTATCGAAATTTTGCGCAGATCCTCGTGTATCCCGCCTTGAGTGATGCCGAAAAGGTATTGCTCGTGGCCGTAGAGAGGAGAGGTTGATGCGAAATGATTTTTTGCCCGTTCCGCCCAGCGGATGGTCAGCTCTCCCGACTTGCGGATGTACTCCTTTTCAGCTGTCGAAGGTGGGCACTCATCGAGAGGCATCATAATATCGCTGCCGATGATGCGCTGGGTATCCACAACATTTTCAGGTGTAAAGTGCTGTTTCGAACCGTCAAGGTGCGATTTGAACATGACCCCCTCCTCGGTGATCTTGCGCAGATCCGAGAGTGAGTATACCTGGTAGCCACCGCTATCAGTGAGCAGAGGTCCATCCCAATTCATAAAACGATGAACCCCGCCGGCTTTGAAGATAATATCGTTTCCCGGCTTCAGGAAGAGGTGGTAAGTATTAGCCAGAATAATATGAACGTTGATCTCTTTCAGTTCCCGGGGTTCAACCGACTTGACGCTTGCTCGTGTCCCTACAGGCATAAAAACCGGCGTTGGTATGCTGCCATGTGCGGTTTCAAGAACTCCACATCGGGCTGAAGAGTGAGTGTCGGTGGTAATGATGCTGAATTTCATAGTGTCAAGGTAGCCAATGACCTGCACAAAAAAAAACTATGGAACACGCTTATCCGCTCTTGCTGAAACGATACTGTATGGATGAAAATTTTTTAAAGAGGAGTGTGAATTATCAGAAAAAAATAAAATAATTTTACGTAAGCGATGTAATTACCATTTTTAATAATGGTACATTGAGAGCGTTGCAACATTAATTTAACTGTTGTTAGCAGCCGATACACAGCACCTATACTGATATTCAGCATGTCACTCATTTTGGACTAGAGCTGCAAGGTACCTTGATTGTATTCTTTTGTTTCAAGGATTTGGACTTTTAGAATTTAACCCAATACCTATGCGGAAACCCAGGTGCAGCAAAAAACCCCCCGTTTTTTCCCGCAATCAGAAACATTTCGGAGAACATGAACTGGCATCTGGCAATGCCGGTTCAGAGGTTTTTCTACACTCCTTCTTTGTTATTGACAGCAAAGGGTATTTTGTTGGTTGGAATGACTCTTTCCAGCAAGAGGAAGCAGTCAGACCCGGGCGTCGGAAAGGCAGCATTAATGTTATTGACAAGCTTATCTATCCTGCTGATCAACCTCTTATCAAAGAAAAGCTGCTGAATGTCCTGAAAAAGGGTTTTCAGGAAACTGCGGAAGCCAGGGTTATTTTCCAGGGCGAGCAGGAGTTGCGCTGGTTCATGATGACGGGCAGAAAGATAACGATCAAGGAGAGGCCTTTCGTCATCTGTATGATCCTCGACATCACGGCCCGCAAACTGGAGGAAGACAGACTGGCTCATACCGCAAAAAAGTTTCGTTTCATTACCGAACACATCAATGGAGTTGTTTTTTCAGCCGGCACAAACGCCGTGTTGGCCTATGTTTCGCCGGCAGCTCAAAACGTATTCGGGTTTAATCCTGATGAAATGAAAGGGAAGTCGTTAGTGGCATTTCTTGAAGAAGATATTCAACGCACCGACACACTTGCAGCTATAAATAAGAGCTGCATGAACCGCCTTCCAAGTCAGATTCTTGAACTGCAGTTTCGTAGAAAAAATGGCTCCCGCTTTTGGGGCGAGCTGCATATACAATATTCTGCAGATGATGGAAATCCCGGCATAGTAGGACTCCTCCATGATGTCACCCTGCGTAAGAGATTGCAGTCCCAAGCTCTCTTCAGTGCAAACTTATTTGAGGCAGCCGATACACTCTCGATTGAAGAACTGCTTCAGGCTGCGATGGATGAACTCAAACGCCTTACAGAGAGCAGCATAGGGTTTTGCTACTTCCTGAGGAATGACATGAGGGATACTGTTCTTCAGGTACTTTCAGCCGATTCCGGCAAATTATCTCCGTTGACCCATACAGGGCTTTTTGTTGAGGCAATAAAGGCTCAGAAGACCTTGATTAATAATGAATGCGATCCTGTTTCCGGGATGCCTCGAAACCAGCAGGATAGCCATTCGGAAAACAGGCGGACATTGGTCGTGCCCCTTATAAAAGACGAGGTTGTAACGGCGATTGTCGGGGTTGGTGGAAAATCTTCTTTTTACGATGAAGATGATGAACAGGTAGTAAAGTTTTTTGCTGATCTTGCCGGTGATCTTGTTCTCCGAAAACGTGCTGAAGAGATTCAAAAGAACGATCATGCATCATTGATTCAAGCCCAGAAAATGGCATTTTTGGGCAGTGTTATCAATAGAATGGGTAGTGACTACAGTAACATGCTTACGAGAATGGTTGGGCTTCTCAATCTGATTTTAGCACAGGAAACCATAAATCCATTGACCGGAAAACACGTCATGGATAGTCTGGAATTCGTTGGCAGTTCCAGGGATATGATGTCTCAACTCATAATGTTTGCAGGCAGCAGTGGTGTTATGCCGATTGTTCTCGAGTTGAATATTCTGGTGGAAGAAAAAGAGAGTGAACTGAGAGAGCTTATCGGTGAAAATATATCTCTGGTCTTGATCCCCGACAGGCAGAAAACACTGGTAAAGATAGATCCCTCGCAATTTGATAATCTTCTTGTGGCCCTCTGTCTCAATGCACGTGACGCCATCGCTGGTAAAGGCTGTATCACAATCGAAACCAGCCGGATAACAATTGATCCGGAGGATTGCGCAGCTGGTCATCCATGCAAGGTTCCTGGAAATTACGCAGTGCTTTCGGTGGCCGATAATGGCATCGGGATCGAAAACAAGCATCTGCCTTACATTTTTGAGCCGTTGTTTTCCACCAGAGATGATGGTCAAGGAATGGGGCTTGGCTTGTCTATAGCCTATGGCATAGTAAAACAGAACAATGGAGCTATCGATTGCCAGACAGAGCTGGGCAAGGGAAGCACCTTTACCGTCTTCTTGCCCCGCTTTATGGGTAAAAACTATTTTACTCAAGATGATGATTCTTCTCTAAACGATGGTTTGAAAGAAACCGTATTACTGGTTGAAGATGAACCGGATATCTTGAATTTTTATAAGCGGATGCTCGAAAAATCCGGATATGAAGTATTTGCCGTTGCTACCCCCGGTGACGCAATTATTCTCGCGACTGAGCACCAGGGCGAAATTGATCTGCTTCTTACAAATGTTGTTTTACGTGATGTGAATGGATGCGATCTTAGCCAAAAGCTGCTTTCGATATGTCCTAAGCTGAAAACCCTGTTTATTTCAGATGATCATAACGATATGACAGCCCGATACTGCTCGGTGGACGAGGGAGTGGGCGTTATAAAGAAGCCTTTTTCAATGAATGATTTGACAGTAAAAATCAAGAAGCTTATAAACCCGATTCTTGTTGTTCCCTAAGCATTGGCCTTCTCTTTTCCCCGACAGACAAGATAGCTGTATGTCGGGGAAAATGGGATTTAGCGAAGTTGCACGTTCACTCCATGGAGCTTACTTTGACCGATACACTGAGCTTTTCCTGCCCATCGCCTTTATAGGTTCCTCGTACCGGTGGGACGTCATCATAGTCTCTTCCTGAACCGATTTTAATATACCTCTCATCAACAAAAAGTGTGCTGTGTGTCGGATCCATACCGATCCAGCCTTTTTCCTTGCCGCAATATACTTCACACCATGCGTGGGACGCTTCATCCCGTCCATCCGGAGTGCTGCCACCATAAAGGTATCCGCTGACATATCGCGCAGGAACGCCAAGGTAGCGGCAAGTGGCAAGCATGATATGGGCAAAATCCTGACAAACGCCACGTCCGAGCGCCATGACGACAGCGCTGGTACTATGAACGTCAGTCACTCCCGGTTCGTAGATAAATGACTCGTTGATATGCTGGCATATTGACTCGGAAAGCTGAAAACTGTCGGTATCGGTAGCAAAACGGGATGTGAAATCACGTATCGCCTGATCAAAATGCACATAGCGACTCTGGCATGAATAATCGATGAGAAAAATAGCATCATTTTCGGTGGCTGCACTACGGCCGATACCGGTTTCAACGACGGAGGTCGCAACAATCTTCACCTTTTTATGACTCTGAAGCAGGTTGAAGTGATTGACAATGTTCCCGTAAAAATCGGTGTATTCAAAAATGGTTACAGGAGGGTCGACTTGAAGATTGAAGCTTGCGCATCGCTGAAGAGCCGCCTTATTGTTGTCAGGGTGAAGCCTTACCTCAGTAGCTGTTTCATAGATTGGATTATCATATTCAAACAGTGTAGAGTGTTCAACTTTTAAAATCATGGTCTTAAGTATTATATGTCCGGTTATTGCTGCTGCTGATGCTGCTGTGCCTGGCTCCAATTGGCACGTCCTCCGCCGATTCCTGTAAATGGAAGGGCTTCAGCAATGTCCGGCGATTCGATTTCCGGGGTGTGATAAGCAAAATAGGTCAGGTGCACCTGCTCTCCTACTTTTACTAACCGCTGCTCCAGGTCTTCAAGGTAATGATGCAATCCTCTGGAAAAAATATCTTCAATTGCAGTATAGCTTAACTCAGCCTCCAGCTTCCCGATCAGCCGATCAGCGTTATTGACATAACGATGACGCGAACTGCCCGATATACGCCATAAGGCGTCTTCAGCTGCGCATACAGAAAAGTTGATGCTGCGAGGAAATGTTCGATCTAAAATGAGAAAACGAAGGATGTTGTCAGGATCAATTTTTGAAAGGTAAACTTTTCGGAATGCCTCCAAAGCGCTGCAGCTTTTCAGTACCGCCATCCATTGAATGATATCCTCCGAGCCTTCAACGATTTCAGGCTGGCTCTGTGCTTCAGAAAGCAGCATGTGGTACTTCACATCAATCAGTCGGGCAATATTGTCGGTACGTTCAAGGTACTTTGCAATTTGAATGAAATCCCACCCCTCATTATGAGAGAAGGTGTTGTCCGTTATTCCCTGAAAAAGATGTGAAGCGTTTTTGATCTCTTTATAAAACCCGTAGGGGTTGTTATGGACGAACTGCGGATTGATACTCTGCAGATAGTGATAGAGGTTATTGACCTGCTCCCACATTTCGCTTGATATGCTCTCAATAATGCTTCGCGCATTTTCCCTGGCCAGGCTTATACATGACGTTATCGAGTTCGGGTTATCTTTATTGAATACAAGATAATCAGTAACCGAATGAGCAGAGTATTCGTTATAGAGGGAGTTAAAGCGCTCCTTGTCGCTGGTTACAAGAATAAGTGCCACCCAGTAGCTTGGATTCTCTACATGGGTAATTCTATTAAGGTCGAGCAGCAGGTTGAAATTGACGTCGAGGAACCTTGCTGTGTTTTCAGCCCGTTCAAAATAACGACTCATCCAGAACAGGGATTCGGCAACACGGCTTAACATGATAATCAGAAATTAGTGTTTATTCATCGACAACCCAGGTATCCTTGCTGCCTCCACCTTGAGAGGAATTGACCACCAGAGAGCCACGCTTGAGAGCAACTCTTGTCAGTCCTCCTGGGACTATAGTAACTGTTTTACCATACAAAACATAGGGGCGAAGGTCGATGTGACAGCCATAAAGATCACTGTCATTGGAAAAGCTTGGATGACGCGACAGCGAAATGGTCGGCTGGGCAATATAGTTACGCGGATTGGCAACGATCATCTCGGCAAATTTCTCCTGCTGCTCAATTGTTGACTCCGGTCCGACCAGCATGCCGTATCCTCCCGATTCATTGGCAGCCTTTACAACCAGCGAGCCAAGGTTTTCAAGAATATATTTAAGGTCAGAAGGGTTGCTCGCCAGCCAGGTTGGCACATTTTTCAGAATCGGATCCTCGCCGAGGTAGTATTTGATGATTGCAGGAACAAAGCTGTAGATGACCTTGTCATCCGCCACTCCCGTACCTATCGCATTGGCAAGCGTAACATTTCCTTTCCGGTAGGCATTCACAAGACCTGCCACACCGAGTTTCGATTCAGGACGGAACACAAGCGGATCAATAAAGGCATCATCAACTCTTCTGTAGATCACATCAACCCGTTCGAGGCCTCTGGTCGTTCTTGTGTAGACCTTATTGTTGTTCACAACCAGATCTTTTCCTTCTGTCAGCTCAATGCCCATCTGCCTGGCAAGGAAACTGTGCTCGAAGTATGCCGAGTTGTATATGCCTGGAGTAAGAACCACAACGTTCGGTTCGCGGCGCGTATTCGGGCTGATTTCCTGCAGGGTGCGGAGAAGTTCCTGCGGATAGTTATCGATAGGCCGGATCTTGTATTTGTCAAAAAGTACTGGAAATGCCCGCTTCATCGCCTGCCGGTTTTGCAGCATGTAGGAGACGCCGCTTGGAGTGCGCAGGTTGTCTTCAAGCACCATATAGTCACCCTCTTTATCGCGAATGATATCACTTCCGGTGACATGAATATAAATTCCGAGAGGAGGGTTAACCCCGACAAATTCCCTTATGAAATGCTGACTGCCGAGAATCAGTTCAGGAGGAATGATTTTGTCTTTAAGGATTTTCTGGGTGTGATAGATATCGTGCAGGAACGCATTAAGTGCTGTAATTCTTTGAATCAGACCTTTTTCGATGCTCTGCCATTCATGTGCAGGCACAACTCTTGGTATCAGATCAAACGGAAAAATTCGCTCGACACCTTCATCCTCACCATACACTGTAAAGGTGATACCCTGATTACGAAAAAAAATGTTAACAATTTCGCGGCGGGCTTTTATATCGTCAATCGAAAACTGGCCGAAGCGATGAAGCAGTTTATCGTAGTGAGCCCGGGGCGTTCCGTCTTTTGAGATAACCTCATCAAAAAAACGGCTGGCTTCTGCTTCATATCGCTCAAAAAAGCGACTCATACAGGTAATCCTTCTTGTTTATGTAGAACGGCTTTCATTACTCTTAACAGCTCCTATATACTTAAATAATTTCGGATTTTAGTAATAAAGTCCTAAAAAAGTTACTCACGCAGCCATATTTTTTCCCTTGTCAGGGTGATGAAATGTGTTTATCATACAGTGTTCAGAACTAACATGGAGCAACAGTAACGTTTTAACGATAAAAAGCGATGCATATACTGGTGACCGGCGCTGCCGGCTTTATAGGGTTTCATGTCTGCCGACAGCTGCTTGAGCGTGGTGACAGGGTAACCGGCATCGATAACATGAATGACTACTACGATGTTTCACTTAAAGAGGCTCGGCTTGCCATGCTGTTGCCCTACGAGGGCTTCACGTTTCTAAAAGCCGATATTGCCGACCGCGACACTGTCGAAGAACTTTTTCGCACAGCTGCTTTTGATCGGGTGGTCAATCTTGCCGCACAGGCAGGGGTGCGATACTCCCTCATCAACCCCCATGCCTATATCAACAGCAATATTCTCGGTTTTCTCAATATTCTCGAAGGGTGCCGCCATAACGGGGTGAAGCATCTGGTTTACGCCTCATCAAGTTCGGTCTACGGAGCAAACGAGACCATGCCCTTTTCAGTGCATGACAATGTCGATCATCCACTCTCTCTTTACGCCGCCAGCAAAAAGGCCAACGAGCTTATGGCGCATACCTACAGTCACCTCTATAATCTGCCTACCACCGGTCTTCGCTTTTTTACCGTCTACGGCCCCTGGGGCAGGCCTGACATGGCCCTCTTTCTTTTTACAGATGCCATTGTAAACAACAAGCCGATCCAGGTTTTCAATTACGGCAACCACCGGCGCGACTTTACCTTCGTCGATGATATTTCTGAAGGAGTAATAAGGACGCTTGATCATGTTGCAGAACCCAATCCTGACTGGACAGGCCTTAACCCCGATCCAGGCTCAAGCCGTGCCCCCTGGCGGGTATACAACATCGGCAACAGCAGTCCCGTTAATCTCATGGACTACATCGGGGCTATCGAGCACGAACTTGGCCGAACCGCCGAAAAAGAGTTCCTTCCAATGCAGCCCGGCGACGTCCCCGACACCTACGCCGACGTAGATCAGCTCATGCAGGACGTCAACTACAAACCCGAAACCACAGTCCAGCAGGGCATCAAGCGGTTTATAACCTGGTACCGCGACTACTACAAACTCTAAAATTATTTCATAGGGCCTATAAGTCCTATAGGTCCCATAGGTCGTATAGGCCCCGCTAATAGTCCTTCGTAGATGAAATTCCATCGATCTCCACAGTTGCCCCGGGCATAATGACAAATTCACTTAATCCAATGTGAGACTGGTTTATTCCCCAGTCATAGGTATAACCAAGCCTGGTCCATGGATATCCGTTTGCTCCGTATGACAGCTTCTTCAAGTCATTGTACCATTTTATATACTCGTCGCTCACCTTCACAAATTTATTCGATATCCGGAACTCTACTTCAGCCTCACTGTCGCTGATCTCAGGGTCTGCACTTGGTCTGAACAGGTCGCCGGGCTTAACCCACATCTCAACAAACCTGGTTTTCCCTGCTTTCGGAGGAAGTCCCAACAGCTGTTCAAGTCGTAATGTCCTTTCTCCCTTCAGCGATTTGCAGAAGTTCTTCAGCTCCGGTGCTGTGGTGACCCAGACCTCTCTTGTAAGGTCGACCGACTGACCGATTTTGTCATCATAACCTTTAAAGTCTGTCCACGTTACAACAAGTATGCGCGCATTCTGTGCGTCACCCTTGTTTTTCCAGACCAGCTCAGGGTTTGAGGGAACAATCGCAACAAGATTTTTCGATATTTTGGATGGTATAGCCATTTCTGCATCGACAACAGCGCTGTGATACATTTTCTGCAGATCCCCCTGATAAAGAACCGGACTCTCTGCAGCGCAACCTGTAAAGAGATACGATACAAGCAGAAAAAGAGCATACCGTTTTGCCTGAAAAAAGCCTGTTTTCATCTTAATCTCAATCTTATTTCAGCTCCGTTTAACTCTTTGATGCGAAGAGTGGGGAAGTCAAAGCAATAAACATCCGGAAAAAGAGTAAATTATACACCAAAAGCGAAGCGGCAATTCCTGATAACAGCTACGTACTGCATAAAATAGCCATCAGGAAAAACTGCAATAATAATGTACTAAACACTATGGATATGTCGGAAGAAAGTATAGCGGGATGCTGCTGCTCGGGTGATGAATGTCATAGCAGTTCAGAGCCGGAAAAGCGCCTGGGCTGGCATGAATACTTCATGAGTGTCGCTCAGCTTATTTCCCGCAGGGCCACCTGTACCCGTGGTCATATAGGCGCGGTTATTGTAAGGGATCACAGTATTCTTTCAACCGGATACAACGGGGCCCCTTCCGGACTTCCTCACTGTAACGACAGCAACTGCCGTATTTACCGCAGCACCCATCCTGATGGAACTGTCGAAGAGAATTGCGTTAACACTATTCATGCGGAAATCAACGCTATTGCGCAGGCCGCCAAGCATGGGGTCTCCATACAGAATTCCGATATCTATATTACCGCCAGCCCCTGTATTCACTGTCTTAAAGTGCTGATTAATGTGGGTATAAAAACTATCTATTATCTTAAACCCTATAAGATAGAGCATATCGACGAACTTCTCCGGCTATCCGGCATCAAGCTGGTTCAGGTCACTGTGGCTGAAACTCCGCAAGGTTGACCGATGTCAAAGAGCGATCATCTTCTCTATATGCGCCGTTGTCTGCAACTTGCTTCCGAGGGTGCCGGCAGTGTGAGCCCGAATCCTATGGTGGGCTCGGTTATTGTCTGCAACGGCGAAATTATCGGAGAAGGCTTCCACCAGAAGTTTGGCGGCCCTCACGCTGAAGTTAACGCCATTGCCTCTGTATCCAATCAGGCATTGCTTCATTGCTCCACCTTATATGTCAATCTTGAACCATGTTCCCATTTTGGAAAAACCCCTCCCTGCAGCGATCTTATTATTGAGAAGGGGATACCCCGGGTTGTCATTGGATGCCGTGATCCTCATGTTGCTGTAGCAGGAAAAGGTGCAGCTAAGCTGATTGCCGCAGGTATAGAGGTCACAGAAGGGGTTCTTGAAGCCGAAAGCAAAAAACTCAACGAGGCATTTATTACAAGTCATACCACCGGAATGCCTTTCGTTGCCCTTAAACTGGCCGAGACACTTGACGGCAAAATTGCAACATCTCAAGGCGCTTCCCAATGGATTACAGGTGAACATGCAAGAAAAGAGGTACACCACCTTCGGAGCATCTACGACGCAGTCATTATAGGTGAGGCTACTGTTTGTGCTGACGATGCTCTGCTTACCGTCAGGCACTCTTCCGGGCGCAATCCTCTTCGTGTAGTTCTCGATCGTCAGTTACAAGTGCCGCCAACTGCAAAAATTTTTGGTTCCGAGGCCGAAACGATTCTCTTTGCTTCATCGTTGTGTTCCGGATTGCCGAAAGTGGAGCAGTTAAGGCAAATCGGCGTGACGGTTTTGTTCGTCAATGAGCGTTCCGAAAAACTCGATCTTCGCCAGGTTCTTCATGAACTGCATAGCCGCAATATTCTTTCAGTGATGGTTGAAGGCGGGAGCCGCCTGTCGGCGGCATTTATTGTCGAAAAGCTTGTTGATAAAATCTATATGTTTATTGCTCCAAAGCTTTTCGGTGGTGACGGCTTGAGTTCTTTTGCACAGCTCGGTATCACTGTGCCCGACGAGGCAGTCAATCTGCAATTTGAGGCACCGCGATTTTTCGGAAGTGATCTGCTGCTTGAAGCTTATCTTCTCAAGTGACTATGAAAAAGCGCGGACTCATTCAATCGAATGAATAAAAGCATTACAAAAACCTGAGGTATAATGATAAAAAAATACACCAAAAGGAGATTCCCAATGCTTGAGCGTATGGTCAATAACAGTGATTTTGGAAAGTTGATCCTGCGGGTTACTGTCGGCTCCCTCATGCTTTTTCATGGACTTAATAAGCTCCAGCACGGATACGCTTTTGTCACGCAGTTGCTTGTTCAGGCAAAGCTTCCGGGCTATCTCTCCCATGGCATTCTTATCGGCGAGCTTATTGCGCCTCTCTTTATGGTGTTGGGTATCTATACAAGGCCGGCCGCTCTTCTGCAGGTTTTTGTCATGGCTATGGCTGTTTATCTTGTTCATACCAAAGAGCTCTTTTCAGTAACTGAACATGGCGGTTATGCCCTTGAACTCCAGGCACTCTACCTCTTTGGAGCACTTGCTGTCTTCTTTTTCGGTGCTGGACGCTATAGCGCCTCACATGGCGGCGGTCTCTGGAAATAATGACTCAACAAAGGAAAGAGAATAGCATAGATATTCACAGGGTAACAGCCTACTCTGGAACAACCTGTGTTTTCAAGGACTTTTCGCTGACAATCGAAGCAGGATACAGTACAGCAATTCTCGGCCGGATTGTGGGCGATGGCAGCAAAACCGATATTTTATCATCCAGCACACTCTCCTCCTTGTTTGACTATCCTCTCCAGGTGGTCACGGTAGGCGGTTATTATCAGGTTTTACCCGGGTAAGCCGTTATAAATACTATATCTTTTGGTGAACTTCTTTATTGCCTCCGATGTTGTTAGGCTATTGGCTGTCAGTAGAAACGTTTTTTTAATACATGATCATCATAAACCTTTAATAACTGCTTGTTATGGCAAATATCACGCTCAAAGGAAATCCTTTTGAAACTGTAGGTACACTCCCTGCAAAAGGAACAGAGGCACCGTTTTTCTGTCTGGTAAAAACCGATCTTTCCGAAGCAGGTCCGGCCGATTTTGCAGGTAAACGGCTTGTTCTTAACATTTTCCCAAGTCTTGACACTCCGGTCTGTGCGTCATCAGTCAGGCGCTTTAACCAGGATGCATCTTCACTCGATAACACGGTTGTACTCTGTATTTCCGCTGACCTCCCCTTTGCCCATAAACGTTTCTGCGAAACCGAAGGCTTGAAAAATGTTGTATCGCTTTCAGTGTTCCGTTCACCTGAATTCGGTCATGAGTACGGCGTCACCATTGCTAACGGACCATTGAAAGGACTTCTTTCCCGCGCTATTGTGATTATTGATGCCGATGGTATAGTGCGTTATACCCAGCAGGTCAGTGAAATTGTTGAAGAGCCCGACTACAGTGCGGCCCTCAAGGTTTTAGGATAAATAGTCCTCTTCCCGGCAGAAAATTTACTGTCAGGAAGGAACTCTTGCTGGCAACCGGTAAGCGTTATATATTAAAAAGTCAACGCGGGATCTGATGCCTCACGGGATTCCGTTCATTTCTTTAAGTGAAACTATCTGAAATGTTTACCGGAATTATCAAGGATGTCGGGAAGATTGCCGGAGTTGCAAAGCGAAATGGCGGTTTGCGGCTCCGCGTACACTATGGTAATTCCAGTGAGTTCAGTACACTCTCCATTGACGAAAGCGTCAGCCTGAGCGGTGCCTGCCAGACAGTTGTAGCTGTTGGCGAGGGGTGGTTTGAGGTCGACACTGTCGAAGAAACGCTCGCCAAAACAACACTTGGCTCTTTACGTAACGGCTCTCAGGTTAATCTGGAACGGGCAGTTCGCCCAGTTGACCGTCTTGGCGGTCATTTTGTGCTCGGCCATGTTGACTGTGCGGCAGTTGTGCACGAAATCAGGGAGCTGGGCTCAAGCCGTGAACTCTGGGTGGCATTTCCTGAAGCATTCTCTCCCTTCATTGTCTCTGCAGGCTCAATAACCATTGACGGCATAAGTTTAACCGTAGCCAGGCTCGATGCACTCCTTTTTGCTGTAGCCATTATACCCTATACCTTTGCACACACCACCCTTCACTCCCTGCATACGGGAAGCCGGGTAAATCTCGAGTTTGACATTCTTGGCAAATATGTCGCCCGGCAGCTTGCAGCGCCCTCCTCTTCAGCTCTTCCTCCGTCACGCATTGATGACCTATGGCTTCGGGAACACGGATTTTAAATAGTATGGATACCCTGAACATGGACTCTGATCTTTTCGGCTTTTCCGAAACACAGGGCGAAAAAGATTACTTTCAACCCCTTGCCGAACGTGTTCGTCCCCGAACTCTCGACGATATGGCAGGGCAGGAACATCTGGTCGGCCCAAATGGACCCCTTCGCAAATTCCTTGCAGGCGGTACAATGCCGTCAATGATTTTCTGGGGTCCTCCGGGATCGGGTAAAACCACCCTCGCCGAAATCTGCGCCTCTTCGCTCAGCTATCGATTCGAACAGTTATCCGCGATTGATTCAGGGGTCAAGGATGTCCGCAAGGCGCTTGAAAATGCCGAAAAATCAAGACACACAGGCAAGAGGACGCTTCTCTTTATCGATGAAATTCACCGGTTTAACAAAACCCAGCAGGATACACTGCTTCATGCTATAGAGCAGGGGCTTATAGTGCTCATAGGAGCAACAACCGAAAACCCCTCCTTTGAGGTTAATGCCGCACTCTTGAGCCGGATGCAGGTCTATATTCTCAACCCCCTGGGTCCAGAAGAGATAGACGCAGTCATTCACCGGGCACTCAAGGAAGACAAACTCTTTAGAGACCTCTCTGTTGAAATTGCCGACCTTGATTTTCTTCTGCAGTTTTCAGGAGGAGATGCACGCAAAGCACTGAACGCTGTTGAAGCCGCGGTCTCCCTCATGCCCAAAGGTCTTCCAAAAATGGTTTTGAACAGGGAAGTGCTTCAGGTTGCGCTCCAGCACAGTGCACCGGTCTATGATAAAGGAGGCGACAACCACTACGATATCATTTCCGCCTTTATCAAATCGATGCGGGGTTCAGATCCCGATGCGGCACTCTTCTGGCTTGCCCGCATGCTTGAAGGAGGTGAAGACCCGAAATTTATAGCACGGCGCATGGTTATTTTTGCGAGTGAAGATATCGGCAATGCCGACCCTTATGCCATCACTCTTGCGGTATCAGTCTTCCAGGCAGTGGCAATGATCGGCTTACCGGAGGCACGAATTAATCTGGCGCATGGCGTTACCTACCTTGCTTCAGCCCCGAAATCAAATGCAAGCTATAAGGGCATCAATGAAGCAATGAGTGAAGCCCGATCAATGCAGCAGCTGAGGGTTCCGCTTCACCTGCGCAACGCTCCGACCAAACTCATGAAAGCCGAAGGATATGGTGAAGGCTATCAGTACCCCCATGGCTATCCCGGGCATTTTGTCGAGCAGCAATACTTCCCTGATGGTCTTGATCCGAAGGCATATTACCGTCCCGGAGATGAAGGTCGGGAAAAATATATAAGGGAACGTCTCGGACTCCTATGGAGCGAACGTTACCGTTCATGATTCTTACAAAACCGATCACTTTTTTATATTCAGGCTGTTCCTTATCCCAGTCGGTATCGTCAGTTATTCTTTCATCAAGACAGACTCTTTTATGAACAGGTTCCGCCAGATACTTTTTTTTGTAGTGCCGATTCTCTTTCTGACTGCATTTTCTCCAATCCATGCTGCCGCTCTTCCTGCAAATAGCTCGCTGACCCTTGACGACGCCGTTCATATCGGGCTCGAAAGAAGCAGAACCCTTGAAATAGCAAGGCTGGAGCGCGATATGACCTCCCAGAAAATCCGCGAAACATGGGCAAAGGTGCTGCCGCAGCTAACATCTGACTTTACCTACACCCGCTCACTGAAACCCTCAGTCTTGTTTTTTCCTGATATTTTGAGCGGAGGGACTGGAAATTCATTTATTCCTCTAGTCATCAGTGCCGATAATGCGGCGACTGCCACTCTTACCCTTCGTCAGGCACTCTTTAACGGATCCGCGTTTGCTGGAATCAAGGCCGCAGGCATTCTCCGAAAAATGAGTAACGAGGCCTATCGCAACAGCGAAGCAACTGTCATTGCCGACATCAAAATGTCCTATTACGATGCCCTCATCTCAAGAGATCAGCTGAAGCTCATTGAGCAAAGCATAGCACGCTGGGAACAATCAAGAAAAGATACCAGGGCAAAGTTCCGCCAGGGTGTAGCTGCAGATATCGATACCCTCAAAGCCTATCTTTCCGTCGAAAATCTCCGCCCCGATCTCATTCAGGCAGAAAATCGTGTGGCAACAACCGCGACAAAGCTTAAAAACGCTATTGGTATTCCTCTCGACAGCACGATTGTTCTTTCAGGAAAGCTTGATCTCTCCTCAGCCACCTACCCCAAAGATATCGCAGCAGCATACCAGGAAGCAATTGACGCAAGGCCAGATCTGCGCCAGATATCTCTTCAGGTACAGGCGGAAGGCGAAAAAGTCAGCGCTGCCCGGGCCGAGCATTACCCTGTTATCACCGCCTTCGGACAGCTTGAAACCCAGACAGCATTTAACGATAATGTCAAGACTATCCAGTCCCGCTGGCCGGTCTCTTCAGCCGTAGGACTTCAGGTTTCACTGCCCATATTTACCGGATTCCGAACCAGTTCACAAGTTGAACAGGCCAAAATATCCCAGCTGCAGACACGGACAAGGGTAGAAGATCTCAAAGCCAATATCCGAGCCGAAGTAGAGGTTCGGCTCCTGAACTTCCGCGAATCACAAAAAAGAATTGAAGTTCAATCCAAAACCATCAGTGTAGCAGAACGCGGATACAACATATCCCTCCTCCGCTTCAAAGAAGGCATCGGCTCCCGCCTCGAACTAACCGACGCCGAACTCCAGCTCAACAAAGCCAAAACCAACCACCTCCAGGCACTATACGACTACCTAGTCGCCTCCATCCAGCTCGACAAAGCCCTGGGAAGGCCGGCAGTCACCAGTCACCAGTAGGCAGTGGGCAGAAAGAAAGTACTGAGGGCTGAGTGCTGAGTGACAAGCTAGGGGACGCTCATGAAAGCGCCGATTAAAACCGGTAGAAAGCAGAGAATGAAAGAGTCTCATATGAAAGGTTCAGCCAACCATCATAGCCCCGAGTCATGCCTTGATGA
>Ga0118677_10002748_pt1 | contig 34754 bp, 22 predicted proteins | sample AliMusrvi5mmetaG_FD_86154 | JGI IMG/M metagenome (GOLD analysis project Ga0118677, IMG submission 86154)
GATATGGGTCAGGTCACTAAAAAGATTGCCATTCCCAGTATTCCATTCTTAAGTGACCCATCCGCATCCGATTATTTTAAACCGGGAACTGAAAAAATGCACGGAACCTATGGAGCCGGTATTCGTTTGGCCATGAACCAGAATTTTGTCATTTCACTCGATTACGGCGTGGCCATGAACAAGCAGGATGGCGATTCAGGCTTGTACATCGGCCTCAACTATCTGTTCTAGAATACTTGTCAATAAAGCCTAAAACATTTCAAACCCTTCAAACATTTCAAATCATGAAAACCGCTGTTGTGGCAGGTGCTTCGGGACTCGTAGGGTCAGCTTTGGTCAGTTTGCTATTGGAATTGCCTCACTATGCAGAGGTACACCTCCTGGTAAGGAAAGAGATCGGCCTGACTCATCCAAAACTGATCCAGCACGTGGTGGATTTTGACAAAATGCAATCGCTGGAACTCGGTTTTCAGGCAGTAGATGCCTTTTGCACACTTGGAACCACCATTGCCAAAGCTGGAAGTAGGGAGGCATTCAAACTGGTCGATCACGATTATGTCTGTTCCTTTGCAAAGAAGACATTCTCCATGGGTGTAACTGGTTTTTATGTGGTTAGCTCCATGGGAGCAAATCCAACCTCTGCAGTCTTCTACAACAAAGTGAAGGGGGAAATGGAGGAGGATCTTAAAAAATGCAATTTCCCCAGGCTGGGAATCTTCCGACCCTCCCTCCTTTTGGGACCACGTACAGAAAAAAGGGCAGGCGAAAAATTTGCCGGATGGTTGATGAAAACCCTGAACTTCCTGATTCCCGCCAAATACAAAGCCATCCATGTCGACAAAGTAGCCAGGAGAATGATCGAAGTCGCCTTGGGAAAAGGAAATGGAATTTTCGTTCTGGAATCTGACAAATTACAGGGATAGAGACCTTCCTCCATCAAAATTCACTTGGGAGAATAGACAGGAATTCTTTGAAACCAGACCAAAAAAATGTTCGGCTCAGTATCCCTCAAAAATATTACACCGCCATTTTCTCCCAGATGACAGGTTTCTCCCATTTCCAATTTGTATCTTTGTTGTACTTTTGATTCAATACATTTTAATCTCATTGCCATGACTGATTTCAGTTACCAGAAACCCTTTCCCATCAAAAAGGATACGACCCAATACCGACTTCTCACAAAGGAATTCGTCCAAACTCTGGAAGCGGATGGAAGAAAAATTTTGAAAATCGCACCGGAAGGGCTCGAACTTCTCGCCAGGGAGGCGATGGCAGATGTCTCTTTTTACCTGAGGGCCTCCCACCTTCAAAAGCTGTCAGACATTCTGAAAGATCCCGAATCCAGCGACAACGACATTTTTGTGGCACACACGATGTTGCTCAACCAGATCGTTTCGGCAGCTGGCGAACTGCCTACTTGCCAGGATACCGGCACAGCCATTGTCATCGGCAAAAAGGGGGAAAATATCTGGACCGGCAGCGATGATGCCAAAGCTCTCTCCATGGGGATCTATGAGACTTACCGCGACCGCAACCTGCGCTACTCACAGGTAGTGCCCCTTTCCATGTTTGATGAAAAAAACACTGGGACCAACCTTCCTGCCCAGATTGACCTTTATGCCGCTGAAGGCAATGAATATGAATTTTTGTTTATTACCAAGGGAGGAGGCTCTGCCAACAAGACCTTCCTCTACCAAATGACCAAATCCTTGCTGAACGAGGAGACTCTCACCAAATTCGTCAAGGAAAAAATCAAGGACCTGGGAACTTCCGCCTGTCCTCCGTATCACCTCGCAGTCGTGATTGGAGGCACCTCTGCTGAGGCGACCCTGGCTACGGTAAAAAAGGCCTCTACGGGCTATTACGACCATCTGCCAACCTCGGGCAATGAAGGAGGTCAGGCATTCAGAGACCTCGAGTGGGAGGCAAAGATTACGGAAATCTGCCAAAAGAGTGAAATTGGGGCACAATTCGGCGGAAAATATTTTGTGCACGATGTACGCGTGATCCGATTGCCGCGCCACGCTGCCTCCTGTCCGGTAGGAATCGGGGTAAGCTGTAGTGCAGACCGAAATATCAAGGCTAAAATCACGGAAGAGGGCATTTTCCTCGAGCAACTCGAGACCCATCCCGAACGCTTCCTCCCCAAAACGGCTCCCTACCTGGCACCCTCGGTCGACATTGACCTCGACAGGCCCATGGATGAGGTTCGAAAGGAGTTGTCCAAATATCCTGTCAAGACCAGGTTAAACCTGAGAGGTACGCTGATTGTTGCCCGCGACATCGCCCATGCACGCATCAAGGAGATGATAGACAACGGAGAAGAGATACCCGAATACTTCAGGAAATATCCTGTTTATTATGCAGGTCCGGCCAAAACGCCGAAAGGAATGGCCTCAGGTAGCTTCGGCCCAACCACGGCAGGCAGGATGGACAGTTACGTTGGGCTGTTCCAGTCACTGGGCGGGTCATTGATCATGCTGGCAAAAGGGAACCGGTCCAACCAAGTCACGGAATCCTGTAAAAAATATGGCGGCTTCTATTTGGGGTCGATTGGTGGTCCTGCTGCTATTCTGGCGAAAAACAGCATCAAATCCGTGGAGGTGATTGATTTCCCGGAACTTGGGATGGAAGCCGTCAGGAAAATCACTGTCGTTGATTTTCCTGCCTTCATCATCGTGGATGACAAGGGCAATGACTTCTTCGCTGCCCTAAAATAGAGGGTCGGCCAAGATACCGGAATTTGAAGAAGGACCAACGGATTCAAAAACCTGATTTAAGCATTCAATAAGCTGTAAATCAGGTTTTTGTTTTTGCATTTTCTGCGCTAATGCTGAAGGTTGATAGATCTCAATACTGCTTTGGAAACTAATATTTGGAATTTCAGTATAATTAGCACAACCAACGCTCAAAATTCAACTTTAAACCGCTCATTATGACAACAGTTAATACCTACCTCAACTTCAACGGAAATTGTGAAGAGGCTTTCAATTTCTACAAATCCGTATTTGGCGGAGAGTTTCTTTACCTGGGCAGATTCAGTGAGATGCCGGTACAGGAAGGAGTTCCTCCATTCCCAAAAGAGTTGGATAATAAGATCATGCATGTCTATTTTCCGATCAGCAAGGAGACTGCACTGTTTGGCAGCGATGTTGGAGGAGAATGGGCCAGCACTTTCAGCCAGGGCAATAACTTCTCCATCAGCATCCATGCGGATAGCAGAGAGGAGGCGGAAAGACTATTTTACGGACTGTCAGCCGGTGGCAAGGTCAGCATGCCTCTGGCAGATACCTTCTGGGGAGACTATTTCGGGACCTTTACTGATCGGTTTGGCATCAACTGGATGATAAGTTTTACCACCCAACAACACAAATAAATCCGAAAGAATTTTGAAACAACCAGGATGTATCCATTTCCGGATGCATCCTGGTTGAATAAATATCCAAGCCAATAATTTTGGTTTCAAAAATCGTACAAGGATGAGAAAAATATTAATTGTTCATGCGCATCCCGAACCAAACTCCTTCTGCTCGGGATTAAAAGAGGTCGCCTGTCAATATTTCACAGAAAATGGCGATCAGGTGAAGGTAAGCGATCTCTATTCCATGGGATTCGATCCTGTTGGTGACCAGCGCGATTTCAGGGAACTGAACAATCCCTCTTATTTCAAATACCAGCTGGAGCAGATGAATGCCTGCAAGACCAAAGGTTTCAAAGCAGAACTGCAAGCCGAGATGGACAAGTTGGTTTGGTGCGATCTGCTGATCTTCAACTTCCCGCTTTGGTGGTTTGGAGCACCTGCCATCCTGAAGGGCTGGGTCGACAGGGTCTTTGCCATGGGGCTGGTCTATGGTGATGGTCGCGGTGTTTACGAGAACGGGACCTTCAAGGACAAAACGGCCTTTGTGACGATGACCACGGGCGGGCCAGAGGTAGCCTATACCTCTGACAAGAACGGCGACCTGAACACCATCCTTTTTCCCATTCACCACGGGATGTTCTATTTTGCCGGTATGACCGTCTTGCCTCCATTCATCAGTTGGGGACCAGCCCGCAAGAGTGAGGAGGAACGAAAGGCTGATCTGGTTCGGTACAAAAATTATCTTGGGTCTCTCGAAACGCTAAAACCCGTCTATACAAACAGATAAAACCTTCCTTGATTCCATCCGAAAAAAATTGGCATTTTTTCTTCTTTTTTTTTGAGAAAGCAAAAAAAGGGCTATCTTTGCAACACTTTTGAAGAAAACAAAAGCAAAAAGGGAGCTTAGCTCAGTTGGTTTAGAGCATCTGCCTTACAAGCAGAGGGTCGTTGGTTCGATTCCAACAGTTCCCACAGAGAGGGTTATCGCGTTTGTGATAACCCTTTTTTGTTTTTATGGCATTGATCTACATTCATTTCTCTGCGGATCTAAACAAATTTCATATTGGATCGACTCGCAATTCTATGTAGGAACGGTTGGAGAAATAGTTGAATTATAGTGCCTTTTTGATGGCTTTGATGATAAAACCGGCAAGTAATTCATATCCTTCCGGGGTATAATGCACATTGCTGGGAGGAGAATTCTGCGGATGAATGGCCAGAGAAGCAGTATACAGATCAACCACTTCAATGCCGTTCTTCTTCATGACTTCAAGTGCCACGGCATTGTATCGCTCAGGATCACCAACCTTTCTGCCTGCCGCATTTTCGGGCACCACCGTGGTATTGACAAAAATGAGGGTGGCGGTTGTCTCCCTGAGTCTGGCGACAATGGTCTCCAGATTTTTTTTGTAATCCGCCAAAGGAACAGAAACCTGCCCATGTTCCACATCATATTTGTTATCCTTATCCTTGTAAACCATGTCATGCAATCCAAAATTAAAAAGGATGACATCCCATTGCCTTTTATCTGTCCAGGATGCAATACTATCCAGTCCTCGTAACGTTGAACCTCCGTTTCCGGGATTATGTGCGATTGCAACACCAGGCGCCATGGCCTTCTCAACAAATGGAGTATAGCCAATGGAGATCGAGTCTCCAATGATGAGTACATTTTTTACCTTGTCTTGCATTGCTGCAAAGCAAAATAAAGTTAAGGCAAGAACTGCGATCAGGGAAAATTTTCTTGAGGCCATTCTAGTTATTTTGTTTTAAGAGTTTTTTCAATGCTTCCAGTCCATGGATGGCATAACTTGGCAATTTTTCGCCTTTCTCGCCGAAGACTAACAGAACTGTTTGGGTCTCAACAGTACTTTTGGACTCATCAATTGTGCCCGTCCCCGTCAAAAAAGTACTGATCTTCAGGTCAAATTGCCTGGCTAAAAACCGATAGACAGCCTGCCTCTTCGATGGACCATAATCATGTTTTTCATTCGCCAAATGGACATTCTCCACCAATTCAGGCTTTCCATATAAGGAGTAAACTTTTTTCAGGTAAGGGAACTCGATTTCAGGTACATTGGCCGTCCAGTCTCCGCCGTCACTCACGACCAATTGCGGACGAGGAGCAGCCATCGCTGCAATTTCCACATTGTTGGTCCCCCACTCTCCGCAGGCATGGGTAGGCATACCGCTTTCGCAAGGGCAGCCTCCGGCGTACCAGGAGGATACCATCACCACTGGGGCACTCACCGCAATCCTAGGATCAAGGGCCGCCATCAGAAAAGTTTGGGTACCTCCTCCTGAGGCACCTGTCATTCCGATTCGCTTGGGATCCACGTATGGCAAAGCGGACAGAAAATCAAGTATTCGTATACTATTCAGGGTTTGCATGGTGGGAGCCAGAATGGTGCGGTGGTCTTCGAAGGCAAATTGCAGTCTTTCTTCTCCTTTGGCAAACATGTCGTAACTGAAAACAACCATACCCATCCTTGCCAGTGTTGCACTTAAAAGTTGCGAACTCTCCCCGTAATGCTGAGACTCCCCATGTCCTTGTGCCAGCATCATGGCTGGGAAAGGGCCTTTACCCTTGAGCGGCCGGTACAGCGTTCCGCTGACAAACACTCCCGGTAGGCTTTCGACGGCAACGTTTTCCGCGCTGTACCCATCCAGTACCCGCTTGTTTGCATAAATCGGTTTTGAATTCACCTTTGGCGGAAGCGGAAAAAGACCAAGTGTGGAAAGAATGCATTGCTGCAGACCTGCCCTACGCTTTTCCCAATCCTGAAGGTATGGGTACAAGGAGAGCAAACGATTCAAATGCTTCTGTCCATCGGCAGCCGACCTTTGGTAGTAATGAAAAGGCTCTATCTTATAATTTCCTTCCCCTGTTTGATAAAAGACCAAATCGAGGGGAGCCAAAATAGCCAGTAAGGTGGCTTCGACATCATCCTTGAAACGCCACTGTGCATAATTGACCATACGATCAGTAACCAGCTTTTCATCAAAATTCAATTTTACCCTGAAACGGGTTTCAACCTGGTTTAATACCTCTTTCAAGGGTTTTCTGTAGTTTTCTTCCACTGTCTGGGCAACTAAAAAGTTGGAAAACAGCAATAGAAATATGAAAGGGACAATTTTCATTATTATATGATTTGAACTGAATGTAATATTAGACCAGCCAATTGCAACTTTGAAGGGCTGTTTCCTTCAAACATCTAAATTACGCAATCCTACAGCAAGATAACAGATTGAGGATAGTTTCTACTTTTAAATAATCATTATTTGTTCAGCACTACAATTGCAAGGTTTTACCTTTTTTAAGGTGTAGAAGAACATGTATGCACAAGAAGGATTGCATAACTGTGTCCAGCCGAGGATGAATTGGCTGAAGACTATTGTGAACTTTCTAATTTTAACCTTGATAAATAATCCCAATCATTTTTGATTTGGCGCACCAGTTGTTTCTATTTACACATGACAAGATGAAGAACTTGATCAGGTATGGTTACCTCTGCAGCTCGCCATTATCCGGATTTCCCTTCTCATCCAGCAGTTGAATATAAGTCGAAGGTCCCAGATCAGGGTGTTCCCAGGACGAAAGAGCCCAAACAATCTTCTTGGTTGGGGTAACTTCGAAAACCTGAACGGTACCCTTCCATTCTTCCGTATTCTTGTTTCCGGCACACCAATTGCAAATGACCGTATTGCCATTATCTAATCTATTGGCCGTCTGATTATTATATAGCTTAAAGGGAGCATCGGCCTGGGTAAATTCCCAAATAGTTTCACCTTTGGGATTGACCTCTCGCGTATAACTTTTGCCATCTCCTGAAATCAGGGTATTCCCATTGTGCAACCGGATGGCCGACCAGGCAGATTTGGCCTCAACCGACCAAATTTCCTTGCCATCCATCGTATATTCTACCACTTTCCCTTCCGGAATTTGCGGGACCATGATGGTATGCTGAGGTGTGATCCTCACATGCCTGAACTGTCCGTGTCGGTTGGCGGTCGAGGTTGGAATGATAATTTCGTTCAATAGTTTATTCGTAGCAGTATTATAAATCAATACCTTACCAGGATTTCCATTCAGTGCCATCAGCACACTGTCTTTCCCGATAGGTTGACAAGAGTGGGTTTCAGTCCCTTCCGGACAATGAAACTCCCAGATTAGATTCTTGTCGGGTGTGATGATCCCGGCACCCGACATGCATGCAAAAACAATGTTCCCGTTCGAAAGCCTGGTCACATCATCAAACTCCTGAATATTTCCGTTGGCCAGTTTCATGGGGATGGAATATTTCCAGACTACCTTACCCCCGCGCAAAAGAAACATGGATTGCCCTTCGGGATGACGGGTATCCCATTCTCCTGCATACAAGAAGGAATGTTGCTTCAGTCCCTTACCAGGAAGTTTGTAGGCTTGAGAGGGGTTCTGGCCATGAAGTATCAGGGTCCAAACCAAAAACAGCAAAATCAATTTACATTTCGGGTTCATTTCTCTTAAATTGGATTATTTACCTTCATACCATTGCAGGTCATCCACATAAAGATAATTGTCATAAGTCGGTATCGCCCCTCCTCCACCCGGGAAAGACTCATATGCAAGTCTCGTGATCCGGTTGGCCGATTCAAATCGAACGAACCTCAACTCTTTAATGTCGATTTTTTTCTCATTGTTGCACCACACTTCGATGCGTCCATTTTTCGCTGTCTCCGAACTTTGCATGGTGACAGTCAATCTGATCGTATTCCAAATTCCCTTTTTAAAAGCGTACTTTTGTCCGCCCGGGTTGTTCCCGTAAGTTCCTTTCATCTCGCAAGAATAAACATAGAGCTGGTTCGATATAGAATCCCCATGGGAGTCAAACTGAATCCTGACACTGCCTCCATCCCCGTTCTGCCGTGCCTCTTCACCTCTTCCTCCATCATATCCTACACCAATATTGAATCCAAACTGCTTGCCATGAAGGCCTTCCTGGAAATTGGCATCATATTTAATCCTGTACTGCAACGTATATTGCTTTGCCGGAGGAATTTTCACCTGAACAGCTGCCCCTGTTTTTGAAACTTTTTCCCCTTTCTTGAAAGTGATTTTGTATGCTCTGTCTGAAATTGAAGCGAACCCCCTTCCTTCCGGGAAGGTCCCGTTTCCAAAATCCTTCCGAAGCATTTCATCCGGGTAGATTCCATCCGAATGATTAAATTTAACGGTTCTTTTGGAATATTCCTTCGATACTATTTGATCTTTTCCACCTAAATCATCTTTGCCTGCAAAAACTTCCACCTCCCCAATGCCGAATGGCTTACCTGAGGTCGAGACGACACGCAGATAGCGACCTGAAGCGTTTATTGCAAAAGAGGTTGGGAAGCCCGGAGGCTCACTGACAGAAATCATTTTTACTCCCTTTTGGTGTTGAATCACCGAAGGGTCGTCCGATTCAAATGGTTGTTCGGAAATAAATATCATTCCCTGTGCAAAAACGGCATTTTTTACGGCAGCACGGTTCCAGACATGCATCCCAGACAGTTTCTGAATCTTTCCCAGGTCAATTTCCAGCCATGGATCGTTTCCGGTTATGTCAACCGCAGTATTAGGGTTTCCGTCCACGAGCGCCGAAGCCGATTGTATCTTTTGCGAGGATGAAAACCGCACCGGCCGGTCTTTTGCAACATTTTCTCCTGTGAAGAGCATTACAGAAGAGGGTACCGGCCAGTTTTTCCAGGAATCAGGTATTGTCAACAAGGGGGATGGCGGGACCCATGTCTTCCCGACTTCTGCCAGCCGGGCGACCACATTCGAATCAAGCAATCCGTCCCTGTTGGGAGCACAATTCAATTGAAAAACAATATTTCGCTGATTATCAGGAATTAGATTACTGTTTACAATCCAATCCAGGGATTTGAGTGTGGAAGCAGTATAACTTGTACGCCAGAACCAGGTAGGATAAATGGTGTTGCCCCCAACGGCCGGCCAATCGGCCCCCGTTTGCAAGCTCATGCCGGCATTCAGTTCTATTTGCGGAACATCGCTGACACCCCGGATAATGGAATGATTCAAAACCAAACAATTGGGTTGAATCGATTTGATGTGGTCATAAATTTCCCTGTAGGGGATGTCGTAAAATGAGGGACTTTCGTGCCAGTTATTGCCCCATGCATCAAAAACGATGTAAAGGATATCGCCATAATTGGAAAGCAGTTCTGTCAATTGGTTTTTGATCAGCTGGATTTTTTCTGGGGAGACCCCTCCGTGTTGCGCATCACCGGCAATTCTTTCGGTCCTGTCACGGATGGAATAATAGAGTCCAACCTTGAGTCCACGCAACCGAAAGGCATCCACAAATTCTCGTACCACATCGCGCCCGCATCCCTGAGCCACTGTGTAATTCGAATATTTACTCGGCCACATGCAAAAACCGTCGTGATGTTTGGTAGTCAGCACTCCAAATTTCATTCCGGCACTTTTGGCAGCATCAGCCCACTGACCGCAATCCAATTTTTTAGGATTCACCAGGGTTGGACTCAAATCATCCGCTGTTCCAAGGATTCCATCTTTGCCCTGATGCGGCGGAGCATGATCGGGCATCAGCTGATCAGGCAGATCCAGATAGGTAGTCGGACTAAAATGGATAAACATGCCAAAACGAAGGTTTACCAGATCCCGCTGCAATTCAGGCAATGATTTTATCTGACCGATGGCCGGGAACAGTACACCTGCCATCAAGACCACAATTAGCAAGAAGATTCTAAGTTTGTTCATTTGTAAGGATATGAGGTTTTTCATTCACATCGACGATCGTTTGATTATCAACTAGTATAAACCCATGTCATCTGGGAAAAAGCAGGTTATATTCGTGCTCTTTCATCCTGCTTGGATCGATGGAGGGAAGTATCAACTCATTAAAAGATTTGGCATGATCCTCCCCCAGGTATTTGGAAGAGAGCCAGAAAATCTCGAAGGCATGACTTGGTTTCAATGGATTTTTGGCCACATTCCCATAGGTCCATCTCTTTTCACCTGAATAAAATGGAATCAGCCATTCTATTGCCTCGCGGATGCTTCGTTTGTCTGCCGACTGACTGTTCCTGTTCCAGAGATCCACGTCATATTTGGCTGCAATCAAAGCTAGTATCTCAAAGCCTTTCAGGCACATACATTCATATCCCGCTGCATTTGGCCGGGGAAGTTCCTTGTACATACCCCCCTCTGCATCAATCTGATACAATATCCTGTAGTCAGGCACAATTTTATCCAGGTAATGTCTTGCACTATCGTTCCAATTCACTCCATGGTAATTCCCCAGGAACATCCATCCGGTTGTTAATTGGATATCGTAAAAGATTCCATGATTGTTGTTCCCCTCTTTCCTGCCCTCCTTCAAAGCCAGATCGCAGGATTTCAACCACTTTGTCCAATTATAAATCCATTCCTTCATTTTGAGGTCGTCAGCGTCTGTCCAGTCACCGGAATTTCTGATCATTCCAATGGAATTGAGTACTTCGTGCAGTGCCAATACATCAATTATGCCCCAGTAGGCACCCAATCCCCACTCCGGATGGAAAGGAACAAACTGGGCATGGTTCATTTGCGGCAACATCCGCGTATTCGGATTGAGAAACCACTCCCTGAGTTGAGAAACAGCCGCTTGTGCATATCTGTGGTCTTCGGTAAAGTACCAGGCTTTGGCAAAAGTAGTGACCCGGTTGGTCATCTTTTGATTCCTGTCATAATCGAATTTATGTCGCATCGAGTCGTTTGAGCCGAGTCTTTCCAGATTGATCCAGGGATCTCGCCACGATTTGCCTTTGGATGTATCCGGATAGAAATAAATGGAGAATGAGACGTATTCATGCGCATCGATCGGATGATCATTGGGGAAATACAATTGCCAGTTGCCAGTTTTCTGTGTCACATTGACATTGGGTAGTCGCAATAAATTTTCAGCTGAACCTTTTAATTTTTCCAACGGAGCAACAACAGATGGATGACCTGCTTCCACTCTTTTTTTGCCTTCTATCAAGGCATTGTCATCCAGCGAATAGGTTAAAAATTTTGGATCGGGCAATTTACCTCCTGCATTTTTAAGCAATTGATCAAAATACTGTGCGGCAAATCCCATGGTTCCATCCGGCCGCATGAGCCAGAATCCGCGCATTTCGTCTGTTTTCCTCGTATCCTTCAGTTTTCTGAGCGCTTCATTCTTGGGTTCATTGCAATACAATTCCCATTGAATCAGGTATGGAACATGAAGTGCAAGGCAAACTCCAACATAGGCATCCCAGCGATCTACCACAGGCCCTTTTTCCATTAACCCCTCATAACGCTGTTCGGGTATGCCAATTTCCCCAAGAAAAACGACCTTCTTCCCCTTCATGAATCTGGTAGGTCTGATTTTCCCGCGGATGTATTCGATCCCTTTGTAAAGCTTCAATCCTGTCGCATCCAGTCCGTCATAACTTGACCAGGAGACCATGTCCGTTTCCACCATGGGCAAGACACTGTTGACAATGCCAGGAATGCCTTCCCTGCTGTCCATCACCTTGTTGGCTTCAATGGCATGGTACACCTTGCATTTACTGTGCTTTACCTCAGCGCGTGCCCGGTTGACGCCATTTTGACGTGCCGTGAACCATTTGGCCATGGCATGAATTCTTTGGGTAGAATCGGCCGGAACAAGCACTGTATACCTATCGCCATCAACCGCTTTAATGATCTCTCCTGCCTTTCTCGACCACCTTGCGTAATCACCGGTTCCTCCGCGCATCATCCAGTCGCCCTCCCAATTGTGGAGGATAAATGTGACCTCCCTGTCCTTGTATTTCTCCAGAAGATATTTTGCTAATTCGTATATTTCCTTTTCCTCCTTCGCTGCGGATTCATCTGTCGTGTTGATCCCGGCACCATCTACGGAGAGAGCAAAAGTCGAAAATGGCATATCAAAGCAAGCAGCAAAATAGGGGTGCTGCGCAAGTTCCCTGAGCGTAATGTCTTTCTTTAGATTCCATTCGGAGTGATAGGGATATCCGCCTGTATCCTTCCTAAACCAGAGTTTGACCACTCCATAACCCAAATCCTTCAGTTTTCGGCATCCTTCAATCAGGTAGGGTTCCTCTGTAAAAAAATATTTGCCTGCTACATGGGTAGCACCCAGACGATTCCTGATATCAGCAGGAATGATGGCACCTTTTGAAGGACGGTTGTTCGCAATTTGTTTCAGAATTTGCTGATCAGTCAACCTGTCAGGACTGTTTTCATTTGCCCAACGAATTGAAATAGAAAAAAATATAGAAACAAGTAATAATATACTTCTCATATATTGCGTTATATGTACCTGAATTTACTTTGTGTTTCCTTTGATTACTGCTTTGCGATCATTGTGGTAAAAAAAATTATCACAATGGTCGCAAGGGAAGAGACGAAATGGACCCATCGCAGAAATCCAATTTCAAGGACGATTACTCATTGGAATATAAATGAACTCAATCCCTTTCCCATTTTTTGGGTCGAGATTGCGTGAATAGCGCATGGTAAGGTCATTGTCCCAATGTTCATGCACACCCAAACTTTTAACAGGTTGCCCACCTTGCATGTATTTGGTTCCCGATGGCGCCTGTTCTGGGGTGGCCAACTCGTACATGTAATCATCTGCATTATCCCTGATCAGGATGCGCGGTACATGGTGATAGGTTGGCTCCGTATTGTTCTTGCTTTGGGCATACAAAATATCCAGACCAACCGATTGGATGGCTACTTCGTCCAACGATGCCAAAACTGCGGATGGCCACTCCGGATTTTCATAGGGAACTGTCCGATTGTTGAATGGCGGATTTGGAAAATGGGAAGGATAGGTACGCCATTTACGGCCGCAATAGAGGCCATCCATCAGAAACAGCATGGCTTTGCCTCCCAGGTTGGGCGACGCAGACAAGTCGACAATCGGTGAGTAAGCATTCTTTTTACCTTCAATCTTCGGATTAATTACCGCGTGCAGTTCTGGAGTACCCTTGATAGCCCCGAAATAATTCTTCCCGTTCAGGGTCACGCCAGTCTGGCCTTCATCGCCGTCTTCCATATAATTATAAGGATAGGAATGAGCTTTCAAAAGGGCAAGATTAATGAGGTACGAGCATTCCATGACCTGCTTCGGAATCAATTTTGCATCCTTGTAATTGCCGGCCGAATAACTGATTCCCTCTACCCACACTGAACCTTCTATTCCGTGGTGATCACCATAAGCCGGATTAATGGGTTGGGCGTTCGTTGCCGCTTTGTCCTGGATGAAACGGATATCCTTAAATTCTTTCCAGATTGTTGTCAGCATGGCAGGATAGAAAAACCGCCGGACGTCAAATACCAATATCCTGTCTTGCGGCACTCCGGCCGTTTGGACCAATTGCCGTATCAGGGCCAAAACCATTTGAGGACTCACATCTGTCTGATTATCTGACTTTTTGTCGCTACTGTTGTTCAGATTGACTTTGATCGCGATCTGTTCCCCGGTGCTGTAACCTTTGTTCTTCAACCCCCGGGCATTTTCGTTGTGGTATTTAAAAATCTTTTCCCAGGCATCCTTGTCTTTTTTGGTTCCGGTGATTTTCTGAAGTGTGACAGAAAGCATGTTGTTTACAATCTCCACATCCGTGTTTTTATCCAGCCACCATTGATCCTCATTTTTTTTCCAGTTGCCGGCCCATTTGGCTGCTGCCGGGTTTCTGACCATCACTACCCTACCGGGGATGACACCTCTGGCTATGCCTACCGGCAGATTGGAGGCACCCGGTTTCCAGTTGTAGCCAACTCCAGGAACGAAGGTAGTATCCACAGCCGTGGAGCCAAAAGAATCCGAAATTCCTGCCGGGATAACCGTCATCCAGCAGACAAGAAGGATCGCTGAAATTAGTGTCAAGGCACCAAGTGCCAGACGATGTGCATATTTTTCCCTGAGTTGTTTCAACAGGAACATACTTCCCAAAGCACCTGTCAGCCAGATGACAAATGCGGATGCGATCGGAAACGCCGCACGCTGGCATGGATAGGTCGCACGACTTGGTTTCGGAATGACCCTGATCAGAAACCATATCAGAGCAGCCATCCCGGTAACAATCATGGCAATCTGACTTCTATATTTAATGGGGTATTTGTTTGATTTTCCAAAGGGCTCATTGTTCGTTTCCATGGCTATTCAGATTTAGTAATTATTTGATTTCTGTTTTGAAGGGTACTACTGGTAAATCTTCCGAATTGTAGAGGTTGCAATCAGGATTGGATTGCCATGCATATTGGACCGCTAAAGGATGGACGATCTGAGCTGAATTTACAACGACATCATTCCCCGAGATCTTTGCCTCAGCCCAAATCCAATTGCCTGTTTCATCTCTGAGGGCAAATCCCTTGATAGGTTCATCTCCTTTTATCTTAAGACCTTTGTCAGCAAATTCGAAGCATATACGCACAGAATTTCCTTCGACTTTTGCCGATTTGAACAATGGACCTGAATAGGTTTGAGTAGACCCATAAGCCTTGGCTTTGGCAGCCAGATAAAGCCTCCTGCCAACTTCCTGCTTGTTCTTGGGATGAATGTCATTGCCGTCACCAATATCAATGGTGCATGCCATGGCTGTCTGGGGTGAGCGAACCAGTGTGGTGGTTTGGTTGTCCCTGAAATCTGCCCAGTTGTCGGATTGTTTGGGGTTTACGGAACGTTCCATGTAATTGGCCAGTTGCACATATAAAAAGGGGAGATAACCAAGGCCCCAGCGTACCCGCCAATCATCAATCAGCATGGACTGCAACTCTGCATATTGCTTGCCTCGGCTGGCATTGTTTTCCCCCTGGTACCAAAGAAATCCCCTGATACCATATGGAATTACAGGGTTTATCATTCCATTGAAATTCACCGTGCTGGTATTGTAAAAATCTTGCCATTGAGCTACTTGAGGTTCAATCCTGTTGTTGTGCAACCACTCGCCGCCCAACGTTAATTTTTCTCCGTCCTTTGCTAGTAAATAGCAGTCATTTTGATCGTTACCGACCTCAGCACTGCCCCAATGAACATACATCCTGATGGCAAGAAGATTTTTTCCCTTTTTTAAGCTTCCTGCAGCAATTGAAATAGTTTTATCTTTTAATCTCGAAACGTCACGGGCCAGCTCTTTCCCATTTAAATAAATACGATCATTCTGATCTTTGACTGGCAAATAAAGCATCCATGCTTTTTTTGCGGATTTAGCAGAAATGTCTATTGTTTTCCTAATCCATACCAATCCCCAAAATCCAGAATAGCCCATTTTTGCCATATTAACCGGAAAACTTGTCTTTGCCCAGTCACTATCTTTGTATTTGAGGGTATTGACTTTCTGATCCAAACCTAAAGTCGAGGTGTTGGCAATTGTTTCCCTATCCTTTTCGGCTTGCTGACTCCTGCGAACCTTATCGTTCCAATGGACTGTATCTCCATCAAATTTAGACAACACCGCTTTAAAATCAGGGTGGGTCTCCAAACGTTCATGGCTCATCCAGGTTTCGAGGTTGGTGGCCCCACGTGCTGCCACAATAATTCCTACCGGGATTTTCTTATCAAGATGCAGTGATCTGGCAAAGAAATAGGCTACTGCCGAAAAATTCCGAACATTTTCAGAGGAGCAAATTTTCCAATCTTTTTGCGGAAGATCTGACAAAGGTTGCACGGATGTGACTGCATCCACCATAAAAAACCGAATATCGGGAAAGTCGGCATGCAGAACCTCCTCCTCCTGATTCATTACGCCATCCCCGACTTTGAATGCCATGTTGGATTGTCCGGAAGCAAACCATACTTCACCGATACGAATATCCTTAAAAATCACTTCCACAAAATTGCTCTTAACAATCAGTTCATGGGATTTTTCATCCGTTTTCATTGGGGCCAGCCGAATCATCCAATGACCAATCTCATCTGCAATTCCAAGCGAAGATGTACCTGAAAAGTTCACTTCTACCTGGGCACCCGGAGTTGCATTCCCCCATATTGGGACTGAAATACCCTGCTGCAACACAGCATGGTTTCCGAATATACCGGCAACCTTTAGTTGAGCTCTTACGCTCCCTCCAAAACCCAAAATACATAAAAGAAGAAAAAATCTTGTCATTTGAGTCACATTAGATTCCATCCCTGGAGAATTTGAATCACCAGAAGATCAGATACTCGACCAAGGCAGCGATGATAAGTAATACACAAAGTACCCTAAAATTTTTATACCATGGAATTCCCTGATATTCAATTGTTTCATCTTTCCATATCTGTCTGGTCCAGGTATTTTCCTTCACTTTATTTTGATCAGGTGCCGGCGTCAACATACTTACTACAAGATTTACCATTAAACTCAAAAGCAATAATATGGGGGCCCACATTAAAAAATGAAGGGGAATTTTTATACCAAACCCGAATTTCAGTGTCATGATGATGGCAGCCGATCCAAGCCCGACCATGAGACCAGCAAATGCACCATGAGCATTGGATCGTTTCCAAAAGAGCCCGAGCAGGAAAGCTCCTACAATCGGAGGTGCTAAATAGGACATAAACTCTTGATAATAGGAGACCAGAGAGGCAAATTTTCCTATCACAGGAGCCCACAATACAGCAATAATCAGGACCACAAAGGAGGTAATCTGACCAACCTTTACCAAATGCTGACTACTTGCCTCCTTATTCATCCTTGCATAAAAATCCATCGTAAAAAGGGTAGAAACAGAATTTAGCGTCGCACTCAACGCTGAAGTCAAGGCCGAAATCATGGCCGCAAGAATCAAACCCATCATACCAACAGGCATAAGCCTCATGACCAAACGTGGATAGACTTCGTTGGTATTTACGTGGTAAACAGTTTTCAGTGTGTTTCCATCAATGATACTTTTTGGCAATTCAACCCCGAAAAGGTTGATCCCGCGACCAATGATACCGGGCATGATGAAGATGAACAAGGTAAAGAGGTAGATAAAGGCCACAAAAAGAACGCCTTTTCTGCCCTGATCGATTGACTTAGCCGACAATACACGTTGCACCATCACCTGGTTGTTCCCCCAAAAGTAAAATCCCAGGATTGGCAGCGAAATTAAAATGGCAATCCATGGCATCGTCGGGTCATTGGCAGGACGGATCAGACTCATCCAGACACCATTATCAAATCTTTGCATAAATGCATCCCAGCCTCCGATTTCCTGGACACAAAAAACAGCCAGAAAAACGGACCCGATAATCAGCACAGCGGTATGTATGATGTCTGCGTAAATGGCAGAAGACAAACCACCAACAATGGTATAGAAACCGGCAATACCGGCCATGATCCATATGACCCATATGGTATCGACCTCCGGAAAAATGATTTTGAGGATCAGGGCACCTGTATACAAAGCAGCCGCGGCATCCAGAAAAACGTTTCCCAGGATGGTAATAAATGAAAAATAGATACTGGAACGCCTGTCATAGCGTCGTTCTAGATAACCCGGGATCGTGTAAATACCCGTTTTTATGTAGAAAGGCAGGAAGAACAGCGCAACGAATATGATCACGAATACGGCACCGATGTTGTAGTTGAAAACGGCAATACCACTGATGAATCCTTCCCCCGAATGGCCAATGAGGGTAGAACTTGAAACACTCGCAGCAAAAAGTGATAGTCCAACCACAAACCAACCCTGACTTTTCCCAGCTAAAAAATAACCGGCCGCATCCTTATTTTTACTTTTCTTTAAGGCATAGGTAACCGTAAAAACAAGAAATACAAGGATACTGACTACATCAATCCAAGATAGGCTCTTCATAAAACTGTCCGAATTAGTGTTCGTTTACTATTATTGCATTCATTTACAACGGATTATCGTTCTGATAATTGAGGCTGCCCTGCAAAAATAGGAGTTGTGGCACTCCTGACTTTCGCCGAATTCTCCTTGATGAAATCCAACAATTCTCCAAGGTTAGCCGTTGCCAGGCAACACCATTGGTCTGAGGCGCCATAGTAAACATAGAGCACACCATTGACCACCACATTCCCGGTAGGAAAAACGACACCCCATTTGTATAAACCATTCTTCTCATATTCGGTCTCAGGTTCCATGATGAAATCTTTCGTCCGGTAGAGTATTTTGGTTGGATCATTCAGATCCAGGATACACGCTCCTATGCGGTAGGTAAATTTTTCATCGACTCCATGGTACAACATGAGCCAGCCTTCGTCTGTCCTGAGCGGTGGCGAATTGCCTCCAACTTTCACCTCCCACCACTCTTCCCCTTTGAGTAAAAGACTGCTGGGAACATTCCAGGACATGAGGTCATGAGATGATTTAATCCACACCGAAGGATTATCTGTTCCATAATCTTCTCCCACAAAATCCTTTGGACGATGAAGCATGTAATATTTCCCATCTATTTTTTCGGGGAATAAAATAACATCTCTGTCGTCGGTATTGGCTTCAGTCAATCGACCAACCTTTTTGAAGTGAATCAGATCAGTGGATACAGCCAGTGCCGAATTGCCAATATTTTCCCTCAGACATTTCGGAGCAAAACTATCGTGAAACGGTGCGATAATTTTGTCGTATTCAAATTTCCAGTATTGGCCTGGAGGATACGGACGAAAAGCATAGGTCATGTAATATTCACTGCCGAATTTTACCAGTCTTGGATCTTCGACTGCACCTCCATCAAAGCTTCCTATACCAGGTGAAAGTACAGGCTTATCCATCTGTCTTCTAAAATTATATCCGTCATTGCTGACAGCCAAACCAATGTGGATGAAATGTTCTTCGTCATTTCCAGCCGCTCTGTACAACAAATAGAATACTCCATCTTCATACCAGGCTGCCGGATTGCAAACTACCAGGCTCTCCCAGGGATTATCCGGATTCGGTGAAAGAATAGGATTTCCCAAGTACTTTTTTAATTTCATTATATATTAAACTTTTGAGAATGATTCTGTGGCATTTTCTTCAAAGGCAAAACTATTCAATATGAATTGTTTTGTTTAGTATTATTTTGCGATATCTTAATGAAATAGTGTAATGTCAAGGTTCCCAATCGGGTCACGGGAAACAATGTCCTTGTTCGAAATTTATCCAAAAAAGATTACATTTACTAAGAAAATACAAAGATCATCGCTAATACTATTTTGAATTAACTTGCAAATCATGAAAAATACTATTCGTGAGATTACCCCTTTGACTGAAAAAGATTTTTTTGTCGTACTATATCATCCTGATGCAAAATTTGACTATCCTACCCATTACCATCCTGAGTATGAAATAAATTATGTCGAACATGCTACCGGAACACGCATTATAGGTGAAAGTGTAAGCAATTACAACGATGTTGATATGGTAATGGTTGGCCCCGATATTTACCATTCCTGGCAAAGCGAAACGGGTGGTGCCGAACTGGTTGTCACGATACAGTTTCAAAAAGAACTTTTACCGGCCAATTTTCAAAATAAAAATCTCTTTATCCCAATCAGGGAAATGCTCGAACGTTCTCACCGCGGAATAGAGTTCAGTAAGGATACTATCGCTCTGGTGGCGCCCAGGATCAAATCACTCATTCATGCGAATGGCTTTATTTCATTCGTGGAGTTTCTGACCATTCTGCATGAAATGTCCATTTCAACCGACCAAAAAGTACTTTGCAGCCAGACTTTCAGTCCCGAAATGGATATGTACAAGAGTAGACGCATACGACTGGTATGCAGCTATATAAACAAAAAATTCCAAGAGAAGATCATGATTAATGATTTGGCTGAGCTGATTGGGATGACGAGTTCCTCTTTTTGCCACTTCTTCAAGAAAAGAACCGGTAAATCCTTTGTTGATTACTTGAATGAGGTTCGCATTGGACATGCTTCCGTCCAGCTCATTGAAACAACCAAAACCATATCAGAGGTTTGCTACAATTGCGGATTCAACAATGTCTCCAATTTCAACAGGATTTTCAGGGCAAAAAAGGGCCTCACTCCAAGTGAATTCAGAAAATTCAACCAAAGGCAGATCATGAAATTCTAGTAAAGAGATTGGATTAACCTCCCTACTGGGCAGTAATTTGAAATATAGAACTGGAAAGTGCCTCTGAACCGGACACGTTAAGCCCAACTTTCATCAAGTAATCCCCACTGAAAATTTTACCGTTGAAGGTAAATTTGGATTTTGTATCTGGGAAGAGGTTGATTTCCTGGACCCTGTAGTAACTATTTTCATTCAAACCACGCAATCTGACCAAATTAAAAGCCTCTCTGAACCTTGTGTTCAGGTTGTAATTGAACAATACAGCTCTGGATTTTTCCTCGTTCGAAAATAATACCACCGCCCTGTTCCCTTCGTAAGGAGAGACCAGACGATACATATTGCCATACCAGATGGTCTCACTGATATTCTTGTAGGTAACCACTGCATCCTGACTGAATTTCAACTCCTTGTCACTGAGATGTGCCAACTGGATATCATAGCCCATCTTCCCCATCATCGCCACGTCTGTTCTAAATTTAATGGATTGTTTTCCCCAGGAGGTGACGTGGTTGCACGTGGCCATGGCCGGCATGTAATACGAGTATCCCCACTGGATGAAGACCCTCTCGAGCGGATCGGTATTGTCGCTGGCCCAAAATTCGGTGAAATATTTTAGCCCACGGTAATCAATCCTGCCTCCACCGCCCGAGCAAAGCATGATGGGAAGGTGGGGATATTTGGCGCGAACCCGGTCCAGGACGCTGTACCATGCTTGTACATAATCTATATAAATAGCAGATTGATTGTTCTTTAAATAGGGAGAATAGGAACTGGACATCGGACGGTTACAGTCCCATTTGATGTAGGCAATTCCGGGATTTTGGGTCATTAAATCGTCCAGCACGCCAAAGACAAAATCCTGCACTTTGGGATTTGGCAGGTCAAGTACAAGTTGGTTTCGGGAATAATCTTCCGGACGGTTGGGTAAGCGGATGATCCAATCGGAATGCTTTTCATACAATTCACTCTTTGGATTTACCATTTCAGGTTCAATCCAAATACCAAATTTAACCCCCTGTTGACCCGCCTCTTTCACCAATGCGCCAATTCCGTTGGGCAATTTTATTTTGTTGGGTTCCCAGTCACCAAGCGAGGATTTATCATTGTTACGTGGATATTTATTCGCAAACCAACCGTCATCCAGCAAAAAAAGATCCACTCCCAGCTTTTTGGTATCACTGATCAGCCCTGCAAGTTTTGGTTCATTGAAATCGAAGAATGTGGTCTCCCAGTTGTTCAACAGGGTCATCCTGGGTTTATCGCCATCCAAAAGCGAATATTTGCGTGCCCACCGTTGCAAATTCTGACTTGTTAACTCTTTTCCAGACTTGCTATAGGTAAAAACGAAGGCTGGAGTGGTAAACGTCTTACCAGGATTAAGCTTGTATTCGGATGCATAAGGATTGATACCGGAAATTAACCGCAAGGAATTGTTGTTATCAAGTTCAAAGCTGAATTTGAAATTGCCGGTCCAGGCCAGCGTTCCAGCCACCACTTCCCCGCTGTTTTCATCGGCTGGCTTGTTCAGTGCCAGCATGAAAAACGGAGTCTGATAGACATCGGCACGGGTACCCAATTTGCTGTCAATCACTTTGATGCCAGAGGTCAGTTGACGCTCCTCCATTCGCATCTCCTTGGCCCAATCGGCATGAAATTGCGTAAGCCAATAACTGGTCGCATCAAAATGCAACATACTGGAAGCAAAGATGAAGAGGGTAAGCGGGTCCTTCTCCTGGTGTTTGATTTCCGTCCATTGTTCCATCACATCCTCCAGGTAATAGGCCTTGATATGCATTTTCACCTCAAAAGGATATTGACTGTCCTTTAGATAGATAATGGTTTCAGCGACATTATTGTCTATTTGAGTCGCTTCGTGCCTGACATACTTCAGTTCAATAGACGGATTGCCATCGTTATGGGTGGTGCGGATGGCTGATTCGAACAGGTCGCTCGTTCCAAAAGGAATGTACATCTCGTGCTGAGAATTTCTGATCGTATTTAGTTCACTGCTTGTTTTGAGCTTTTCACCCAGGTAAACCTGAAAGACTTTTTGATTTTTACCAACCGTATAAACCAGTTCATTCTTCTGCGTCTGAATGACAATCAAAGTATCAGACTGTGCAACAACCTGGCCGATAGCAAAAAAAGAAAAAAAGAAAACTATCAATAATTTCATGGTATAGGATATAAACATTTATTTACGTCTTGTATTAGATCAATCTGGTTGTACCCTTTTGGCACCCTTTTGCGGCTAAATCGAGGATAATAGTTCTGATCCCAGCACAATCGGCACTAATGACAGTACAAAGGATACTAAATTACCGATTATTCTGTTCCATGATGGAGGTTCCCAGAATAAAAGAGCCAAATGCAGCAAAAGGGCTGATCTCCTTTGGACAGGAGATATAGGCTTGATAATCCTTCTGAATGCCGATGCTGCTACAATCGAAAAGGTCAATAAATCCATTTTCGTTCCTTCTCGCCTTGGCTACAAGTGAATGATAGGCCTTGTCAACGACAGGCTGGAAAACAGACGCATCGATCGTACCGTTGTTGATAGATCTTTTCAGCAAGTAGATAAACATTCCGGTGCCGGAAGTCTCGTTCCAGTTGCCGGGTTCATTGCATTTATCGACTACCTGACACCACATGCCACTCTTGGGATCCTGCGCTTTCTTGAGGCCATTACAGAGTCTTTGGTGAATCTGCTTCAATTTTCCGTAGCCGGGATGTGCTTTAGGCAGGTAATCAAACACATCTGCCATCAGAACAGCATACCACCCTAATCCTTCACTCCAAACCTCGGCAGCCAGACCTGTGTTTTTGTCGGCCCATCCTGCCTGTTTGCTTTCATCCCAACCGTGCAGCAACAAGCCGTTTTCTTTCTGGCAATGTGCGGCAATCAAAGTCATCTGTTGAACAATTTCGTTAAAAGTATTCTCCTGATCTCCCACCACCATGGCATAGCGTGCAAGGAAAATCTGGCCCATAAAAACTCCATCCACCCATGCCTGACCCTTCATGGACCGGTTATGCCAAAACAAACCATCGCTGGTTCTTGGATAAGATAAGAACGCATCATGTATTTTGCTTGCCGCAATTTTATATTTGTCAAGGTGGGTTTGCCCATACATGAATAAGATCGCATATCCAGGAAGGAAATTATCTAGTGCATCATATTTAAAACCAGGAATGTTACCCTTCTCATCCACTTGTTGATCTACGTATCTTTTTATGTAATTGAAATAGACCGAATCCCCAGTATTCTTCCACATCTTTTCCATGGCAAATAGGATGTACCCTGCCTGCCAGCTGAAATGATTGGTACGGGGGCGCCAGCAAATACTGTCTGGATCCGGGTATCTTTTAATAAAGCTCTGTGCAATCGTGACAGACCATTTCATTGGTTTATCCTGAGAGAAAGCATCTTTTGGATGCAACAGGGGAAGAAGCGCTATGCTTAACAGAAGAATGGCTGGTTTCATGGGGTGTGTATTTTAAACTGCTAGTTACAATTTAGGTTGCCATTTTGGATTTGGTTTGGATGAAAGCTTAAAGTCTAAATGAGCTCCCTTGCTAACCTCATCTTGTGTTATGGTCAGATATTTGAGTGGTTTGCCATTCAACCTGACTGCTTCAATATACTCGTTTTTCTCTGGATCCGGTCCAGCGGTAATAACAAGTTCCTTTGACTTGTAACAATCAGGTTGCAAATGAATTACAATTCTCTTAAACAAGGGAGCAGTAAATTGATAGGCTGGATTTACTTCGCATCCGCCTTTCATTTGGAATAAACCCAGGGATATCAGCGCACTCAGCGATCCCATTTGTCCCTGATCTTCATCGTTGGTTGCATAAGCTGTATTAGAGGTAGTAATGGCACTGTAATTGGCATTATATACTTCTCGCACCCAATGTTGACTCTTCGCAGGATCACCAAGCATATTGAATAGATGAGCATGGAAGAATCCCGTGTTGTTTTCATATTGCAACCATCCATACCGATAATTTTGACCGGATGCCTTTTCAAACTGGTCATTCAAACGTTGAATTGTTTTTTCACGTCCACCCATTAACTGCATGGTCCCATTCAGGTCGTATTGCGCCGGAAACCAGGTCAGCACTGCCGAAAAACTTTCCAGAAAACCATTGCTGTTATAGACCAACGGGGTAAATGGTTTAGCCCATTTGCCGTCAGAATCACGTGGTTGAATCCACCCGCTTTCAGGATTGTAAAGGTTTTTCCAGCCCATTGAGAGACGATCAAAATAATCGGCATCTGTTTTATGTCCCAATTTTTTGGCAACCTGACTCAATACCCAATCGCACCATCCATTCTCTACTGTTCGGGTTACCGACCATTTTCGTTCGCCAAGGTTGGCTGGCATCCAGCCTCCGTAACGAGTATATATATCCACATCGCCCATCCAGCGATTAGTACCGCTTTTCATGGTATTATTCATCGCCTGAAAAGCATGTTCAGCATCCACACCCGGCAAGTTCATCTGGATGGCTCGTCCAAACAGAGGAGCAGCCTGTTGTCCCGACATAATAAAGTCGACGCGTCCAACACTGGCGCCCAGCGGTAAAATACCGGTGTCATCGTAAAACCGAAGCCACGAATTGCAAAAATCACGCAATACATCGGGATATGCAAGTCCCCAAATGGAGTTAAGATTCTGTTGCGTCCACCAAAAGGCATCTGATACATGCATTTCAAAAAGTGGTTGTCCCTTATCACTTAGCGGAACTGACTTTATTTCGGTATACATGCCCAGGTCGTATATTGGGAACAGTCCGTTCACATCATTGTTAATCTCGCTGAATTTACCGTTCCGATAAACCGGATAACACCCGTTCACATCGCTGAAAACTCCTCTTCCCAGCAGTGAATGCCAAAGATCGGTGTAGAATTTTACTTTTCTTTCATGGGTACCCTCTACTTCAATGCGACCAAGCAGGTTGTTCCATTCATCTCTGGCCGACTTGCGCACCAAATCAAAATCCCAGTCAGGAGATTCCACTTTTAGGTTGAGTAATGCCTGTTTGACGGAACAATAGGATATCGCAACTTTCAACTGCACGGTTGCACCGACGTTAACCTTGCCAAAATTCAGCACCATCCCGCTGTTTTCACCTTTAATTCCGGTGATATTTCTTTGCATTTCCTGTGTACGCCAACCGTCGAGCGACTTGAACGGACGGTCTGTTGTTATCACAAAAAACACCTGTGTAGGAACTACTAGCCGGGAATCAGTTGAGAGGCGGGAATCGGCAATAAGCAGACTTCCTTGAATGGTATCGGAACCAACCAGTTTTACATCACAATTGAACATACGTGCCTCATTGCATATTCCACTGAAAGGAATCACCACCGAGGCGTCATCCTCCCGTCTGAAAGTATAGCGATGAAACCCCACCCTCTTGGTGGCGGTAAGTTCCACATCGATATCATAGCGATCCAAATGAACTTTCTGATATCCAGGAGCAACCACTTGTTTGGCCGGTTCGAATGAAGATTTCCAGCGCTCGGGTCCGGGAGTCGGATTTACTTTACCTGATACAGGCATCACCACAAGACCACCCATTTGGAACTCATGGATATGGCTAAACCCAAAAATATTCGTTTGTGCATTTTGGTAACCTGTATGGTAATATCCCGTAATTTCAGTATCGGGAGCCAGTTTCACCATCCCAAAAGGGCGTGCTGCCGCCGTCATAAAGAAATTCCGGCACCTGTCGGATCCGATAAGCGGATTCACCAAATCAACCGGTTTTTCCACTTGGAATTGTCCATTTTCAGCAATCGAATTTTTCTGCGCCTTCAGCGAAATGACTGATGTCAGACAGATGAGGATGATCAGTTTTCCCTGTCTAAAAAATCGTACAGGATTCTTTTTTGACGACAAACAGAGCGTGTACTTTTGCATTCTTTTAATAAATTTACTGGTTATTCTTACTGAAATAAATTATCTCCCTGATTGGTGCCTATGGACCCGCACAACTTTTTTGACTTGCTTCTTGCCATATACCTTATCTGACAACAAACGAATTAATGAAATAAGACTCCCTTGAGCGGATATCCGTTGCGATCCATCAACTGAATACTCGACATGGTCTTGAGGATGGAATGATCCTTGTAAATCCACACAATCCGCTTATTCCGGGTTATTTCAATGGCATGGACAGACCTGCCAAATTGATTGTGCCCCAACCAGTTGGTCAACACAAGATTTCCATTTGGAAGAACCTCCATCCCGGTCATAAACATTAATTCAATACCCGGGAGTTCATTTTTTGTCAGCTGCCAGGTGATTTTTCCCTCCTTATCAACCTCCACTACCTGCGGTTCACCATTGTGATCCGAACATGCGATCAAGGTATTACCTTCCGGCAACCGGATAACAGAATGAGGTCCGCCGGTAATGGGGATTTCACGAACTTTCCGGCCAACGGAGTCGTATTCGCAAACCTGATCCAGGCCGTAATGGGCCACAAGGTAATTGCCGTTTTCTAGCTTTCTTGCATTGCGCATGTAGGAATGTCCTCCATCGGTGCCCTCCGGTAAAAGACCTATTTTCTTCACGATCTTTCCATCTGGAGCTACCTCCAGTAAAAACCCCGAATTGCATTCACCTATAAAGGTATTACCGTTCGACAGGCGCTGGCAGGCATAAACTTCACTTTTTGATTCGTAGGAAAATACAACTTCCTTATTTCTGGTCACCTCCTTGACTCCCTTACCAGTATTGAACAGAAGGTTCCCATTTGGCAGCACCCACAAATCATTGCAATTGGGAGCCGGGTATTCCCAAATCTTTTCCCCTTTGTTTGAGATAATGAAAACCTTGCCTTGGCTATAATCGGTGCAGGCAAAGCTGTTCTTTACTATTTTGTTTTCGTTCCTTTTTGCAGACGCTGAATCAATTACAACTAATAGCGCTAGAAAAAAACAGAGGTATTTGATAGTATTTTTCATTGGCATCCTGCACTTCATTTATTTTGATCTTTCATGGATTAACTTAATAGTACCGCCACAGCAGCCTCCCCTACTTCCCCAGAAAAACGGAAAGATGGAACATCCACTGAAGTTCCATCTGGAAAATTCCGTTGTCTTCCTATAAACTAAAATTATGGGCAGCCGAAAGAGGAAGACGGGATACAGTGTCTCTCTTTTTTCAAGTGAACTGATTGCTTCCATAAATATAACACAAGGAGACAAATAATTAAAGAGGCCATCTCATTCTTATGAGACAGCCTCTAATTGCTTAATAATTAATAACCTGTATTTTGTTTCAGATTTTTGTTAATATTCATTTCTGTTAAAGGTATTGGCCATTTTTCGTTGACCCCTTTTGTAAATACTTTCTGACCATAGACATAATAACCCTGAGCATCAACTTTAAATTTCGTATAGTGAGTCGGATCATTGGTTAGCCATAATCCTGTAAATGTAGTATTGATAACATCAGCTGCGGTTCCCCATCTTAGCAGATCATACAATCTCAGTCCTTCAAATGCAAACTCAACTTCACGTTCAGTTCTAACAACCGAACGAAGTGCAGTTGGGTCTGTGGTTGTCACGGATGGCATGTTAACTGCTGCCCGTCCACGAACTTTATTGATCGTTTGATCGAGCAAAGACTGAGTAATGGCGGTTCCTGCTTCCAGCTGTGATTCCAAGTATCCCAAAAGAACTTCCGCATAACGAATAACAACTGTATTTCCTCCGTAATTTCTCAGGTTTCCTGTGAAATTCGGATTACTGTATTTCATGATTCCATAACCAGTCCATTGAGGATAAGTTGAGAAATCATCAGGAGAACCTGAACCCGGTTCAGCGACATAAAGTTTGCCTTGAAAAACGGTTCGATTAGAAACAAAAAAGTTATAGTCAAATCGGGGGTCACGATTATTATTCGGATGGTTAGGATCAAAAAGTGGTGATTGGCTTATGGGCAATCCGTCTTTACAGCCAAAATCTCTAACCAGGTTATTAAAGGGAGAGAACTGATGCCAACCACCCCAGGCTACAGGAAAGTAATAGAGAGGTAAAGAAGTAGAATATAGATCGGTAAGATATTGCGTAGCCAGCATTACTTCAGGGCTTTTATTGTTATACTCCTGCCAGAACATTTCCGAATAATGTGGATCGATGCTATAAGTATTAGAATCCATAATCTTCTTATAGGTTGTGGCTGCATCGCTCCATTTTTTCTCAGCCATTTGAATCCTCCCTAAAGCAGCAAAGGCAGCACCTGAAGTCCAGCGACCAGCCTCAGCAGCAGGTCTGGTTAAAGGAAGAGCAGGAGCTATAGCCTGTAGCTCTGTTTCTGCAAAAGTCCAAACTTCCGCTTGTTTGGTTTGTGCAATTGAATTCGATTGATCAACTGTTAGCATATGCTGAGGCATTGGGACATCTCCAAAATACAATGCCAGGTTAAATAATACATAAGCCCTGATACTTCTCACTTCAGCTATCATGATAGCTTTTTTAGCTGCATCCATATTAATCTGATTAATATGATCCAGAAAATTATTACACGTCGCAATTTTAGAATACCCTTGTTGCCAATAGGTTAGAATAGTGGGATTTGCCGAATTTAAACTACCGCTATTTACTACATCACAGACGTTTGCCTTGTCACTTCCCTCTCCTGCGATCATATCAATGAATAATAGACCTCTGAAAGAGAAGAAATCCTGAGTTCCGCCACCGTTGGGTACAGTGTAACACCCAACAAGCGCAAGCTGTGCATCTGCTGCTGTTTTCCAAAATGTTCCATCCGATACCGCATCCAAAGGTTGTTTATTAAAAAAATCCTTATTACAGCTGGAGCAAAAAATCGTAATCAAGAGCAAGCTTGCCCATATTTTAGATAAGATTGAATTGAAATATCTCTTTTTCATTTTCGAAATTTTAAAAGTTAGAATTTAACGCTTAACCCTACAGTGTATACGCTCGTAATGGGATAGAAAGGAGTGTTGTCATAATTATTCTGATACATTTCCGGATCCCATCCCTGATAGAAACTATTTATTGAAAATAGATTCTGTCCACTGACATAAACTCGCAAATTGCTTATTTTAAGTTTTTCAATCACCCTTTTAGGAAGCGAATACCCAAGTTGTAAATTTTTCAAACGGATGAAACTTGCATTTCTTAACCAATAGGTAGATGGGAGAATATTTCCCTGACCTAAATTTGTATTGCCTAACTTTGGATATTTCGCCCAACGATTTGGATTATCAACGGTCCACATATTATCAACCTGCCATTGTTGTATCTGACCTGAATTGAAGAAAGCAAAAGCTTCTTGGTAACCCATTGCTTTTTGGAATCCTCCTAAACCTTGCACTATGGCCGAAAAGTCAAATCCCTTATAATTAAGCGCTATTGTACCACCATAAGTATATTTGGGAGTAGTTGAGCCAATCACCTTTTCATCATAGGCATTTACTATACCATCCGGAACACCATTTGGACCACTGATATCTTTGTAACGAATGGTTCCGGGAGAAGCAACATACGGTTGTTTTGCATAGGTCGACACATCATTGGCATCCACAAATAAGCCATCGGAAACATAACCATAAATTGCACCAATTGGCTGCCCGACAAAAAGGTTACTGTTAATATCCGTTAGCTTACCACCACCAAGTTTCGTTACTTTGTTTAGGGTGTATGAAAAATTTGGCGAGATATTAATTTTTAGATCCCCTACAGAAACCTGGTAATTTAAAAGCAATTCAATCCCCTTATTATTGACAGAACCTGCATTTGATGTTGATGGTGTTAATCCCAGAACAGCCGACGCTGCAACATTGTAAAGAATGCCAGAAGTGTTTTTTGAAAAATAATCTGCCACCAAATTAAGTTTTCCTTTAAGCACTGATAAGTCAAGACCTAGATCATTAATTTGGGTTGATTCCCAGGTAATATCAGCGTTGGCTAAAGTAGTTACCCTTGCCCCTGCATTAAGAGTTCCGCCAAGGGGATAGTTCTGACCGGAAGTCACGTTACTTTGATAAGGATATACGCCAATATTCTGGTTTCCCAAAGTACCTGATGATGCGCGTATTTTTAGATTGTTAACCCAAACAAAATTATCTTTAATAAAGGGCTCTTCTGATACACGCCATCCAGCAGAAAAAGAGGGGAAGAGGCCCCATCTGTTATTTTGAGGAAAGCGTGAAGTTCCATCATACCTGACATTTGCTTCAAAAAGATATCTATCCTTAAACGAATAGTTCAATCTCCCAAAATAAGATCTCAAAGCCCATTCGTTTCCTGATCCACTTGATTGCATGTTGGTAGCAGCAGCTGCATTTAGCTGATACAGCAGATTATTAGGAAAATTATCACGATAACCTGTTAACCAATCTGTTCTATACGACTCTTCTGAAATACCTGCCAAAATATTAAAACTATGCTGGTTTATTTTTTTTGTATACTGAAGCAACGTTTGCAAAGTGAGTAAGGAACTATTACCCATTGTTTCAGTTAAAGTATTTGGACCGTATGATTTTATTGGACTGTAAACCAATGTTGATACATAGTTGGTAGTGGTATAAGCAGTATAATTATAACCAGCTTTACCGCTTATGGTTAAACCTTTTAATATTTCCCAGGAAAGTTCTGCTCCTCCCAAAAAATATTTGTTTTTGTTTTGAATAAAAGATGGACTATCCATCCATCCTTCTGGGGAATAGTTGTCCTGATACCCATAAGTGCCATCCGACTTTTTACCTGCAATATTTGGTGTGATACGAACTGCTTCATTAAACATATTCATCACATCCCCATCAGAAGAACGAGGTTCCTTGGTGGCTGAACTATTGCCGCTTAAATCAATTTTAAGCTTCAGGTTTTCTTTAATTTTACTATCAAAATTTAATAGAAAATTATATTTATTGTAAGTGTCTTTGGCTACCAATCCATCTTGTTTTAGGTACCCCAATGAGAACAGAAATGAATTATTCGTATTTCCTCCGGTAAGACTTATGTTGTGATTCGTTTGAAATCCATCTCCAGAATTCAATAAATTTCTGAGATGTGGAACATTGGGATAGTTATCCGGATCGGAACCAGAACCAAAAGCAGCAATTTGATCTGAAGTATATGCGGCAGCTTTCCCATCATTGGCATTTGCAAGATTTTTATAAGTTGCATATTGTTGTGAATTAAGGAAATTGGGTAATGCTGACACTTTTTGAACGCCAAAATAATTGCTGTAACTAACCTGAAGTTTAGATTCCTGACCCCGGTTTGTTTCAATCAAGATAACTCCGTTTGCGGCCCTTGTGCCATAAATAGCACAAGATGCAGCATCTTTCAAAACGGAAATGCTTTTTATATTTTCAGGAGCAACGGCATCAATGGATGAAGCTAAACCATCAACCAACACCAATGGACTATTCCCGGCACTGGAAAATGTTCCCAATCCGCGGATAATAACCGAAGAGGCATCATTACCCGGCCGACCCGATGACTGTGTGACAGTAACTCCACTTGCCAAGCCTGCCAACGCCTGTGAGGATTGAGATATTGGTCTGCTAACCAGTAGGTCTGATGACACGCTGCCAACGCTCCCGGTTAAATTAACCTTCTTTTGTGTTCCATACCCAACTGCAACGACTTCATCAATTCCAATTGCATCTTCAAGAAGTACAACATTTATCGATGTCTTATTTTCAACAGCCAATTCTTGAGTTTTCATTCCAACAAAAGAAAATTGCAAGCTGGCATTTCCAGGAACATTCGAAATAGAGAAGGATCCGTTACCGTCTGTAATAACACCAGACATAGTCCCTTTTACAACAACAGAAACGCCAGGAAGCCTGGCCCCTGATGCATCTGTGACCTTTCCTGAAATCTTAATCACGGACTGCTGCGATTCTAATATATTTGAAGGAGCAAGAATGATTTTTCGGTCTGTAATGGTGTATATTACATCCGTTCCTGCAAAAAGTGTTTTCAGCACCTCATCAATGCGTTCATCCTTTGCTTCTATTGAAACCCTGCGATTGGCATCTATTAGTTTTTCGTTGTAGAGGAAGAAAAACTCACTTTCGTTCTCAATCTGATCGAGAACTTTGGCCAACTGCGTATCAGTAAAGCTAACCGAAAGTCTGGTTTTCTGGGCATAGGCATCGTTTGCATGAGTTTGCAAAAAACCAACCAGCAAGATAACAATTGCAATGCGCATAATGAGTAGTGTTTTTTTCAGGGATTGGCGGAACTCTCCCCAGTCTGAATAATTTTTTTTCATACCTTTGTAATGTTTGTTTAATAAAAGATTCCTAAGTGGATGATTTTGAAAGGAAACCGTTGGAGCGGTTTCCTTTTTTTAATGTTTAGTTTGGCCTGATCAGTTTTTTACCATATTCATTAATTTTGGTTAAATCTCTTCTTATTTACTCTCTTGTATAGGGAGACTATCATTTTTTCAATAGTCCCATCTGGTTTCATGACTCTTGGGGATATTTTATAATCGATTGGCGAGGTCAAACCTATTAGCCTCAGCACTTCTTCAAGTGAATCATCTTCGAAAGTTGCGCGAAAAGAATAGTTCTCAAGATCTTTATCAGCCAAAACTACTTTTACATTGTACCACCGCTCAATCCTTTTTGCCACCTCTTCCATATTGTCGCCCCTAAAAACGAGTTTCCCATCTGTCCATGCTTGATATTTGGATGGGTCGGTTGCTGAGATTTCAATTCTGCCTCCACTAAATACCAGTTTTTGTGAGGGCTCCAATGCAACCTTTTCTGATTGATCATCCTTGTAGAATTCGACTTTACCCTGTTGCAGGACAACTTCGATGTATGGAGCTTCATGATAAGCACTTACATTAAAACTGGTACCGAGTACCTTTACCCTGGACTTACCGGCAGTTATCTCGAATGGGTTCTTCTGATCATGGGTAACATCGAACCAGGCTTCCCCGTTGAGTGACACATTTCTTTTGTTGTTGAAAGGGATAGCATAGGTCAGATCAGAACCACTGTTTAGCCAGCCTTTGGTTCCATCTGGCAAAGTAAATGCAACCCGTGACCCCATGGGTGCATGGATAACTGAACTGACGGATTGCTCCGATGCAAGATCAGAGGGTCTGAGTAAATAGCCTATGGTAAGACCACCTGCAAGTAGCAGTGGTAACAGCAGGACTGCTGCCACTTTACTGAAAGTACGGATAAGGCGGGTCCTGAAAAGTTGTTGTTTTTGACTTTCCTTTTTTCTGATAAGATGGTGAACATGGTCCAGCAAGCTATTAAGCACTTTATCAGATGGAATATCATTCTGATTATCATTTTCCCACTCTGATTCGAGATGATTTCTTAAGTTAAGATCTTCCAATCCGTGTGAGAAAAGGGATTCGACAAATAGAATATCATTGGCATCTGCGCTACCATTGATATATCTCTCTATCCGATCAATTTCATTTTTATTCAGCATGTTCGTTGTTTATTTGCAGAGTTGAAAATGGTTTGTCTTCCCCGTCTGTATCCTTATACAATCGAAGCAATAAAATCTCATACTAAATTTGAAAATTGATTTTTTATGACCAAAAGAGGGAGAACAGCAGTAGCAATGAAAAATTCTTATCCTGAAGATTGCTTTTTATAAATTTCAGCGATTCCGAAATATAGTTATCCACTGTTCCTGATGAAAGACCAAGTTCCTGGGCAATTTCCTTTGTTGTTTTGCCCTCTTGACGGCTTTTTAGAAAGATCAATCTTTGTCGCTCGGAAAGTCTGTCAATAATCCTGTCGACCTGTTCCTTGATAGAATTATAATTGACCAGTTCATCGGTATCACTTGTCACGATCGCTTTTTCGATCAACTGCTCATCCATAAACTTCTTCAGATGGATTCTCCGCTTAAAATTAGTGCAGATTTCATTGTAAGCAATGGTGAAAAGGTAGGATTTGAAGGAAGATTCCTTTCGAAGGGTTTTGTGGTTCTCCCAAATTTTGAGAAATACCGACTGAACCATTTCTTCCGTTTCGGCTTTAGATTTTAGGTATTTATAAGCAAAACCATAAAGCTTTCCGGCATATTTGGTATAAACCAAATCAAAAGCTTCCACATCTCCTTTCTGAAGCTTTGAAACCAAATCAATATCCTCCGGAAATATCTTCAAGATTCTGTTTGTCATTACAAAGTCAAAGATAAAATAAATACTATATCTTGAAACCGATAAGTCTGATTTGAGACCTTGATCAGGGCTAAGGTATGTCCCTTAGTTTTCCGGAAAATTAGTGATGAAAGTTAAGTTGAATCTGTTAAAAGCAAATGTAATTTTCTCAAATAGCTTAGTTTATATGGTTCTCAAAAAATTAAATAACTTATAATTAATT
>Ga0118677_10002750_pt1 | contig 34720 bp, 35 predicted proteins | sample AliMusrvi5mmetaG_FD_86154 | JGI IMG/M metagenome (GOLD analysis project Ga0118677, IMG submission 86154)
CCGTGAACTGCTTGCTATAACTCTCACTCTGCTCTTTGTCCTGATCCTTGCCCTTGCAAATGGAGCGAAGATTCTCTGAAGTCAAAGTTAAAAGATTATTGTGCGCGCACCGGTAATGAAGATTCGATCCTCAGCAAATAACTTGACGGCTTTGGAGAGCACGCGGCGCTCAATATCGCGACCAATCGCGATGAGATCTTCGGGCGTCGCCGCATGAGAAACATGAGCCACATCCTGCTCAATGATCGGACCCTCATCTAAATCTGCAGTGACAAAGTGTGCAGTTGCCCCAATGATCTTTACCCCGCGAGCGTGGGCTTGGTGGTATGGCTTGCCACCCTTGAAACCGGGCAAGAAGGAGTGATGGATGTTGATGATTCTGCCTGGATGGCGATGACAGAGTTCACTGGAAAGGATCTGCATATAGCGCGCTAGCACCACAAAGTCGATGCCATGACTTGCAATCGAGGCCTCAATTATCTCCTCTGCCTGCCCCTTATCTTCAGGAAGTACCAGGAATGGAATTCCATGTGATTCAACGAGTCCACGGAGTTCTTCTCGGTTTGAGAGCACAAGTGGAATCTCTACCGGCAGCTCACCAAGTTCTTGGAGGTAGAGCAAGTCACGCAGGCAATGACTCTCTTTAGTTACGAGAACCAATGCACGCTTCTTCGTCGCACTCTCGCGAATTGCAAGCGATGGATTGAGGTGCGCTAGCCCCAGCTGTAAGGCCATCGTCGCATCTGCGAGACTTTGCTCTGACTCGATTCGCGTGCGCATTACAAAGAGGCCAGTGGTCGGATCGGTAAATTGTTGATTTTCGATGATATTGCCAGCACATGCGAGCACCGCCGTTGTCATCGAATGAACAATCCCCGGCTGATCTGCGCAAGCAAGAGTAAGGATCGCATCCATGCGCAGAGCGTACCTGCGCCGGAGGCGATCCTTAACTTAAGCGTTGCTATCGGTTAGTGAGTGGTGGCTAGTGGCTGATCGTGAAGCGCTTGAGCGCTTGTGGCGCCCACCAGTTTCGCTCACCAAAGAGGCGCATCAGAGCTGGTACGAGAAGTGCCCGCACAAGCGTTGAGTCCAAGAGGATTGCGAAGGCGACACCAAATCCCAAAGTCTTGATATTGGTGACCCCACTTGTTAGGAAGGCCGCGAAGACAACGGCTAGGAGAACAGCCGCTGAAGTGATGATGCGGGCAGAGCGCTGCAGGCCCGTTGCCACTGCTTCCACATTTGAGCGCCCAGCATCATGCTCTTCCTTGATACGAGAGAGCAGGAAGACCTCGTAGTCCATCGAGAGTCCGAATGTCACCACGCAGATCAAGATCACCATCGAGGTATCGAGCGAACCGGTCTTGGTAAAGGAGCCAACGAGCCAGGTGAGGTGACCATCGATAAAGATCCACGTGAGCGCTCCGATCATTGCGCTGAGCGAGAGGATGTTGAGAATGACCGCCTTGATCGGCAGGATGATCGAGCCCGTGTACATAAAGAGCAGGATCAACACGGAGAGGACGATCCAACCCAGAGCCCACGGTAAGGTGCGCGAGATTCCGGCTTGCGTATCGGTGTACTCCGCGGCCGTGCCTCCCACGTATGTCTTGAGCGAAGTTGGGATCGCACGAACTGAATCGATCTGCGACTGTGCTGCGCTAGTCCTTGGACTAATAGACGAGATGGCCGAGATACGGGCATCACTTCCCGCTATTTGTGGGGCGGCAACAGAGACTATTCCGCTGACCTTTGCAAGATCTGTCGAGTAGGTGCTGAGTTGATCTTGATGTGCCGCGCCGCCTGGGATGATGATCTCTATCGGGTTCGCGCTCTGTCCATCAAATTCTTTAGTGCTGATAGCCGATGCGATGGCAGCTTTGTTGCTAGCTGGTAGCGCGCGGCTGTCGACTTCTGAGAAGACAATGTTCTTGATCGGGGTTGCGAGGACCGCCAAAATAATTACCGCGACGGTGACAACTGCCACGGGACGCTTCATTACAAAGCGCGCTGTTTGAGCCCAACGACCATCTTCCTTGGGAGTGATTGCGCTCTTTCGCACGACAAACTTATCTACACGAGTACCTAACATCGCGAGAATTGCTGGCAATGGAATCAATGCACCAAATACTGCGGTGAGCACGACACCAACACCCGCGTAACCAAATGACTTCAAGAACATCAATGGGAAGAACATCAGAGAAACGACAGTGACGAGAACGGTCAGACCGGAGAAGAAGACTGTGCGTCCCGCAGTCGCAACGGTGCGAGCAACCGACTCTTCGACTGATTTACCAGAGTGCAACTCCTCGCGGAATCTGTTGACGATTAACAGTGAATAATCGATACCTAATCCCAAACCCATACCTGTGGTGAGGTTGAGCGCAAAGATGCTTACACCCGTCGCCAAGCTGATGAGATAGAGAATGAGGAATGTTCCGAGAATTGCACTGAGTCCCACCACGAGTGGCATGGCAGATGAGATAAGCCCACCAAAGATAAAGATGAGAAGTACGAAGGTCAACGGAACTGAGATTGACTCCGCTACTGCTAGATCCTTTGAGATCTTTGAGCCGATCGCTTGATTAATGATGGCAGTTCCGCCGACGTATACATGTAGAGATTTATATGTTCCGTCGTACTTGGATTGGATTAATCTTGCGAGATCTTTGGATGTGCTGGGATCGCTGGCCGTCGAGTAAACAAAAAGATATCCGGCTTTTCCATCAATGCTCTTGAGCGCAGGCGCTCCACCAGCTGACCAGAAGGAGAGAGTTTTGGTAACTCCTGCTTCCTGGCTGATGGCTTTCTCAAGTGAGGTGGCATCCGCCGAAGTAGTTGGGTCTGTTACCGAATTGGTGCTCTGAACTACAAGAGCGAGAGCGGGATCTTTTACATGAAATGTGGAGGCGAGATATGAAGCGGCCTTGACCGAATCACTGCTGGGGTTGTTGTAACCGCCGTTATCCAAGCGGGGAATCAAAAGAGAGCTCGTGGCGCCACCAGCAATGAGGATGACGATAAAGAGGGCTAAAACCGCCTTGCGGCGCCTTACGAGGGTGTGGCCGAGTCTTTCAAACATGGTCGCGCCTTTCGGGGTGGAGTAGTATCTGAATGGTGTTCAGATAGTATGGGTTTTATTTGAACACTGTCAAGATTATGGCGGGGCGATTTGAACACTGTCAAGTTTAGGAGGATGCTTACACCGTGTCTTCATCCAATGTTCTTCGAAGCAAGCCCTCCCAGCGTGATAGCTACCATCACGGGGACTTGAAGGCGGCCTTGTTGCAAGCCGCAGCCGAGTTAGTCCGTGAGAACGGCCCGGATCATCTATCTCTTCGCACCGTTGCGACAATGGTGGGGGTAAGCCCCAGCGCGGTCTATCACTACTTTCCCGATAAGGACTTTTTGGTTAAGGAACTGGGCGACCAAATTTTTGCCAGGATGGCTGTTATGCAACAAGAGGCGCTTAGCCAGATTCCGGGTAAATCTTCTCGCGCAGCTCGCCTACGCTTTCGCGAATTGGGCAGAACCTACTTCCGTTGGGCGAATTCTGAACCCAACCTCTTTCGCCTTATGTTCGGGGGCTTTTGCAAAGTCGAGAAGGGCGGTCTGCATCAAGATGAGGATTCCTTTTTAACTCTGACCAAGTGTCTCGATGATCTACTTGCCACCGGGGTTATTACGCCCGCTATGCGCAAGTATGGCGAACTCGTCGCATGGAGTGCGGTCCAGGGAGCTTCGAATTTGATTATCGAAGGGCTCCTGCCCGAGGAGGCTTTTGAGGATTTGCTCGATGGGCTGGAGCTAGCAATGTGGGGAGGCGCTAAGTGAGCGATTCCAATATTTTGCCCCGGGTGTCGCAGGATGAGGTCGATCCTCGCGAGGATGATGAAGCAAGACGTGAGGCTGAGATCGCGGCTGATAAGCCGCCACATCACTAATCCGAAGGTAAATTAGTTGATGCGCAATTGTAGCTCTCGCTAATTATTCACCTGAACTAGAGCTAGCGGGGCGGGAGTCGGTCTTGTAGAAACCGCCACCTTTAAAGACCACACCCACGTTGGAGTAGACCTTCCGGACCTCGCCTTGGCACTGCGGGCAGACGGAGATGGCATCTTCTGAGAATGTTTGGAAGAGCTCAAATTGATGGCCGCAGGCGGTGCATGCATATTGGTAGGTCGGCATGGAGGTAATTCTAAAGAGGTGAGAGGATAGGCACTAATCCAAAGGAACCGGCTGAAGGGCGCTGAATGAGCAATTTAGAACGTCGCGGAAAGGCCAGCCTCGGTTCGGCTCGCTCTTTTGGAGCGCTCGTGAGCGCCGCTTTAATCGGTCTCAGTGCCCTGCTAGCGCCCAGCGCGAGCGCCAATAGCGTCCTCGCCAGCGTCCCCGCGGTCGGGGCCGTGCTATCTCAAGCTCCCAATGCAGTTTCGGTAACTGCCGCCTCCTCGCTCCTGACGGATGGAAATAGTTTGACAGTGACCGATCCCAACGGAGTCGAGGTGGATGACGGTTCGCTGACTATTGCTGACACCTCTGCGGTAGTCGGACTCAAGCCACTAACGCTCACAGGTATCTACACTGTGGCCTACACCCTGCTCAGTGCAACAGATGCGCCGCTCTCTGGCTCGTACACCTTCCTCTTTAACGCGCCCGCTGTGATCACCTCTCCGAGCGCAGCCCCAACCCCAACTTCTAGCTCGACCACTGGAACAAAAAAAGTTGGAAATAACTCCTCCGCAAGTATCGCAGTCCTCGTCTTCGTTGGTTTAGCGACAGTGGTCCTCATCTTCTTGCTCTGGTACGCCGGAATGATTTGGAGTCAGTATCGCAAGGGCCGTAAGAAAAAGACCCGAGACCGGAGCCCCAAATAATTCTCGAAGCGGCAACAACCGATCTCCATAACCACATACAGAGTACAAATACCGTCGTCGATATTCTTCTGCCAGTCGTTAAGGATCTCTACCTAATAGCGATCTTGGCGGCCGTGGGTGTTCTGTATGCAATCGGCTTTTTACTCCTCGAAGAGCACGGACGCCTTAATAGAGAATCGCAGCGGATTAAGAGCCTCGCGCTCCTTGCAACCATAGTCTGGCTCGCCTGCGCGGTTGGTGGGGTGGTAGTCGAAGTAGCAAATCTCTTGGGTGGTGGCTTCCTCGATGCCTTTGATCTCACCACCCTCTCTAGTTTTCTCAGGACGACAAGTATTGGTCGCGACTATCTCTTTCAAATTGTGATGGCGCTCCTTGCAATTGCTCTCATTAGTCGTGCAAAGAAAGTTGGGGCAATTTACTTTGCCCTTGCCGCCACGATGCTTGCTCTGCTGATCCCGCTCTTTCAAAGTCACGCGGCCTCCGCTGGAAATCATGGCCTCGCTATCGGAGCGCTGATCTTCCATGTTGGGGCAGTCTCACTTTGGGTCGGAGGCGTCTTCGGTTTGATTTTGATCTCCCCGCGGGCTCGGGAACTATCGATCACACGTTTTAGCGCCTTGGCTCTCTGGGCGGCCGTCATAGTTGGAGTCAGTGGCTCGCTCTCCGCATGGACTCGACTTAATTTCTGGAGCGGGTGGCACTCGCGCTACGGCGTATTGATCCTGATCAAGGTAGCTCTCTTTGCACTATTGGTAGTGATAGGCGCCAAGCATCGTCGCGGCATCGCGTCCAAGCTAGAAGGCGGAAGGCAGACCATTCGCTTACTGCTAAACGAGTGCTTGGTGATGTTGGCGGCTACGGCGATTGGAGGATGGTTAAGCACCAGTGTTCCACCTACATCCCCTGCCGCTCTTGTAGCAGATAGAGATCCCTCCATCGCAATCACAGGAATAGCAATGCCCTCCGCACCAACATTTGGACGGATCCTCTCGGCCTACTCGCCCGATGGCACGATGCTCGGCTTCTTGCTATTGATAACCGCTCTTTATATCTATGGGGTGGTGGTCCTAAGTCGCAGAGGAGATAAGTGGCCGGTTGGCCGGACGATCGCCTTTGCAATCTCGGTTTCACTGGTCGATTTTGCAACAAGTGGAGGAATTGGGGTGTACGCCCACTTCGCCTTTTCGTACCACATGCTCGGGCACATGATCTTAGGAATGATCGCCCCTATTGGTTTTGTTCTAAGCGCTCCCATCACGTTGGCCCTGAGGACGCTGCCACAAGGTCGCACTCCAGAGGAGCGTGGAATTCGTGGGACTCTAATCTCCATCATTCATTCGAAGTACTCGGTGATCATCACAAATCCAATCGTCGCGCTCGCGCTCTTCGATGGATCGCTCTTCGTTCTTTACATGACCCCACTCTTTGGAAAGTTGATGCAATCGCACAGTGGACACTTCGCGATGGATATCCACTTTCTTCTCGCAGGTTATCTCTTCTTCTACGTCATTGTCGGGATTGATCCCAACCCGCGGAAGATTCCACATATCGTGCGGATCATTGTGCTTTTCGCTGCCATGAGCATTCATGCCTTCTTCTCTATTGCACTCCTTTCAACAACTTCACTCCTCGACGGCGGTTACTTTGGATCCCTGCATAGACTCTGGAATACCAATCTGCTCGCAGATCAGCACACCGGCGCTGCACTCGGATGGATGATGGGTGAAATCCCAATTCTCTTAGCGCTCGTCGCAACATTCATTCAGTGGATACGAGTCGATACCCGCGAGGCAAGAAGAATCGATCGGGCAGCAGATCGCGCAGCGGCGATGGGCGAGGAAGATGAGTTAGCGCGTTACAACAAATATCTAGCGAATTTGGCTAAGGGTGACCAGCGCCGTTTAGAGTGAAGCGCAATAAGAGCGTGGGAGTAGCAGCAGCATCAACCTTTTGATCGTGGCTCTCGATTGGTAGGCGAACCCCACCCAATTCAGCGGCACCCACGATTCCGATCTTCCAACCCGCAATGCGCGAGAGCGCTCGGTCGTATGAGCCGCCCCCTTGGCCGAGTCGATTTCCTTCGCGATCTATGTGGAGAGCGGGGACGATAACCACATCAATTGCAGATAAATCTGTGAAGGCTTCACCAACTGGCTCGTACACCTTTCCACTCTTCTTCAGTGATTTTTCCGATCCGTCCCACGCTACCCATTCGATGTCGCGGTTCTTAAGGGTGCGGGGGAGAAGGAGTATTTTTCCGGCGCGCAATAACGCTCCATTGATATCTTGAGTCTGGGGTTCGAAACCGTAGGAGTGGTAGGAAGCAACCACGTTGGCACTTTGAATCTCGCGGGCCTGCACAATGTGAAGCCAACTATCTGGCATAAAACTTAATTCGCGATCGCGCCGTAATTGTTCACGTAGCATACTTTTCGCTGCGCTCATGGGAACCAAAAGAGCACCCCTTCTTTCGCCAAGGCTCATAGATGAATCTGCAAGAGACGAAGTAAGGTTAAACCATGGATTCGCAGATTTCTGTTAAGAATATGTTGGCAGAGTTGCTAGCAATCTCGCATCCGCTCACCTCGTTTGATATGCCGCTCTTGGATGCCCATGGAGCGACCCTTGCCGAAGATATCTTCGTAGGAGATCAAGTAGTTCTCCACCGTGGCGCCCGCATCCGTTCCCCTCAGATCGGATTGGCCGCCTCACTTGGAATCTCGCGCTTGCCGACCCAACCTCACCCTCGAGTAGTGGTTATCTCGGCGGGAGATGACCTGGTGGAGCCAGGACAGGCGATCGGCGAGGACGAGGAGTTCGAGACCAATTCGTGGATGCTCGCTACCGCAGCTCGCGAAGCGGGAGCCGTCGCCTACAGAGTCCACACCATTCCTGAGAATCATGAACAGCTACGCGCGGTGATCGAAGACCAGTTGGTTCGGGCCGATCTCATTGTGATCAGCGGTGAGAGTCACGATGGCTCCTTCGAATTGATCGAAGAGGTCCTGCGTGAACTTGGGGATATAGAGAGCGTGATTCCCAATCTGCAGGGTAGCGCCCGGCATTGCTACGGGATCATCGGTGATGATGGCATCCCAGTGATTACCTTGCCAGGTGAGTCGATGAGCGCTTTCATCTCTTTTGAGATTTTCATCCGCCCCATGATCAGATCGATGTTGGGGGTAAAGAACGTTTTTCGTTCGACCGTAAAAGCTGAGGTTACGAAAGATATTGAATCTCCGATTGGTCTCACCTCATTAGTTCGGGCGACGCTTGCCACCTCTAAAGAGGGAGAGCCCCTTGTGACCCCTATTGCAGAGCAAGATGATCTTCTGACTCTTTCCCAAGCGGGTGCGTTCATTACGGTCGCTGCCGACTCTCCTGGCTACCTCAAAGGTGAGAAGGCGGAGATCATCATCTTGGATCGAACCATCTAAGCGATGCAGCGCTGGCCTTATGTGATCTCAGATCACGAAATTCTCCTGCGACCTTTGCGTTATCGAGATCGCGCCATCTGGCATCAGGTACGAAAGGAAAATGCGCAATGGTTAGCGCCTTGGGAGGCAACGCGACCGGCAATTGAGAGTGATGGACCGCTGCCTTCATTCTTTGAGATGGTTCGTTATTACAACAAGGAGGGGCGTGAATTGCGCTCCATCTCTCTTGCAATCTGGTTACAGAGTGAAAAGGGCGAGATCTTTATTGGGCAGATTACGCTTGGCGGCATCGTATTTGGTGCGTACCGCGGCGCGCATATCGGCTACTGGATTGATCAACGCTATTCCAATCGTGGATATACGACGCGGGCTGTGAAGGCACTCACGGAATTTGCCTTCCATGAGCTGCAATTGCACCGGATAGAAATAAATCTTCGTCCAGAGAATGCTGCATCGCGCAAGGTCGCGGAAAAGAGCGGTTATCACTACGAAGGGCTTCGTTCTAGATATCTTCACATAGCAGGAGATTGGCGCGATCACCTCAGTTTTGTCGCAGAAAACCCAAAAAATTTCAATTAAGACATAACGTCTAAATCCCGACTTTTCGCCTAATAACCAATTATTGTTTCATTCCATGGCTTCCGGACTCATTTACCTGATCATCATAGGTATGTGGGTCGCCTACTTTTTGCCACGTTGGATGCGTCAACATGAGACCCAATCAGGCCGTGAGACCGAGCGCTACAAGAGCGCCATGAAGATCGTGGCTTCCACCCCTAACTTTCCAGATCCCATTAACTTGGAAGAGCGTTCAAAGACGATGCGTTTGCGTCGCTTGGTGCTCGCCGTTCTCACCTTCCTCCTTGTTGCAACCTCTCTGGCTGTGGTTGCTGGGTTGATTCCAACGCTCTCGATTTTGATTCCCGTGACTGCTCTCGCCATCTATGTTGTCAACGTGCGTCGTCAGGTTGTTGCGGCGCAGGTAAAGAAGCGTCGCTTGGCGGCGTTAGCCACAATTACGGCTGCAGAGATTAAAGAGAATCCCAAGGCGCGCATAGATCTCTCTCAGCGTCCGCGCTCACAGAGCGAGATTGTTCTGGAGCAATGGGTACCGCTCAGTGAACGGGCAACTAGTTCTAGCATCACTATCATCGGCAAAGATCAGGAGCGCAGTTGGTCTCCTGTCGAAGTACCGCGCCCTACTTATGCAACAGCCCCTAAGGCAATCACACCTAAGCGCACGATTGACCTGACTACACCGGGTAAGTGGAGTGCTGAGCAGGAGCGACAGAGCGCACTAGAGATTCCAGTTCGCGATGAGCTCTTCGATCAAGAGTTGGTGGAGCAGGCAGCAGCCGAGCGCGATTGGGCTTCTAACCAATAATTTCTCAAGCAGGGTCTTTTCTTAAATCCAGCTCGGGAACCACATCAGAGAACTCCAGTGGCTATAGGTAATAACGCTTCCAAAGTAGAGCGGCAAAAAATAGAGAAAATTAAGAACGATCACAGCAAGAAATCCATAACTCGCGTTTCGCCGTAACTTTGGGACAACCCCTTGCTCGTTTGGCTCAAGGAATTTTGCAAGACAGTAGACAATAAGCAATATTACAAAGGGCTCAAAGGCGATTGTGTAAAAGTTAAATACGGTGCGCTTCTGCCAGGCAAACCAAGGCAGGTACCCGGCCGCCAAGCTCAAGAGCAGGAGTCCGCTCTGCCACTCGCGACGGGCAATCCAGTAACCGAAGGTGACCGCGATCGCGGCAACTCCCGACCACCAGAGTAATGGCGTTCCGAGCGCGAGTACTTCTTGGGCGCAAGCGGGAACACCACATCCCTTAGGTGATTGGTAGTAGAACGATGTAGGACGAGCCATGATCAGCCAACTCCAGGCATTCGCGGCGTAAGGGTGAGATGAAGTGAGAGTCGTATGAAAGTTATAGATTTCAGATTGATAGTGCCAGAAAGAGCGGATTGGTCCGGGGATAAAGGAGAAGAAGCTATGTGGTTGGCTCTGCGCCCAATTGCGATCGTAGCCCGAAGTGTTAACGAACCACCCAGCCCAACTCACCAAATAAACCGCTAGTGGAATGAAGATGTACTGAGTAATTCTCTTTAATAGTTTCTCGCGTATCAATGCCGCGATCGGATTGTCGATTTCCAAGGCGCGGTTTCGTCGATACTCCACATAAAGAGTGAAGAGTAGATAAGCAGCAAGATAATAAATGCCACTCCATTTGGTAGCTGCTGCAAGGCCGAGAGAAATACCGGCTGCATAATGTTGTGAGCGGAGCAGGAAGAAGAAGCCCAGAAGTGTGAAGAACATCAGAAAAATGTCTAATAGTGCAGTGCGTGACATAACGAGGTGTAATCCATCGGCGCTCATCAATATACCGGCACTTAAAGAGAGAAAGTAATTATTGAAGAGGCGTTGGGCTATGAAATAAATCATGACTATCGATACAGCACCGAGCAACGCTCCACTGAATCGCCAGCCAAATTCGTGATAACCGAAAAGTTTTATGCCGGCGGCAATTACCCATTTTCCAACAGGAGGGTGCACGATAAATTGCGCGGCCCCACTCTTGGGATCCAGTTCGACCCCGTGGTGCAGTAGAGAATTAGCGTTCTGAGCGTAGTAGACCTCATCGAAGACAAAGCCCTTCGGAGAACCCAGGTGCCAGAGTCGAAAGGCGAGCGCCAAGAGTCCAAGACCCCATGGGGTGAAGCGATCGCGCAGGCGCGTAACGTCAGTTGCCACGATTGTCATGAGGCAAGCGTAAAGCCTGCGAGAATTGCCCCATGCTGATCCTCGCCTGCGGCCCGCTGGGCAACGTGGGGGATACGACTGGGCGAGTAAAGAGCGCCCTGGAGAGCGCGCCGTATATTGCTGCGGAAGATTCCCGGAAGTTAGCCCGCCTTACGAGTGATCTTGGGATCCGGTACACCGGAAAGGTGATCTCTTACTTCGAGGGAAATGAGAGCGAACGGATCGAGCAACTTACCCAGATCTTGCTCTCTGGCGAAGACCTCCTTGTGATCACCGATGCGGGAGCACCTGGAATCAGCGATCCCGGGTACCGCCTTATTCGAGTGGCTGTAGAAAATCAGATTCCTATCCAAGTTCTGCCGGGACCAAGTGCGGTAACTACCGCTCTCTTGCTCTCGGGGTTGGCTACCGATCGCTTCTGCTTTGAAGGCTTCGCGCCGCGCACCTCTGGTACTCGCCTCACCTGGTACGAGAAACTCGCAACGGAAAAGCGCACGATCATCTTCTTCGAAGCGCCACACCGTTTGCAAGAATCCTTGGCCGATGCCCTCGCCGTCATGGGTCCGGCAAAGCGCGCCGCGATCTGTCGCGAGATGACAAAGACTTATGAAGAGAGCGTTCGCGGCACCCTCGATGAGTTGGTCCAGTGGAGCGCCGCTCGCGAAATTCTGGGGGAGATCACCGTTGTTCTGGAAGGATTTGATCCCGCCTCGCAGAGCCATAGCGCTGCAGATCTCGTAGAACTAGTGCGTGCGCGCGAAAGCGCCGGCGAGAGTCGAAAAGACGCGATAGCGGCCATTGCTCGAGAACTTGATCTTCCTAAGCGCTTGGTCTTTGATGCCATGGTCGGTAGCAAGTCCTCTGAAAGATAAGATCGCCCTATGAGCGCCGAATCCAAGTCTTTCTATCTCACGACGCCTATTTATTACGTCAACGATGCCCCACACATTGGACATGCCTACACAACCGTGGCAGGAGATGTGCTTACTCGTTGGCACCGCCAGCGGGGTGAATCTGTCTGGTTCCTAACGGGAACGGATGAACACGGGCAGAAAGTTTTAAATACGGCCGGTGCAAATGGAACCTCGCCGCAAGAGTGGTGCGACCGCCTCGTTGAAGAGGCGTGGAAGCCGGTCTGGAGCTCTCTCAATATTGCCTACGATGACTTCATCCGCACGACGGAACCTCGCCACATGGAGCGAGTTCAGCGCTTCCTCACCGGCTTAAAAGAGCAGGGCCATATTTACGCTGGAAAGTATGAGGGTCCTTACTGCGTGGGCTGTGAAGAATTTAAGTTGCCTGGTGATTTAGATGAGGGACGCTGCAAGGTTCATGGCACTCCAGTAGAGATGGTGAGTGAGGAGAATTGGTTCTTCAGACTCAGCGCATTCGTCCCACAACTCTTAGAACACTACAAGGATCATCCGGAAGCGTGCGAACCGGCGAGCGCTCGCAATGAAGTGATCGCATTCTTGGAGAGCGGAGTTCAGGATCTCTCGATATCGCGCTCCTCTTTTGATTGGGGAATTCCAGTTCCGTGGGATCTCAAGCAGGTTATCTACGTCTGGTTCGACGCGCTCTTGAATTATGCGACAGCAGTTGGCCTTGGCGACCCGGTTGATTCTGAGGGTGGCAAGAAGTTTGCACGGACTTGGCCAGCAGATGTTCACCTAGTTGGAAAAGATATCTTGCGCTTCCATGCGGTCATCTGGCCCGCCATGTTGATGGCTGCAGAGTTGCCGCTGCCTAAGAAGGTATTCGCCCACGGATGGCTCTTGGTTGGTGGCGAAAAGATGTCCAAATCGAAGCTCACCGGAATCGCTCCTGCTGATATCACCGATCACTTTGGTGTCGATGCATTTAGATACTACTTCCTACGCGCAATTCCATTTGGAAGCGATGGATCATTCTCTTGGGAAGATATGGCGGCGCGGTACACATCCGAGCTCGCTAATGACTTTGGAAATCTCGCCTCGCGTCTTATTGCAATGATCGAGAAGTACTGCGATGGGGCAATCCCTGCCCTCGCACATGATGCGACCCTAGAAGCTGCACTAGCCACGGCGAGTGCTCATGCGGATACCGCGATTGTTGCCTTGGATTTCCAAGGTGGAATCAATGCGATTATGGATTTCTGCAAGAGAGTGAATGGATACGTAACTGAGCAAGAGCCTTGGGTACTTGCAAAGGACCCATCCAATAAAGCAGCCCTTGATGCGGTCTTGTATAACACTGCTGAAGCTATCCGCGCCCTTGCTGTTCTTCTGCATCCCGTTATGCCAGCTACGACTGAAACCCTATGGAGTTCACTGGGCGCCGATCTCACACTAGGACCTATCGGTGCGCAGAGCATCGGCAAGGTGGCGCAATGGGGTCAACTTCCGGCGGGATCTAAAGTCACTAAGGGTGCAGTTCTCTTTCCCCGTTTAGAGGAGAAAGCCGATTAATGTCTGATCGTCACTCCTTAAAAGAGCCACGTCCAGATGCTCCAGCGCCAGAACCACTTAATCGCCCCTGCATTGATGTGCATGCGCATATGGAGTTGGTGACCGAGAGCGAACCTGATTCGCAAGAGATTCGCGATCTCCTTGCCGCGGCCGCCGCAGCGGGTATTGATCGTGTCGTGCAGGTTGGCTATTCGGCCGAACAATCAGGTTGGGGAGTGCGCTGCGCCGAAGCCTTCCCTGGTCAGGTTTTAGCCGCGGTTGCCTTGCACCCGAATGAGGCACCTGTTGTAGAAGATTTGGAAGGCGATCTCGCGATCATCGCGGAGCTCGCGCGCCATCCACGAGTGCGCGCCATTGGTGAAACAGGTTTAGATTTTTTTAGGACAGAGCCAGAATTGCGCGACCGACAGACTTACTCATTTAAGCGCCACATAGCTCTGGCAAAGGAAGTCGATAAGGCGCTGGTCATTCACGATCGCAACGCGCATCGCGCCGTTCTCGATACCCTTATCGAAGTTGGAGCCCCCAAAAAGACGATCTTCCACTGCTACTCCGGCGATGCCGAAATGGCGCGGGAGTGCGTCGCCGCGGGTTACATCCTCTCTTTCGCCGGGACTGTGACATTTAAGAATGCGCCAGAGCTACGAGAGGCGGCAAAGTTGGTGCCGATTGAGCAGTTACTCATTGAGACTGACTCACCATTTCTTGCGCCGACTCCACATCGCGGCGCTCTCAATACTCCTGCCCAAGTTGCAAATATTCTGCGCTACGTTGCGGACCTGCGCGATGTGAGCGCCGATTATCTTGCTGATCGTGTAACAGAAAATGCCCTGCGCCTCTTCGGGAGCTTTGATTAAGTGACGACGCTCCTGGGCGCCGCAGAGATTCGCGAGATTGCTGCGCGGATCGGAGTAAATCCCACTAAGAAATTAGGCCAGAACTTCGTCGTCGACGCTAACACCTGTCGTCGCATCGTGAAGGTCGCCGATGTCCAAAGCGATGATGTCGCTCTTGAAATTGGACCCGGACTTGGTTCATTAACTTTAGCTCTCCTTGAAATCGCGAATTCAGTAATTGCAATTGAGATAGATCCCCGTTTAGCAGTTGAGCTTCCTCTCACTGTGCAGGCTCATGGATTTGAAGTCGAGCGCTTGACTGTTCTTAACGAAGACGCACTCACCACGCAGAGCCTGCCCGCAGAGCCGACAATCTTGGTTGCGAATCTTCCCTATAACGTTTCGGTTCCGGTGCTCCTGCATTTCTTAGAGAAGTTCCCAACTATTCGCTCTGGTGTAGTGATGGTGCAGAGCGAAGTTGCCGATCGACTCGTTGCAAGGCCGGGCAGTAAGACCTACGGCTCACCGTCGGTAAAGGCGACCTGGTGGGCCGATCTATCAGGGGCGGGCAATGTGGCGCGCCAAGTCTTCTGGCCCATCCCTAATGTGGACTCTTCCTTAGTTCGCTTCATTCGCCACCATGCTGCTGGCAGCGAGAGCGAACGCCTCATTACATTCACGGTCATCGACGCGGCTTTCGCACAGCGGCGGAAGATGTTACGTAGCGCTCTCTCGCAAGTTTTTTCTGGTGCTGCAGAAGATGCAATTGTGAAGGCTGGTATCGACCCTACCGCCCGTGGTGAGACCTTGCTTCTCCGCGACTTTATAGCGATTGCCAATACGCTAGAGCAATGAGACGCAATGGAGTAGTGGTTCGAGTTCCCGGAAAGGTGAACTTGCAACTCTCAGTCGGACCTCTACAAGCCGATGGCTATCACGAGGTAACAACCGTCTTTCAAGCAATCTCCATTTATGACGACGTGACCGTTAAATTTGCCGAACCGGGGAGCGGAATCCTGCTGCAGGTCAGCGGCTCAACGGCACAAGGAGTTCCGACCGACTCGACCAATCTCGCTTATCGCGCAGCGCAATTGATGATTGATCGCCACGACCTTGACTCCGATATCTCTATCTTTATCAAGAAGGAGATTCCCGTTGCAGGCGGAATGGCCGGGGGGAGCGCCGATGCGGCAGCGGTCATCGTCGCCTTTGATGCCCTCTACGAGCTCGGACTATCGCGTGATGGCATGGAGAGGATCGGGGCCGAATTGGGCAGCGATGTTCCCTTCTCGATCACTGGAGGAATCGCCATTGGCCGTGGACGAGGTGATCACCTGACCCCGGTCCTCGCCCGTGGCAGCTACAACTGGGTGATGGCGATGGCGCCGCAGGGCCTCTCCACCCAGGCGGTTTATGGCGAGTGTGACCGTTTGCGGACCGGGCTAGATATTGCCCGCCCTCAAGTCGGAGATGCCATTTTGCAGGCTTTGCGCGCCGGGGATGCCGCCATGGTTGGCAAGTGCCTCTCCAATGATTTACAGCCTGCCGCATGCTCTCTGCGCCCCGCTCTACGGCTCGTTCTAGATGTCGGGATCGATTATGGAGCGCTCGGTGCAATCGTTTCGGGGAGCGGCCCGACGGTTGCATTTTTGGTAGCAGATGAAGAGCGCGCGTTAGACCTGACCGTTGCGCTAAGTGCTAGTGGGGTGGTGGCGGGAGTAATCCGCGCCACTGGACCGACACACGGTGCTCGCGTTATTGAAACTCTTTAGAGCTATCCAAACCCACGGCACCACTTGATCCTCGGTTCTACCCCTCTCCCATTTTCAGCGTATTTGTCGCATTGGACTTAATAAGGGAGAATTCAGGTTCCGCCATTGTGTAGTGGCTAGCACATGGGCCTTTGAAGCCCAGGGTCCAGGATCGATACCTGGTGGCGGAGCGAGAGCAAAGCCACCTGAGAAACAGGTGGCGGAGCCAGGTAATTACCGCCAAATTCGAGGGGGGAGAGCAATGCGACAGCTCGACCTCGCTATCGTCCTCGCCGCAGGCGAAGGCACCCGCATGAAGTCGAAGTTGCCGAAGGTTCTCCATGAAATAGCTGGGCGCCCCATCGTCGATCATGTGCTCAGTGCAATTGCCGCGCTGCACGCGCAGGAAGTACGAGTCGTTGTCGGAGCTTCTCGCGAACTTGTCGAAGCCCACCTTCAGTCCACCTTTCCGGATGCAAAGTTGGTCCTCCAAGAGCAGCGCAATGGCACCGGACATGCGGTTCAGGTAGCGCTCGAAGGCGCTCCAGAGATTGGTACCGTCTTAATTCTCGCAGGCGACACTCCGCTCTTGACCGCGCCTACCCTGCAGGAATTCTTCGACGTGCACACCGGCTTGGGTGTCGATGCTTCCGTGTTAAGCGCCGAGGTTCCTGATCCATTTGGCTACGGTCGAATCGTGCGCGATGAGGCTGGCGAACTTTCTGCCATCGTTGAAGAGCGCGATGCCGACCCATTGCAAAAAGAGATCGATGAAATTAATACCGGCGTCTACCTCTTCGATATTGCGGCGCTGCGCTCTGCACTCGCGGGATTAAAGAGTGGAAATTCGGCTGGGGAAATTTATCTCACCGATGTCTTTGCGCTACTGAAAGCAGCGGGACAGAGCGCTACTGCAATTCAATCGCAGGATTACACCGAGACTCTAGGGGCTAACGACCGGAGCCAATTGGCGGATTGCGCAGCGATCATGCGCGATCGCATTAACGATGCTCATATGCGCTCTGGAGTTAGCATCATCGATCCATTTACGACCTGGATCGATCTCGGAGTTGAAATTGCAAGTGATGTCACGATCTACCCGGGCTCTGCACTTAGCGGTGCTACAAAGGTCGAGAGCGGCGCAATCATCGGCCCACGCACAACCCTGCAGAGCGTTGCTGTCGGAGCAGGTGCCAGCATCATCGAGTCGCGAGTTACCGACTCCACCATCGGCGCGCAAGCGCTCGTCGGTCCCTTCGCCTTCATCCGCCCCGGAACCACTCTCGCAGCGGGAGCTAAAGTTGGCGCCTATGTTGAGGTGAAGAACTCCTCAATCGGCGAGGGCTCCAAAGTTCCACACCTCTCCTATGTCGGCGATGCCACAATTGGATCGGGCACCAATATCGGTGCCGCCACCATATTCGTCAACTATGACGGGGTCGATAAGCACGAGACCACGATTGGCAATGATGTACGAATCGGCAGTGACACCATGCTGATCGCCCCAGTGACCGTGGGGGATGGCGCCTATACGGCGGCAGGATCGGTCATCACTGAAGATGTCCCCGCGGGTTCAATGGGGGTTGCTAGAGCAAAGCAGAGAAATGTCTTAGGGTGGGTCCTGCGCAAGCGCGCTGGTTCCCGTTCTGCAGAATCCGCACGCAAAGCTGGTGCCACTGATGGCGCCGACAAAGTACAGGGGGAAGCATGAGCGAACTTCGACTGAGCTCGGAGAAGCGGCTACGTATCTTTACTGGTCGTGGATACCCCGAGTTAGCCGAAGATGTCGCCGCTGAACTTGGTATCCCAATCACACCAACCTCTGCCTATGACTTTGCAAATGGTGAGATCTTTGTGCGCTTCGAAGAATCTGTTCGCGGCTCTGATGCCTTCGTCATTCAAAGTCATGCCGCACCAGTGAATAAGCAGATCATGGAGCAGTTGATCATGGTCGATGCGTTAAAGCGCGCCTCTGCAAAGCGCATTACCGTTGTCGCTCCCTTTTATGGATATGCCCGCCAAGATAAGAAGCACCGTGGACGGGAGCCAATCTCTGCACGTCTAATGGCTGATCTCTTTAAGACAGCTGGCGCAGATCGATTGATGGTTGTTGATCTGCATACCTCACAAATACAAGGATTCTTTGATGGTCCCGTCGATCATCTCTTCGCACTTCCATTGCTTACAAATTACGTCGGCAGCAAAGTCGATCGCTCTCGCTTAACGATCGTCTCACCTGACTCCGGCCGCGTCCGTGTTGCAGAGCGCTGGTCGGATATGTTGGGTGGCGCACCTATCGCCTTTATTCATAAGACTCGTGATCCACGGATTCCCAATGAATCTGTCATGGGCCGCGTTGTCGGTGATGTAAAGGGTCAAACCTGCGTCGTTATCGATGACATGATCGATACCGCGGGCACCATCACTAAGGCTGTCGATGCTCTCTTTGAAGCAGGTGCCAAAGAGGTAATAGTTGCTGCTACTCATGCAGTCCTTTCTGGCCCTGCAGTTGAGCGTCTGCGCAACTCTCGCGTCAGCGAAGTGGTCGTCACAAATACTCTGCCGATTGCTGAAGAGTCACGCTTCGATAAGTTAACGGTGCTCTCGATCGCTCCACTTCTCGGCCGCGCAATTCGCGAGGTATTTGAAGATGGATCTGTAACTAGCCTCTTTGACGGGCACTCCTAAAAGGCCTTTTTTAGGCTTTTTCTAGGGCTCTATCTGGGGCAATTTGTTAATTAACCCCGTGGTTCGCTAACCTTAGGCTTCGTTCCGGCGAGGGATAGAAATATCCGTAATCGACGGGTTCTCTCTTGGAACGTGTTGTGTCCGTTCACTATAAGGGAGTTACAAATGGCCGAGATTCAAATCAACGGTAGCAAGCGCACCAACTTTGGTAAGGGTGCCTCACGTCGCGATCGTAAGGCCGGTCTAGTTCCTGCCGTTATCTATGGCCACAATGCGCAGCCGCAGCACGTTGCGCTACCATCACGAGAGCTCGCAACAGCGCTCAAGGCATCAAACGTTCTTCTCAATGTTAGCTTCGATGGAAAGTCAGAACTCGTTCTTCCGAAGTCAGTTTCAAAAAATCCTTTGACTGGAATCTTTGAGCACATTGATCTCCTTGTTGTCCGCAAGGGCGAAAAGGTAACTGTTGAAGTTCCTGTACACACTGAGGGTCAATTCGATAAGGATGGAATCCTCGAGCACGTTAACAACACCATCGAAGTAGAGGCCGAAGCCACTTCGATTCCCTCATTCTTGGTACTTGATCTCACAGGTATGCCTGCTGGCACCAGTAAGACCGCTGGCGATGTGAAGCTTCCTGCTGGTACAACTCTCGTCTCTGATCCAGAGTTGGTTGTTGTTCACCTCTCCGAGCGTTCCACATCATCTGATGCTGAAACTCCTGTTGCCGCTGCTGCAGAAGCAACACCTGCCGCCGCTCCAAAAGAATAAGTACGACTTAACTTCTCACCATGGCTGATCGCTGGCTGGTTTTCGGACTCGGAAACCCCGGCGATCAATATGCCAAAACTCGCCACAATATCGGACAGATGGTTATCGATTACTTAGCGAGTAATTCAAAATACACCTCACATAAATCTCGAACCGAAATCGCAGATATTCATCTCGGGCAAATTCCTGTCACCCTCGCAAAGTCAAAGTTATATATGAATGAGTCCGGTGGGCCGATCAAGGCCCTCGCTGATTTTTACAAGGTATCGGCTGCAAATCTCATCGTCCTCCACGACGAACTCGATATTCCTTTCAACACCATCCGCATCAAGCAAGGTGGTGGCGATAATGGCCACAACGGTCTCAAAGACATCACCGCCCACTTCAGCGCTCCGGACTACTTCCGCGTCCGTATGGGTATCGGCCGCCCCGCAGGTCCGCAAGATCCAGCCGACTTCGTCTTAAAACCTTTTTCGAGCACTGAGAGGAAAGAGCTTGACGACTTCATTGCCCGTGGTGCAAACGCCGTCGAACGGCTCATTGAAAAGGGTTTAGAGGCGGCGCAGCAGGAGTTTAATAACTAAAGCAACGCAAATTCGGTACAGAGCCAACGCTTATCAACACCCTCAAATCGCAGGACGAGCGAACGTACTCGATCCTTAAAGCGAAGAGTCACTGTTGTCTCGGCTACCCCTTCAATTGGCTCCTGAATATAGACGCGACGGATTTTTGGAATTTCGCGTTGATTCCCCGCGAGGGCCAAAATCTTGGCATAGACAATTCGGTGTGAGAGACGAGCTAGTTGCATGGGTTGCCTGCGTCCGCCCCAAATCTCAACAACCCCCAGTACGTATCTACTCACCGTTTCTTGTAACGGTGGAAGCTCAGACAAAGGCGAAGGCTTTGGCAGATAATCAACATCTGCCTGCTCTCCTTCAAGATGTTGTGGCGTAGGTACTAGGTAGAGCTTGTGTGATGGAAGTTGAGGCGTGTGTGGTTCGGGCAGATGAAGTTGGAGGGTCGGTGCGATTCTCACGTCGATACAGGCTTCTAGATTGCCGGGGCGAGGAAATTTAATTACACGAGGTGCTGAAACTGTCGCGCTCAATTGGTTAGTACTCATGGAGTAAAGATTTCACGCGGGCTGGCTGAAGGAATCATCCGAACGAATGAAATTTTTGATTCGCTCTGGTTCCACCGAGGGATGAGTAGCGATTCATTATTGGCCTGTGGATAGTCGGATGCAAAGATCAGCAGACCTCGGTATCCATCTCCCATGGACGATTTACAAAAATTTATTCAACGAAACCTGCGCCGAATTTTGGCGACAGGAGCGCTGATATTTTCGCTGCTAGCGCTTTCGCTCCTTCTCAACAGCACCCCCGGTGGTTCATTCTGGATCGCATCGGCAGCAATACCTGCTGGCGCAAAGATCTCATCAAGCGATGTGAAGTTGGTCAAGGCAAGCTTGAGCGAGAATGAGTCACATTATTTCAAAGGAAGTGAAGGTGTTGTCGGCCGCATTGCAGCCCGCAGATTAGAGTCCGGAGATTTGATCGCTAAGAGTGATCTCGCCGTCTCGACCAATGCCAATGCCACCACCTTTCTTCCCGTAGGAGTAGGAGTTGACGACCTGCCTGTAGATCTACTTGTAGGCGATCTGGTGGATATTTATTTGATACCCAAAGACTCCTCGACCCTTCCCGCCGTGGTGGCGCGTCGCGTCGCCGTTGCAAACATCGATCAAAAGTCGCGAGCACTTGGGGGGAGTGTTGCGGTAGTGCTTGCTACCAACACTTCAATCGCAGCAGTTATCGTGACTGCAGAATCACAAGGAAGGTTGGTCGTAGCGCGTGACTCGTTCTGAGATACCCCAACTTGAAGTCGTTACGGCGATTCCTGATGCTGAGAGAGAAGATTATGTTGCGCAACTTCTCTTCTCACAGGGCTGGAACATCATCTACAGAGCCTTTGACGGAGAGTCACTTAAAAGGTTCATGCGAGAGCGTGGTACTACCCTCCGAACTGTGCTGGTCTATCAGAGTGATCTACCAGGGCTCGATTCTGGGACGCTAGAGGAATTTTCTGCACCCTCAACTACCTTGATCTGCCTTGATTCAATTGAATTTACCTCGCATGAAATCATGGTGGCAATTAGAGCAAGGTTGCGGGCACCGATGCTTCGGAGCGCGCCGCAAGAGAAAGTTGGCGAGGTTCCGGATTTCACGACCTTCCCTTCCCCAAACGCCTCGATCTCCGCGGATACTGCAACCGCGAATAGTTCTCCGACCGGCCTTCCAGCAAGCATCAGGAGGATCAATCGCCCTTCAGGTTCACGTTCCCGTGAAAGACGAGTAATCGCTGTAACTGGGAGTACTGGCGCACCTGGTCGCACTCGCTTCGCCGCTGCCCTCGCTGAGGAGTTCTCGCAAGAGAGTGCGGTGGCATTCATTAACGCAGATATCAGATCAAACCTCTCTGCCATCGACGACGAGCTCTCCCAAAAGAAGAGGATCGAAGTCTTCCCCCTGGATCGAGAGGGGCGACCCACACAAATTCCCGATGGCGATGGCACCGCAATCGTCGACCTCGGTGTTCTTCCGGGCTTGTCTGAGGCGGTGACGGATCGCAGGTGGCACGGATCTCTCATCAATAGCGCTCTTGATCGAGCGAGCCAACTGATCTACATTTGCAAATCCACACCACAGAGCGTCGCTGAGTTAGCGCAATTTCTGCGTGAATATCCATTGCTGCTCAAGCGCGTGCCAGTCACCTACATATGTATCTTGAGTGGACACTCTCGGGAGTTAAGGGAGTGGGAGAGCAAATTTCTTACTCTTACATTGGGGGAGAGCCGGTATGTGTTGCGCGAGAGCGTGCTAGATCCGACGGGTCAGGGCAGGTTACAGAATAGTTTTAAGTTAGGAAATCCACGACGCAAGGAGATTGCTAAGATTGCCGTCTCCCTCCGTTAGCGAGAACCAGTTCCTGTTCGTAGATCCACTAGTAGATAGGTTCACCATTGGCGATTAGCTCCCGCAGTGACCTCGCCTATTCGCATACCGCGCTGACCGTCAAGGATCGCGAACGACTCTCCGAACTGGTCTCCGAGTGGCAATTGGTCTCGGATCTCTCTTTCGCAGATCTGATTCTCTGGGTGCCGCGTCGCAAGGATTATCAGAGTTGGCCTGAGGGTCATATCGCCATCGCGCATATCCGCCCCACCACAGCCCCAACGGTCTTTGCGCAAGATGTAATCGGACAAGAGCTCACGTGGGGTAAGAATGCCCGGATCGACCAATCACTCTCGACTGGGTTAATCATCCGCGACGCTGAGCCTGAAATGGTCGGCGATATCCTTATTAAAGAAGAGACTGTTCCCGTCCACTTTGACGGCCAGACGATCGCCGTCATCTCGCGTCACCGTAATGCTGTGGCGATGCGCTCCGGTTCACCCCTTGAAATCAACTATCGCGAGATCGCGCACAAGGTCTTTCGCATGATCGCTGAAGGCACCTTCCCGATTCAGGACAGTATTTATCAGGCCGAGTACGCACCTCGTGTTGGCGATGGGTTGGTTCGTTTGGATCCACTCGGTGTCGTGACATATGCCAGTCCCAATGCCCGCTCAGCCATTAGCCGCCTGGGATGGGATAGCGAAATTGAGGGAGCTGGCCTGGGCGCAATCTTTGATTCTTTGCAGCGTCCACAGACACAGCCGAGTGAAGAGAGCTGGTCAGCGGTGCTCAGTGGCAAGACGTTGCGCCGTGCCGATTTTGATAACGGTAATGGAATCGCAGATCTGCTTGTTATCCCATTGATCGAAGGTGGAGATCGAATTGGATCGATTGTCCTTGTCCATGATGTAACCGAACTGCGTCGTCGCGATCGCGCACTTGTTTCGAAGGATGCGACTATCCGCGAGATTCACCACCGCGTTAAAAATAATCTGCAGACCGTATCAGCGCTCTTGCGCCTGCAGTCGCGTCGCGTAGAAGATCCCATTGCCAGCGCTGCACTTGCTGAGGCGGTTCGCCGCGTGGCATCTATTGCGATTGTCCACGAAACACTTTCGACTAGTTCAGCGGAGTCCGTTCTCTTCGATGAGGTCTATGAACGCATTGTCCATAATGCAATCGAGTTGAGTCCTCGCCCGATCACTCCAGTCAAGATCGGTGAGTTCGGCATCTTGGATTCACAAGTGGCAACTCCGCTCGCGCTGGTAGTTACTGAGTTGATTCACAACTCGTTGGAACATGGCCTTGCCGACAGCGGAGATATCGTGCGCATTGAAGTTTCGCGCAGTGAGACCACATACACGATCAAGGTCATTGACAACGGAATTGGGCTACCCATTGATTTTGATTGGGAGAAATCTTCCAACCTAGGGCTACAGATTGTCCGAACGTTGACTGAGAATGAACTTAAAGGAAGCATCTCGCTCAATAGAGTTAACGACGAAACAGTGGCCAAGATCGTCTTTAAGGTTTAGAACTGGTTCTGGCTCTCCATCATCCGAGCGCGATTACGGGCTGCGCGGCGCTTTAGAGCGCGGCGCTCATCTTCCGAAAGACCACCCCAGACTCCAGCATCTTGACCGCTTTCTAGCGCCCAGGCGAGGCAGGCCTCTTTGACAGGGCAGCGTTGGCAGACCTTCTTAGCCTCTTCAATTTGGGCAAGGGCTGGCCCGGTGTTGCCGATCGGGAAGAAGAGCTCCGGATCTTCATCGCGGCAGGCCGCCTCGTGTCGCCAATCCATCACAATCTCCTTCAATCTAGGGAAGAGCTTCCCAGGGGCCTCACTGCGGGCCAGACACCGGAAAGTAATAATTCAGACTAAATCCGCTCAAATCTCGTAAAAATACGAAAACCGAGCTGCAGTAGCGGTGAATACGACCCTATTCTCTCGTAGGACTCACGAGATAACAAGGACATCTGATAAAAGATTCCTCACATTTGATGTGACTTGAGCCAACTGGTGCCCCCGACAGGAGTCGAACCTGCGCACCCGCCTCCGGAGGGCGGTGCTCTATCCACTGAGCTACGAGGGCATGCGCGCTTAGGGTATCAGTGAAAGAATGGCGCTCTCGGGAGAGCGTGGGGAGCGGCAGTGAGCGATCAAACACTCGCAAATCAGGTGGAGAAGGCCTATTTCGCGACGGGCTGTTTCTGGGGCGCAGAGCGTCGATTTTGGAATCTCGACGGAGTACTAAAAACCTCTGTCGGCTACATGGGCGGTCACAAAACTGAACCCACCTACAAGGAGGTCTGCACGGGGCAGACCGGGCATGCCGAGATGGTCGAGGTCGAATTTAATCCCGGGCTGATCTCATACCACCGCTTGTTAGAAGAATTTTGGACGATGCACGATCCAACTTCGTTGAACCGTCAAGGTGGCGACATCGGAACGCAGTATCGCAGCGCTATTTATGCAACCACGTCGGGACAACTGCGCACCGCGCTCGCTACGCGCGAGGTCTACAACGAAGTTCTCAAGCAGAGCGGGCTTGATGATATCTGCACTGAAATTAAGCCAGCAGATGGAATGACCTACTGGTTGGCCGAGGAGTACCACCAACGTTATTTAGAAAAGAATCCGAAAGGTTACGACTGTCACTCTTCGACAGGAATTCCTTATCCCGCACAAATTTTCATTGGTTGAGCCAAGTTTTTTAGTCTTGGCTTATCAAATCTTCCGAGAATTACTGCGTTAGTTCAGAGGTCAAAAACTTGCAACTACCAACTCGACGAGTCACCTTCGGTTGCGCGCCAGCAATACCAAGCCGCGATGCTCTGTCGTCCCGGAAATTTTGCCGCTATAAGATCCAGTTCCTTAGGATCAATCTGATAGTCGAGCTGGTGAATCTTCTCCCAACCACGTCGCATTGCTAGATCGCCCACTGGCCAGAGGTCGAGGCGCCCAAGATGGAACATCAGAAACATCTCTACGGTCCAACGACCGATTCCCCATAAAGGAAGTAGCTCTGCCGAGATCTCTTCATTACTCATCTTTGAAAACTTTTTAAATTCGATCGCACCGGACAATGTCGCAGTTGTGAGCTCTGCAATGGCGCGCGCTTTAGCACCACTCACTCCAGCAGCGCGCAGATCCTCTGCGGATAATTTTTCCAGCGCTTCTGGGGTTAAAGATCCGCCAGCCAGAGTGCGTACTCGATCCCTGATCGTATCGGCCGCCTTAACCGCTAACTGCTGCGAGATAATCGAGGTAACGAGGGTTTCGTAGTGACCGCGTCCAGGCCGTTTGAGATTAATTGAGCAAAGAGGACTCTGCTTCACGATGGGAGCGAAGGCAGGGTCAATTCTTACAATCGCCCTTGCATGCTTCTTCATATCTTCGATACTGGTCAACGCCACGGAGATAACCTACTCGGTAGGATGGCGGGGTGATTACGAATAACACGAGTCTCCTCGCTTGGAGTATCACTCTCGGAGTTCTCGCACTCGTTCTCGTCTTAGATTTTCTTATGGCCTATCGCAAACGGGAAGAAGTGACCTCGCTCAAAAGCGTTGCGCGCTGGACGATCTTCTATATCTGTAGCGCGATCGCATTTGGAGTTGCTCTCGGATTCTGGTCCACCAGCCGTAGCCGTAGCGAATTCTTCGCAGGTTGGCTTACCGAGTACTCACTCTCCTTCGATAACCTCTTTGTGCTCCTGCTGATAATGGCGCGGCTTAAGGTCGCCAAAGAGAAAGAGCAGATGATCCTCTTCTGGGGAATTCTCTCTTCGCTGCTTCTGCGCGGAGTATTCATCGCTGGGGGAGCTGCGCTCGTCAATCGCTACATCTGGATCTTCTTTTTCTTTGGTGGATTCCTTATTTACACCGCTCTTCAACTCTTTAGAGAGAGCGAATCCGAGGAGTGGGAGGAAGGTCCTGCGATCCGCTTCCTCCGCAGGCGTGGTGCATCGCTCGCAGTTGTAGCGATGTCGGCCATTGCGTTGACCAACTTACTATTTGCCTTCGACTCTATTCCCGCGATCTTCGGCCTCACCCGCAACCCTTATGTCATCGTGACAGCGACAATCTTCGCCTCAATGGGTCTGCGACAGCTCTACTTCCTCATAGGTGACTTAATGCAAAAGTTGGTCTATTTGAGTGAAGGGCTATCGATCATTCTCGCCTTTATAGGGCTCAAGTTAATCTTTGAAGCGACGATTGGCGAGGGACATCACAAAGTTGCCGGCATCACGGTCCCCACTATCTCGTTGGCCCTCTCGCTTGGATTTGTAGTGGGCACTTTGGCGATCACAGCGTTATTGAGCGCGATAAAGGTTCGCAAATCTCCTAAGTAGCGCTCCTGCTTTTCCGTGCTGCGTTAGGCTTGCCCTATGTCTGCGACGCGCGATGATCCCCACATTGATTCCCTCTCTTTAGAAAGTCGCGTGGTGGCAGCGGCTCGCCCGGAGCGCGTTTCTGACGCCGGAGTAAATGTCCCGATCGATTTAAACTCGACATTCTTAGCCCCGGGCGAGGCTGGATACGGTCGCTTTGGAAATTCAACATGGAGCGCGTTAGAGAGCGCAATTGAGTCCTTAGAGTCTGGTTCAACTCTCGTCTTCTCTTCGGGGATCGCTGCAATCTCAGCGCTTTTCTCTATCCTGCCGCGCGGCGCGGTCGTTACCGCTTCTCGCAATGGTTACTCCGGCACCATGGTGCTCTTACGCCAAGCAGAGGCGAGCGGTGCGCTAGAAGTTCGCTATGTCGATGTCTCAAATACTGCTGAGGTACTTGCGGCTCTTCCAGGTTCAACTCTGCTCTGGTTGGAATCTCCAACCAATCCGGCCCTTGAGGTCGCCGATATTCCAACTCTGATCGCCGCGGCGAAGCAACTTAATGTTGGGGTCGCCGTCGATAACACCTTTGCAACTCCGTTGGTACAACAACCGCTTGAGATGGGTGCTGATCTAGTGATGCACTCGCTGAGCAAATACATCGCCGGTCATAGCGATGTGATTCTGGGATCGATTTCAACAAAGGATCAGGCTCTCTATCAACGCCTCGCAGATGTTCGAAAGATGAATGGCGCAATCCCAGGTCCCTTTGAAGTCTGGTTAGCGCTGCGTGGTCTACGGACGCTAGGGGTGCGGATGGAGCGCGCGCAGAAGAACGCCATGGAGTTAGCAGTACGACTTTCATCGCACCCTGCGGTATCGCAGGTTCGCTATCCGGGGTTACCTGGTGACCCACACCATGCAATTGCCAAGAGTTTTATGAAGGGTTTTGGGGCAGTGATCTCCTTCGATCATAGTGGGGGAGCCGAAGCTGCGGATCAAGCTTGTGCGGCATCAAAGCTGGTCGCCTACGCCACATCGCTAGGTGGAGTCGAGTCGCTCTGGGAGCGGCGTCACCGCTGGAGCAGTGAAAGTCCGACCATCCCGGTCAACTTGATTCGCCTCTCGGTAGGAATCGAAGATGTTGAAGATATCTGGCGGGATATTGATCAGGCGCTGCGCGGCTCCCTCGAGAGATAGCCTCCTCTGGGGGCGTTAACCTCGAGTTCACATCCCTCTCGGCTCGCCCTAAGCGTAATTCCAGCGAGTAACAAGGCGAGAGAGTAGATTGCTCTTATGTTCAAGACCATTCGCCGCCTCATCGGGATCGTCACGATTCTGGTTGTGGTTCTGGGTGCGCTCAAATCTGTCTTCGCTTGGTTGTCCAATAGCTCCAGCGGAAATCACGAATTATTCGTTGATGAAGAAGAGTCCGAACGCCAGTTCTAGGCTATTCCAGTAAGCGCAATAGCCTCTTTATTAAAATAGCACTCGAGAAAATGGTTTTGGAAAATTATGTCCGATAATTTAGATCACCACATCGACTCCGCAGATGGCTCATTTGAATATGTTGCAGGCTCTTGCAATATCGGTGTCCGGGAAATTAGACGTCGCCAACTCGTAGGTGGAATTGGTTTATTTCTTACTATCTCGACGGTCTTAGGTTTTTACCATCAGCACTCATCGCGTGAGGCACGCTTTGGAACTTTCTTGCCGGCTCTTGTCATGTCGATCGGATATCTACAGGGGCGCAAGAAGTTCTGCCTCGCCTTTGGCCTCTCGGGGCTCTTTAACTTTGGAAAACTTGGAAGTACGCATCGTGTCATCTCTGAAGAGGATCGCAGAATTGATCGCCAAGCGGCTATTCGCCTCTTCGGTGAAGCGGTACTGCTGGCGGCCGCGGTTACAGCAGTTGTATTTCTCCTGCCATCCTCGCATAAGTAGCAACTTTCCCTCAGTAAGATAACGGCGTGATTCCGACTCCGCGCACCTTGCATATCGTCCTCAATGGTGTCACGGAGGACTCGCGGGTTCTTAAATGTGCTTGGTCGCTCAGCAATGCAGGCTGGGAAGTTCTCGTCGTCGGGGCTACAGCAACAGGAATTTCTGATGAGTTGAGCATCGGCTACTCGAGGATCATCCGCCTACCCCTCAAAATTGTGATTACTAAGGAGCACGCACCTTTTCTTCTAAGAATATTTGGGAAGAACGAGACGCTGCGCTGGTTAATTGCTGGAGTTCTGCGCAGACTTCGCAAGTACCGCCGCAAACTGACTGAGAAACTTGGGGTCAAGAGCGAGGTCGTCGTTCCAAATCTCAATCGCGCAGTCAAGTTAATTACTCCGGTCGCCCTAGATTTTGCGCCCGATATTGTTCATGCGCACGACTACACCGCGCTGCCCGTAGCCGGTGCAATCGTTGAAGCCCTCGCCAAGTCAGGCAAGAAGGCGGCGCTGGTCTATGACGCACACGAATATGTGCCCGGTGTCGCTCATCTGACAAAGCCGATGGCCGCTCTTTACACAAAGATTGAGCGTAAATACTCTAAGAGCGCCGCAGCAGTACTTTCGGTGAGTGAACCTATGAATGATCTCTTGATGGATCAACTGCAGATAACTGCCCGCCCGACCGTTGTTGCGAATGACCCACTTGTGGATGGCCAGGAACCTTCAGATCGCGATCTGCGTGACGATATCGGCGTTTCGCCAGGCGTTCCACTAATGGTTTATTCAGGTGCGGTCGCTCCACAACGCGGCATTCAAACGGCTCTAGCTGCTCTCCACCAACTCCCCGGAGTACACCTTGCAATGATCGCCAATCCCAAGAACAAATCGGTGATGGACTTAGTCGCTAGCTCCCCAGAACTCGCCGACCGCTTCCATGTGGTGCCTTATGTACCAAATTCAGAGCTAGTCTCATATCTCTCGACAGCCGATATCGGTTTGATACCAATTTTGCATCGCCTCAATCACGAGATTTCCTTGATCACAAAATTTGGTGAGTACATGCAGGCTCACCTTCCCATCATCGTAAGCGATGTGAAGACTATGGCTGCCGAAGTTAGGCGTTTGGGCAATGGCGAAGTCTTTATCGCGGAAGATGTGGATGATTTTGTCCGCGCCGCGAAGTTAGTTCTCGCAGATCCAGCAAAGTACCGCGCTGCATACAGCGCAGAAGTTCTTTCACAACGTTCGTGGGAGCGCCAAGCCGAGATACTGCTAGCAACCTACAATCTCATCGCTAACGCTGCTCCAACAGCAAAGACGCATAAGCCCTTTATCGTGAGCGAAGCGATGCCCTTGCAAGAAGTGAGTCTCGAGAACTAGAAGCGGCGTTGTTTACCGCTTCTTCAAGCAAGAGACGACTAGACAAGCGGCTAAGTGAGAAGCTCGGGGTCAATCCGTACTTAAGCGCCCGCCCCGATCACTCGGAATGTGACTCCAGCAAAGTTATTTGCATCCATAGTGCGACGACCATCGACGACCGCCTGGACTCCTGGGAAATCACTCTTGGTAAGCACTTTGTACTCTTTGTGATCGGCTTGCAGAATCACGGCATCGACCGCTTGGCCGATCGCGTATGGCTCAAAACCAAGAGCCACGATCTCTTCATCTGAGTACATAGGATCATTGACAACAACTACGGCGCCACGCGCCTTAAGTGCAGTCACGACTCCAAAGACTCCCGAGAATGCCGATTCTTTGACGCCCCCGCGATAAGAGATACCGAGAACAGCCACCTTCTTGCCAGCAAGATCTCCATGGATATGTACCGCGTAGCTGTCAGCCAATAATTTAACGGCATGATCTGGCATCGCCGCATTGGCCTCGCGTGCAGAGCGAACAACTGTCGCCTGCGGATCATTCCAAAGATAGAAACGTGGATAGATCGGGATGCAGTGTCCGCCTACTGCGATACCTGGTTGGTGGATGTGGCTGTAAGGCTGTGAGTTAGAAGCAGCGATCACCTTCGCAATATCGATATTTGCGCCCTCAGCAAAGATCGCAAATTGATTGGCGAGTGCGATATTTACATCGCGATAGGTTGTCTCTGCGAGCTTGGCCATCTCGCTCGCTTCAGATGTGCCTAGATCCCAAACACCATTTTTCTGGGCAAGGTCGGGGCGATCATCGAAGTCCAACACCTCTTCGTAGAACTTGATTCCAGCAGCCGTACTCGCGCCATCGATGCCGCCTACCAACTTTGGATATTTGCGAAGATCAGCAAAGACGCGACCGGTGAGCACGCGCTCTGGAGAGAAGACCAGGTGGAAGTCAACGCCAGCCTTAAGACCAGAACCCTTTTCAAGCGCCGGGGCGAAGCGATTGCGGGTCGTGCCGACCGGGAGGGTCGTTTCAAAGGAGATGAGGGTGCCAGGCTTGAGACCAGCGGCGATCTTCTCGGTAGCAGCATCCATCCAACCAAAATCAGGAATGCCCTCGTTATTTACAAAGAGTGGAACAACGATGACTACAGCATCTGATTCGCTAACGGCCTTTGTTGTATCAGTGGTGGCAACAAGATGTCCGGATGCAACGACCTCGGCAAGGTACTCCGCCAGGAAGTTCTCACCTGGAAATGGCTCCGTCGCAGCGTTGATGAGGTCAACTGTCTTCTGATTTACATCGCAACCAATGACGTGGTGGCCCTTTTTGGCAAACTGCACTGCCAGCGGTAGCCCAATCTTTCCTAGTGCGACAACTGCGATCTTCATGTAATTAGCGACCCTTCGAAATGGTTATTACAGAGCGAGTATTGGCGCTCTCGATCATTGCGCTGGCAACACGAACTGTGGCAAGACCTTGTTCCATGGTGACGATCCGCTCTGTTGCGCCGGCAAGCCCTAGCACTGCATCACGGAAGGCCTCATGCTCGGTGCGAAGTGGCTCTGGCTTGGCAAAGGCATAGCGGATGACATCGCCTTCGCTCACACCGCGGAAGGAGGCAACCGCATCCCATTGGGTATCGACAGAAGCATTTGCATAAAAGGTCAGATCGGCAGTCAAAGTATCTGCAACAAAGGAGCCGCGCTCACCGGTGACAATCGTTAAGCGCTCCTTAAATGGAGTCAGCCAGTTAACGAGATGGTTGGTAATGATTCCATTTTCAAGTTCACCGATCGCAGCGACCATATCTTCATGCGGACGACCAGATTTGAGGGCCGTCTTTGCAGAAACATTGATGAACGGGGAGCGAGCTACCCACGCGGTGAGATCAATATCGTGGGTTGCCAGATCCTTGATGACACCGACATCGGCGATACGGGCAGGAAATGGGCCTTGGCGACGAGTGGCGATTTGATAGACGCTACCGAGCTCACCGGCATCCAACTTCGCACGCAACTGTTGAAGGGCGGGGTTGTAACGCTCGATATGACCGACCGCACCGACTAAGTTTTTTGCGGCAAATGCAGCGGTGATCCGCTCCGCGGATTCGTTATCAACAGCGAGCGGCTTTTCGATAAGAGCATGAACGCCAGCGGCAGCCAGAGCCAGAGCCAAATCTTCGTGGAACGCGGTGGGCGCGGCGACCATCGCGTAGTCGATGCCAAGGGCGATCAACTCTTCAACTTGCGATACGAGCGGACGAGATCCTGCGACACCGTGCGGATCGCCCATCGGGTCGCAGACACCGACGAGTTCGACACCATCGAGCGAGGAGAGGACGCGTGCATGATGGCGCCCCATCATTCCCAGACCTACCAGGCCGGCACGCAACTTCTTTCCATTGCTATTACTTCCGGAGGAGTTACTCATGATCGACCGCTTAAATTCGTGTTACAGCGTCATTAACCACGCTGACAACTTGCTCGAGCTCTTCCTGGGTGAGCGATGGATGAACAGGAATGGAGATCACTTCTTTGACCAACTCTTCTGTTACAGGTAGATCATGCACAGAATTGAAAGATGGGAGGCGGTGGATAGGAGTTGGATAGTAGACGTCGCAACCGACCCCACCAGCCTTGATCAATTCGATTGCCTTATCGCGCGCTTCGCTTGTCGCTCCCTCTAGCCGAATCGTGTACTGGTGATACGAATGCGCTGTGCCTGGGCGAACGTATGGTGTGACGACGCCCTTGAGGTTGGCATCCAAATATGCGGCGTTGCTTCGACGTTGCTCGGTCCAAGCTTTCACCTTTGTCACCTGGACGCGACCGATGGCGGCGTGAATATCAGTCATTCGATTATTAAATCCAACAATCTCATTCTGATAGCGAACAACTCCGCCTTGGTTACGTAGCATCCGACACTGGTGCTCAATATCAGGATCGTTGGTGACGATCATGCCGCCCTCACCGGAGGTCATATTCTTTGTTGGGTAGAAGGAGAAGGAAGCGACAGCGCCCCACTCGCCAGCCATCCGACCGTTGAGCGATGCCAGGTGAGCCTGTGCGGAATCTTCAAAAATAATCAGACCGTGCTTCTTGCCGATCTCTTCAAAGCGATCCATATCGGCGATGTGGCCGTAGAGGTGCACAGGCATGATCGCCTTGGTGCGAGGTGTGATGACCGCTTCCACATGATCGGGATCGAGATTGAAAGTCTTGGGATCGATATCGCCAAAGACTGGGATGGCACCCGTAAGCGCTACGGAGTTTGCAGTGGCCGCAAAGGAGAAGGATGGGACGATTACTTCATCACCAGGCTTGATTCCGGCAGCGAGAAAACCTAGATGAAGAGCAGATGTTCCTGAGTTGACCGCAATACAGCGCCGTCCGCCCACGAACTGCGCAAACTCCTCTTCAAATCCTTTAACTTCTGGACCTTGCGCCATCATTCCGCTGCGCAATACGCGATCGACCGCTGCGCGCTCTTCGTCACCGATAATTGGACGGGCTGCTGGAATCACTTGGCTCTCTTCTCCGCTAGTTGTTCGATTGTAAATTTAGTTTTCTATCGACTTCGCCTTGGCAATTACTCCGCTACCAACTCATTCTCCCCAACCTGACGGTAGAGGCTCTGATCCTGAGGGCAACGGAAGCGATTATCTCCAATATCCTCCAGCGGAACTCCCGCACGACCCACCCATCGGATCCGTTTTGCGGGAACCCCAGCAACAAGGGCGAAGGCAGGAACATCTTTTGTGACGACGGCGCCCGCTGCGACTAGCGCCCATTGGCCGATCGTGACCGGTGCGATGCAGACTGCACGGGCGCCGATGCTGGCCCCATCGTGAATGGTGACTCCAACGGCATCCCAATCGCTCCCGCTCTTCAGCGAGAGGTCGGTATTGACGGCGCGAGGAAATTGATCGTTGGTAAGGACTGCGGCTGGTCCGATAAAGACACCGTTGCCGAGTTTGGCCGGCTCGTAAACCAGCGCGTAATTTTGCACTTTGCAGTTATCGCCGAGAGTTACTCCGCTGCCGATATATGCGCCGCGACCAATGATGCAATTGTTGCCAAGGACGACTTGGTCTCTGATTTGTGCGAGGTGCCAGATCGAACTTCCATCCCCAAGCGTTGCCGAACTATCAATATCGGCGCTGGGAAGGATCTTTACTGCCATACCAGCAAGTCTAGCGGGTCAGATTCACCATCTCGGCGGCGAAATTGGCGTATTCCCGCTCACTATCGAGGTTCTCTGCTGCCCATCTAGAAGCGTGATCGCGAATCGCATCGAGCTCTGCAACGTGGCCTCTCCAATACCGCAACCTCTCGGCTACCCCTTCAGGAGTACTTTCGATGGCGCCAGAGTTGCTAAAGGCAATCAATTCGACACAGCGTGGAAGCGGAGAGGAGATGGAGGCGAGTCCGACACTCATATATTCATAGAGTTTGGAGGGTACCGCTTCGACGAAGGCAGGGGTGTTCTCGAGAAGTGATAGTCCTACCCATGCACCGGCCGCAGTCTTC
>Ga0118677_10002752_pt1 | contig 34704 bp, 23 predicted proteins | sample AliMusrvi5mmetaG_FD_86154 | JGI IMG/M metagenome (GOLD analysis project Ga0118677, IMG submission 86154)
CCTTGAATAAACTAAATCCGCTGATTATCAGCGGATTTCGTCGTTTTAGGGGAAAGAATAGGGAAAGAATTGCGTATTTTGATCAAGCATTCAGAAATCGCGGACTTAGTGAATATTCCGGAGTATAGTGTACAATAAATTCCGGACTATAGTGTACAATTGAATCCGGAGCAAAGTGTACAACTTTTTGTTGGCCTTTTTTGTGTTTTTGGTCGGCCGTTGGCCCGCCAACACGACTGCCAATCCGGCATAAATTGTACAACTGAATCCGGAGCAAAGTGTACAATTTGAAATTATTAAATGGGGATTGATTTGTGACTTTTGTGTCTTACTCAAACTAAGGCACGATGGCAAACAAATCAATCGGTATGACGCAGGTACGACGGATCATTCAATTAAGAGCAGAGGGGCAAAGCAAACTTAAAATATCAAAGTTGCTTCATCTTCACCGGGCAACGCTGGACAATTACTTGTCCCGGATTGAAGCAAGTGGTAAAAGTTACCCCGAGCTTTTGTTGCTTAAAGATGAGCAACTGGTCAATCTTGCCTATACTGCCACTGTTGCGGTCCAGACCGATGAACGGATTGAAGAGCTAAAAAAACACTTTCCCTATTATGTCCAGGAACTTACTCGTACCGGAGTAACGCGCCGTACACTCTGGGAAGAATACAGGGCAGCTGATCCTGGAGGATACTCATACACACAATTCTGCGAACATTTTGCCAGGTACCAGAAACACAACCATGCTACGATGCACCTTACGCATCACCCGGGAGAATATCTCCAGGTCGATTTTGCAGGTAAGCAGTTGCATTACATTGATATCCAAACAGCAGAAATTATCGCTTGCCCGGTGCTTGTCTGCGCCTTACCATATAGTGGTTACACGTATATTGAAGCTTTGCAATCAGCAAGACAAACCTTTATGTTCAGTGCCCTGAACCGATGTCTGGAATATATTGGCGGTGTACCACGCAATGTGTTAAGCGACAATATGAAGCAATATGTTGGGAAAAACATTCGTTACGAATACACGTTTCAGTCCATGGCCGACCAGTGGTCGGTACATTACAACACCAACCTGGAGGCCACTCGTCCCAGAAAACCAAAAGATAAACCGACGGTTGAGAACAGTGTTTACCAGTCTTACCTTCGTATCTACGCCAAGCTTCGTGATGAAGAGTTCCATAGCCTTTACGAGTTGAACAAAAGGATTCTGGAGCTTCTCCCAACACATAACCACGCATTGTTCCAAAAGCTACCAGGAAGCCGTGAACAGCGATTTATCCATGATGAAAAGCCATTATTAAAGCCACTTCCACAGGAACCTTTTACGATTAAGCATACCACCATAGCCAAGGTCCAGATGAACTATCATGTTATCCTGGGTGAAGACAAACACATGTACAGCGTACCTTATCAGTATATTGGAAAAGCCACAACAATTGTCTATGACCAGGAGAATGTAGAAGTATTTATCGGACTTCAGAGGATTGCCAGTCACAAGCGTGATTACCGCCAGCATGCCTATACCACTTTAGCCATTCATATGCCAGAAAAGCATCTTAAATACAATGAAACCCTGGGATGGGACGCTGGTTACTTTTTGTCCCTGGCAGCCAAAATCGGTGAAAATTCAGTAGCGGTCTTCAAGAAAATACTTGCATCCAAAGAATTTATAGAGCAGACCTACAAGGCCTGTCTTGGACTGAAAAGGCTCTCTGAGATCTACGGAACACATCGGTTCGAAGCTGCCTGTAAAAGAGTTGAAAATGCCGGAAGAATAACATATGGTATGATCAAGAATATCCTTGAAAAAAACCTTGACAAACAAGTTGAACCACAATTAAACCTTTTCCCTATCCCTAATCATGAAAATATCCGCGGTGCAGGAAACTATCACTAAAACAGACATATATGCTTATTAAAATCAAATGAATGAACACGCAAATCACTATTGATCATCTTACCCAATTAAAGTTGCACGGCATGGTACGAGCCTATCAGGCTGTACTTTCAATGCCTGTGCAGCAACAACCCACACTTAGTCAGTTTATGGCAAACCTTGCTGTTCTTTCAGGTACTCTTGCCAACAATCCGATCCTTTCCAGAAATCGAATCCATGGTGACGTTCGGGAGGGTCTATTTCAATAATTAATTTATGGCAACAGAAAATTCCATTGGAAGCAAGATTCCACAAATTTGTATAATTGTCATTACTGGATGTTTCATCAAATCTGATCCATTTCAACCCAATAAGGATAACCACCGGTAAGTGGCGGTTGCAATTGACATACGCTCCAGACCGAATTTTGTGGAAATTCCGGAGAGCAGATTATATCAATCCTATTTTAATACTGGAAGTTTAGCATTTGTTTGTTGAAGCCAGTTACTTAGTTTCCCTTCCAGTTGCTTAACTTTAATAGGATATTTTCCCGATAAATCTGTCATTTCCCTGAAATCTTCCTTCAAATTAAATAATTCAAATTCATTCCCTTCATAACGTTTGATCAGCTTCCAGTCCCCATCTCTAATAATACTGTAAGGAACAATGTCAGGTTCGCGATAATGCGGGAAATGCCAGAAAAGTGGAACATTTTTGATTTTCTTTCCGAAGAGAGCCGGACTTATATCACGTCCGTCAATTGTCGTTTTGGGCAATACCGTTTTTGTTAACCTACAAATTGTGGGCAAAATGTCAACAGTTGATACCGGCAATTCACATACAGAGCCGGCTTTTATTTTACCGTTCCAAAAGACTATCATTGGCACACGTATTCCTCCTTCATATGGATATCCTTTTCCAGAACGAAGGGGTGAATTATCAGTCGGGCCAATCAACCCCCCATTATCAGACAGGAAAATAATAATTGTATTATCAAGCAAGCCATTTTCCTGAAGCGTTTTCATCAATATGCCTACCGTCTGATCCATACTCTCAACCATTGCTGCATAAATTGGATTCTTCTGGCCTCCGTCCGGAGTTTTTGATTGATACTTTTTGATCATCTCCATTTTTGCCATAAGAGGAGTATGTACAGCATAAGTACACATGTTTATAAAGAAGGGAGCAACCTTGTGATGTTCAATGACAGTCTTAAGTTCATCGCCTAAACGATCAGTCAAATATTCTCCTGCCAGGCGAGGTTTTAAATTTGGAAATGTCACTCCTTTTTTATCTGAATATGGATCAAAATAATTTACTGGCTGTCCCATGTCGTTTCCCGCAATATTAAGATCATAACCTTGCTTTTCAGGATAGAAATCATCAGGGCCTAAATGCCATTTTCCAATGTGGCAAGTGAAATATCCTGCCTGTTTTAGAACCTCAGCAATGGTTACTTCGCCAAGATCCATCCAATATGGATTAGAAGGAGTCCTTAATTTTTTATCACCATTCTCCTCAAAGGGCTGAGGGGCTTTTACTTCAGGTGAGTCAAGCTGGAAGCGGGCACGTATCCAGTCCGTAACCCCAATCCTGGCAGGATACCTGCCGGTTTGGATTGATGCTCTGGTTGGTGAACATACAGCACAAGCAGCATAAGCATTTGTAAATTCAGCACCCCCCTTTGATAGTTTGTCAATATTTGGTGTCTCGTAATATCTGCTGCCCGCATAACCAACGTCTTTCCATCCCAGATCATCAACCAAAAATAAAACGATATTTGGCTGAGCAAACTTATCACGAGCCTGTTGAGCATAGGAACTATATACAGGAATTAGTCCGACAGCCGTTACAAATAAGCTTTTAACCATGATTCTCATATATTAATATATTGAATTACAGACTTATAAAGAATATTTTATTCAAATGAGACCATATGGGAATGAATAAATATCAGGCCATTACTTTTTCCGGAATGGCCTGATATTTTATGATTAGTAACCTTTGTTTTGAACTAGCTTAGGATTGGCTTGTATTTCGGTTAATGGAATAGGAAAGCGGACCATGTAATCTTTTGCTGCTGAAGCACCTCTTGCAAGTGCATTTGGAATTAATTTTCCCTGCCTGACGAGATCCATTCTACGCATTCCTTCGGCAACAAATTCCCAGCCACGCTCTTTTAACAATGCAGCACGAAGGGCATCCTTTGATACAAAATTTGATAAGGTGTAATCAGTTACTCCAGCTCTTCTCCTGATCTGGTTTAATAAATCAACAGCTTCCTGTGTCGGACCGTTCAGCTCATTTAAGGCTTCTGATCTATTAAGTAATATTTCAGCATAGCGTATCATAGGCACATCATTGCCATTTTTTTCTGAAACTGCACCGGGATCCGGAACATATTTAAAACAACGTACAGCTTTGCCTGCATCATTTGCATCTAATAAATTGTGAACTTTTCCACTGGCTTCAGTATAGGTAAAAAGGAACCAGCCTAATCTCTTGTCATTTGGATCATAGGTTTTTACCCAATCATTGTATACACAAAACATTGCTCCATAGTTTATCCAGTTGCTTAGTATTGGATAGTTTGGAGGAAAAGCATGAGGCATATAATTATTGAAGTGAGTGGGAGAAGTTGAAAGAGCGGGTCCAACAAGGATTACTTCATCATTTACTTCGTTTTGAACTGCAAACATATTTTTAATATCTCCGGTAAATAACTTGTATTTGTTCAGATCTATTACCTGTTTATTTACATCAGCAGCTTTTTGCCATTGAAGTGAATTAAGATAGTATTTACCCAATAATGATAAGGCAGCACCTTTTGTGGCTTTCCCCCACAGGCTTTGAGTTAAGGGTAAATCATTTGCAGCCGCCTGTAGTTCAGCGGTTAAAAAAGTATTAAACTCATCGTCTGTTGCTTTAAGTGGCTCAAAGTTTAATTCTGCAGCCGTGGTAATCAGTGGAACCGGCCCGAATATTTCCCATAGATAATAATAGTCGGCTGCCCTGATAAATCTGGCTTCAGCTTTAAACTGTTTTACCTTATCTGCAGTAAGAGCTGTAACCTTATCAATATTATCAAGCAGTGAATTTGCATTCCTTATACTTTGATAGTATTGTTGCCATGGAGTTGATAACATCGTTGACTGTGAGTCCCAGTTATAATTCATATAAAGAATAGCGGTTGAGGCAAAACTACCTCCCCATTCCCACATAATATCTCCGGGAAATTCCTGAAGAGTATACATACGGTCACGCATGTTAGAAGTAACCTGCATATTACTGTATGAGGCAACCAGAACACTGTTGATCCCATCTTCTGTTTGCAGAAATGATGCCGGATCATATTGAGTAAAAACCTCTTCCTTCAAAAAACCACTACACGAAGCGAAAAAAAGAGCAAGGATTGTACCCAAAAATATATTATTGCGACTATAATTTTTCATATTCATTTACAGATATAAAGTTAAATGCTAAAAATTGATATTGGCTCCAATTCTAATGACTCTTGCACTCGGATAATTATTATAACTGCTTTTTGCAACTGATGTGCCATCACCGGTTTGATTGGCTTCCGGATCATACCCATCAAATTTTGTCAGTGTAAATAAATTTTCACCAGATAATGAGAGCAATATCGATTTAACTAGTTTGAATTTACCCAAGGGAATATTATAACTCAGTGTAATATTCTTTAATCGCAGAAATGAAGCATCCTGAACGGTATAGGAATTGATCATCTTTCCGTTGGCAAAATAAACTGCAGAATTTACTCCTGAAGGATAACCTGTATTTGGATTATTGGGTGTCCATCTGTTAACATAATGTTTCGTCATGATGTTCCGGTCAAAATTTATTGGAAACATCGATTCTAATACGTTGGCATTAAATGTATTGATGCCACTTACTCCAAGGAAGTATATCTCGAGGTTGAAATTCTTATAAGAAAATGAATTGTTCAAACTGTATGAGATTTTTGGGAATGGATTGCCCAGGATAACCCGGTCGCTTGCATCAATTTTTCCGTCACTATTCGCATCCAGAAATTTAGGTTCACCAGGTTTGGCCGTTGGTTGTGCTGAATGTGTGATGTCGTCACCAACCTGGAAAATTCCGGTAACTTCATAACCATAAAATGATTGCATGGGGTAACCTTGCCTTACCAAAGCAAAACCAGGAATATTGGCAACAATACCTCCCGTGATGATATCGCCTATATATGGAGGAAGTTTTACAACTTCATTCTTCAATGTGGAGAGGGTGATATTTGTATTCCACTGGAACTTCCCAATTAAATTCCTTGTAGAAAGGGAAGCATCAATTCCTGAGTTCCTTACTGTTCCAAAATTTGTACGGACTGTAGAAAATCCTGTTGACATCGGAACCGGTTTGCTAAATAACTGGTCAATTGAATTTTTAATATAATATTCAAAATTACCTGATATTCTATTGCCGAATAGTCCGAAATCGAGCCCAAAATTATACTCTTCAGTAGTTTCCCATGTAAGATCAGGATTTGGGATTCTTGCCGGTTGAGCTCCGCTTAACTCTGCACCACCCAGGACTGTGTTGCCACCTGCGACAAAGGTCGATATTGTCTCAAAATTCCCAATACCTTCGTTCCCCATTTGACCATAGCCAACTTTCAATTTTAAATTACTGACAGTTGGAATTTTCTTCATGAATGGCTCTTCTGTCAATCTCCAACCGACAGCCAACGAGGGAAATAAGGCATATTTATTTGCGTCCGAAAACCGGGATGTCCCGTCTCTTCTTATGGTTGCTGTAAATAAATATTTGTCGGCAAATGAATAATTTGCTCTTCCAATAACAGATTCCAACTTATAAACTGATTTTGAAGTATTTACTTGATTTGTCAGTGAGTTACCGCTCTGCAATAAATTGGTATTGGTCACATCCGATAGAAAACCTGTCGAATATGATCCCTGGTACAATGTTTGGAACTTCTCTCTGGTTGCTCCACCCATAATTGAAATATGATGCCTTCCAAAATCTTTATCGTAGTTAAGGAGTCCTTCGGTTAACCAATAGATTGTATTGGTACTGTAAACATTCCCAATTCCTCCGCTTGCTCTTCCTTTTAAGGTCGTACGATCAGAATATTCATCGTTCCGGATGTTATAAATGTCTGTACCAAGTCTAACAGTGGCTTTCAGTCCTTTGACTATCGTATATTCCCCAAATGTGATCCCGTTAATTTGATTATTTTGTTCTCTGAAATCATACCCATAGGCAAGGGCAACAGGATTATCCAGAGCAATACTTGGATTGGTGTCATATATGCCATTGGCATTCAATTTTGGACTTAGTCGCGGGTCAAACATCAGAGCAGCATTCAATGGATCTGCATTCTCATTCCCTGAATTGCTCTCATTTGCAATTTTATCCTTCAGATTCATGTTCCCGTTCAGATTAAATCCGAACTTAAATTTATCGCTTGGCGAAATCTCCAGGTTAATCAGGACATTGTATTTCTTAATTCCGGAACTGACCATAATTCCATCCTGATCAAGATATCCCAGGGAAGCATAGTACTTGGATTGTTTACTGCCACCACTGAATGAAAGCTGATGGTTTGTAGCCAGTGCATTTCTAAATAATTCATTCTGCCAGTCTGTTCCACTTCCGGCAGATGCGATTTGATCAGTGGTGTAAGGCAATGTTTTGCCTGAATCCTTACTTATATCATTGATCATTTGCATGTACTGCGTAGCATTCAAAACATCAAACTTATAAGAGGGTGATTGGATTGCAGCAAAAGTACTATAGGAAACTTGAGTAGAACCCTCTTTGCCTTTTTTTGTGGTTATTAGCACAACACCGTTGGCTGCTCTTGTTCCATAAATTGCAGCAGCTGAGGCATCTTTTAGGATTTCGACACTCTCGATATCTGATGGATTTATATTTGCTGTATTTCCACCTGGCATACCATCGATCACAACTAGGACGCTATTACTACTATTTATTGAACCAGCACCGCGTACGGAAATGTTCAATGTACCACCAGGTTCAGAGTTGGCCTGGCTGATATTTACTCCCGAGGCTTTTCCGGATAGTAGCTGAAGAGCATTGGTTGCAACTCCTTTAACAAAATCTTTGGAGCTTACCGAAGTAACAGATCCTGTTATGTCACTTTTCTTCATTGTTCCATAACCAACCGCAACAACTTCCTGCAGTCCTATTGTTTCTTCCGTCAAAACGACATTCACAACAGTTTGGTTTACAACTTTCACTTCCTGCGTTTTCATCCCCACAAACGAATATTGCAAAATGCCATTTTCAGGAATGCCGGAAATTGAATACTTGCCATTCATATCTGTAATTACACCCATACTAGTTCCTTTTACCACCACTGAAACACCTGGCAATGAGCTTCCAGATGAGTCGGTAACTTTTCCCGAAACGGATTTTTGCTGCTGTGCTACTGATGATTCAGTGCTTTTGGGGATAATGATGATATTTTTGTTTATTACGGTGAAGGCGACATCCTCTCCGGCAAAAATCTTCTTTAAAATATCTTCCACAGAGGTTTTTTCCACTTGCAGGTCAACTTCACGGTTGACATCAATCTTACTGGCATTGTACATGAAGGAAAATTCAGACTGATCCTCAATCAGCTTGAGTACATCCTTTACCATCGTCTTTTGCACGTTCAGGTTCAGTTTTGTCTGCTGGCTGTAAACAGAAGCATAGCTTCCGGTTAGCCCTACAATACAAATCAGTGCGACAATTAGTTTCATTCTTAAAAATAATTTTCTTAGGAGCGTCTGATCATTCGAATATTCATCCGAACTACAATTTTTTTTCATAGTTTTGTAATGTTTATTCAGCCGTTCATGGATGGAAGTTATGTCCGTAACCTCTTCTCCTGGCTGAGTGAATAAATTTTTGATTAAGAAAGGTTTGCCTATATGGCAAGCCTTTTTGCATTTATTACATGGTTAGTCGTTTTTATTCATAGGCTAAATGTCTCATTAAGGTTTGGTGATCACTACTTGTTTTCCATCAATCTGAAATTTAATTGGCTTTAGCAGACTTACTAATTTCAAAAGTTCATTCAAAGATTCAGTTTTTACCTTGAAGGTGAGGAGTTCGCCATCCAGTAACTCAGGCGCTACGCGTATCTCAACCCCATACCAACGTTCCATATACTTGATGATTTCCTCCAGCCGCACTTCATCAAATACCATCTCATCCCGTGTCCAGGCAGAAACCAGATTGATGTCCATTCTCCCTACATCAAGTTTGTGTTCTTTTTTGTCAAAAGTTGCCACCTGTCCGGGGACAAGTTGTGCCATTTCCTTTCCACCCCAATCAATTCCAACCTTTCCGCTTTTTAGCCCTATCTCTACTTTTTGGTCGTCTTCGTAGGCTTTCACATTGAAGGATGTACCAAAGACTTTAACATCCAGTTCTGAAGTACCAACAACAAACGGCCTGGACAGATCTTTTCGAACCTCAAAATAACCTTCTCCTTTCAATTCAACTCTTCTGTGATCATTAAAATTCAGGCTGTACCTGATCTGTGAATGACCATTCAACAAGACAATTGAACTATCAGGCAAGATAATACGTGTTTTTTGTCCTGCAGGAGAGATGACCTCTGTAAACTGAGTAACTTGTTGCAGTTGATCCAGTTTGGTGCCTGTCCATATGCTTAAAATAACCACGATTACGGCAGCGGCAATTTGTCCAACTCTTCGCAATAAATAGAAATTTCTTTGGGGAGAATGAATCTGTTGCCGGACCTTCTGCCATGCTTTTGTCTTGTCAGGCAAAAAATGGTCAGGGAAGCTTCCTGTAACCAGCCAAATGTCCTGAAGGTCCCGATATATTTTTTTGTTGTCATTGGAATCATCCAGCCACCGGCGGATTTCATTGGCAAATTCTTCGCCGTTTGAGGCAATATTCCGGATGATTTTAGAAACGGGAACCTGATTTTCCATGATGCTGATAAATTGCTTCTTACTCTAAAAGCACTTAAATCACCCTTACCCCCCAAAGCAAATTAAAAAAAAATTCGCTGCTATGAAAAGAATAAATATCTGGTCCTGATAAGGTTGTAAATGCTCTTTTATTTTTCGGATTGCTATCGTCATCTGGTTTTCAACTGTTTTCATGGTAATACCCAGTTTTTCAGCAATTTCCTTTTGCGACAAACCCTCATCCCTGCTTAACTGATAAATCGTTTTGCATTGTGTTGGCAATACCTCAACCGCACTGGAAAGGATCGTTTTTAATTCCTCAAATTCCAGGTATCTATCAGCACTTTCATCAGAAAAACTTTCTGCCTGAGCGAAAAGCGCCCCCTCAATCCTGTGCTTGTTTTTTTCGTCCCGCAAATAATTAAGGCTTTTATTTTTGGTCGCAGTGTACAAATAGGCTTTGATGGAACTATTGGAACGAATGGAATTCCTATTTTCCCATAGATAGATAAAAATACTTTGAACGATATCCTCCGACAGGGTTTCATCGCGCAGGTAGCCGTTCACAAAGTTGCACAGGTCGTCGTAATAAGTGTCGAAAAAATACTTGAAGGCTTTTTCATCCCCTTCAACCATTCTTTGAATGATGAAAAATTCTTCGTTCGACACATTTTTTTTCATACCGCCACGAATGATTAAGGTCTATCAAAAGAATGAAATTTAATTTTATTCTGCAACAATTGAATCGAAGATTGCAAACCGTTTTAAAAGGAAAGCTCTAATTTGCGTGAAGAAAAGTTGGAAGCAGTTAACTTCGAATTAAAACAATTGAAAACATATTACGCTGATCACATATAAGTATTCATATCCCTAGAATGATAGACGGCTCGATATGGAGTATTTTACTAATATTTCGGGCAATTTTTAAGGTGGGTTCACTTTTGCCGTTGAGATACTCACTCACACGCGAAGGCGAAACACCAATCTTTTTGGCAAACTCACGTTGCGACATGGACTCTTCTTCCAGCCTCATTTTAACAACCTCTGCAAGCAATGGAGGCTCAATCGGAAAATGTTTCTCCTCGTATTCGATCACAATATCGGACATAATTTTCAGCTCAATAGCCTTGCGGTCGTAAACGGAAGTTTCGTCCGTAACCATCGGTAGGAGCTCTTCTATTCTTTCAAGTGCTGTTTTGTAAACTGCCTCATCTATTGTTCTTTCCATATTTTAGGTGATCTTAAATTGAATTAATGTCAATTTTATCATATTCAGCATGAGTTCCTGCAAACTGGATGTAAATATATCCATGCACAAATTGGATGACCACAACTAATCTGAAATCAGGCCGAGATGCAGGACAGAACGCAGAAAAGAACTGAGAAGTACTTACTTCAGAGTAAACTGCGCTACAATGCGATTATAGAACAGGTACATTGCAGTCCGAACCGGAACCTCACCAAAGAGAAGTTGATGATGGTTGCTGATTGCAGCTTTATTGAACGTGCTGAAAACCTGCTTATCACAGGTGCTACAGGCTGTGGCAAAAGCTATCTGGCTTGCGCCATCGGACGGCAAGCCTGTTACTTCGGCTACAAAACCCTATACTTTGGTATCAACCGCTTTCTGGAAAGGATAACCAGCTCAAGGTTAGATGGGACTTATATCAAGCTGCTTAATCAAATTGAGAAGACCCATCTGCTGATATTGGATGACTTTGGAATATCTCCTCTTGATGCAGTGACCAGACTGGCATTACTCCAAATATTGGAAGACAGATACGGAAAAAAATCAGTGATTATTGCCTCTCAGATTCCAACTTCAAAATTGTATGATTACATCGGAGAGTCGACAATTGCCGACGCTATTATGGACAGATTGGCAGTTAATGCCCATCGATTTGATCTATTGGGAGAATCTCTAAGAAAGAAAATTTAAATTATATTTGCCTTACAAATCAACCCCCATTCTGGTTGTACACTTTACTCCGGAATCATTGTACACATTGCCCGGAATATTCACTTAGAAAGCACGTAAATAGAAATAGAAGAGAATTCGTATGCAGTCTTAACAAAAATAGTTAAGGAATTAGGAAGTAGTCCCGCCCCGGGTACTAAAAAGCTTCGATAAAACGCTGTTGAACAGTTATTTATCGAAGCTTTTTTATTTGCTACTGTAACCCTAATGAAACATTTCATTTTTGGACAAAAATTTCGGGTATTTACATTAAGGTGAATACTTTGATTAAACAGGCCAAATGATGGGACATTCAAATTCTGTTGGTTTATATGACGATTTAGGGTATTTGTGAAGTTATTGCGATGGAATATGGAGTTAGAAAGTTCGTTTAATTTTGAACGAATTAATCCCTGACTGTTTGATTCAGTCGTAGCTGATACAAATAACTAATATTGGGGCGGATTCAATAAGTAGCGGTCTTTTACAACTGCCATTCAGCTTCAACATCAGAAATGCTCTTAGGCTTTGGCCTTCCAAGTAATTCAAATCCAGTATCCGTTATCAGAAAATTTTCTTCATTCCTGAGCCCACCAAACTTTTTATACTGTATAACTTTGTCGAAATTAATATAATCTCCATTATGATTTTCTGCGTTCCATTGATCAATGAGTTCCGGAATAAAATATATACCTGGTTCAATCGTAATAACAAACCCTGGTTCCAGCTTACGTGCAAGACGCAGAGATTTCAATCCAAATTGAGTACTCTTGACTTCTCCTTCATAGCCAACATAAACTTCGCCAAGATCTTCCATGTCATGTGCATCCAGACCCATCATATGTCCTAATCCGCAAGGGAAAAACAATGCATGCGCACCATTTGTCAGTGCATCATCAACATTACCTCTCATCAGTCCAATGTCTTTCAAACCACGAATAATAACCCTTGCCGATTCAAAATGTACTTCTTTAAAAGGAATACCAGGTTTCAACATGGAAATTGCAGTATTGTGGCTATCGAGACAGATAGAATAAATATCTTTTTGCCATGAAGAGAATTTTCCATTCACCGGTACAGTACTAGACAGATCCCCAGCATATCCCATTGATGTTTCAGCCCCGGCATCGAGAAGGAACATTTCGCCATCTTTTAAAAAATTTCCATGATAATGATTATGAAGAGTTTGTCCGTTTATTGTTGCAATAACCGGGAATGAAACATGTCCTCCTGCAGCTAAAGCAATTTGTTCAACGGTGGCCGCTATGTGTGCTTCGCAGACGCCTGGTTTTGCCATTCTCATGGCCATTTTATGAATCTCAACACTTATGTCGCAAGCTATATGAATTTCAGATACCTCCTCCGCTGATTTGTAATTACGTTGGTTTACAACGCCCATAATGAGCTCAACAGATGCTTTAGCCATACTTTCATTGGGAAGTATATTAAGCCACTCAAATAATTTAATCTTATTTTCGGGTCGATATGGTGGAAGAAAATGAATTTCCCTTCCAAGGGACAATGCCTCCTTCAAAAAAGTCACTAATGAAGCAATATTCCCGGATTTCGTAATACCAACCTGTAACCCTTGCGCTGCTATTGAGGGCTGAGGACCCATCCATACAAAATCTTCAACTGTAAGTTCGTTTCCAAATATCGAGACTTCACCTGAATCACAATCCAGAATTCCTGCAAGAAATGGCTTGTTCAACCCAAAGAAATACAGAAAGGTACTATCTTGCCTGAAATGATACCCATTATCGGCGTAATTCATAGGGCTTTCATCATTCCCCAAAAGGAGGATAAGTCCTTTATCTACTGATTTTAATAGTTTCCTTCGGCGTTCCTTGTAAGTTTCTTTTGAAAACATAATTTTGTGTTTAGTAAAGTGTTGTATTTGAGCTTAGACCGAATGAATTATTTGTTTATTTTATGAAAAGATGGCTGAGAGTCTTTCCGCTTTGCTGATATAAACATCGAGATGGAAGAATACATTACAACAATACAGACTACCCATTTCAGCACGATCAAAGGTAAAGATTTAATAACAAAAGCAGCCAAAAACACACCGGCTATGCCAGCAATTGTCAGTGAAATAGCGGTTTTTCGATCATAGGCATTTTCTTTGACGAACTTTGCCCCACCTGCTGCCATTAGCATTGCAGTAACAGTCATCATAATCGGGAAAGCAGTCTGCGGATGCAAACCAAGAATGTAAACCATCGCCATACAAGGGGCGTAAAACCCAACTCCAATAGATTGAAGGGCACCAAATATGAAGCTTAGAACTACAATAAGAGCCAGTTTCCATCCAGTCAAACCAATTGCTACACCTCCAGCTGGCATAAGCTTAAAAAGTCCAGCTATCATTATGAAAGCCACCGCCATTAGGCCGAAACCCAATCCTAACTGAATCTTGCGACGTGACATCTTTGCTACGATACCTGCCCCTAACAATGCTCCCATTGGAGCAGAAGCAGACATAGAGACAAGCGTCAGCGAATCAACTTTAACAACTGTCATAAAAATAAAAGCCTGTACGACGGTGGGAATTGTATTGCCAACATTCATTGTGCCAGGAATCAACCTGTCATCGACAAGTTTAAAAAGTTTGAAAATGGCGGTCTGAAACGCAAAGCTTCCAATTCCTAATGTGTCGAAAAAATTGGTTACGAATCCGGTGCCCAATACTGGATACCAGGATTTGCTGGAAAGCATATTTTTGTTTTTCACGACATCTGCAATGTAATAGGACCCAAAGAAGCCCGTCATAAGTGCAAGTATAGTTTTCAGAATTATATCCACCTTTTTAACAATTATACAGATTTTGATCTTAGATACTTATAACTATTTATTTGCGAGGCAATTGTTCAAGCAGAAATCTCAGACAAAGACTTCTGGAAAACTAAATTTTTCAATGTTTGCAATTTTTCGGGCTTTTCAGGAGAAAAGTAGTTTAGTGCTCGGATTTATTAATGTGTTCCAAATCAACTCCTTTAAAATACTTCTTCAGGATATACTCCGGTTGCAAATTATCAGGTACCTGTTTTAGTGTCTTGTAGTCGTATTCTAGCGGCAATATCGTTTTCGGGTCCATTGTTGCAGTATCATTAGTTAAGGTATGCCATTCGTTAAATAATATCAATAATTCATCAACCTTCTGCTTATTCTCTGGAAGTGACGCCAGGTTACTAATTTCAAGTGGGTCGTTCTTTAAATTAAACAGCTGCGTAAAATTCTGTTGTGGATACCTTATCAATTTCCATTCATCGGTTCGCACTGCCCTTGCAGTATTTCGATAGGCCGTATAGAGCGAACTGCGGATGTTCTTTTCTTTGCCCTGAATAACCGGAACAAAATTCTTACCGTCCACACCATCGGGAGCAGGCAAATCACATAAGTTGACCAGAGTTGGAAAGAGATCGTAGAGGTAAACCAGTGCCTCCCTGACTTCCTTTTTGGGGATTCCTGGTCCGCAAATGATCAAAGGGACTTTCATGCTGTGCTCGTATAGGTCCTGCTTACCCATTAACCCATGACTTCCTATTGCCAGACCATTGTCGGCAGCATAAATGATGATTGTATTTTCATACAATCCTTGCTTTTTCAAGGTCTCAATTATATCTCCTATCCGATTGTCAAGATGACTAATCAGTGCATAATAATCAGAGAGGGATTGTTGTACAATTTCCGGAGTTCGGGGCCATGGGGCAAGGGTTTCGTCCCTGATATTTAAGTCATCAAATTTGAAAGGATGCAATGCCTTAAAGTTTCCCGGCAAGGGAATTGAGCCATCCGGATACATTCCTATGTAGTCTTTCCGTGGAGAACGAGGATCATGTGGGGCAGTAAAGGCCACATAACAAAAGAAAGGTTTTTCGCGTGTCCCTTTGGCATAACTGTTCAGATAACCAATCGCAGCGTTGGCGAACAGATCGGTGGAATAACCCTTTGTTACAGGTGCGCTTAGTTTTCTATCGCTCCCAAGACTACGGCATGGCACATTGTAATGGTCGGCCATACCCCCAAGAAAAACATTTTCGCCTTTCTGAAAGGAAGCTTCAAAACTCTTTGCCCCATTGTGCCATTTACCGGTTCCGAAGGTTTCGTAGCCATAGCGAGCCAAATACATGGGCATGGTAGGCACTCCGTCAAGTACGTCATAGACATGAAAAAGACTTTTTCCGCTCATAAGCATGGCCCGGCTAGGTGCACAAATTGCTCCATGGTGGCCTCCCATTACAAAACAATTACTGAAGCGCACTCCATTAACTGCCAACATATCAATATTGGGCGTTTTTATATAAGTGTTTCCTGAACATCCGATGGCATCGGCCCTCTGGTCATCTGCAAACAGGAAAAGGATATTGGGCATTTTCTTTACTTCTGTTGAAGCTTTACCAATGTTGCTGATCACAGTTGTTCCAAAAAACATAAGTGCAGATAATGGTACGATGGAGTGTTTCATGTATATTCCTATTGGGAGTTGATTTATTCGTATTTTTTTATTCTGAAGTCTTAATCTGCCTGGGTTTTGGTAAAGTAGGATCAATCCACTTCTGGTTTAGTCTCTCATATGAAGCCTTTTCGTTTTCTTTCCCTTCAAAACTTAACTTGCAGGACAAGACAAATTGGTTAATATTTTTTTTAAAATGTTTAAATATATAGGATTTTTCAAGTTGGATATCATTTTTCTCTTCCGGATCTTTCAGAATATCATACAATTCATATACTCCATCCTGCGCATAAAGCTTATACTGATTATTGCAATAACTCACCTGACCCGGAAAGCAAAATCCAATCGGCTTTGGTCGTGCCGACATCCTCCCTTCCAACAAGGGTAGTAGGCTAATCCCATCTAACTGATTGGATACTTTACTTTTCTTAATTTTTAAGACCTCCATAATTGTTGGTAAATAATCCGAAGTAACACAAGGCATATCTGTAACAAATGGATGGGCTATTTTCTGGGGCCAAACCAATAATCCTGGCACACGAACTCCACCTTCATGCAACGAGTGTTTTCTTTCCCGAAATATTCCTGCACTTCCGGGGCTTCCATCTTCAGGTCCATTGTCACTGCAGAACCAGATCATTGTATTTGAATCAACTCCCCTGTCTTTCAAAATTTCCCTTAATCGGCCGACTTGTTCGTCCAGTGCCGTTATACTGCCTGCATAGTTTCGCATCTTGGAATCCTGGCCTTTATACATTTCCTGATATTTAGGACCGGCCACACAGGGCATATGAGGTGAATGAAACCAAATAACAGCTAAAAATGGAGTCGAGTTCATAATTGCTTGCTCTACAAATGGAATGGCCCGATCCATAATTACCCTACTATCGTCCCCATCCAGGTTGTCGGTTACTTTGTTCCCATTGATATCCCAATAGGCTGTGCCAAATGGCTCGAAAGGTTCATTTTCTTTTAAATAATCCCATCCCTCTTTATCAAAACGGTCTCGCGGTTTCTTCATTGGATCATAAGTAGGTACTTTTGATTCTGTGACGAATGCACAATCGTATCCATGCATTACCGGTGGGTTAAATTCTTTTAAATTACCTGGTTTCCCACGATTCGCATCTTTCTCCTTATGGGTCAATGTTCCCAAATGCCATTTGCCAAAAAGGCCGGTTGTGTACCCTTCACCACTTAATAATTCAGGCAAAGTTATCTCTTCCGGGCGAAGAATTCCTGAATTTGCCTCATACACTCCTATCCGAAAAGGATTCCGTCCGGTAAGTACACTGGCCCTTGTTGGAGAACATTCGGCCGATGCAGAATAAAAACGATTAAACCGAACCCCCTCTTTGGCCATTTTATCAAGGTTAGGGGTTTTTATGATTTTGTTTCCGTTAAAGCCCGTATCTGCCCAACCAAGATCATCTGCCATCAACAAGATTATATTTGGCTTACTTTGAGCCACTGCCGAGAATGACCCCACCATGGCTAATCCAAAAATCATATTTCTCATACCAGATGCATATAAAGGATAAAAAAAATTTATTCTGCCCTAAAAAGTATCCATTCATTTAATGCTGGTTCCTTTGATTCAAGTATTCTAAGTCTGAAATACCTGGATTTTACTGGGTTGAACGACTGGGTATGTCCTGTCCCTTTTGTTGTAAATTCAACAGCAGTAATCCAATTCTTTCCCTCTTTGTATTGGATATCAATTTTCTGTCCTTTGTTGTCCCATGGATCCCATGGTTCTACCATAGAACAAGCACCAATTGCTAGATTTTCCCCCAAATCAACTTCTGCCCATCTCTCTTTATCCTGATCCGAAGGTTGCCATTTATTTTTGGGGTCACCATCAAACAGACTGGCAACTGAAGTACCCTCTTTGGTGCTACTTGCCTTTGATTGTTTTCCTGTTGCCGGCAAAGGCAGGATTTCAGGCTTTCCCTCAATTTCAAGAACAATGACTGATGCCACTTTATCGGGAGCCACCCCACTCAAGTGAAGGACATTTTTATCTTCGTACTTATCAACTTTAAATTTCGTTTTTTGATTGGCAAGAAGATAGGCTTCTTTCACCTTATTTTGTATTGGAACTGACAACTGACCATTCTTCGGCCAATTAAAAACATGCAGATATAATTTATTTTCTATTTGGGTACACCGGCCCCAGGAAAGATAAGGGAACGGGCTCGCAGTGGTGCCATATATTGCTTCACCATTGGTTTTCATCCATTGGCCGATAACTTTCATGCGTTCAATGCTCGGTTCAGGGATAAGCCCTTCAGATGTTGGGCCAACATTCAACAGGTAGTTTCCCCCTTTGCTTACGATATCAATTAAAGTTTGGATGATTACTTCTGAAGATTTCCAGTTATGATCGGTTGATTTAAATCCCCATGTGTCATTCATAGTCATGCAGGTTTCCCAGTTCCTACCGGGGAAACCTGTTGCCGGGACAAATTGTTCAGGGGTTTCAGTGTCTCCTTCATAACCTCCACCCAAGCGGTTGTTGGTTATCAAATTAGGATACTTACTAATTACAGATTCAAATTTTTTTGCTCTTTCATTAGTCATGTCGTATGGCGTATCCCACCACAGAATGTCCACCTGACCATAATTTGAAAGGATTTCTTTAACCTGTGGGACAGCAATCTTCTCAATGTAGTCATCCATTGAACCGTCTTGTGCTTTATCCCAATGCCCACCACTTGCTGCCCCACCGGGATGGTTCCAGTCCTGGGCCTGAGAATAATAAAATCCCAGGCGAATACCTTCTTTGTGACATGCATCAGCAAGCGGTTTAAGTAAGTCTTTCCCATAAGGCGTAGCATTTACAACATTCCAATTGGTTACCTTTGAATCAAACAAAGCAAATCCGTCGTGGTGCTTTGAAGTAATAACCAGGTATTTCGCTCCTGCTTGTTCTGCCAGCTTCACCCAAGAACCGGGATCATATTTAATCGGGTTAAATTGCTTTGAATAAGCTTTGTATTCTGTTACGGGTATTTTCCCTTTATTCATGATCCACTCTCCAATCCCTTTTACTTCTTGGCTCTTATAAATTCCGGCAGGTACAGAATAGACCCCCCAATGAATAAATATTCCAAATTTTGCATCCTTCCACCATGTCATCTTGTCTGTATTAGATTGCGATAAACAGTTAAAGCACATAAGACTGGATAAAAAAACTGTAAGCATAAATTTCATATCATCTTTTTTTGGAAATAAATAAAAACTATGTAGAATACTATTGACGGATTTTTTCTGAAGAAACAATAGAACTCATCCAGAATTGTGATAGTAGATCATTATTTCTTCCTGAAAAAAATCCGTCAATTTGACTATCCGGTATTCATATTTTACCAGCCCGTGTTTTGAACCAAGTTTTTGTTCAGCTTAACCTGGGTATCGGGTATTGGGAATAGCAACATGTAATCTTGAACGGTTTTCCCCTGAGCTCTTATTTTTTGCAAAAACAATCCTCTTCTTTTCAGATCCCAGGCCCTTTGCCCTTCAAATGCCAATTCAAACCTTCGTTCTTCCAATACGGCTGTTCTGAATTGATCTTGCGACAAGCCCAATAAATCGGGTAGATCAGTTGCAACGCTATTTCTGGCTCTTTGTCGTATTTTATTAATCCAAATGTATTTTTCAATATTAGTAGGATCAACTTCGTTTAATGACTCCGCAGCAATTAACAATATATCAGCATATCTGATAATTGTAAAATTCTCTCCAGACAGTAACTCAGCTTTCCTGTCATCAAATTTGCAGACGTAATATGGGAATTTGTCTCCGTAAACTTGCTGCATTGTAAGCGTACCTGTTACTCCGTCAATATGTTGATATCGATCAGCAATTGTTGCGGATCTACGGTATGATACCGGATTTTGTGCAATAAACTCTGACGAAGGGGCGAAAGAACCCGGAAGATCTGTCTTAGCCCAAAAAGAAGTCTTATAAATCGATGCCTGTGATCGGGGACCAAAATTGCCAGGCACACTGTTATTTCTTTCACCAGCTAAATATTGCACCTGAAAAATGTGTTCAATTCCATTATTGTTTGCCGATTTGAAAATTGCAGCATAATCTGCAAAAAGACTATACCTTCCTGAATTAATTACATTTTTGGCAAAGGTCAAAGCATTTTGATAATCTCCTCTATACAGGTAGATCCTAGCCAATAAAGCATTTGCAATATCCGAATTAATCCTTCCTGGGGTGCTTTTTGAGTTGAGTTTGGTCGCTGCATCCTTCAAATCACGGAAAATCATATTATATACTTCATCTGCTGTTGCCCTGGAGGCATAGATGGCTTCAAAACCAATGGTAGGAGTTTCATAGAGTGGGACTCCTCCCATAACTTGAACCAATTGAAAATAGTAATAGGCTCTCAATGCTTTGGCCTCTGAAATGATAGCAGCCTTATTAGCAAAATCTAGCTTTTCTGTATAAAAAATTACTTCATTTGCTTTGTTAATCCCTGAAAAACAACTTGACCATAGATCAACTGCTACATTGCTGCTGTAGGTAAAATTATCCCAAGAAAATGAGTCTGAAACAATGGGCGAAATTACCAGATCATCGGCATTCAATTCCGAGTAATTTAGGTATGAAGTTCCTGAAATATCATAAATATTACTGTAAGCGCCATATAGTCCTATCAAAGCATCACTTTCAGACTTGTAAAAGCTTGATATACTTATGGAACTGGGAGGATTCTCTTCCAAAATACTTTGGCATGAAATGACAAACATTAATGGCACAAAGAGCAAACTGTATTTGAATATATTTTTCATAATCGTTAATCTTAAAGTTAATTTAAAAACCAAGTTTCACGCCAAACCGAATACTTTTGGAGGCAGGATATGCGCCATTATCAACTCCAAGGCTTACATTGCTTGATGAGTAGAGATCAACCTCAGGATCAAAACCCGAATATTTTGTAAGGGTGATAAGATTCTCTCCGGCAAAATATATCTGTGCGCTATTTATCCAGTCTACACCAAAAAACTTTAAAGGTAAAATATATGAAAGGCTGATGGTTTTAACTCTTAAATATGATCCGTCTTCTATATCCCTGTCACTAAAATTTTTCCACTCTCCGGCATTGATTAAAGGAGCTTCGATCGTATTGCTAGTGCCCGGGCCAGTCCATCTTTGATCATAATATATTTGCAAAACATTTTTCTTTTGAGGAGATGTCAATAAGCCAATTCGATTTAAATTTGCAATCTTATTCCCATAGCTGCCGTTAATAAATATTGACAGTTTAAAATTTTTCCAGGATAAATCATTTGAAAAACCATAGATAAAATCAGGATTAGGATCGCCAATTATTTTGCGGTCTGCATCATCTTGCCTAAATCCGTTCCCGTTCAAGTCTTCATATTTTGGCAGGCCAGGCCGGTTTACTCCTCCTACAATATTGCCGGCAGCAATTATATCTTCATTGGTCTGCCAGATTCCTAAAAAATGATATCCATAGAATAGCCCAAGAGGTTTGCCTGGGATGGCAATAGATTGTCCAACGGCAGATTCACCTCTTCCAATACCGAAAAGCAACCGATCGGTCCCTTCAGGAAGCGAAACCAATTTGTTTCTATTGAATGAAATATTAAAGGTAGAATTCCATTTTATTTCGCCGAAAGAATTGTCAACCCCTATGCTGAATTCTATCCCTTTGTTTTCCACTTCTCCTATGTTCTGAACAGAACTAACATATCCTGATTGGCTCGGGATCGTAACATCCAATAAAAGGTCTTTTGTTTTTTTGGAATAATAATCGGCAGAGAAATTTATTTTTCCTTCCCAAAATGCTGCATCAACACCTATATTTAATTGAGCTGTTTTTTCCCATTTCAGTGCAGGATTAGGTATTCGTCTCGGAACAAGGCCTACAATAGGCAATCCCCCCAAAACTATTCGAGAGGTATTATAAAGTGCCAAAGATGAATAAGAACCGATGTTTTGATTCCCGGTTAATCCATAACTGCTTCTAAATTTCAAATCACTTATTATTTTGGAGTTTTTAAGAAAATTTTCCTGGCTCACCCTCCAAGCAAGAGCTGCTGAAGGAAATGTCCCCCATTTATTATTCTCTCCAAATTTCGATGATCCATCTTGCCTTATGGTTCCAGTAAATAGGTATTTATCCTTAAATGCATAATTGAGTCTTCCTATATAAGACAACAAACCATTTTCAATGGTACTACTTGCTGATGGTCTGGGATTTGCACCGACACTTAAATTATTGTATTCGAATTTATTACTAAAGAAGTCATCTGTCTCACTAAATACACTCTCAATGTTGGTACCTTGAGCTGTGTATCCTACCATAGCCGAAAACCGATGACCAATCCCCAGATCTTTTTTGTAATTTAAGGTATATTCCGACAACCAGGTTAAGCTCTGAACTGTTCCAATCGATGCAACGCCCAAATTTGGTAAGGCCTGAATTTGTGCCGTATTCGGAATATATACATTTCGCTTTGAATTTATTAAATCCGCACCAAAATTTGCACGAAACGTAAGTCCGTTCAAGATAGTAATATCGGCAAATGCACTGGATAAAATACGATTTGTATAGGTAATATCAGTTCGTGTTTTTGCAATTGATACTGGATTTTCGAGAATTTTATTCGCTTCGGAATAATTATGAACGTAATTGCCATTTGCATCCATTATAGGTATTACCGGAGTCGTTGCCAAGGCATTCCATAGTGGTGAATCATTCTGATAACCTGTACCATCGGAAGGCACCGCATCATTTATCGTGCGGTTGGCATTCATATTTACACCTATTTTTATTCTGTCACTGATCTTTTGATCTAAGTTAAATCTTAATCCATAACGTTTGAAATTGGATTCTATGATGATCCCATCTTGATCCAAATAACTACCAGCAATCAGGTATTTAGTCTTTTCAGTTCCACCTGAAACTGAAAGATTATAATTTTGAGTAAGTGCGGTTCTAAAAATGGCATTCTGCCAGTCGGTACCTTGTCCAAGTGTTTTTGGAAGGGGCTTATTAACACCATCATAAATAAGAGGAAGTCCATTATTTTTAGCCCACTCATTTGTTAATGTGGCCAATTCCTCTGCGTTACATAGCTCAAGTTTTTTTCTTACTGAAGCAACATTTAAAGAATAATCAAAATCTACCTTTACTTTTCCAGCCTTTCCATTCTTAGTAGTGATCAGAACTACTCCATTGGCTCCCCTGGATCCATAAATAGCAGTTGCAGAAGCATCTTTCAATATTTCAACTGATTCGATTTCATTGGGGCTGATAGAGGAAAGCGGACTTGGTGAAAACGCATTATTACCTGCTCCCTGAGGTGCAGTATTATTATTATCTATTGGAAAACCATCAATAACATATAGTGGTTCACTGGATGCATTAATCGAATTTGATCCCCTTATTCTGATCCTAACGTCTCCACCTGGTGCATTAGAAGCAGACTTAATATCAACACCAGATATTCTCCCTTGTAATGTTTGAACAATTGTATTTGCCTGTGTGTTACCTAAATCATCACCTTTTACAGATGCCACAGCACCGGCAAGGTCTGATTTTTTCATGGTTCCATATCCGATAGCAACTACCTCTTCAATACCAATTGCATCGTCTGAAAGTGTAACATTTATAGTTGTTTTACCTGCAATAACAATCTCCTGACCCTTCATCCCTACAAACGAAAACTGTAAAGTGGCATTATCAGGAATATTTGATAAGGAAAACTTACCTTCCATATCAGTAATTACACCTGAAGTAGTCCCTTTTACGACTACCGAAACTCCAGGTAATGTCGCTCCGGAAGCATCGGTCACCTTCCCTGAAATGGATTTTTGCTGTTGGCTGATATATTCGTTTTCTAGAGAAATCAAACTGCCGTTATTCACATCTTCTATTCCGGTATTTCTCATATCCAGACTCAGTTTGGTCGGCTGTGAAAAAGAGCCCACTGCAAATGCCTGTGATAAAGAGAAGAACTGGATGAAAATGCTGAGGCGAATCACATTGATTAGTTTATTTAGTCCATTCTTCTTTACTAAACATTGGTTCAATTTTTTTTTCATAATTTTGTTTTGTAGAATTAATACTCACTAAAGATTATTTCTGCATTTCGACAGGGCAGGTAGCGTAAATACCTCCCTGTCTTTTTTTACAATACCATCATAGGCAATTTATTTTCGTTAACGTTTTATAACCTTAATTATAAGCTGGATTTTGAATTAAAATTCCGTTTGAGATATCAATTTCATATTGTGGGAGCGGAAGATAAAACTGTCTTTCCGGATAGATTATTGACCTGCCTGGATTAACAATAGGGTCTGGATTAAATCCATTAAGTCTGCTATTTAAAATTCCCCACCGTTTAAGGTCATACCAGCGCATAAATTCGAAACAACATTCTACACGACGTTCGTTACGAATTGCAGTGCGAAGCTGTGCCTGAGACAATGACATTAACAATGCCCCCAAACCTGAACGTGTACGAACAGTGTTGATATAGTTTACTATTTCACTGATAGGTTTTCCCAATTCATTGGCAACTTCAGCTTTAAGTAACAATACTTCGCCGTAACGTATGATCACTGCGTCTTGGTCACTCTGTTCTGACCCTGTCCAAATTGATGCAGGAGTTAATACTGGTCTTGCGGCTTTTACCAAAAATGCATAAGTTGTTGGCAAAGTGATTTGCTGCCCTCCCGGCCATGTATATTTCCCGTTTAAGGCTATTGTAGCATCCCTGCGCTTATCACCTGCTTCATATGAATCCCATAAGTCCTTGGTGGGTTTTACATTGTTATACAAAGAGGCTCCAATATCCCAATTGGAGTAATTACTAGGAGCTTTATATTTTATTGAAAACATGATCTCGTTGCTTGCTTCCTGGGTGGCAGGTTGGAAAATCTTGGCATAATCAACATCCAAAGAGGTGTTGTTATATACTGTGATCTGAGAAATAGCATCGTAAGCTTGCTGAAATAATGACACATCTGGCGTTGAACGATTTAGTGTTGCCTGATACATCAGAATCCTGGATTTCAAAGCCAAAGCCGCGGATTTTGTTGCATGACCTGCCATTGCTTTGTAGGTCTTGTCAGGCAATGATTTTATTGCCAATTCAATGTCTGCCATAGTTGATAAATAAACTTCATTTAGTGTTGACTTTGGCTTGATCTGGTTTGTGAGGTCCAGTACTTCCTTTACTATTGGAACTTCGCCATAATAGAGATATAGCATCCAATAACAATAACCACGTATAAAGGATGCTTCTCCAATCAGCTGAGTCCGGGATGCTGCAATATCAGAACCCTTGTAGGAATCAATATTCTTTAGAAATATATTGGTTCGTATAATTGCTTTGTAGCAGTTTGCATATAAGTCGGATACGATTCCTCCGTTGGATGGAGAGATGGCTCCCTCCAAAAAATAACCAATATTCAGGCCATAAGCGGATTGTGAACTCACAGAAGAATTGTCCGTCATACAATCAAAGAATGGCTGACTTGAGGCCATAACATTACTCTGTAATCCTGCATAGCATCCTGTCAAGGCCATATCGAAGTCTGCTTTACTTTGCCAATATACGTTTTCTGTTATTTCAGAGGTTGGTGGTGTGTCTAATGAGACGCAGGAACCAAAACCAAGAACCATGATTAAGATTATCTGGTATTTTAATATATTTTTCATTGCTCAGGTTAATTAAAATTCAACATTTATTCCGAAAGAATAGATCTTATTCTGGGGATAGTAAACTAATCTGGTTCCGGCTGATGAGGTATAATTTCTTTCCGGATCTCCTCCTGTTGGAAATTTGGTAAACAGGAGTAAATTGTCTCCCGAGAAGTACAACCGCAACATATTTACTTTAAATCTTCGCGAAAAATTTACTGGAATGGTATACCCAATAGTCACATTCTTTACCCTGAAATAAGAACCATCAAAAAGCCAAAATGAACTTTCGCGTGTGTTTTTTATACCCCCGAGATCTCCGAAATATAGTCGGGGCTGAGAACCATTTGGATTTTCGGGAGTCCACATGTTGTTAATGTAATCTTTTGAAACTGGTGAACCCTGGTAGAATGGTCTTAACCCCCAATCCTGTGCCCATTGCTTAACACCATAAACTCCTTGTCCCATCGCGGAAAAGTCAAAACCTTTCCAGTTTACACCCATGTTGACGGAATACTCCAAATCGGGGAATCGACCCTTAACAACCATTCTGTCATTATCGTCCACCTTGCCATCTTTATTGACATCCAAATATTTAATATCGCCTGGCAGTGTTTTGTCATTCCATTGCTTTGGGGAACTTGCCACTTCTGCATCATCGTTAAAAATGCCGATTGCATTGAAAGTGTAAAACTCGTTGTAGGGCAAACCTTGCTTCCTAATTACGCCCGAACCAATCTCTTGGGCATCGTATTTGGTTACCTCGTTTCGTGTTCTTTCAATATAGAATCCTCCTGTGTACTCTAATCCCTTGACTTTCCCTCTATTTATAGTATTCGAATATTGTGCACTTAATTCAACTCCTTTATTCACCATTTCACCTTTATTAATCAATGGGGCAGATAAACCTAATAGCGAGGATGTCTGAGCAGCACTCAGAATGCCATAGGTTTTTTTATTGTACCAGTCAAAGGTAATGTTCAAACCACGAATGAGGGTCAAATCAAAACCCGCATCTGTTATAGCGGTTGTTTCCCACGCTAGATTTCTATTGCTTAAAGCTGTTTGACCTGCACCAGTTGTAAGATTGGTATTATCATATGGATAGTTCAGTCCTGAAATGGCAATTTTGGCAAAATACGAATAGAGAGATATGTTTTGGTTGCCCAATATCCCGTATGATCCACGGATTTTGCCTTTATTTAACCATTTCAAATTGAGACTTTTGATCCATTGCTCTTCCGTAAAACGCCATCCAATTGATCCGGATGGGAAAACACCCCAACGGGTTTCTGGGGCTATTCGGGAAGTTCCATCATAACGGGAATTTATTTCTACCAAATAGCGATCTTTATAGCTGTAGTTTAATCTGGCATATCCGGACATCAGAGCCCAAACTTCGGAATATCCGTCATTTGTCTGAACAGCTGAGGCACCAGCCCTCAACTCCTGCAAATTGTAGGTATAGGTTAAACGATTTGCCGTCAAATAGTCATATCGGTTCTGCTCAATACTGTACCCTGCCATGATGGAGGCCTTATGATTCATATCGCTACTTGCCCAATCATACTTCAAATTAGAATATAAGGTATAATAGCTGGTTTGTGTCATTCGATCATCCAGTCCATTCCCTCCGGTATTTAACATTACGGCATAATCCCCTTCGTTTATGGTTACTCCTGTTGTTGGATTGGTATATGTTTGAGTATAATAGGTAGGTAGTGGTACAGTTCTCCAGTCTTTATAACGGGTAGCCTGGAAATGGATTCCTCCTTTTGTGTGCCAGGTTAACCCCTTTGCAAGTTTTAATTCCAGCCATGACTGAAAATTTACATCCGTATTTTGCTCTTTGATCATTGTTTCACTATCAACGATAGCACCTACATTTTTATTGTTTTGCTCAAATGGATAAGCCTTATAGACCCATCTTGTAATGCCACTTCCATCGTCGGGCAGCCAGGGGGCATACGTTGGAGCCTGTGAGATACCCGAAAGATATTGATCTGTGTCTCCATTTCGCGGTTGAAATCGATCATCGTAACTCCCAGAAAAATAGGCGCCAAATTTTATCCATGAATTTACTTCACTTGTCAAGTCTACCGAGGCGTTGTATCGTTTATACCCCATTCCAAGCATCGTCCCAGGCTGATCTAAAGCGTTGAAAGAAACATTATAAGATGTTTTGCCTGACGACCCGGCTACGTTAAGGTTATGCTGTTGAACAAATGCAGGGTTGAATAGATAGTTTAACCAATTGAAACTTGGGTATTTTTCCTTATTAGCAGGATTCGTGTAAGCATCAATCATTTCAGGAGAATAACTTATTCCAACCGGACTTGCTCCTCCGTTTATGAAAGAGTTTTGCCTTGCAATATTGACATATTTCATGTAGGTTGGTGAGTCCCAAACCAGATTGTCCAACAAGCGGGTAGGCTCATAAATGGCAAAATTTCCGCGATACGTTAAAACAGTTCTATCCTTAATCTGTGATCCATTTTTAGTTGTTACAAGTATAACGCCATTGGCAGCACGGGCTCCATAAATAGAGGCTGATGCAGCATCTTTTAGTACGGAAACATTTTCAATAATATTTGGGTCTAAAGTACCGAGGTTGCCTTCAATTCCATTAATCAGAATCAATGGATCTGAACCTGCCACCGAATAGGTTCCCTGGCCCCGAATACGATATTGAACCGTCTCTGCACCAGGCTGACCTCTGTCGGACGTAACGCGCAATCCAGCAATTTGTCCTTGTAGCATAGTTCTGGTATTTGCAACTGGTCGTTTTGTCATTTCCTCACCTGTTACAGTAGATACAGCACCCGTCAAATTAATTCTCTTTTGGGTACCATAACCAACTGCGACAACCTCTTCAATTCCAATTGTCTCTTCAACAAGTGTAACATTGACAGAAGTTTGTCCAGCTAATTTGATTTCCTGCAACTTCATCCCAACAAAGGAGAATTGAAGTGTTGCACTTTCAGGAATATTTGACAGAGAATATTTTCCATTGCTATCTGTAATTACGCCAGTGGTCGTCCCTTTTACTACTACTGAAACTCCTGGTAATGAGGTTCCTGATGAGTCTGAGACTTTACCATCAACAGTTTTTTGCTGCTTTTGACCATCAGGTAAAGAATTTTCTTTCGCCTTATCCACCAGGACAATCTGCCGGTTCACTACTTCGTAGGATACTGTTGTCCCGCTGAATAGCTGATCTAAAATATTCTCTATTGATTTTTCTTTTATGTCAACAGAGACAATGCGGTTAACATCGATGTTAACATTTTTGTAGAGAAAGAAAAATTCGCTTTGTTCTTCAATTTGTTTAAGCACCTCTTTCACGGTAACATCCCTCATAGAAATGCTTAGCTTCGTTTGCTGGGAGTAAACACTAGCGCTAACATGCATCATAATTGCCAGAAGAAAAAATAGAGTTAGTTTCATAACACGAATCCATTTAAAAAGAGTGCGGTGATTGCTCTCATCATTAAACCATTTTTTTTTCATAAATTTGTAATTGTAAAGGTTAAACATATCCCATCGCAAGTGGGGTTTTTATCCATGATTCATGTTTCAGCATGAATTTAAAGGGGAAGTGTTTCAGCACTTTCCCTTTTTTGGTCATGGTTTTTTTATCAGAACAGATTTTTCTTTTATTTCATAGTCGATTTTGGTTGTTTTTGATACAAGCTGGAGCATTTCCCGAATGCTTTCGGTTTTGATTGTCATGGTAAACCTCTCATTGGTATTGATACCCGGAGCCACTGTTATTTTAACATCGTACCACCGTTCCATCTTTTTGATAACTTCCTCGAAGGTCGCATTGCTGAACTTCAATAAATTTTCTTTCCAGGAAGTATATAGGCTTGTGTCTACGCTCCAGAGCTTTAAAGCATCTGTTTTACGGTTGAGAATGACTTGTTCACCCGGTTTCATTTTAATATATTTGCCATTATCAGAATCATAAACATTGATGCATCCCTCTTCCAAAGTCGTCGAAAACTCATTTTCATCCAAATAAGCGCATACATTAAAATGCGTACCCAAAACTTCAACCTTCAGCTTGCCTACCCTAACAACAAACGGATGTTGCGTATCTTTTGCAACATTAAAATAAGCCTCACCCTCAATGATCACATCACGCGAATTAGGACTAAATATTACAGGATATTTTAATTTAGTACCGGAATTCAGCCAGACCATGGTACCATCATATAATGTGATCTGAGAGCGCTGCCCATATGGGGCATCAATCGTATTGTATTGTGCGGATAAGGCATTGCGTTCGCTTTTGTTGTTCAAATACAGGCTTAATGATCCCAGAACAAATGCCAGAACAAATACAGCCGCATATTTCAACAGCGAACCCCAATGACGATTCTGAAAGGGTATTTGTTTGGTCTTGCTGAAAGAAAAAGCCGGGAATGAAACTTGATAGGGATGATCAAGTCCAGAAACAACCCACAAGTTCTTAAGCTGGTTGTAATTTTTTTGGGTTTCTCTAGATGATTCGATCCAATCCAGAATTTCAACAATTTCCGCTTCCGAAGTGATCTCTCCCTTTATGTACCTTAGTAACTTTTCTTGGTTCATTGATATTTGAGATTTGAATGTATAACCCAATCTATCCCGTTTACCCTTACCGACAAAAGTCATTTTTTATTTATGGAGGTGAAACAGGATGTAAATTAAAGGCAGGTAATCTTTTAAATCGGCTTTTAGCGACCGGAGCGCTTTCGAAATGTGCGCTTCAACTGTTTTGATGCTCAGGCCTAGTTCTTCGGCTATTTCCCTGTTTTTTCGATCTTCGAAGCGACTCAATTCGAAGACTTTACGACACGTCGGTGCCAACTTTTCCAATGCAACATTGACTTGTGCCTGAAGTTCCTCAAAAACAAAATTGCTGGTATCGAAATCGGATAATGCTATATAGTTGACAGCCAATTGCCTGGCTTTTAAGTAGCTGTCGTAGTTCTTTTGAGATTTAAGGTGGCTAATAATTTTCAGCGATTTGTTTTTGGTAACAGTAAAAAGCCAGGCATTTAGATTGGTGTCCTCCTGCAGGGTATTCCGTTTATCCCATAATTCTGTAAAGACATCCTGAACAATGTTCTTTGATGTCTCATAGTCAAGTACATACTGTTTTGCAAAATAATTTAGCCTGGGATAAAAATAGCGGTACACTTTTTCAAATGAAGTTTCGTCACCTGAGATGATCCTTCGTACTACCTCTTTGCTTGCCAGTTCCAAAGTAAATCTTTGCTTGTTAGTTTCTTGTCAAAGTTAATGAGAAGTAAAAGTAAAATTAAATAGAACAATTTGTCCTTCCTGTCAGATTAAGCAGTGACGATTAAAAATTAAATATATAAGTAGATTGTTACTGACTTGTTGCCTTTTTTCCTGGTAATTGTATCTAATTGCCAATTTGTAACTGACTATAAGATATTGATTTTCAAAAATTCATGTCAATTTTTATTTTGTAAAGCGTGTTTCATTAAATTTTGATACTCAATTGCATACCTATGTCCGAGTTCTCGACATGATTTGGCATCAAAGTGTAGTTTATCGCCCCTGTCAGTAAGTCCTTTGCTCGAAACAAAGGCAGTGTTTGTGCCTTTTTGCATTATTTTTTTTGTAGTTTTAATCACTTGTGCTGCATCAGATTTCCCTTCTTTCATTTGCTTTTTGACAAAAAAACGACCAAGTTCGCCACATAAAAATGGCGTATTCTTGTTCCCAGCAAGGAGACGAACGCGAGTTATCAAATTGAGCAATTTGTCCTTGTATAATTTGCTCTTATCCCGGTTTGAATCACCTTCCCCCTGTAGCCAAAGTATACCCGCAATTTCGCCATTTTGCTTTGCATAGTTTACTCGCTTTACCATATCTTCCCAGGGATGGGTATTTGTATTGGCGTCATAGCCTCCTGGCTGCCACTTGTCAATATCTGTTCCACCAACAGCACATGGTATTAGTCCAACTGAAAAACAATCGACTGAATCTATTCGATGATAGTATTTTTGCATCTCGATTCCAAAAGTCCTGCATAAACCAACACCAGCCTCTTTTTTGTCAAAATGGATAGGATCACAGGCAGGTATCCATTTCAAGTCTTTGTTTAACGACAGAACTCCAGGGTAGAAAACTGTGTCTTGCATTTCAATTTTTCCTCGTCCTGCCATATTTGATTGACCTATTAGAAGAAATAACTTCATCTTAGAAATTTCCTGTGCAACCAGTACCCCTTCTGCATAAAAGACTAATACGAATAATAAAATTGAAATTCTTTTCATTACAAATATGTTAATTATATTTTCTGAGGAGACAGTGATATAAATAAATTATACGAATCAAAGATTAAAAAGCAATTTATCTGAGATGGTTATTTTAATCCTTCAGAAAAGCCTGAGTACGCTGGTTTCTTTTCATAGTTTTTATCCCAAAGTAAAGGCCAGTCATTAGAAATCCAAGTAGTTGCATCGGTAATACCCCACATGGTAATACCATAGCGTTGAGATGACGGCACCAGCATAAAATATTCGGCGATACTCTTGTATTTTTGTTTTTGTTGTTCCAGCAAATTATCTGTTGGTTGGCTTAATGTTTGAGATTTATTTATGGAGATGTCTAATTCGGAGATGTGAATATTAAGTCCTGTTGATGCCATAATCTGAATTGCATTTTTAATGTCCAAGTCAGGTCGCTCCAAGTTGGTGTGCATTTGTATTCCGATTCCGTGAATAGGGATTCCTCTGCGTTTAAATTCTGAAACCATGGCAATGATCGCGCTATTTTTCTTTGAACTATATTCCTGCCCACAATCGTTGTAAAATAGCATTACATCAGGATCGGCTTCATGCGCATATTGAAAACATCGAGCAATGAAGTCAAAACCAAGTTTTTGGCACCATAAATTATCTTTTTGCGAACTGTTTAATGCAAATCGCCGTAAGGATCCGTCGTCATTAAAAGCTTCATTAACGACGTCCCATGATTTTACTTTACCTTTAAAATGTGTAACCATTGTCTGGATTCTGGTTTTCATTAAATTTTCCCACGCCAACGAATCCCCTTTGAAATTGGTAACCCAAGAGGGTAAAGAATTTCCCCATATCAGCGTGTGTCCATGAATTCGTTTTCCCTGTCGCAGAGAAAAGGCTATAATAGAATCTGCCTGTGAAAAATCAAACCCATTTGCTGTTGGCTGCGTGGCTGCAATCTTCATGGCGTTCTCACAGGTAATACTATTAAACTCCTCTTTTACAATATTTAGAGAGGATGAATCATGACTGTCTCGTTAAAAGAGACTGAGTGACAGTTGTTTACAATTTAGTTCATTGACATTTTTGTAATCAGTATTTGTAAGTAGCTCTTTTACAGGCGTTTTGTCCAGTAGAGAGATGCCTAGAATTTGTAATATTTCGTAGGTTGACCTATCAATTTTTAGCTCCTTCCCTACGATTGCGACCAGGCAATAGGTGATAATTGCACAGTAAAGCTGAGTCTTGACCGCATTTGGAGTGTGACCCCAGAAACTTTTAACCTTTAAGTGTTGCTTTATCCATTTGAAGAATAATTCGACCTGCCAGCGATTTTTATAAAGAATTGCAATTTCAAAGGCCGATAGTTCGAGATTGTTGGTCAGAAAAACAAACTCAACATTCGTTTCGCTATCGTAATACTTTATTCGGCGAAGCTTCTCAGGATATCTCTCGAATGACTTTTGATTGGTAAATGTCCCTATCTGGTCACATTTTACGCCTGCTTCTTTATCCACTTTTTGGGAATACATTCTGTTAAACTGGAGGTTATCCCTTGCTCTAAGAACAAAATATGCTTCGAGCTTTTGAATTCTGTAAAGCCGTTCAAAGTCATTATAGGCTCGATCAAATATGTAGTAACTACCTCTTTCATAGGGAATAAAGTCCATTGCAATTACATCATTGACTGAAGCGGTTGTAATGTAAACGAAACTTGGGATCTGCGTTTTAATATCAAAGAGCGTGTGCATTTTTACACCTCCTTTTGCTTTGCGGAACTCGGCCCACCAGAAAAGGTTCAAACAAAGGTCAATGGTTGTAGAATCGAAAGCATAAATGTTACCATCAACCTTGATCTCAAAATCGTTGCAAGCGCATACTCTGCGGGCATAGTCAATGAGATGATATGCAAACTCTTCACATATCCGATAGTTTCTGCGAATGTTGGCTCTGGCAAGTGTTGGTAAGTTTACACCGGGCCCAAGTCCAAGGTGGTACGATTTGGCTTTGTGAGCATCGAGTGCAACAATCAGATCTCGCAGACTATCCCGATTAGTGAGCTGACCGAAAACCATGCAGAGCATCTGATTCCAACAGGTAAATGTTCGAGTACGCTTGTTGCCATTATATTTCTGGACAATACCGTCGAATACCCTACGCGGTAAAAACTCAGTGATCTGAGCAAAAACATATTTCCCTTGGTACATTTTCAGTAGAATTTGCACCAAATGAAATATTTCTGAAGTCGTCACGCAAGAAAATGACCTATAAATAACTGATTATCATAAATTTCAAAGAACATTTTTAAAATTAAACGAGACACTAGTGAGGATGAATTACTAAATGTGCTAAAACTCATTGCAGCACCTATTGGGAAGGTGGAGATCTCTTTCAATTTTTTCTCATAGTTCTCCACTGGGAATTTAACGTCTGGAGCTATGTCGGAGGTGCCGTTATTGCATTGAATGAAGCAACAAAAAATTAAAAATGTTATCA
>Ga0118677_10002753_pt1 | contig 34689 bp, 30 predicted proteins | sample AliMusrvi5mmetaG_FD_86154 | JGI IMG/M metagenome (GOLD analysis project Ga0118677, IMG submission 86154)
CCCTCACCCCGACTCATCTCCCTCTCAATCTCCTCAATAGTCGGCAAGCCACCTTTCAAATTCTCCAGCCACTCATTGTCTGAACTTTGATTCACCTGATTCATTGATTTTCTTGATTCTTTTTCTCTTATCATGTTAATCTCATAATCCTTCTAATCATGGTTCAGACATTTTCTTCCTGATTCCGACTCAACTCCTTTTCAATTTCTTCAATACTCGGCAGGCTGCCTTTCAAGTTTTCCGGCAGTGAGCGTGTCAGTTCGTATTCTGAAACGCCAATAGGTTTATGGATATCCCTGAGAGCGTATTCGGCAAATACCTTGTTTTTACTTTCGCAGAGTATCAAGCCAATGGTTTTCTCATCTGTTCCATGTTTCAGCAGATCATCCACAGCGGAGCAATAAAAATTCATCTTCCCGGCATATTCCGGTTTGAACTCACCTTTTTTGAGCTCGATGACAATGAAACAGCGTAACCGCAAATGATAAAAAAGGAGATCGATGTAAAAATCTTTGTCGCTGATTTCAAGATGGTACTGCCTGCCAACAAAGGCAAAACCGGCACCCAGTTCAACCAGAAATTTTTCGAGGTGTTTGATAAGCTCCGTCTCCAGTTCCCGCTCGGCATAAGGTTCTGTCAGAGTAAGGAAATCAAAAATATAGGGATCTTTTAATGCCTGCCGTACCATGTCGGATTGCGGCATGGCCAGCGTTTGGTCGAAGTTGTTGACCAGCGAACCCTGACGGCTATACTGGTCGCATTTTATCATTGCGGCAAGGGTATCGCGGTTCCAGCCATTTGTAGCCGTCTGCGCCATGTACCAGAATCGAACCGGTACATCCTTGATCTTTTCAATCAACAAGCAGTGATGACCCCAAGGAATACCTGCAAGCAAGGCCTGCTCCGGTAATTTTGCAACAGCCTGTTGCAAAATTGAGGTACCGTATTCTCTGGCAAAACGGATTATATACCCGATGTTCCGTTCCGCAAATCCCTTGATCTCGGGCAGTTCTTTTCGGATATCTTTTGAAAGCCTGGGAATAACCGCAGCCCCCCAACCGGCCACCTTTTGTTTTTCCGCAAGCATCTTTCCGATATCCCAATACATGGAAATCATTTCCGCATTGGCGGAGAGGATCGCTTTTGTTTGTGCTTGCCGTATTCGCTGCTTGATATCGATCAGCAGCGTCTTGTAAAAAGTCAGTTCGTTCATTAGTCAATTTACTGATTTTATACGCAACAACTGCTCTGTTCCAGTTTTTTTGCACGGTTTGCTGAGCATAATAGAGCGATTCATTACAATCCTTGCATTTGGCAATAATTGCAATGTTATGACCCCAGGGTAATTGTCAAACAAGCTGTTGGCTTATTATATCTTTTTGAGGGCTCTACCTATCCCTCCCTTCACGGATACAATCTACGATCTCATTTGTCGAAATTTGAGCTTTAATGGTTGGGACAGATAATGGTTGAAGTATTGGCTCGCGATTAACCAACTTGGCGGTAGACTTCTTTTCAGACTCTTTGATGGCCGCAAAAATACTATCAAGATCGTTGCCATATCTCGCCGAATGCGCTTTTTTTTCATCCGTTGGTATTCGTGTTACAATCCGTTCGGGCTGCACGTGTTGCAGCAATCTGCATCGGTGTTAAGCGTTTTTTTCGTTATGTAATGCGTACCAGTCTATGAGGTGTCTTATCATCTTTTGATAAGAGGTATGATTTTTCTTAGCCTCATTCTTGAAAAATTCGACACTTGATTTTTTTAAAGCTATCGTAATCTTGACGTTTTCTTCCTTCAGGATTAATTGAGCAGGTGAAGGCAGAAAGTCTTTAATTACTTTTAATTCACCAAGTGGTTCATCAGTATATTTAATTTTGGTCTTCATATATTTTTCTCCCTTTTCTCCAGTATCCGGCTCCGAATATTCTGATAATATCATATCTATAGGTGAACCTTACCGTCATTATTCCTTCATCAACGCGCCCGATACAAAAAAATCGACTTTCTTCAGTGCTATGATTAATATCTTCGACAATTATACGCTTTGGATCGAGAAAGGCGTATTGTGCTAATGAAAAAGGGACATTGTGTTTCTCTTGATTTTCCCTCTCCTTTTCTGCATCCCACTCAAAACGCGCACTTTTCATAAGATTAATTTACCACTATATGGCTTATTAAGCAATATATTTATATGGCTTAAGGAAGGCGCATTCATTTCCGGAAATTCGGTCACTTCGAATTGTTCACTCATACCCCAGCTCCTTCAAATACCCTGCCAGCTCAATACTTGCAGCATCCCGTTCTTTCAGAATGCTGTGCAATGGCTGATGATATTTTCCCCAGAGGTTTTCGAGGCTTGATCGGAGCGTCTCGAACCATTATAACGGCAAATAATCAGGCTTTCTGAGACAGTTAAAAAATCAACCCAACCACCCGTTTAATTCCACTGCATTCAGCCAGGGGCAACTCTCTATTTATTGCTGGAATTAAAAAAGCGCCCTCATAAATGATGAAGGCGCTTTGGTACTGGATTTTCTGGTACACGTATTCGGCTTGAGCTTACCGGGTGAAAGGATAAACCAGTTTCTTCTTGCTGAATTTAGCAGGAAACACGGTTTCATATTTGCCGTTTATAATCTGCTGAACCAGCATTGGGTGATTGTTCTGGTTTGTAAAGCCGCTGTAGTCTGCAAATTTTACAGGACCTAAAATACCATTCCAGCTTCCGGCTTTAAGGCCTGCACGAAGTTTGGCTGAAGTATTGTTTTTGTTAGCGGTTTCAACCATAATCCTCATTGCCTCATAGGCGCAGGCTGCGTGATAGGATGGCTCTTTGGCAAATTTTGCCTTGTAACGCACAGCAAAGTCTGCTGCTCCCGGCCAGTTGACATCATCAGTCCACTGTGTAGCGGAAACCACCAGATTGGATATTTCAGACTGCTGGGCAAACTGGGCTGTTGTATAGCCGGCTCCTGCACCAAGAAAGGCTTTTGGAGTAAGTCCGATTTCCTTGGCCTGACGCATCAGCAGAATGGCGTCAGCATCATAGGAGACAAGAAAAATAAGATCCGGATTTGCTGCTTTCACTTTAGCGAGTGAAGGGCGATAGTCAGGCTGTCCCTGCTGGTACTTTTCATTGGCAACTTCCTTTAAGCCCATTTTCAATGCGTTATCCTGAGCGGTTTTCACCGTCGAAACGCCAAAATCCGTTGCCGCATAGACATAAGCAATTGTTTTCGGCTTATATGCTGCCACTGCCGACATCAGTACGCTTGAATAAACATTGGCAGGAGCATTCAGCCTGAAAACGTTTTTGTACCCTTTCATTGTAATTTCTTCTTTTGCTGCCGCAGGCACAAGGATAGGCACCTGATACTGGTCGGCCCTTGAAGCAACCACATTTGCAGCGCCGGAGGTATAAGGTCCGACAACACCAATAACGGCATCACGTGTTACAAGCTTTTCATAGGCAGCGAGGGCATTTTTCGGATCACCGCCGTCATCCTCCTTGATCAGTTCGACCTGAATGCCTTTTGCTTTCAAGTCTTCAATGGCCATTGCCGCGCCATTAGTGAGGTTTTCTCCAATCTGAGCCTCTTTGCCGGTAATGGAGTTGATAAAGCCGATTTTCACCGGAGCAGCCTGAGCAAGTATGGGTAAAGCCAACATGGCTGCGGCGACAATTGAAAGAAAGTTTTTCTTCATATGCTGTTACTCCTGAGGTTTGAGTTATTGACACGGCTGAGTTCTACTGAGAAACTGTCTATAATCATGACTTATAATAAAGTCAGTCATACGGTTTAATTTACAACTAAAATAATCCTCAATCAACGTAATCAGAGCATTGAACATTATTGCAGAAAAGGCAATTATTCACCAGGGATATTGTCGCTGATACTCTCGTTATAACTGAAAATTATGTACATTAACCGAATTATAAAAAATGACATTTTAAATCCGGAGGGAAAATGAGCGTAAAAACCACCATTCTTGAGGTGATGCAAAAAGAAGGAACTCCTCTCAACGCCGGACGGATTACCGAAATCAGCGGGCTGGATCGTAAAGAGGTCGACAAGGCTTTGAAAGCGCTGAAAGATGAGGAGCTAATTGTCTCCCCGAAGCGCTGTTTCTGGGAGCCAAAGAAATAATTTGCAACTGTAAGTCACAGAAAGATTATTGCCAATCCCAATAACCATACTGCATCACGACGATGACAATGAAATTATCTGTACCTGCTTTTTTTATCGTCGGACTTATTTCCCTCGGCGCCTGCAGCCCTGAAAAACTTCCGCCTTCTGATGAGGCTCTGGAATCCAAGGCCGAGGCTTTAGCTGAACAGAAAATAGAAACAGGCAAAAAAATCTACGAATCAAATTGTGCCGGCTGCCATGACAGCGGTGTATCAGGAGCTCCAAAACCTGGAGACAAGGCAGCATGGCGTGAGCGGATTACACCAGGCGTGGCTGCAATGGTAAAGAAATCAATTGAAGGGTATGAAGGGAAAACCGGAGTGATGCCTCCAAAAGGTGGCAATGATACCCTGACAGATGAAGAGGTAGCAAATGCCGTTGACTTTATGACCGTGAATTTGAAATAAACAACGCCTCCCTGAGGCCCGAATGCCGTGCCGTCTTTTTCCTGACAGCACGGCAAAACACATCTTCACCGGCCCAGATTTCAACACTCTCTTTAGCTCTCGTTATACCGGTATAGATCAGCTCCCTTGTGAGAACATCACTGTCCGCCGGAGGCAGAACCATCACTACACGCTTAAATTCCGAGCCCTGGCTTTTATGGATAGTCATGGCAAATGCAGTTTCATGCTGGGGAAGCCGCTCGGGCATGATGCTGCGCATTCCGCCATCGGGAGCAGGGAAAAAAGCCATGAGTGCTCCCCCGCGATCAGGATCAGGAAAAAGCAGACCTGTATCGCCATTGAAAAGCCGCATTGCATAGTCATTGACGGTTACAAGTATTGGACGCCCCCGGTACACACTGCTCTGGGGATCAATCAAACATCCTCTTGCAAGAATAGTTTCAACCGTGCTGTTAAGACCCGATACTCCGTAAGGTCCATCCCGCAAGGCACAGAGAATACGGAACCCTCCGAAACGCTCCAGGGCCACCGAAGGTGATTCAGCAGCAAGATATCTTTGATATCCTTCAAGCACTTTCTCCTTCAGTAACCCTCTCAGCTCCTCCCGTGACGGAAGCTCCTGCCAGGCAATACCATTCAGTCTTTCACCTTTCAGCAACGCCAATGCATCCCGGTCAAATCCGGCATTAACCGCCCTGCTTATTTCGCCAATACCGCTTTCACCCTGAAACCTGTAGTTTTTTTCAAGTTTTATCAGTGAACCACTCAGTAGCGAAGCCTCGCTCCCCTCCTCACCTGCGCTGCAGATATCACCAAGGACTGCACCCGCTTCCACGGAAGCAAGCTGATCCTTGTCGCCCAAAAGAATTAGCCGGGCAGAAGGCTTGAGAGCTCCAACGAGAGCGGTCATGAGAGGCAACGCAATCATAGATGCCTCATCAACAATAACAGTATCAAACGGCAGCGGATTTTTTGATGAATGACGAAAACGGGATGATCCTGAAAGAGCGCCAAGCAGACGCTGAATCGTCACGACACTGTCAGGTATTGCGGCCTTTATCTCTTCTGAACACGCAAGAGTCGGCCTCATATCATTAACAGATGCTTTCAGGCGTGCAGCGGCCTTGCCTGTCGGGGTGGTCATGGCAATCTTTTGCCTACGGCCATCATTCTGCTCAAGCAGCAGCGCAAGAATCCTGACAACCGTCGATGTTTTTCCTGTGCCGGGCCCTCCTGAAATAACCGAAAACTGCTTATGCAGCGCCATTGAAGCAGCCTCCTTCTGGCGATCACTCTTTTCACCCTCACAACCCGGGAAAAGTCGCTCAAGACCCTCCTGCAGGATTGCCTCATCAATGCCCTCATTGAGCGATGAGGCTTTGTGAAGAATGTTTCGGGCAAGCTCCTGTTCATAACGCCAGTATCGATAAAGATACAATCGATTGCACACATCCAGCACAAGAGGCCGCTGCTGACCCGGCCATCCAACTGTAGGCATAGTTCTGAGTAATGCCTCAAGAGCATCAACCACCGGCACAGCAATCTCTTTTCCATCCAGTGACAGCATCTGCCCTGCGCATTCGGCCAGAGCAAGACAGCTATTCCCCTCTCCAACGGCTCTGCTCGCCAGAGAGACAAGCAGACGGAACAGATCATTGGAGGTGCCGCCGCTCTCTCTGCAAATAAATGCTGCGAACTGCCGGTCAATGGCACGCTCCTGAATCAGTATGGCCATGTTATCCTTCCTCATCTATAAGCAGTTGCGTCAACTCCAAAATAAGCTCTTCTGAAGGACGATCACGGCAAAAGCCTGTTGTGTCGCCCATCTCCATGCTTGCCCCACGCAGAAAAACATAGATTACCCCTCCGAAATGGGTGGCGTAGCGATAGTTTTTCACCCTCAGGGAGAGGTAACGGTTAAGCGCCACAGTATAGAGAAGGTACTGAAGAGCATAAAGATTATTTCCCATTGCATCTTTCATGGCCTCCTGTCCGTAATTCTCTATCGTATTGCCAAGGTGGTTTGATTTCCAGTCAACAAGGTAGTATTTGCCTTCTCGCTCGAACACCATATCGATAAATCCCATCAGCATACCCTTCACCGCTTTGAACTGCAATTTTCCGGCATGTGCGGCAATAGTATCAACACCTCCCGAAAAAACGCCATGACGCGCAAGTGCCTCACCGAGCCGAGGCGACGAGACAAGCCGGAGCGGAAAGAAAAACTCCAATTCCGTTATCCAGCTTTCAGGACGTAAGCTGCCGAGGGTAAAGGTTTTTTCCGCTGATGCGAGTGTTGTCGAGAGAACGTTATGAACCATAGTTGTAATGGAGGGCAGCCACTCCTTCGGGTAACTGAAGCGCTCAAGCCCTTTTTCAGCAAGATCAAGCACGCTGTCCTGCGAAGGAGAGGCAAAATCAAGTTTTTCAAAAATCCAGTGCATGAATATTCCCGCCTGCGCACCTCGCGGAAAGCTGAAAATAGTGTTCCCTTCATCAACTGCCCGCGGTGTGATATTTTCACCCCTTGCCTCATCTCTGTCGGGCAGTTCAGCATGTTTTAAAGCATGTTTCTGTTCATTCCGGCTGAACGAAGTGAAGCTTGATACCCTCCAGCTGGTGTCGATAGTCCCGGTGAATGTTCGCAACCGGGGCAAAAAAACCTTCGGCGTTGACGGAAGATCAAAACGAGCCTGGGCAGCCGCAATACTTTCACTGTTCAACCGCTCAAATGAGATTGACCCATCAGAGCTGTCTGCCAGTTCCTGCAGATGGCGCGTCATGGTCTCTGCCGTTATGCTCTTCGCCACTCCGGCAAGAAGAGATGCCTGATTTTCAGCCGCCCTTACTTCAGGAGAGGCATGAAAAAGATAGTTGATCGGCGATATATCCGCACCTGTTTTAGTGGTTAACAGATAACATCTATTCCTTGCTCTGGTCAAAGCGACGTAAAGCAGTCTGAGGCTTTCGGCAAGCGTCTCTTTTAGCGCAGCCAACTGGTGAGGGGCAAACTCGCCTGACCCGAAATCCTTGACGAGCTGCCACTCCTCATCATGAAACATCACCACATTTCCTCTGTTGCTTACTTTTCCCCACAGAAAAGGAGCAAAGACTATCGGGTACTCCAGTCCTTTACTGACATGGACTGTAACAATTTTTACCGCAGCTTCATCTGTTTCAAGACGTATCTGGTACTCATCGGCAACATCGGCGGCGCCAATTCTTTCGCCAAACCATGCGGCAAGTCCTTCCATCCCTAGCCTCTGCTCATGATCCTCATTGTGCAGCAGTTCAAAACAGTGCAGGAGATTCGTCAACCTGCGTTCACCTGAGCGATCCGGCAAGCTCAACATGCGCCCCCGAACCCCTTCCGCAGCCATCAGCTCGCGAATCATCACCATAAATCCCCGTTCAACCCAACAATGATGATAGTGCCGGAAATTCTTCAGGCACTCTATCCACCTCTCTTCATCATCAATCAAATCCGCAATATCGTTGCCCGATCGGCCAAGAATATCGGTCACCAGTGCTGAGCGCACCTTCGTCTCGTTTCCAGGATCACACAGGGCCGAAAGAAGGATACTAACCTCCATGGCCTCCGCTGAGGCAAATATGCTCAAATCGCTCTGCATCACCCCGGCAATGCCCCTTGCCTTGAGAGCATTCGACACAATTCCAGCCTGTCGATGTGTCCGCACAATAACGGCAATATCTCCCGCCTTAACATTCCGTTGGCCAGACTCCTCAGCTATCCGGACATCCTGCAAAAGCCGGCATATTTCATTGGCTACAGCTCGAGAAGCAAACGTGCCGGCATCATCTACCGTCATTGCACCACTCTTGCCGTCACAAGCATTCATGAACCAGAGCTGAAGGGGCGCCAACACTCTATCTTCCAGAAGTTCACCCACTTTAGTGCTTCCGGCATTCAGCGCATGATAGGCGATACCTTCAAAGAGAAAAGGATTTTTCTTTTGATCAAACAGGATGTTAAAAGCTTTAAGCAGCCGGGGTGTGGAGCGCCAGTTTTCGGCTAAGGTAAAGCGCTTCTCTTTTCCTGTTTCGCGTGCAGCGCTCATATAGGCAAAAATATCGGCCCCACGGAAGCTGTAGATAGCCTGTTTTGGATCACCTATCAGAAAAAGGGGTGCATCAGAGCCGGAATATATCGTTCGGAAAATTTCATACTGTACAGGATCAGTATCCTGGAACTCATCAATCAAAGCGGCGCCATATTTTTTCCGGAGCAGAAGGGCGAGCGCCTCTCCCCCGCTTTTCGACACAAGCGCATGAAGGAGATCGTCAAGAAGATCATTGAAAAACCGTACGTTTCCAGCCTGTTTGAGAATCGGAAGATTGTTGCGGTAAAAGCTTACAAGTTCGGCCTGCAAAGCGAGAAACCGCTGCTCCATACCGGCATAAAGTGTTTCACAGAGTCCGAAAAAGGGGTGAACGGGCGGGGAGCTTTTTGGTTTAGTTCCTTTTGCAATAGAGGAACGGGTAAACTTTGCAAAGCCCTTGAAAAGATCGAAAGGATTGCCTTCTGCAACAAAAGCATCCATCAGCAGAAAAAGCGGCTCAATAAGGTCAAGCCGATATGACTCTGCAGCTCTCCCCAGTCCTTTGTCACTCCTCATAACCTCCTGTACAGACTCCTTCGAATTTTGCCACATCTCCGCTATCTCTTTCCCAGCATTGAGGCATAGAGCTTCAAGCACAGCAACAGCATCGGCACTGAATTCAGGAATGACCTTGACAGCTGAACCGGCCTGAAGCTCCTTAAGGAGAGAGGCGAACAATTCTGGCGCTTTATTCTGAAGAGCATAAGTGAGCAGAGGCGCAGAATCAGTAAAAAAGTGAATCCTCCAGAAATCATCAAGAAGCTCCTGAAGCAGTGCCCTCTGATCTTTAATCAACTCCGTGTCGTAGAGCGATCCGGTTTCAAAAACATTATCCTGCAGTGCTCTCAGACAAAAGCCGTGAATGGTATAAATCGAAGCTGTATCAAAATCTCCGAGTGCCCGCTCAAGAATATCCTTAACGCCCGCAATGCCAGAGAGCCGAGCTTTCTCTGAGAAAGAAAGAAGAAAAGCATCTTCCGTTATCGAGCCATCTATAACATCGAGCGCCTCCCTTATCCGGCTGCGGATTTTTGCACGCAGCTCTTTGGTCGCTGCCTCGGTATAGGTTACAACAAGAATCTCTTCAGGCCGAAGCCCCTTCTCCACAAGCAGGCGAAGATAAAGAGAGGCAATAGCATAAGTTTTGCCTGTTCCTGCACTGGCCTCAATCAAATTCATCCCCGCCAGCTCAACAGAGGCATGGTTCAGTCTTTCCATCCACCCCCCTCAGCCCTAAGCACGATCAACTCCACAATCTTCTGAACCAGAACAGCTCCCTTTATTATTGCGGGTTTCCTGACCCATCATCCGCTGCTGTATCCATTTTTCGCTTCTGCCATGTTGTTGCCAGTAATCACGGGCCCGATCGAGGGATCGAACTGGATCCGTCATATCTTGAATGCGTTCATAGCCCACTTTGGCCAACCATTGTTTAAATGGCTCTGCTTTGGGAGACGGGATTGATTGGATAATCCGTAAAAGCCCCTGAACATTTGCACAATCTGTAGCATATTTTTTACCATCTGAAGATTTCAGTTTCAGTTGTCGACAATTTGTCGACAACTGAAACCCATCTTCACTTTTTACCCTGACCTTCATTTTAAACCAATAATCTCGTGGATTAGAGCTCTCTGTCAGAACTGCAACAACATCAATAATTGAAAAGTACCAGGTTTCAGTAGCATCATCAAAGTGGCGGCGGATGGGTATATTTTCAAAAGCAATCAGCGATTCTTCTTCACTCATGATCAGCTTCCTCATATAGGTTTAAATTTCCAGGCACTGTCACCTCATCTCTTTATACTTCTAAAAATATGATAATGAGCGCAAGGGAAATATCTATCCCACTCAGAACTCATCACTCCGCACTGTTATCTATCATCGGCCTGAGCAGCTCAACCGAGAGGCGGCAGAACTCATCATCAAAAGGCTCCCCGGAACCGAAACAGCGACGGATTGCAGGGTCAGAACCCTCGCCAGGATTCGGATTGAAGGGTGAATCCCTCCATATCTTCCGGGCCTCATCAAGAGAGTCCTTCGCCGCATAAGCCATCGATGACCGGGGAAAGAAATGAAGAGGCCTCTGCATTCCCTCCCGGTAACGTTTCATCAGGTTCTCAAGATGGCCGCGGGCATCGGGCAATCTTGTAAAGCTTCTGACTTCATCGGCCATAACCAGAGTTGTTTCGAGCGGGTACCCCGGATGAGTCACTGTATTAAGTATCAGATGTTCAATCCAGCTCCTCATCTGATCCTTCATTTTCAATCTGGCACACCGATAGTGCAGCAAGTGCCGAGGCCACAGCCTATCAAGCTTACCGGTCAGACGGAATTCACCTACTTCAATATCGAACTCAAGCGGTGCGAGCTCTATCTCAATTCCTGTATTATGTCGAACAACGCCCGCAAATGCCTGCACATCATCAGCAATTTTCCGGAAAAGCAGCTCTCCATGCCGGGCGGGAGGAAGCATCCCCCGGCTTCTGAACAACGGCAGCATCTCCCCTGCATTGCCGCCTTCAAGTTCAAACTCAAGCATCTCCTGCTTCATCTGGTAAAGCTCCAGTCCCTCAAGATCAAAATGCTCCCGATCTTCAAGCGGCAGTGCCATTGACTCGATCCTGATGCCAAGTCTGTTCACAAGAAAGAATGCCGAAGGATTATCGTAAAACCGCATCAGCTGCTCAAGAGATAGTTCTGTCAATCCCTCTTGACGCATATCCGGAATCTCCTTTAACGACTCACCTATAAATGGACGAATTGTTTGTGTGCTGCTTACCTTTTCAACAAGTGCCCGGTAATTTTCAGCCGAATAGCTGAAAAGCGGAGAGTCTGCAGTAAAGTATTCAGGATTGAAGGCCTGCAGACGATGACGAATCACCAGATGCTTTTCCACTGAATGTTGTACATCCGGCAGAGAAAATCCCCTTCGAACCGCATCAAGCAGCTCACTGACAAGCACCGATGGAGGCAAATCGCTGTTATCCCTGATACTTTGACCGACATAGCTGATATACAGAGAGTCACGAGCAGAAAGGATGGATTCAAGAAAAAGATAACGATCCTCATTGCGCAGCGATCTATCTCCCCTGGAAGGGCTTTTTGCAATGAGGTCAAACCCCGGAGGTCGACTCTGTCGGGGGAATGCACTATCATTCATACCGATAAGAGCAACAACCCTGAAAGGGATGCTCCGCATCGGAAGCATGGCGCAAAAGGTAATTCCTCCGGTCATGAACCCCACACCCTGCTCCTGCAGTTCAAGACGTGATCTGAGAAAGGCGATCATAACGGCAGGCTCCACATCCCCGGTAAAAGCGGCTGAACAGGCTGTCGCTGTGATCTGCTCCGCAAGCATGGCAATAGCGGTATATTCCCGTTCAGAACTCTCATCAGGAGCAATAAAATCACTCAGCAACCGGTTGAACTGAGCGCTCCACTGATGCAGTGACCGTGAGGGTGCCATTTGTTTAACAAAACGATCAACCGTATGCACGAACTCTGCAAATTTACCGAGCGTCTCAGCATGAGAACCTGTACTGTCATCATAGGGGAGAATGCCGTTAAAAAGCAGACTTTCATCAGGCATAGCATATCCAAGCAGCAGTCTGTCCAGCCCAGCCATCCAGGAGTTTTCACGATAAGCTGGTATTGCAATGCCTCTGCGATCTCCCTCATCCATTCCCCAGCGGATTCCGCTCTTTTCAATCCAGCCTCGTATACGCTGAAGTTCATCATCATCCATCGAAAAACGCCGGCTGACCGGTGGCGAAGCGAGCAGATCAAAGAGTTCAGATGCCCGAAAGCGGCTTCCGTAAAGAGCGATCACTTTGAGTACTGCACCGGCAATTTCACCCTCGTTCATCATTCGCCGATCGGCAATCGAATAAGCAAGTCCGGCAGCACCGTCACTTCCTCCACCAAAAACGCTTGAAATGTAGGGCGAGTAGGTCTCGATATCAGGCGTCATCACCACAATATCTCTCGGACTCAACTCCCCGTGCTGTTCGAGCAGAAAGAGAATGTTGTCATGCAGAATCTCAATTTCACGAAGCGGACTGTGGCAGGAGTGTATCCAGAGAGAGCGGTCCAGGCTGTCAAGCACTCTTTTATCGCCATCCTCACCGGTTCCGGACAGCTTCAGAATATCTGACTGCAGGGCATGCAGCAATGTTGATTCCCCAGGATCCACATAGCTCTCCTCATGGATAAACGCCTCGTCACTAAGGTCGATTATCATCTCGGAAAAGTCACGACCAATCGTCCCAAGAGAAGCGAGCAGAGGGTTTCCTTCACTCCGTAATGGACGCTCTGAAGCTGAAAGCCTTGCGCTTGCCTTTTTTGACATAATGTCGCACCAGTACTCACGTGTCGGACTCAACAGAAAGAGGTTCACCTCCGTCGCGGTTGAGACAGCAGAAAGAATATCAAGATGGAATTTCGGGAGATATGAAATGCCGAAAAGTGCAATCCTTTCAGGGACATCCTGCATTTCCACTGCCCTGAAGCCCCTTTCGGAGCAGAATATCTCCTTCAGTTTTCCCCGATGCTGACCATCATTTCCCAAGGCCAGTTGCCGCCAGAGTATTGCCTGCCAGGCCTCTTCGGCAGGCTCAGGAAGTGCCTTTTCCCAGCGGCCAAGCATTTCTGAACGATAGAGCGTATACTGGTCAAAGGTATCTGCTATTTTTTCTGAAAGCTGAAACCTCTTCAGTCCGTTATGGTCATCGGCAAGGTAGTGATTGAGAGATGCGAAAGGTGCTGAATCAAGAAGATCATCGAGAAGCCGCAATATCCTCCAGGTCATAACCTCCGGGGCAAAGGAGGATGAGTCGGGAGAGGGAGAAAAAAACTTCTCAAACAGCTCCTGAACCATGGCGTTCGGAAACGGATAATGACCGTTGGCCCATACGCCATACCGGGAGGCAAGCTGCATCGAGAGCCACCGCTGCATTCCCTTGCTCTGAACAACAATCACCTCCTTTGTAAAAGGGGATTCCGGGGGCTCCCGCAGCGTTGAAGCCAGAGCATCAACCAGAACTTCCATCCGGTTGCTTGTAAAGAGATTAAGCGCCATCCATGATCTTAGTCAAGTTCAAAGAATAGGTACTATAGGACTTATGGGACTTATAGGACCTATTCTTAGTTAATTCTGCGAAGCATCAATCGCCTCCATAGCCTTCCTGCGGAATCCAAGCGGATCGGAAATCTGCGGGATCGGCGTTATTCCCCCCCCGGTACCGTTGATGTGCAGGGTACCGAACCCCAGAATTCGGCCAAGGACACTCTGTTCCACGTGGAAGCTCTCAACCTTGCTGTGATTCAGCTCGATGGTGCTCCGTTTGATAAATCCGAATTTAGCTATCACTCTTTTGGAGGTCACCGCAAGCTCAGTTGAGTGATGTTTGATCGCCGCATCAGCAAGATACCACAAGGCTGGAATCAAAGCCAGAAAGCCCGCATTCCTTACCAGCAGAGAGACCTGAGTCTCCCCTGCCATCGATGTTTTCAGCGCATAGATAAACAGTGCGACAGCGGCACTGCTGAAAAATATCGCCTTCAAAAAAATAGTCCAGTGGAGTCGTCCTACCACAAAGACCTTTTCTCCCGGCATCAGGTTTTTTTCAACATATCCCAAAGTTGTTCCTCCTTGTTTAGCTCAAGTTTTCCGTTTCAGCTTGAAGTTGATGAATAAAGACTTTTCCTGAAGATTCCAACTCTCTGGCAGTTTCAACAATCTGCTTATGATGAGTAAAAAGAATGACCTGCGTTTTTTCCCCAAGGCTGCTCAATGCTTTTATAGTAGCAGCAGAACGCCAGTCGTCAAAATTGATAAGGATGTCGTCCACAATAAAGGGCATCGGCTCACTTGACGCTATCCTCCATTCAAGAGTCGCAAGACGCAGGGCAAGATAGAGCTGGTCTCGAGTTCCCGAACTCATAGCTTCAACATGCAGGCTGTTGCTGTTCGAACGAATCGCTTCCAATACCAACCCGCCATGGTCATCAATATCAGTGCGCAATGCGGTAAATGAGCCCATAGTCAGTTCCATAAAGTACCGGCCTGCAATTTTCAGCACAGGATCCTGATTTTCAGCCCTGTATCGTTCTGTCTCTTCACGAAGAATTTTAGAGGCAAGTTTAATACGGATATAGCGCTCAGTCAATCGTCGTATTTTTGTTATTGAGCACTGTAAAGCTTCTGCAAGATCAGCAGCCTTCGAACTCCCGTCCATCCGGTCAAGTTCATTCCGCTTTCTTCCAATACTCTCTGAACACTCCTGTATTGCAGGGTCGAGTATATTTTTAATCTCGTTGTTCATTTGCTCAATCAGACCGGGAAGTTCGAGAGAGTTCACAGTTTCAGCCTGCACTTCCAGATCGCCAAGCGGAAGACCTTCAGCAATCCTGCTCAGACGGCGTTCCACCTCAATGAGGCTACTGGTAAGCAGGGCAAAGAGAACGGCCCGCTGCTCAGCCTCAATCAACCCTTCTCGGCTATCACAACCAGCCTGTTGCAACATTACCGTCATCTCCTCCTTATAGCTCTTCAGCTCCGACTGACTTTTCAGTATGGAATTATCCAGAGTGTTGAGTTCTTCACTATCCTGCTGTAAAACTGCTTTTTCCTCTCTGGCAGTGGCAAGCCGGCTTTTAAGTTCATTGACCGCTGAGCGTGCATCGAAGAGTGCAAGATCAGAAGCAATTTTGTTAGCCAGAACAGCAACATCAGCTTCAAAACACAATATATCCCTATCAATTCCCTCTATCCTTTTTCTGAACTCATCAGCTTCCTTCAATTTGTCAAAACAGCGCTGAAGAGTATCAATAAAATCAAGCACCTCTACAGGACGCATCTTGATGCTGAGCCCGAGAGGAGTAACGGCCTCCTCCCAATCGGAACGCCACCCTGCTATTTCTCGTTCAGCCCTTGTAACGCTTACCTTTGCCTGTTCTAAAGCTCTCTTCAGACCGTGGATTTTTACCTCTAAAGATTCGCGGCGGTTATTAGCTGTTTCATGCAGATCAAGAAGAGTACGACAGTATGCAAGAATATCGTTCAGCTCCTCTCCCGGAAACTCTTTTTCTGTCGCTGTTCCGTCAATTTCTTTTATCAGCTCTTTTCTCAACTCCCTGCGTCGAGAAACCTTTATCAACAGCTCTTTTGCACTCCTGTCAAAGGCAGCGACCTGCAAACGCAGACTTTCAAAAGCACCGATCCAAGCCCGCATTTCTCCGGGCGATAACGGGTTAAACGCAAAAGGAACCCAAACCTCAAGCCAGCGGCGGCTCACCTCAGCAACTGCACGTTGCGCTGCTGCCTCAGACTCACCAATTTCAGTCAGCCTTTTTTCTATAGTTTCAACCCTGGCTTTCAATGCTGCATGCTGCTGAACTCGATCGGCTTCATGGTAAAGCCTGTCTGCAATATGATCGGAAACAGAGACCATCCGTTCATACGACTCCGGAAGCGAAAGTCCGGGGTCATAGGCACGGCTCTCTTCAGCAACATCCTCCCGCTGAATCCATTGACGACGCAAAAGCATCCAGCCATGGTCACGCCGATTCCTGTTTTTTCGTAACTCTTCTTCATCAGGCACATCAGAAGCAACCTCAAGATTAAGCAACTGCTCCTTTACTGCACTCCTCTCCTTTGCAAGAGCCTCTTTTTCAATGTCCAGCTGCCGCACTTTATCACCGAGTAAGCGAAGCTCATCATCAAACAGATTTACAGTTTCAGGCAAAGGAATAGAGAGATGCCCGGCAAGTTCGAGCGTTCCATTCCAGAGTCCCAGACGGTTAAGTGCAGCACGGCACTCTCTTTCAGCCTTTTCACCTTCAAGGCGGAGAATCATTATCTCCCTGTCAAGATCACCAGCTCTCTCTGCGGCCGAAACCGCAACAGAAAGCCCTGCAGTGTCAGTTACCGGCAAAAGCCTCTGCAGTTCACTCCAGGCCTCATCCAATGCCTTCTGAGCATCCTCTTCCTGAACCCTGGCTCCCCGGATTACCTGCCTGAGAGCTGCATAGCTGGTATCAAGCTCATGAACACTCCTTCTTTTTGCCAGGCCGGGACGCAAGCTTTCGACCTCAACAAGAGATAATTCCGGCTTAATCTGTCGAAGCAGATTCGCAGCCTCAGAACGGGATGCCATTCGCTGCCCGTCTCGCAGCGGCCGGTCACTTTGCGCTTTCAGGTACTCACCAAGTCGCTGATGCAGCTGTTCGATTGTGACCGCCTCATCGAGAACACCGGAGTTAAAAGCAAGCGCCTTGATTTTTTCAAGACGAAAATGGCGCATTGCCTGCTGCTCTTCATTCAGCATGCGCACTTCCCGCTCTTTTTGCTCTAAAGTAGTGCGGCGCTCGCTGAAGTCAGCCGGCAGGGTCCGCACCGCTCCCAGCTCAGCAAACTGTTTGAGGATACTCTTGCGCTCCCACAGATCAGGCATAGCATGCAGTAATCGCTCGAGCCGCAGTTTTTCAGTTTCCAGATTTTGACGGGCAGTCTGGAGTTCAAATTTTTTTCTTAACGCCTCATCGAGGGCACGTTGGTGGTCATCCCACTCCCTGCTCGGAAGCGTTGCCTGCTTTAATTGAAGCTGCAACACCTTATGAAAAGCCAACGCTTCATTGATGGATTTGCTCGATCCTTGAGGTCTGAACAGGCTGTCAGCTTCAGAGTCAAGCTCATCCATAACAGGTTTCAACGAAGCCAGACCGGCACCAGCGGCAAAAAGGGCTTTTCCAACCTCTCCCTGCTGATCAAGAATGCCTTGTCCTCCTGAAACGAGCTTTTCATGATCAATCCCGTAAAGGTCTTCAAAAATGTTTTTGTCAAGTCCACCGAGATAAGGGGTCAGCGCCAATGGATCGATTGTGTTGTCGTGCAGGTCAAACAGATCGTTCTTGTTTCTTTTCCGACGAAAAAAAGTCAGTTCCTTTCCGTCACCGCCCTCAAGGCATCCTCCGACCAGAAGCTGAGCGTTCTGGTGAATAAAATTATCATTGGTACGTTGGGGAAAGCCGAATAAGAGCGCATGAAGTGCTCTCATGGTGGTGCTTTTGCCGGCTTCATTCGGCCCATATACTATATGCAGACCCGGCAAGGATGAAGAGAAATCAAGAACAGTACCCGAAAAAGGGCCAAAGGCTTTCAGTGCAAGGCTTTTAATTTTCATGGTGGCCCCGCTGCTGTATTTTGCCCATCAGAAGCTCCTGCACCTCTTCGCGCATGGCCGAAAGCTCTTCCTCCCGGGGCAGGAATGGATCGCCATCGTTCAGCAGTTCAACAGGAAGTTTGCAGCGCAATTTCTCGAACTCAGGAATAATTTCAATAAGGCTGGCGGTTTCAAACTGAATCGCTTCAATTGACTTCATCAGTAATTCGACAGGCGAATCACCTGAAATAAGTGCAGCGGCATTCTGAGGTTTTTGGGTTTTGAAGAGAGCTTTTTCAATCCAAACATCACCAAGCCCTGCCGCTATAGCCCGAAACTCTTCAGGCAACTGAAGGGCATTTTCATAAAGCCGGCCATGCAGTGTTGTAACTCCCTCTATAACCACTCTTGCTGCCAACGGACGGCCATCAGCTCGAACTCTTTCACCCTCAAGGTTTTCCCTGACAAGCTCGATCAACTGCTCCATACTATTGATGCCTGCAGCATTAACATGGCAGACTACCCATCGAAGAACATCAAGTTCTCTGGGCTCTGCAGAGAGTACCCGTCCATCCTCAACCGACACCAGCGTACATCCTTTGGGGCCTGTTTCGCGGCTATGACGTCCCTGAATATTGCCCGGAAACACAACCCAGGGATCGCGGCAGACCTCTTCGCGTTGATGAACATGTCCTAACGCCCAGTATTGATAGCCTTTTGAGCGCAACGCGTCCAGCGTGCAAGGAGCATAGGGTTCATGACCGGGACGTCCGTTAAGACCGGTATGAAGCAGTCCGATGTTAAAGAGCGATGGATCGCCCTGGGGATAGTTCCGGACCAGATCATCCGTCACCGATCGAGCTGAAAAACTCTGCCCGTACAGAGCAACCCCGAAGCGATCTATAATGTGGCTTCCCACATGCGCGTGGGGGAAAAGGGTGACGTTTTCCGGCAGCTTCAGCGATCGGGTTATCTGCGCGGCAGCATCATGATTTCCAGATACCATAAATACCGGAATACCTGCATCACGCAATTTCCCCATTTTAGCTATAAAATAAATCCCTGTATTATAGTCCTTCCAATCCCCGTCATAGAGATCTCCGGCAAGCAGGACAAAAGCCACCTTCTCATCGACAGCCAACTGCACAAGATTATCAAAAGCCCGACGGGCCGCCTGACGGATCTGTTCAAGCGGAGCATCCTGATACTCTTCCAGTCCTTTTAGCGGACTGTCGAGATGTATATCTGCAGCATGCAGAAAGCGAAACATAGTTTTCTCATCAAAGTTTTAACACGAAGCTATCTTTCTTGACTTATAATAAGTTACCTGAGTATCTCGGCATATAATACATAATATACACGCCATACACGCCAAAACGAATGGGGAGTGCAATTTTCTGTACAAACAGCTCGCAATGGATATTCATGGATTACATCACTGCACTGGACAATCATACCATTTTAAGGTAAAAAAATGTTCAAATATGCTATAAGTCACAGAAATATTTAACTATAGACTCCCAAAAATATTTGGATTAAAAAAAAGAAGCGTAAATTGTGAATGAAACGCAGGAAAATTGTATTGGACATCACCCCTAAGGAGTCACACACAACAATATAACTCTCCACGACCATGGGAACGACAACAACAAAAGCTGACTTGGTTAATGCCATTGCACACAAAACCGGTCTCACGAAATATGAAACAGAATCAGTGGTTGATGCTTTTTTTGAAAGCGTCATCGATTCGCTGAAATCCGGAAAACGTATTGAAATCAGAGGCTTCGGATCGTTCAATATCCGGCACAAAAATGTTCGCGATGCACGAAACCCGAGATCAGGAGAGAAGGTAACCGTTGCAGCTAAAGATGTTCCGGTATTTAAAATCTCTAAAGAGTTCAAGCTGGCAGTAAGCGAAAGCCTGAAAGCCGGGAGCTGACATCTGTGTCTTATTGGAACGAAGGGCGGATCAATAAGAGAGAAGAGTAAGTAATGGATCCCGAAGCTGCTATCAAATTTTTGAGAGGATATTTACATTCTCTCAAAATCTATAAACCCGCGTTCAACATCCGCCAGAACAAGTTTAACCTTAATCTCCTGGCCGACTTTGATTTTTCCAGCCTTCCTCATCAGCCGACCCTCTGCCGGAGGCGTGACTATTCTCACCCATGTCCCCTTCTCTGAGTGGCCTGTAACGATGCCGTCAAAATGATGACCGGGCATTGACTGAGGCAATAAAGCTCCAACCCATTGATCTGCATCGCATGGTCAGCAATTCTGACAATGTCGGATTTGCCAAACTTTCTGTGCATATCACTCCCTGATTAGTGAAAAAACTAAAAGACAGATGCGTTAAAATAGTTATTATTTGTCTCTTGATATTGCTTGACCTCAAATGCTCGCAGCAAAGCTGCTGATGTTCAGCACTTTTATTATTCTATTTAATTATAGACTTTTAATTAACACAACACACCATTTACCGCTGAACAATGCGAAAAACAGTTGTTATTACAGGCAGTACCAGGGGTATCGGATTTGGTCTTGCACTCCGTTTTCTTGAGCGCGACTGCAATGTCGTCCTTAACGGAACGACTCCAGAAAGCACCACCACGGCTATGGCCAAACTTCAGCGCTACAGCAAGAATGCTGCCGGTGTTCCAGCCGATATAAGTACCCCTGAGGGCATTACACATCTTTATGAAGAGGCTCTCCGCTATTTCGGGCGTGTAGACATATGGATCAACAATGCCGGTATAGTCAATGAAATGCGCAATGCATGGGAGGTCGACCTTCGCTCAATAAGCCGGATTTTAGCCGTTAACATACAAGGTATTGTCAATGGTACAATTATTCCCTACCAGCGCATGGTTCAACAAGGTGGAGGAAAGATATTCAACATGGAAGGGCTTGGCAGCGACGGGTATATGCAGGACGGCATGACAATATACGGCACGACCAAAAGCGCCATAACCTATTTCACCCGTTCTTTCGCCCACGAAGCAATCGGGAGTTCGGTCGCTGTTGGTACGCTCAGCCCCGGCATGGTTGTGACCGACATGCTTCGGAGCACCATCATTGAAGGCTCAGTGGAGAACATGAAAAAAAAGAAATTCTTCAATATGATGGCTGACGATGTGGATACCGTTTCAGAATTTCTGTGCAGCAGAATACTTTCATCCACCGCTCAATCGCCGAGAATCAAATGGCTGACCAAACCGGGAATGATTGGAAAGATGCTGATCGCCCCGTTCCGCAAGAGGGACCTCTTTTCATAAGAGTGGGCAGTTGGCAGTTGGCAGTGGGCAGTGGGCAGTTGGCAGTGGGCAGTTGGCAGTTGGCAGTTGGCAGTGGGCAGTTGGCAGTGGGCAGTTGGCAGTTGGCAGTGGTGAGTGTTGGGAGAAGATAGATCGCTTATTGCATTCGGGATGACTTGAGGAAACAGGGAGTTGACTGCCAACTGCCCACTGCCAACTTTTCAAAGCGGGAGGCCGTACTCTGCAAGAATAACAGGAACATGACGGGGGACGAGTTTTTCGAGCTGGTCGGGATAGCGGTATTTTACAAAATAGTAGTGCCGGATAAGATGAAAATCAACTGAATAGTGCGCAAACCCTATTCCTTTCGGGCCAATCATGCCAAGCACTCCGGCAAGCATGTGGCCTATCAGAAAGGGTATTTTTCTTTTTGCCGAAAACTGCTTGTTCACATCCCTCATGCTCTCGATGATGCGTTGCGAAGTGCTCTTGACAAATGAATGGCACTCCCATCTGCCCGTTTCAGGAAAACGATCCAGCTCATGTTCAATCAATTTCAGCAGTTTTTTACCTGTTTCAGTTCTCACCAATACCCATTGCCTGTTCTCTCCAGGTAGCAGTTCAGCACCGATATAGCCAACGGTGATGTCCGCAAGGCTGTTGAGATAGTCAAAGCAGCTCATGCATGCAGGGGGAAAAATACCCGGGTCGGAAAGCTCTTCAGGAAGACTGAAAAAAGGAATTTTTTCCACTCTGCCATTATCGTGGCGGATGTGTATCCTGAAATCCTGCATAAACTCCATATGTCGGGCACTACCTGGCGACCCGCTCATTCGCTCAAGGATCCACGGCCATTTTGAACGCGCAACATTGTCCACGCAAGGGATGCCGATGGTAAGGATCTCCATATCCCTGAGGTGAGCAAAGCGCTCCTGAAAATCCCTCAGTGTATGCAGGTGGCATGCAGCTCCGATAACAAGAATTTTTTTCTTCCCGAGCTTATAAGCATTCTCGAGTGACTGCAGAACCGGCGAGAGAACCGGCTTATTGCCTCTGGCAGCATAGACTTCTTCAATGGTTTCAGCAAATACGGGAACAGAGAAAAAATGATGATCAGAGGAGCGATGCAGCGAAACGACTCCTTCAACCAGCTTCTCTTCCAGAGCCCTCATGGCCATGCGGGTAATAATGCCACTCCACTGCGCCCCCGAAACCTGATGTTTCAGCTGGGCTGTAAAGCGCTCAGCAACAATACCGAATCGCATCTCCACCGGGTCTTCAAGGCTTCTCTGGCGACCAAAAAGCTTTTTCTCCCGTTCACCGAGCCAGCCGTTTGCAAACACACAGCTCTGCAGACTTTCTTCAACTGGCCAACTCTTAACTGAACAAAGCCCGCATGAACTGCAAAGCCCTTTTTCTATCTGCTTCATCATGTTAAAAGTAAAATTCCTCCCAACCCACTACCGAACACTGTCATCCCGATATGCAATGAGATATCCGTCTTCCTGCCAACTGCCAATTGCCAACTGCCAACTGCCAATTGCCCACTTCCTTCAATCCCATCGGTTATATTTTATTCTCTCATGCAACAGCTTTTCAGCCGGGACAGGTGGTTTCAATTCAACCGGATGTCCGATGGCTACTATTGAGGTAATTTTCAAATGTTCAGGCATACCAAGCAGTTCCTGAATATGGGCCTCAGCAGTTTTTCCGTCATCGTGTGAGCGGTTCCGGATTTGAATCCAGCAACTGCCCAGTCCCAATGATTCCGCTTCAAGCTGGATAATGATCGCCGCAATTGAAGAATCCTCAATCCATACATCTGAAGAGCTGCTGTCGGCACAAACAACTACGGCCAATGGAGCGTTTTTCAGAAATCCCGATCCAGACTGTTTAACTGCTGAAAGCTTCTCAAGCAGTAGCGGGTCATCCACCAGAATGAAAACCCAAGGATTACTCCCTTTTGAAGAGGGTGACCTGAGAGCTGCTTCTGATAGTAAGGCAATTGTTTCAGGGGATATTTTTTCGTCGGTGAATTTCCTTATACTGCGGCGTTTGCGTAAGAGTTCAATCATGGTATTGTTTGTGCTGTTTTATTGCTGATTCAAACTCAGGATCAGGTTTGTTTCGTTCGAGCAGGTCGGCATCGGTTGCATAGCCAAGGCACTCTTAACGTGCGCTTTCCAATGAACCTTTCTCCCTTTATTTATTGACTGGAAGTGTTCAAAAGCTCTATTGATATTTAGCGATAAATTGAAGAATAGCCAACGCAACAATGTGCATTACCGTCACACGAACTATTATTTTTTTGGAGTCGATGAAAGGGGGAGTAGATCATGTTGAAGGGAAAATCAGGAAAAATGTTGTACCAATGTTGGGTTCGCTTTTCAGAGATACTTTGATATTCTGAAGATCTGCCAGTTTTTTGACAATAGACAAACCCAATCCAAAACCACCGGTACTCGAATTTCTTGAGGTATCAACCCGATAAAACCTTTCAAAAACCGTAGTAATATTTTCTTCAGGGATACCTATCCCTTGATCGGCAATACTACAGACTATAGTCTTGGCTTTACGTTCTACAGCAATAGTAATAGTAGAAGCGTTCCGGGAGTACTTGATTGCATTAGAGAGAATGTTGACCAAAATCAGTTCAAGAAAGGCTGTATCTGCTGGAACAGATACAGGATCATTATGATCCATTTTGATTGAAATCTCTTTTTCAATTGCAAAGGGCATCATTTTCAGAATGACTTCTTCAAGATGAGGCACAAGCGCCACGGATTCAATATTAGGCTTGATCCTGCTGCTTTCATATCTGGCAAGCATCAGGAGCTGATCAATCAGTTTGGCCATGCGGTTCAATTCCATAAGGCAGAACTGAATTTTTGTTTCGTAGTGCTCTTTCTCCCTTGGTTTACGAATCAATACCTCAAGAGTGCCCTTTACTGTGGCAAGGGGTGTTTTAAGTTCATGAGAAGCATCGGAAGTAAACTGTTTTTCACGGTGAAAAGCTTCCTGAAGTCTGTCCAGCAGGTCATTGATGGTTGCAGAGAGACGGTATAATTCATCTCGGTGATATGGCAGACCTATCCTTTGATGGAGATTTTGCTGTGTGATTCTTTCAGCAGTAGCAATAACCTCTTTAATAGGACTTATGCTTTTACCAGCAATCATGATGGTTAAAACAAAAAGCGTAACAATAATACAGGGGAAAGAAAAAAGAAAAACGTTCCGCAGATCCTGCAAAACAATAATTGCGTTTTTGAGGGGAACAGCTACAATCAGGTAACCTTCGATAACACCACTCTTATTGAGCAGAGGAATTTGTGCCTGACGCACTATTGACTCTGAAAAACTGTTATTGAAGTAATCTTTACCCGAATGGCTGGGATCAAAAGCCAGTGCACACCAGGATAGTGTCGATGATTTTTTTACCACTTCCCCGGTACGGCTTACCAACTGAATAAATTCCGTATCTATGCTTTCCTTGTTGTCAAGATCGTCAAAGCTTTCAAACCCCTGGAAATCATTGGTATTGATATGGGCTTTCGAAAGCACTTCTGAAACTTCATTCTTAATTTTTTCATCAAACTGCCTATAGACAACGTTTTCAACAATAAGGTAGGTTACAGTAAAGACCAATGCGATTAATAATGCTGTTGCAAAGGTGTAATTAAAGGCAATTCGGTTCCGTAAATTCATCACCAGAAATCTTTTCCATGGGGATTTATTTTTCAGCATAGATGAACTCGTTCTGTTTTTTTAGGCAACATTGTGCTTCCTGAATGATACACTGTAAGATATCAGGTAGAGATATCTACATTTAATGAGTGTAAATTTACTTTATGAATTCTTAAGGAATTCATTAATTAAGCCTATAATTGCCTTAAAATTCAGGGAGCGAAACACCCGAACACACCCTCCTTGAATGGGAAGGGGAAGGAAATAATTTGAGATCTATTTGTAATTCAGTATCATATGACCAACAGTTCATATAAGCAAAGAAAACATGCAGGAACATATTGAGGAGAGTTGTCAGGAGCAGTGTTTTCATCCTGAGGTGGTAGAATCGGTTCGGCGTGATATGCTTGGCAGTGTTCCGGCTGATGAGCTTGCGCAACTTTTCAAGGTGCTGGGCGACAATACGAGAATAAGGATACTCGATGCGCTCTACCGCTCTGAACTCTGTGTGTGCGACCTGACTGCCCTGCTTGGCATGAACCAGTCAGCTGTGTCACATCAGCTCAGGGTGCTGCGTGACGCAAGGATCGTAAAATCAAGAAAGCAGGGGAAAAATGTGCTGTACAGTCTGGACGATGAGCATATATCAGGCCTTGTACGCATGGGTTCAGAGCATGTCAGTGAACTGAAAAGATAGCTCTCTTTTTTTTTGTTTTATATATGAACATATTATCATATGAAAATGCGTAACAAGGTAAAGCATCTTTTATGAATACCATTATCGATTCATTTATTTCTGTACTTCTGGCTTCGTGGAATGTGCTTCTGGAATCAGCCCCTTTTGTGCTGCTCGGCTTTTTTGTTGCCGGTCTTCTTAAGGCTTTTCTTCCGGACGATTTTGTTGCCCGCCATCTCGGTGGAGGCAGCACGGCATCCATATTCAAGGCGGCGGCAATGGGCATACCCATTCCCCTCTGCAGTTGCGGGGTTCTGCCAGCGGCTGCAGGGCTGAAGAAGCAAGGTGCGGGAAAAGGCGCCGTCACTTCGTTTCTCATATCGACACCCGAAACCGGTGTGGATTCCATTGCAGTATCCTATGCCCTGCTTGATCCTCTTATGACCGTCATACGGCCGGTTGTCGCGTTTTTTACTGCTGTGGCTGCAGGCATTGCTGTGGCTTTTACTGAAAAATATTCAGGAACAGAAATCCCTGATGCCGTACAAAATTCAGCGAATGAAAATGCGGATACATGCTCGTCCAGCTGCTGCTGCAGCCATAAGGAGCTTGAGCCTGTTGGACTCAGCAATAAATTTAAAAACGGGATGCGCTTCGCTTTTGGAGATCTGCTGAAGGATATCGGCGGATGGCTTTTTTTTGGAATAGTGCTTTCAGGCTTGATTTCCGTCTTTCTCTCTCCTGAAATTGTGAGCCGATATCTATCGAACGAATATCTTGCCATGCTGCTCATGCTGGCCATTTCAGTGCCGCTCTATGTGTGCGCTACTGCATCGACTCCAATTGCGGCCGCGCTTGCCTTGAAAGGCATTTCGCCGGGTGCAGCCCTGGTGTTCCTGCTTGCCGGGCCGGCAACCAATGCTGCGGCTATAACCGTTATTGCCAAATTGATCGGCAGACGCGCCACCGTCGTCTATGTTGCGGTAATCGTTGTAATGTCGTTCCTTGCCGGCATCGGGGTAAATGCGCTTTATGCCTCTCTTGGTATCGGCATCACCAGCTGGCTATCTGCATCCGCACACGAGGAAGGCGGTCCGTTATCCATCGCTTCGGCAATTGTTTTGGTGGTGCTGGTAGTGAAGGCTATGCTGCCGGTGAAAGCTCATACGCATTAAGTCTGGAGGAAAAAAGTCTGTTTACAATTGCTATCTTACTTCATTCTTGCTATTATTCGAAAACAGTTTTCATCAAAAACGTAACCGGCAACCAATGTTGATCAAACCATTTCGAATTCTTGCCATCTTTTTGGGGCTTTTGGCCGCTTCACTGCCCTTGTCCCTTTCTGCCGCACCGGCACCCGATCCCGAAAACACTCTCTATCTCGATCTCCCATCAGGGCGGGTCGTCATACAGATGCTTCCAAAAACAGCCCCTCGGCACGTCTTACGCATCAAAGAGTTGACCCGCAAGGGTTTTTATGACGGACTCCCCTTCCACCGCGTTATCCCTGGATTTATGGCCCAGACCGGCGATCCGCAAGGCAACGGCTCCGGCTGTTCCGGCCAACAGCTTAAAGCTGAATTTTCACGCGAGCAGCATCTCCGCGGCACCGTCTCAATGGCTCGAGCCTCTGATCCCAACAGTGCTGACAGCCAGTTTTTCATCTGCTTCGCCCCATCGCCATTTCTCGACGGGCAGTACACCGTATGGGGACGTGTTGTCTCCGGAATGGAATTTGTGGACAAGATCAAGGCCGGCTCGCAATACAACAACGGCGCTGTGTCCAATCCCACCAGAATAGTACGAATGAAGCTCGCTTCGGACATAAAGCCGTGAGTATGAACGCTCCCTATATTGCTCTATCTTTGTAAAAAAAACCATCAGCGCGGTTTTGACCGCTGACGAACGATAGATTTATGCAACACTGTCGATTATATCGTCGCTGATTCCTGTTCTACCGGCGTGGAGATAACTCACAACCTCGGCGTTGCTCCGTTTTTGTTGTTCATGACCACCATCCGCTCCAAATTGCTGTATGGTTTTTCAGGAAACGCTGTTCTGCAAAGAGTAGTTTTACCTGATTGCCTTGGACCGGTAAGAGTTATAACAGGATATTGTGCAGCCCTAAGCCGCAGAGTAGACATGAGATGACGCGCAATCATTTTATGCAATTTTATAGTTGTACCTTAATTGTTGCATAAAACAAAAGATGTACAAAAATATTTTTTACCCGAGATATGGACTTTACTGCGCTTGTTTAATCTGGCCGAGCTAAGAGCACTTTGGCTCTTTAAGCGTTATCAATTTGACGTTTAGCTTTGATTAAGGGCATACGAAACTGTTAAAATATTCTGAATATTTTGAGATCCTTCACCTTCGGTTCAGGATGACAAATGAAGGTGCGACAAGAATGTTGACTGGTGAAAATGAAAAAAGCACCTTATACCATGAAAAGTATAAGGTGCTTTTTTTTTGAATGCTTCAGGAGCTTACTTTTTTTGAGCAGCTGCTGCAGCTGAACCGAGGTATACCTTTTCAACCGGAGCTGATGCTGCAGGGGCTGAGCTGGTACAATTACAAAATAGACCGCATGCGGCTTTGGTGATCGGCTCAACAATTGATCCAGCTGTATTGATGAGTGCACCAGCCAGGTCAAGCAACTGCTGTGCAAGTGTTCCAACACTCTGAAATACGTTGTTGAGAGCTACGGTGAACTCGTTGTTTGTCAGGTCTGCCATAATGGTAATTGGTTTGATTGTTTGGTTAATGGAACTATGTAATGGAAATGCAGAAAATTTATAACTATTCCTATTGATTGCAGCGGTCGATTACTGCTCTTTGAATGGGGTTAAAAGCGAATCTGGTGTCAAGGCAAACTTTCAGAACCAGGTTTTCGGCCTTTTATAGCAAAAAAAAGAGTAATCACAGGCCGTTTATTCAATAAATAATTTTTTGTATCTCGTTATTTCTGGTAAATTAGTTAAAGACTTGTAAGTAAACAACAAAACCACTGGCCATGAGTAAAATATCAGGCGTTTTTACCAACTGGGGAGAAGCATACGGAAGATTAGTCGAAACCTACATTGATGGCACATGGTGGACAGTAGGCGATTATCTGGAAAATGTAGGTAAAGGCACCAAGCGCCTTCTGGTTAATGCCTATCCTTTTATTTACGGCGGCAGCAGCTCATCTCCCTTCAGAGGATCTTCTCCTGAAGCGTCAGGCTTCGCCAAGCCTACCAAGGAAGTTGAATCTCGATTCAAGGATTAATAGCAATCGCTCAGGTTATGCCTTATGAACCCCTGGAAGCAATCCTTGAAAGGATGAAAGGTGATTCCCTGTTTCGCACTGAGTTGATGGCGAAAGAGGATGGTGCTGAACGCATGGAGTTCCTTTTTTCTGAGCTGTTGTGCTGTGCACTCGAAGAGATGCAACAACCCTCATGTGATATAGTTGAAAACGAGATGGATATGAGTTTTGAGGGTAGCCCCTCGTTCTTCAGTGCCTCATTGGGAGCCAAAGGTTCTTCGCCTCAATCAAGCGGTTATGCCCATCCATCCAAGGCAATTGAAAAGCGCTTTCAGTAGACGTTCCTCTCCCTTACTCACCTCATTCACTTCCCTTTCAATACCTTCAAAAAAAACGACATCTTAAGATGTCCGCTTCAGGCTACCGATACAAATTTCATCGATAGAATAGAAAACCATTCGTGCTTGATGGTTAGTGAATTCAAATGTAAATTGATAAATTATTGTAAAGAGGTAGTAGAAATCCAGAAGTATTCAAGCTTTTTTCCAAAACTCTAAATAATTACAATAATGGCAAACGAAACTAACAACGATCTTTCAGCTGCACTATCGAATTTTTTACACGCCGGCAGCACACTTGTTCAGCAATCTCTGGGACTCGTCAGCGACACCGTCAAAGGAGCTGTACAGGTTATTGAACCCCTTGGCAAAACAGCTATTGACCTTATTGGAAGTGGAATCAACACGATTGGTTCTGTAGTCCAGAACGTCACATCTGCTATTTCACCAAAAAAGTAAGCGCATCTGCGTGAAAAAAAGCACCCTGAGTTAACCGCTCAGGGTGCTTTTTTTTATGCATCAGGGCTTGATTTTAACCTGCAATAAAGAGAGCAGGAGAGCGGCACTAAGCTACTGTTGAGTGAAAGGACTCCCCTACTTCAAAGAAATAAAAAAAGCACTTCATGTGTTTGCATAAAGTGCTTTTTTTGGTAAACAGGCAGAATAAATACTACAACTGGATATTACTTTTTAGGAGCAATAGCTGCAGCTGCACCCTGGTAAACCTGGGTAACTGTGTTTGAAGCACTACCTACGAGACCTGTCGCTGACTTGGTGATAGGCGCAAGAAGTGATCCCGCTGTATTAATTACAGCACTTGCAAGGTCAACAAGCTGCTGAGCAAGTGTTCCAAGTGTCTTAAAATAATTGTTGAGAGCTACGGTGAACTCATTGTTTGTAAAGTCTGCCATGATGGTAACTGTTTTTGATTGTTATGATTAAGGAAGAGTGACGGTTAAAAATTATTTCGATATCCCCTATCGTTTACATGCAAGTTAAAATATTTCAAACAATTACTTTAAAAATTAATTCCACATGCCGCCCTGGCTTATGCTCTATTGCAAGGTGGCTCTGTTTTTGAGGCAAGCCGAAGCGCTTTAGCAGATATTATGGAGTGGTTTTTTCGGCAGAATGGGCGGAATGGGCAACCTGACACTGATGCCCCAGCTTATATCATCCCGATTTTTTATTGGATGATTGCTTTCCGATAAACTTGTTGAGAAGGATGACAATAAAAATACCTCCCATAAAAAAAACCACAGGAGCAAACACTGTCGTGTATTTGATTATTTCGGGCATATCTGGAGTTTATGGAACCGTTGCTTCAGGATTATTGTGATTTCCTGATGTTGTAATAGAGCGTATTGGATGTCGTGCTCTGTTTTTTCAATACAAGAACTGCAATGAAGCTAAGAATTTTTTTCAGAATTTCTGCTTGCTATTGCGCCATTTTTAAAGGCCGGTCAATATTTCAATAGCATGCTCATTGAAGGAGATAGAGTTGCTTTTTAAACATGCAGATATTAGCTTAAAAGATATTTAAAACTATTATGAAGTCGATTTTGTTAAAAACTTCATCTACTCTTTCTGTTTTTATTTCCTGAAGTAAACCAATCATATATAAAGCACCTGATAGCTATGGAGCTGGCTCAATCTGTCGGTTACTTTTATTCGAATTGATCTCTCTATTCCTAACTCACCGAATGCAATAGTCATGCGTATTTTAACATTCACAGGTAAAGGTGGAGTAGGCAAAACAAGTGTCTCTGCGGCTACGGCTGTCCGCTTGTCTCAGCTCGGCTACCGCACTCTTATTCTTTCAACCGACCCGGCTCACAGTCTCTCTGATTCGTTTAATCTCCCCCTCGGCTCAGAGCCTGTAAAAATCAAGGAAAATCTCCATGCCATTGAGGTTAACCCATATGTCGACCTTAAGCAAAATTGGCAGTCGGTACAGAAATTCTATTCAAAGATTTTTGTAGGTCAGGGAGTTTCGGGAGTAATGGTCGATGAAATGACTATCCTGCCTGGCATGGAAGAGCTTTTTTCTCTCTTGAGAATCAAACGTTATAAAGCATCCGGTCAATATGATGTCCTTGTGCTCGATACCGCACCAACCGGCGAAACCTTGCGACTTCTCTCCCTTCCTGATACTCTCGCATGGGGCATGAAAGCAGTGAAGAATATCAATAAATATCTTATCAAGCCGCTGAGGAAGCCCCTTTCAAAGATGGGCGATAAAATTGCGTTCTATATTCCCCCCGCAGATGCTGTGGATTCAGTGGATCAGGTTTTTGATGAGCTTGTCGATATCCGTGAAATCCTTACGGATAATGCTACATCAACGGTGCGCCTTGTCATGAATGCGGAGAAAATGTCGATCAAGGAGACTATGCGGGCACTGACCTATCTGAACCTCTATGGATTCAAGGTGGATATGGTGCTTGTCAACAGGCTGCTGGATACCAACGAGAACAGCGGATATCTTGAGAAATGGAAGTCTATTCAGCAGACCTACCTTGGAGAGATAGAGGAGGGCTTCTCTCCCCTTCCTGTTAAAAAGCTCAGAATGTATGAACAGGAAATTGTAGGTCTCAAGTCACTGGAGCAGTTTGCAAAAGATATGTATGGCGATACCGATCCGTCTGAGATGATGTATGATGAACCACCGATCAAGTTTATCCGCAAAGGCAATGTCTACGAAGTACAGTTGAAGCTGATGTTTGCCAATCCTGTCGACCTGGATGTCTGGGTTACCGGAGAGGAGCTTTACATTCATATCGGCAACCAGCGAAAAATCATTACCCTTCCGATCAGCCTTACCGGCCTTGAACCCGGCGACGCCTTTTTCAAGGATAAATGGCTTCACATTCCTTTTGATCTTAACCAGCATGATGAGAACCACAAACAAAAGGATTATGACAAGGCGCTGAAATAAGCTATTGTGACAAGGTGCTCGGGGGTTACATACTAAGGAACGCATGAGTTAACCGTGATGCTACTTTTATTAATTAATCACAAAACGATTTAAATATAGAACTCAAGCATGAGCAACCCTGAACTTCCTCGTATTAACCCCCTCAAAATCCTCCTCATAGCTCCTAAAGGCAAAAAAGACTCTAAAACAAACCAGAAGCCCTTGTTCAATATGGCCATAGGCGTTCTGGTGAGCCTGACCCCCGCCCAACATCACATTGAGATCGTCGATGAACATTTTGGTGACACCATCAATTACGACGGAGATTACGACATTGTCGGCATAACGTCGCGAACTATCGATGCATCAAGAGGGTATGAAATTGCGGACAGCTTCAGGAAAAAAGGAAAAAAAGTCATGCTTGGAGGGTTGCATGTATCGTTTAATACCGAAGAAGCCCGCCCCCATGCCGACTGCATCGTCTGCGGCGAAGCCGAAAATCTCTGGCTGACCATTCTTGAAGATGTTGCCCTTAACCGCTTGCAACCACTCTACAACTCTACTGACTTTCCGCCTGTTCATGACATCATTCCCATTGATTATGAACGGATAGCAAAAGCGTCCAAACGCGGAAAAGTAGATGGAACCAAATCCATTCCTATCTATATAACCCGCGGCTGTCCTTTTGAATGTTCATTTTGCGTGACCCCGAATTTTACCGGAAAGCTTTACAGAACGCAGAAACCCGAAGAGCTTAAAAAGCAGATTGAAATTGCTAAAAAGGTATTTTTCAAGCCGAAAGGAAAGTCATCGAAACCATGGTTCATGCTGACTGATGAGAATATCGGGGTCAGCAAAAAGAAGTTATGGGAAGCGCTTGACCTCATCAAAGAGTGCAATATCAACTTCAGCGTCTTTTTCAGCATCAATTTTCTGGAAGACAAGGAGACCGTCAAAAGGCTGGTTGATGCCGGATGCATCATGGTGCTTGTCGGTTTTGAATCCATAAACCAAAGCACTCTTGAAGCCTACAATAAAGGGCATGTCAACTCTGCTGACAAATTTTCACGGCTTATTGAGGAGTGTCGGCAGGCCGGACTCAACGTTCAGGGTAATTTTTTAATAAACCCTGAGCTCGACAGTTTCGAAGACATGGATAATCTGGTCAAGTTCGTCGGCAAGAACAGTGTATTCATGCCGATTTTTCAGATTATCACCCCCTATCCGGGGACATCAATGTACTGGGAATACAAGAAAAACGGGTGGATTACCAGCGAGGACTGGGAAAAGTATAATGCCATGAATCTTGTGATCCGTTCCGAGAAATACGACCCTGTTGAATTTCAGCACAAATTCATAAAAAGCTATTACAAGGTCTATTCATGGAAAAAAATTGCCAACAGGGTACGGCGCAACCCCTATAAACTGCTTAACCTTGTCACAAGCCTTGCTTTCAGGACTAACATTCGTGAGCAACTTGATACTTTTGAGAGAGATAACAACATCAGCAGAAAATAGCTCTTCTCGGTCTGCCGGAATTCATGAACCCCTTTTCAACAGACCTTTCCCCTTCTGTTAACCTGAAGATTTCGGGCTTGAAAAGGGGAATTTATATCCCGTAGAGAATATCTATAGCAGACTCTGATCAGGTACTGAGGGCAGTTCCGGGCTTCAGGGATGCGGCTATTCGGGCAGGAATGAAGGCAAAAAGAAGAGTCAGCGCTATTACTGCAAGGGAAACCAGGGCATAATCGAGCGGGTCAACCAGTAGGGGCACATATTTGATAAAGTAGCTTTTTTCAGGCAGGGTGATGAGGTGAAACCTCAATTCGAACAGAGAGAGAGAGAGGGCAAGGTTCCAATGACAGCCTGCACGTTAGGCGAGGACAAATGGAGGACGCGGTGGTAAGGGAGAGGAGCGCGAATCCCCATGGAGGTAGAAAAGGTTTCCACCCAAGTCCCAAGGTCGCAAAACACAGCCCAACCGACCCAAGGGCAAACGGGCCATATGGCCAGCCGTAGGGGAAGTGTCCAATGCCCTCGAAGGCAAGGACGAGAACTGCCACAGAAAATGAAGCCCGGGAGAGCACAGTGCACCAACCCCTGAGTGGGACCACCGGTCCCTGGACACCAACCTGCTCGTCGAAGCAGTGCATAGAGAAGACAGGCAGGCTGCCGCACTTGAGCACGACACCGCTGCTAGCAGGACGCACTGGGGCAGCTGAGAAACTGCAGGGGTAATGACGGAGTGAGGGGAGATCAAGTGGTACCAGCAGCGCTTGACAAGGATTTCCGGGAACGACAGTCAGGCCAAGGAGGTTACACCGAACGGCCGATATCCCGGAAGCAGCAGGGATGGCCTGCAGCGATGGTCAGGCCAATCGTACACAGAACGAGCGCGGAGAGCCCAATAAAACGATCAAAGAAAGTGACGATGGAACACCTGCACCCAGTGCGCGCTCAGTCATGACCAGGTCGCCCGTCAGACAACAGGCCACTAGGTAGACGAGAGCTTAGCTCAAGCCGGGCATTAAGGCCACGGGGAGCGTAGCTCAAGCTGGGCAGAGAGGCCTCGGGGAGCTTTGCTCAAGCCGGGCATAGAGGCCACGGGGAGCTTAGCTCAAGCCGAGCATACAGGCCGCAAGGAGCTTAGCTCAAGCCGGTCAGAGAGGGGCAGGGGTGCAAGC
>Ga0118677_10002755_pt1 | contig 34669 bp, 30 predicted proteins | sample AliMusrvi5mmetaG_FD_86154 | JGI IMG/M metagenome (GOLD analysis project Ga0118677, IMG submission 86154)
ACTTATATTATGTTAATAAATGTTAATTACAATCAACCCGTAATATAAGGCATTGATTTCTAACAAGTAAATAGTTGGGGACGAGGGTTGCGGGTTACCAGGAATCAGGAATATGCTTATTGAATGAAGCCACCTGTAAGAAAACAGAAAGAAGTGGTGAAAAAAAAAAGGCTGTCTCCGAATGGGACAGCCTTTTTTTTATGCTTGTTTAGGAATTAGTATTCCCATAAATTCTGTTCAAATTCGAACAGGGATGTTTTTGCTTTTTCAGCTTCCAGAAGGGCATCTACTCCCATTGAGTAGTCTGTGATCTGCCTGTCATAAACATTTTCCTCCTTATAGATGTAGCTTGAGAACAAGCGTTTCATGAACACATCGTCATATGACAAGCGCGCTGCAGATCCATTCTTCAGGTTGAATTGTTCATTTTTGGCAAGAATGTTCCTGCATTCCGGGAAATAAATCCAGAATAGAGGCTCAGGACCACGGTAATTGCCATTATCGTCATAGTTATCCTTAACAGGACAAATCCCCAAAATACGTACTTCCAACTGAGAACGCTGTTTGTCAAACACCCAGTCTTCCTTTAACCTGAGTTTTTTAATATCCGATGCATAAAATGCCTTGGTTATAATGGTATCAAATTCCTCATCAGGATTATCTGGACGTTTAAGTGTCACTTTCTGAGCAGTCTGCAGTTTATCCATCAGTTCCTTATAGGTAATGGGGAAAAGGAATTGGTCAGAGGCTGCGGAATAGGCGGTTATTGTTCCCTCCTTCAGTGCATCAAGAATGATCTGAACAAAACTTCTCCACCCGTTCTGTGGATTGACAGGATAATAGAACGGCTGGTTCATTTTCTCCCTGAGATCAACGGTCCTCCAGATCCTCTTGGACCAGATTACATCCGCTTCACGAAGTGGTACATAAGGGATCGGCTGCATCTGAAGAGTGGCAGTTTTATCATAGATCCCATCCCTTGGAGGTCCTTCAAGAACCTGTGCCTTTGAATTCAGCTTTACACCAATAACAAGTACTGATACTAAAACTAAAAAAAGAATTTTTTTCATGGATCCTCCGGTTAATTTGATGTTACTAATTTATTTTTAAACCGATACTGGCAATGGTCCGATCGCCGTCTGGTCCTTTAACATTAATATCCTCAAACCAGACACGCTTGTTTTTCTTTGCATCGTTGATCATTTTAATGATCTCGGGCGTAAGACGGTTCCCGACCACCTTCAGTGAGATAATATCACCTGAAACTTCGGAAACGTAAGTAAAAGAGGTAACAACATATTTGAGGTCAAAGTCAAAACCTACTGGCATTTCCGGAACGAGGTAAGGACTTGCGAGCAACAAGCTTTTAGAAATGAATCCATCGCTTTTTCCTGCAACCTTAGCCACAGGGTCAGGAACCCTTTTCAAACGGAAGGTCATACTGCCCATCGTTTTTGATTTCCCTGCGAAAACAGCATTAACAGAAACAACTGCCTCTTTTGTCCCCTTAGGAAGATCTGAAACGACCCATGCTTTACCCTCAGCCCTGATTCTGCCAGCAGAAATTACGGGTACAACCTTTTCAGGACCACCTGGTACAGAGATATCAACAGGGTTGTCTACGCCAATATAAAATACATTCATCTTGGTCGGAGAAATAGTCAATCCTGGTTTGGCAACAATAAACTCATCTTTAAAATGGAATACCATTGTGTCACCAGTCGGTTTTACAATTTTAATGATACCGGCAAATTTCTTAAGACCTTCCGAACTTCCAGCCAGTTTAAGAGTAACTTTACCCTGATCACCTTCAAGTGGTGTAGCGTTTTTGAAGTTCGAAGCCAGGAGGGTATCCGATCCGAGCACGTAACGTACATTCGGGTTCGATTTCGAATCATAGGCAGCAACAAGGATATCTGCCTGGTACTCTTCTCCAAGGAACACATATTTGCTCTTTGCAATAACCTTTGCCTTGATCTCATCAAACTTCCAGTCCTCAGCAGAAACTTCCGAAAAGAGATGATTGGTCACATCAAATTCCGCATTATAAACTTCCGCTTTGATCTTGTTCAGGATCGTCACATCCGCAGCAAGAATGGTACGGTAAAACTGGTGCATCTCCCATGGCTGTGTTTTACCATCCATATCATAGAAGGGGCCCTTTGTATCCAGTCCTATTTTTATGCTGTTTCTGTACTTGGGATCAACCAGGTCAAGAATCTTCTTTTTGAAAACCTCTATCTTATCCCGCATAACCCTGGCTTCACCGGAAGACCCGTCATGCGAAGTACCGATAAAAAAGGTAGTTGTACGATCGTAACTGTCTTTACGCTTGACATCTTTTAACTGAACTGCTTTTGCTTCCTGCCAGGTATCATAACCATCTGTCAGTTTCACAATAGCGACATGGATGCTGTCAACATATTTATTCAGGTCAGTAGCAAGTTTATGGGCCACCTGGGCTTTATCCCAATACGGGCCCACTTTGTTAGGGTTTAGTTGATATTGAATCTTGAATTTTGCATAGGTATTATCCAACTTACGGGAAAAATTGTCGTTGGTCAGTTCTATACTCTCATTCACAACAACAAAAGCATCAAGGATCTGTTTCGAGACGTTCAATGCAAGTAATGCCGTAAGCACAAGATACATCATTGCGATCATCTTTTGCCTCGGGGTCTCCTTATATCCAGCCATCTAATCTTTAGATTTTTATATAAATAAATGGTTTAATCAACAGCATCAATGTTATTTGACCGTGACATTCATAGCGGAAAGCATATTTCCATAAACCTTTGTCAGGGCTGCAATATTCTTTGACAAGGCATCCATTTCGGATTTGAATGTTGACGTATTTTCAAGGGATTCATGCAGTTTGCCGGTAAGCTTATGCAGGATTTCATTGATTTTGATGGTGGAATCTGTCTGTTCCCCGTATGACTGAATATGCAGTTCATACAAAGAATTCAGGGCTGACAGGTTATTGGATACTTTCTGGAGTTGTTTATTATAGGTTCCGCCTTCTGCAGTAGTTGCTGAAAGTGTTTCTGATGCCAGGGACAGCAATTGAGCAGACTCTGAATACTGTTCAACAAATTTCTTGGCTGTATTGGTAACACTGGAAATGCTTTCAGAAAATTCACGGTTAAGCGCAAGTTCCTCTTTAATTGATTTTGAAGCATCCGCGTAAGCACCGGAAAGAAGGGCTGCATTTTTGGAGACAGCCTGAATATTCTGTACCTGTTCAATTGAAACAGTTGCATTATCTTCAAGTGTCTTGGCTGTTTTCCTGTAACTTTCAGACAGAACGGAAATGGAATCGGTTGCCGATTTCATATTATGAAGGTACTGGTCGCTTACAACAGTGGCCTTGCTGACATCGGTAAGATGTGCGGTTGTTTCCGTGAGTGATTTAAGACCCTGCCCAAGGCTCTGGATAAGTTCAGGACCTATCTTTGCCTTTTCAAGCATTTTATCTAATTCTTTGGTTACACTGTCACCTTGTTTGAAATCACCTTTTTCTACTTCATCACCGTGGTATATACCAGCTAATTGAGGATAAACCAAACTCCAGTCGGGTTCAACGTGAGGCGGTTCGAATGCGGAGAAGAAAAAGATCATGGCTTCTGTACCAAGACCAATAATCAGCATGACATCTGCTCCCCAATAATGGTTGATTTTAAAAAGTGCACCAATGATTACAACAGAAGCACCTAATCCGTAAAGCTTGGCCATGAAGTTGCGGTACTTTCTCGTCCGAACTAAAGCATATAAACCCATAGTTAAGAAAAATTAGAAATTAGTGGATGAATGATTTGATTATTAACAGTCGAATTAGTTATAGATGTGCGAAGCACGGGCAGGGTTATCATCTTTCTGACGGCCCAGGTACGGCTGAACACAACGGAAACCAATGTAGCATTTCGAAGTATCCTGGTATTCATATGAACGTGTGGATACCCTCAGGAAATATGCAACATCCTTCCAGGACCCGCCACGAGTAACCTTGCGTTTCATTGCGGGAGGATCAGCATCCTTAGCGTTGTAAGTATAATCGGGATTCATGTCCCAGGTAAAGTTGTAGGACGAGGGGTAAAATGCTGACCGTGTCCATTCAGCCACGTTGCCAGCCATATCGTACAATCCGAAATCATTGGAAGGATAATGCGCACATACAACAGTAACAGCACCACCGTCAGCGATGTAATCGCCACGAAGAGGCTTGAAGTTGGCAAGGAAACAACCCTTGTCATTCCGGGTATAAGGTCCGCCCCATGGGTAGGGGTTACCGTCATAACCGCCACGGGCGGCCCATTCCCATTCTGCCTCGGTCGGCAGCCTGAATTCGGCAACACCGGATTCACCTTTCTTACCGTACAATGCACTGTTTTTCAACTGGGTTCTCCAGATACAGAACGCATTCGCCTGCTTCCAGTTAACACCAACCACAGGATAATTATCGTATGCGGGATGCCAGAAATATTTTTCAGTCATCGGGTCATTGAAGGAGTATACGTAATCATGGATCCAGCAAAGTGTATCCGGGTATACGTTAACAACTTCCTTCCGGACATAAACAGACCGGTCTTTCAGACCCTGGGGACGGTTGGCAAGACCAGCGTCCTTAACATCAGCAGGCTGGGAATAATCCTTGCGTGCAGCTGCTTTTAAGTCAACAAAATAATATTCGAAATAGAGCTTGCGTGTATCAATCTCCTTTCTCCTGAAAAACCGTTCGCCATCAGGCAGGTACATTTGTGCCAGTGCATCCTGAATATCTTTATCCTGTGATCCCCAGTCGAGCTTGGCATTCCAGTTCAGGAAAGGAGGATCGAAAGTTTCACCGGTTTTTTTGTTCTCTGTGACAAGGAAATCAGCTTCCTTTACCTCACCAAGTAAACGACGGGCAATCGAATCCCTTACCCAGAAAACGAACTGCCGGTACTTGTTATTTGTGATCTCGGTCTGGTCCATATAGAAGGCAGAAACCGTAACCATTTTTGGATTGTTGAGCTGGGCATAAGGTATATCCTCATCACCGATACCCATTGTAAAGGCCCCCATTGGAACATAAACCATTCCATAGGGATCCGGTTGGAAATATCGCTTACGGTTCTTTACTCCGGTGAGTTCGCCTGTACCTGAGTTACCACAACTTGCCAGGAAGACGAGGAGAGCAGAATAAATGAGCAGTTTTTTCATTTTTATGCCGGTTAGATGATGAAAAATAACGCTACTAATTGGTGTTTATTATTTTAGACAGGCAAAAAGTCTCGTTAACAAGGCAAAATTAGTTTTTTTATTATAAGAACCTTGCATTTTTATAACTTTTCCTGAATTTTTCCATTTTGATTTTGAAGCAATAATTGAGCATTACCTCAAGCCCGCCGCTATTGTATTTTGAGAGACTTGATGTTGATATATCGTACGCCAATCCTATTTTGATCCCTTTGATATTCATTCCAGCAAGCACAGATACTGCATCCGTCATACGGTAAGCAAGTCCGCCCCAGACCTTTTTATTGTAAACCAGGAGTGCTGAAAGATCAAGCTGAAAAGCAGCTGCATCCGTCCGGAAAAAGAGGGACGGCTGAAGTTCAAAATCCGGATGACCCGGGATGATCCAGTAATAGCCTGCTGTAAGAAAATATTCCCTTTTCAGATTGTAATATATCTTCGATGCTTTTGACTGCAGCAACTTATCACAGGAAAGCCCGATATAGTACTTGTCGGGAACCTTATAAAGTACCCCAAGACCAGCATCGGCAACAAAATCATTACCCTTGGACAGGCCGTTTAAAAGATCATCAGTCTCAACAGCTTTGATACTGCTGAAATCAATCTTCGAGTTAAAAAGGTCCAGCTGAAGACCCGCAGAGAGTTCTCCTGCACCCAGGCTGGCCTGGTAAGCGTACCCAACACGGACTTCAATATTCTTGAAAAAACCGATATTGTCCTGTACGATCGACCCTTCTGCTGCTCCGTGAAGGAATTTGATCGGGGAATCGATGCTGATCATATACGTCTGGGGGCCAGGTGTGTTGCCGTCAGCATCCTTGAATCCAATCCATTGCTGACGCAGCAGTCCTGTGACATTTATTCCCTCAGCGCCACCGGCACAGGCAGGATTGAAATACACATCCGTAAACATGTAATGCGTGATCAGGGCGCTCTGCTGGGACTTAACAGCAAATGGAAGCAATATTACAATAATCAATAAACTCCGCCGGAACCAGGAGATGGTCTTTCCGGGGAAATAACAGGCAACGTGAGTAAATGTCGATCTGTTCCTTGTCATTTAGCTGTACGGGGCGTTAAAAGTACGTTTTTTTTTTTGAATGACAATTTTCATTCAGTATCTCCGGTTCCCGAAAAATGACCCGGACCCGTTGAATCAGTTACTGTATCTGTTATACATGATTTATGAAAAAAAAGTTACAGGATGAAAAGAACGGGAAAAACACGGGTCTGGTATGATGCCCCAACTCTTTATCTTTGCTGAACCATTTTTTTCTAAAAACCAGTGCCATGAGTAACTTTTTAATGAAAGAAAAACCATTTACAAAAAAGTGGTTCATTTCTTATACACTGATCATCATAGGATCCTTCATCCTTGCTTCCGGATTCGTTTTGTTTATTACTCCCTATAAAATCGTACCTGGCGGGGTGTATGGCATTTCGATCGTGCTTCATTATCTTTTCGGGACACCGGTGGGGTTGATGGCGCTGGCATTCGACATTCCCCTTACGATCATCGGGATTCGTGTTCTGGGACCACGGTTCGGGTTTAAAACGGTAGTGGGGTTTTCCCTGACCGCCGTCTTTAACGACACCCTGACCTACTTCTGGGGATTTGCCCCCCTGGTCAAAGGAGATGCACTGCTCTCTTCCATTTTCGGCGGTGTCATGGTCGGACTTGGCATCGGACTGATCTTCAGGTCGAAAGCAACATCCGGCGGATCCGACATTGTCGCAATGATTATAGCAAAATACACCCGGTTGCCCCTTGGCATGCTGATGATCTATGTGGATTCATTTATCGTTTTGTTTGGACTACTGGTTTTTCGCGACTGGAAGATCCCCCTCTACTCCTGGATCGTTATCTTCATTACGGGAAAAGTAATTGACATTGTGCTGGAAGGAGTCAGTACCGACAAAAGCCTCTTTATCATTTCAGATAAACATGAAGAAATACGCGAAAAGATCATAAATAACCTCAACAGGGGCGGGACCTATATCGATGGCAAGGGGATGTTCAACAACACGGACCGTAAGATCATCTTTACCTCTGTAAACAGAAGGGAACTTGCCAGCCTCGAAGAGTATATCCAGGCTATCGACCCAAAAGCCTTTCTCACCGTCTTCGACGCAACCGAGATCCTTGGCGAAGGTTTTAAATCGCTGGAGGAAAAAGTCGAAGGATAAAAAAGAAAAGCCCTACCTGAACAGCTTAATAATGTCATTCATGTTCGCAAAGATCAAAAGTCCGAACAGAATGACCATTCCAACAATCTGTGCATATTCGAGGAACTTATCACTTGGCTTCCTGCGGAAGATGATCTCGTAGAACAGGAACAGGACATGACCACCGTCGAGTGCAGGAATCGGCAGGATGTTAATCACCGCAAGCATCGTGGATAAAAATGCCGTCAGAATCCAGAACGACTGCCAGTCCCAGGTGGATGGGAAAATACTTCCGATGGTGATAAAACCACCTACAGATTCATAGGCTTTTTCCTGGGTAAAGAGCAGTTTGATGGATTTGATGTATTTCCCAACGCCGTCAACGGCTTTCGTGAAGCCGGCAGGAATAGCCGAGAAAAAGGAATAATTACGTTCCTTCAGGATGAAATAGGCCGACAGTTCCTTGTGAAAGACACCAATCCTGCCCTCGGCAGGTACGGTCAATGGAAGCTGAATTGTATCTCCTCCCCTGACCACCACGATCTTCACATTTTGCTTTTTGTAATGCTGAAGCGCCATCCTGAACTCATCAAAATACGGGAATAAGGAGTCATTGATCCCGATAATGCGGTCGTTGATCTTCATACCCGCCTTTTCAGCAGCCGAACCAAGCACAAACTTACCAGCTTCAAAAGGATAGCGGATTGAAATAAAATCTGCTGAGTTAGCCTTGATCATTTTATTCACAAAATCAGACGGGATAGCAACTTCCATTTTCTTGTTGTCCCGGATGATCTGAACCGTTTTTACATCCTCGAAGGCGATCTCGCCGGGGATGTCTGAAAAATCTTCTACCGTTTTATTATCCAGTGAAAGTATCTTATCGCCATTCCTTAACCCCATCTGGTAGCCAAGCGTATCCACCGAGATCCCGTACTTAAGGCCGGAAGTCGGCAGGTACTTTTCCCCCCATATTGTGAGGATCATGATATATATTGCCACAGCCAGCAACACATTAACCGTAACGCCTCCAAGCATGATGATCAGCCGCTGCCAGGCCGGTTTGGATCTGAATTCATAAGGCTGGGGCGGCAGTTTCATCTGTTCCTTGTCCATTGACTCATCGATCATTCCGGAGATCTTCACATAGCCACCCAATGGGACCCAGCCAACGCCATATTCCGTTTCCCCTTTCTTAAACTTGAAAAGTGAAAACCATGGATTGAAAAAAAGATAGAACTTTTCCACCCGGGTCTTAAAGATCTTCGCGGCCGTAAAATGCCCGAATTCATGAAAGATCACAAGAATGGATAAACTCAGGAGAAACTGTACGATTTTGATAAATATTACCATCAGGGTTATGTTTGTTTTATTGTTTTTACTTATTAATATTCGCCATGGGTAAGGATAAATTCCATGGCTTTTTGCTTTGTTTCCTCATTTGTCAGAATATAGTCTTCAAAAGAGGGTTCTTTAATAAAATTTGTTGTATGCATGCATTCTTCGATAAGGGTCGACATTCCGAGAAATGAGATCCTGTCCTCCAGAAAAGCCTGAACAGCAACTTCATTTGCCGCATTGAGTATGCAGGGCATGTTCCCGCCTTTTTTCAGGGCCTGGTAGGCAAGATCCAGGTTTCGGAACAGTTCTTTATCAGGCGATTCAAAAGTCAGATGCGGATGAGAAAGAAAATCCAGCCTGGGTATATCTGAAAGCAGCCTGCCAGGGAATGACAATGCATACAAAATGGGCGTGCGCATATCCGGCAAACCCATCTGTGCTTTCATGGAGCCATCGACAAACTGGACAATGGAATGAATGATCGACTGAGGATGGACAACCACTTCGATCTGCTCGGCGGGGATATCAAAAAGCCAGCGGGCTTCGATAACCTCCAGCCCTTTATTCATCATAGAGGCAGAATCAATAGTGATCTTGTTTCCCATTTTCCAGTTCGGGTGGTTTAGTGCCGCCTCTTTTTTCACTAGCCGCAGGTGCTCCTTTTTTTTCCCCCGGAAGGGCCCCCCGGACGCGGTAAGGATAATCCTCTCAACAGAATCGTGGAATTCGCCGACAAGACACTGAAAAATCGCAGAGTGCTCCGAGTCCACCGGGAGTATCATCACCCTGTTTTCTGCAGCTTTCCTCATTATAAGGTCGCCCGCGATCACAAGGGTCTCCTTGTTTGCCAAAGCGATGTGCTTTTTTGCATGAATGGCATTGAGCGTCGGCTTCAGACCGGAATATCCGACCAAAGCATTCAGCACCAGGTCAATACTCTCCATTTCAACGATCTGGGAGATCGCCTCTTCACCACCGTAAACCTTGACCGGAAACGATTCCAGGGCATCCGCCACTTTCCTGTAGCACATTTCATTGCCGATGACTACAGCATTAGGAAGGAACTCAATTGCCTGACGTATGAGCAGATCACAGTTATTCTGGGCAGTGAGTACTTCAACTCCGAAAAGATCAGGATTCTGCCTGATAACATCAAGCGCCTGCGTCCCGATGGAGCCTGTAGAGCCCAGGATGGCAATATTTCTTATTGGCTGGTCCTTCTCCATTTAAAAAGTGATATAATCTTTCGGGTCAACCGGATAGCCCTCATTCCAAAGTTCAAAATGGAGATGGGGACCGGTTGTCAGTTCTCCCGATTGTCCGATAATAGCCACCGGATCACCTGCCCGGACGAATTCACCCTCCTTTTTCAGCAGGGCTGAATTGTGCTTATAAACGGAAACAATGTTCTGTTCATGCTGAATTATGATCACATATCCTGTTTCAAGAGTCCAACTGCTGAAGATCACGGTGCCATCAAGAACAGCCTTGATCGCCTCGTTTTGCTTCGATACAACATCAACTCCATAGTGTTTGTCTGCAGGCTTGAACCCACTGGTAATCACACCTTTCAAAGGCGAAAAGAACATCACGCTTCCGATTGAGGTCTTTCTTGTAAAGGATGCCTCCGAGGTTTCTATTTTATAAAGATTGTACTTCCCCTGGTTCTCGATCTCCTGCCGGAGCTGTGAGTCCTCTGCGGATTTCTTAATGCGTATGTTACTGTATCGGTTGGCTGTATCCTTCTGAAGCGGGACATCATCCGTCAGATCCTTACCGCTGATGATTGCCCGCAGGTTAGCGATGAATTTATCTTTTCTTTCAAGCGATTTCTCAATGGAGTCGGTTTTTATCTGAAGCTCATAAAGGCGTTTTTGCAAACCGACATTGGTATATCCGGGGATATACTCCTTCAGGGAAGTAAATGCAATAAGGATGGTCGTCAGAAAAATAAGGATGATCGTCAATGTTCCCAGGGCAACAAACACGTTCATCCTGGAGAGGCGGAAGGTCAGGCGCTCCTCAAGGGTATCCTCGTTCATGAAGACAAGACGGTACTTGTTTCGCCAGTTGCTGAACCAGTTTACTTTTCTTTTTTCTTTCTTTTCTGTTGCCATTGCTGATAAAACGGTCTTCCGAATATGCAAAGGACGTAAAAAAATGCGAATTCTGCACAATCCGGCCGCCTGGTATTAACGTTTGTTTCTCAGATTAAGTATCCGGTCTCTTCTTCCCCTTTACTCCTGAATTTTGCATAAATTGAGGCTAATTCAAAAATTTAAAATATTTTTGTAAAAATTCAGTTAATAGAAGATACAAGGACCAATATCCTTCTGATTTGATAAAAACCAGAACATACGCCAGATTCATTCTTGTTATTTTCCCTGCAGTACTGATCTTCCTTGCTTCCTGTTCGACAAAGAAGAATACGTTTACGCGCCGGGTCTATCATAACCTGACAGCCCACTTCAATGTGTACTGGAATGGTATGGATAACATGCGTACCGGCACCAAGGAGTTTGAGGCAACGGTCAAGGATAATTACGCACTCGTTATCCCGGTCTTCAATTTCGGAGACAAGGCCTCGGCCGGGAAAATGAACCAGTATTCCGACATCGCCATAAAAAAAGCATCCAAAGCGATCACCAAACATTCCATGTACTTCAGCCACAAGGAGTACAACAGGTGGATCGACGATTGTTACATGCTGATCGGGAAAGCCTATTTCTATAAACAGGACTACCCGATGGCGAGAAGAACCTTTGAGTTCATTATCAAAACATACAACACCAATGATATCAAATACGAAGCCATGCTTTGGCAGGCTATGTCGAACATGCAACTCGGCGATTTCAGCAAGGCTGAACCGATGCTTGACATGGTACAGAACATGATCAAGCAGGGAAAAGCGCCTGAGAAATACGAGAAAATGCTGACGCTGATCTATGCCAATTTTTACATCCTCCAGAAGAATTATACACCAGCACTCGAGTATCTTAACCGCTCCCTTGATTTCAGGCTGAAACGTAACCTTAAAACCAGGGTCAACTTCATTATTGCACAGATCCATCAGAAAAATGGGGAACTGGATGTTGCTTCGAAGTACTATGAGACGGTTGTCAAGCGCAATCCAGGGTTTGACATGGAATTCAACGCCAAGATCAACCTTGCCCAGTGCTACATGGGCAAAACAGGCGACAGGGATTTCATCCTGAAGAAACTGAACAAGATGCTGAAGGACGACAAGAACAAAGATTACCGCGACCAGATATACTATGCGCTCTCCAGTATATCTCTCAGGGACGGCGATACAACGGAAGCAACAAAGCTTCTCACAAAGTCGGTAGCCACCAGCGTCACAAACAATTACCAGAAAGCCATCTCTTCACTGGATCTGGCCGACCTCTATTTCGCCATGAAAAAATATAAGCCGGCTCAGGCTTATTATGACAGCACAATGCAATTCCTGCCAAAGGACTTCAACAACTACAAGGAGCTGAAGAAAAAAACGGAGACACTTACCGACCTGGTTACAAACCTGACGGTCGTGGAACGGGAAGACAGCCTCCAGAAACTTGCCGGGATGGGAGAAGGACCCCGGAATGCAATTATCGATAAGATCATCGCGGAACTGGTTGCAGAAGAAGCAAAAAAAGCTAAAGAGGAACAGGAAAGACTGGAAAACCAGATGTTGCTGCTTCAAAACGGCCAGGCCTCAGGCCCCGGAGGAACAATGCCGGGACCTGGTTCCGGAGTAGGCGCAGGTTCATGGTATTTCTATAACCCATCCACGCTTGCCAACGGATTTTCAACCTTTGCAAAGAAGTGGGGACGCAGGAAACTTGAAGACGACTGGTTCCTGAGCAATAAAAACGTTGTTTCCTTTGACTCTGAAGAAAAAACAGATACCACCGGGCAATCGGCCTCTGATTCGACAAAGAAGGAAAAAGGCGGATCAAAGGCTGCCAACGACCCCAAGAAAAGAGATTTCTACCTTAAGGATATCCCAACAACACCGGAGCAGATCAAAGCTTCGAACGACCTTCTTATAAAAGCACTCTACAGTCTTGGTTTTATTTACATCGAGGGTCTTCACGATTATGAACGGTCCATTGAATCATTCGAAACATTACTCACCCGATTTCCGAAGACAAAATACACTGTGGCATCCAACTATGAACTTTACCACCTCTACAAAGAACTTGGAGACCAGCCTAAAAGCGATTCCTATAAAAACCTGATCCTGACAAATTTCCCTGAGACTGACTTTGCAAAACTCCTGGTAAATCCCAATTATAACAAAGAACTTAAGGGCAAGAAAAAAGAGGCGACCATTCTTTACGAAGACACTTATTCTGCATTCAGGAACCAGCAGTATTATATGGTCATCAACAACTGCGACGTTGCAAAGGCAAAATACCCGGCCGATTCGGTGTTGTTTCCGAAATTCGAATACCTGAAGGCTTTATCGCTTGGCAAGATTGAAGTGGAAGACTCCCTTGTATCCGCCATGCAAAGGATCATAAAGAAATACCCGACCAGCGATGTCAAACCCATGGCCGTTAAAGTACTTGAATACCTTGGCAAGCGTCAGCAGGGGCAAAACGGGAAGCCTTCTCCTCCGGGAACAGATACAACTTCCGTATTATCAGCTGTACCAGCAGAGCAGATCTATTCTTATAATCCGGCAGCCATTCATTTCTTCGTCCTGATCGTAGATGATAAACTGGCAGATGTCAATGCACTCAAGATAAAGATCTCGGACTTCAACACAAAGTACTTTGACCTTGACAACCTTCAGATCAACAGTATCCTTCTTGACGGAACCAAGGAGATGATTACTGTCAATAATTTTGAAAATGCCGAAAAAGCACTGGGATACTTTGTATCTGTCACGGAAAGCAAATATATTTTCACTAAACTGGAAACCAGCGGCGGCTATGATGATTTCATCATCTCCTCTGAAAACTACCCTGTGTTTTATAAGAACCGCGATGTAAAGCAATACAGGCAGTTCTTTGAAAAATATTACGCCATCACCAAATGACAATATTTCCGGGTTTCTCTGATTTCCTGTGAATATCATCTTACCCCTCCCGGGAACCTGCCTTCACTATTGGTTTTCAATGTCTTTTAAAAAAATCGCTTCTCATTGATTTTTAATGATATTTATTTTAATTTTGAATGGCTTTCCCGGCATTCATTCCGGGATGAGATAATGATCCCATCTAAATGAAGCAATTATGGTAAAAAATAAAGAAGCTGAAGTCCCCTCAATTAACCTGCTGGGTGCGGGAACGGTTGTAAAAGGAGAGATCAAACTGAACGGCGATTTCAGGATCGACGGCACTTTCATCGGCTCGATCCAGTGCAAGGGGAAAGTCGTTGTTGGCTCAACCGGTAACATCGAAGGCGAGATCAACTGCCAGAATGCAGATTTCTCAGGAGAGATCAAGGCAACAGTAAAAGTGGCTGAGCTGCTCACCCTTAAAGAATCAGCCAAATTCACAGGCGACCTCACAACCAACAAGCTGGCTATTGAGCCCGGGGCTCGTTTTTCAGGTAACTGCACTATGGAAAATTCAGGTGCAAAAGTTAACCAGCCTTCAGGTGTCTTCCCGAATGAGCCTCGACCAAAAGAAACGACAGCTTAATGCCTACGCCCGTTATTCGGGTATGGCGTTCCAGATGCTGGCGATTATCCTGTTGGGTGTTTTCGGGGGATTTAAGCTGGATGAATGGCTGCACACAAAACCAATTCTGACCGTTCTTCTTTCGATTTGTTCGGTAATCCTTTCTGTTTATTATGTAACCCGCGATCTGCTCAGGAAGAAATAGCTTATTCCTCACTTAAACAAAAATAAACATGACACCCGGTTTTGCAAAATTTGTAAGTAACCTGTTCGGCTATACTGCGATCCTTGTCGCTATAGCGATGGCCCTGAAGTTCATTCTTCCACTGAATTTCTTCACCCCCGCCCTTCCCTACCTGTTTTTGTTCTTCCTTTCTGTCACTATACTGGGTTACTACCTTCTGCTCCGGGCTTCAGGTCAGCGGTTTTTAAAATTCCTTAATGTATTTCTCCTGATCACCCTTGTAAAACTTATGCTGTTCATTGCTGTGATGGTCATTTATATCCTGCTGCACAAATGGGATGCCATGCAGTTCGGATTGTCCTTCTTTATCCTCTACCTCTCCTTTACAATCTATGAAGTGGTCGCCCTCACAAAATTTTCAAGGACCCTTCAGCATTAACAGGCAGCATAAAAGCCCGGAACGAAAACAGAACCTTTAGATCCGAAGGTTTCTCAGCCTCCCGGCAACTCTCGGAAAAAAACAGTAATTTTGCCGCAATGAAAATGGTTCACATAACCCGGAAAGAAAGGTTCAGTGCTGCACACCGCCTGTTCAGGGCCGACTATTCCGACGAGAAGAATTTCGAGGTTTTCGGCAAATGTTCAAGTCCGAACTGGCATGGTCATAATTATACCCTGATGGTTACGATCAAAGGTGCCGTAAATGAGGAAACCGGCTTTGTCGCCGACCTTAAGGCGGTCAGCAGGATTATCCAGGAGTATGTAATCTCAAAGGTGGATCACCGGAACATTAACCTGGATGTGGATTTCATGAAAGGAAAACTGGCATCAACCGAAAACCTTGCAATCGCTATCTGGAAAGAACTTGAACCGGGGATCAATCAATTGGGGGCCGAAATGCATTGCATAAGGCTTGAAGAAACAGAAAACAATTTTGCAGAATATTTCGGAACCTGATCCGGAGTCTCAAAAAACGATACTATGAGTGATAAAAAACTGAGTTACGAACGGTTTGAAGAGTTCGATCCGGAAACCCTGGATCAGCTTAGCTTTCATTACCGTGAAATTCTCCGCCTCATCGGTGAAAACCCCGAGCGGGAAGGATTGCTGAAAACTCCCTTGCGTGTTGCAAAAGCGATCCAGTTCCTGACTCAGGGCTACAACCTTGACCCTGTCGAGGTATTGAATTCGGCCAGGTTCCGGGAAGACTACCGCGAAATGGTGATTGTGAAAGACATCGAAATCTATTCGATGTGTGAGCATCACATGATTCCCTTTATCGGGAAGGCTCATGTTGCCTACATTCCTGATAAATACATCACCGGACTTAGCAAGATCGCCAGGGTGGTGGAGATCTATGCACGCCGCCTCCAGGTTCAGGAACGGCTGACCATGCAGATCAAGGATGCCATAAATTCCACCCTGAAACCACTGGGTGTGGCAGTCGTCATCGAGGCACAACATTTGTGTATGTCGATGCGCGGAATTCAGAAACAAAACTCTGTCACAACGACATCCGACTTTGTCGGTGCATTCGAAAGGGAAAAAACCAGGGCAGAGTTCCTGCATCTGATCTCAACAAGATTACATTAATAACTAAAAACACAATGGATATGGAATCGCAAAACAGCGGATATTTCTTTTCAGGCCAGGAAACAGCGTCAGTCAATGTAACAAAGACGTTCATGGCCAATGTTTTTATCTGGATGACGGTAGCCATGGCTGTTACCGCTATTACAGCTTATCTTTTCGCCTCTTCTGCCGACCTGATCGGTAACCTCGTAAACCTCCAGACAGGCAAAATGACCGGACTCGGATGGGTCGTTACCTTCGCTCCATTCGGATTCGTGTTACTCATGTCAATGGGTTTCCAGCGCCTTTCACCTGCCATTATGACACTTTTGTTCCTCGCGTTCGCAGTTTTGATGGGAATGAGCCTTAGTTTCATCCTGCTTATCTACACGGCAGCATCGGTGTACAAAACCTTTCTTGTCACTGCGGGCATGTTCGGTGTAATGGCATTCCTCGGGTATACTACCAAAACCGACCTGACAAAGTTCGGTTCCATCATGATGATGGGCCTTTTCGGGATGATCATTGCCATGCTGGTCAATATGTTCATGCACAGCAGCACTATGGAATACATCATCAGCGTCGCCGGTGTTCTGATCTTTACCGGCCTTACAGCCTATGATGTTCAGAAACTCAAAAGGATTGGTGCAGGCACAGGAATGGCAGCAGGCGATGCGAATGTCAGAAAGCTGAGCATTCTCGGCGCCCTGACGCTTTATCTTGACTTTATTAACCTCTTTTTATTTTTACTGCGCTTTCTCGGCGACCGGAAATAATTAATAAATCAAAAATCACAAATCACAACTGAATTATGAAGGCATACGTATTTCCCGGTCAGGGAGCACAGTTTGTTGGTATGGGCAAGGATCTTTACGATCAGTCGCTGCTGGCAAAGGAGTTATTTGAAAAAGCCAATGAGATCCTTGGATTCCGGATCACAGACCTGATGTTTGCAGGTAACGATGAAGACCTGAGGCAGACAAAAGTCACACAGCCTGCTGTTTTTCTGCATTCGGTGATCCTGGCTGCCACGCTGGGGGATCAGTTTAAACCGGATATGGTTGCCGGGCATTCCCTGGGAGAATTCTCTGCTTTGGTTGCCGGGAAAGCGCTATCCTTTGAAGATGGTCTCCGTCTCGTTTATGCACGTGCGATGGCCATGCAGAAAGCATGCGAAATGGAACCATCCACTATGGCAGCTATTCTTGGCCTCGATGATAAAAAAGTGGAAGAGGTTTGCAGCGGGATTGAAGAAGTTGTCGTTCCTGCCAATTACAACAGTCCGGGTCAGCTGGTCATTTCAGGCAGCATGGCAGGTATTGAAATTGCCTGTGTAAAGATGAAGGAAGCCGGCGCGAAGAGGGCCCTGCCACTTAAGGTGGGTGGTGCATTTCATTCTCCTTTGATGGAACCGGCAAGAATTGAACTCGCTGCTGCTATCAACAGCACCACTTTCCACCAGCCGATCTGCCCGATCTATCAGAATGCAACGGCGCAACGTGTTACCGATCCGGCTCAGATAAAGGAAAACCTTATTGCACAGCTTACAAAACCAGTTCTCTGGACACAGTTGACCCTGAATATGATTGCAGACGGCGCCACGGAATTTGTAGAAGTAGGACCAGGCAGCGTACTGCAGGGCCTTGTCGGGAAAATCGGGGGCGCAGCTGTTACTGTCAGCGGCGCATAGCACCCTAACGTTTGATATACTGCTTTTCGTAATACTTCTGATAATCTCCGGAGGTGATATTCTCCATCCAGGCCTCATTGGCCAGGTACCAATCAACAGTCTTTTCAAGTCCCTGCTCGAAAACCAGGGATGGTTTCCACCCCAGCTCCTTCTGAAGTTTGGAGGAATCGATCGCATACCGCAGATCATGGCCGGCACGGTCCTTGACGTAGGTGATCAGCTTTTCAGAATCGCCCGGCGTCCGCTCAAGTTTCCGGTCCATTACACTGCACAGCAACTTGATCAGGTCGATATTCGTCCATTCATTGTTTCCACCGATATTATATGTATCACCTGTTTTCCCACGGTGATAAATCAGATCAATGGCACTGGCATGATCCTCCACGTAGAGCCAGTCACGGATATTTTCACCCTTTCCGTATATAGGAATTGGCTTGTTGTGTTTGATGTTATTGATAGAAAGGGGTATCAGCTTTTCCGGAAACTGGAACCCGCCGTAATTATTGGAACAATTTGAAATGACAACCGGAAGTTTATACGTGTGGAAATAGGCCCGAACTAGGTGGTCTGAACTGGCCTTGGAGGAAGAATAGGGACTTCTCGGATCATAGGAGGTTGTCTCCGTGAAGAATCCGGTTTCGCCCAGCGAACCATAAACTTCATCCGTAGAGATGTGGTAAAACAGCTTCCCGTCCATCTGATCCTTCCAGGCAGTGCGGGCAGCATTCAAAAGGTTTACGGTTCCCACAATGTTCGTAAAGATGAATTCCATCGGGTTGCTGATGGAGCGGTCAACATGCGACTCTGCGGCAAGATGGATGACCCCGTCGAACCGATATTTTCCGAAGATGGCATTGATGGCCTCCGCATCAACAATATCTGCCTTTACAAACTCATAATTCGAAGCCCGCTCTACATCCCTGAGGTTGGCAAGGTTCCCTGCATAGGTGAGTTTGTCAAGATTGACAATGTGATAGTCGGGGTACTTGTTCACAAATAACCTTACAACATGAGAACCGATAAACCCGGCTCCACCGGTAATCAGAATCGTCTTCATAATCTGGGGTTTTAACTGTTTATCAATTGAATACTCAATATCTATCCTCTATCCTCTATCCTCTATCCTCCATCCTCCATCCTCTATCCTCCATTCTCTATCTTCTTCTTCATCGCCAGCTCCCAATTCCAGGCTGAAAGCGTCATATCATCAAGACTCATCTCCGCTTTCCAGCCGAGTTCCTGATTAGCAAAAGTCGTATCAGCCCACACTGTCTCCACATCCCCGGGACGGCGTTCCCGGATTACGTAATTCAGTTTTATGCCTGCCATTTTCTCAAACGACTGAATGACCTGCAGAACGGAGAAGCCATTGCCCGTACCAAGGTTAAATACCTCGATCTTTTTACGGCCGGCTTCCTTCAGCATACGCTCCACAGCAATTACATGTGCCCTTGCAAGGTCCATAACATGAATGTAATCCCGCACGGCTGTTCCATCCGGGGTATTATAGTCACTTCCCCAGACACTTAAACACTCACGTATTCCGATGGCGGTCTGTGTGATATAGGGCATAAGGTTTTGCGGGACACCGAGTGGCAGTTCTCCTATCAGGGCTGAAGTGTGAGAACCGATAGGATTGAAATACCTCAGAAGAATTGCCCGGATATCCTCCACATTGCTGAAATCGGTAATGATCTCTTCCGATATCTGCTTGGTATTCCCATAGGGAGACATCGCTTTTTTTATCGGTGAAGTTTCACTTACAGGCAGCACATCCGGCTGACCATACACTGTACAAGAAGAGGAAAACACCAGGTTTTTTATTGAATGATCCTTCATTCCCTGCAGGATATTCAAAAGGGAATCGAGGTTATTCCGGTAATAAAGAAGTGGTTTTTCAACAGATTCTCCCACAGCCTTCTTCGCAGCAAAGTGGATGATGGCATCGATCCCCGTATGACGCGAAAAAAAAGCCGCTGTCAGCGCTGCATCTGCAAGGTCTATCTTTTCGAAAACAGGCCGTTTGCCTGTTATTTTTTCAATGTTATCCAAAACATTGAGGGATGAATTCGAGAGATCATCGGCAATGACCACGTCAAAGTCGCGATTAAGCAATTCAACCGTAGTATGGGAACCAATGTACCCTGTCCCCCCTGTGATAAGTATCTTCATGGTTATTTCTTTCTTTTCAGGAACGGGTGATAATCACCTTTAATCCCTGCAGGCTTTGCATTTCTTATCTGGCATACGATCTCTATGCTGGTACGGGCATCGGCCAGACCATAACCTGTGCCGGCAAGGATGCTGCGGTAGCTTTCGGTATGAAGGTCAGTAAAGCCGTCACTGAACTCTATTTCCTCGCCTCCAACCATCAATGAACGATATGTCCTTTTACCCTGGGCTTTCAGAGTCTCAGGGATATCATTGTAGTCGATGCTCAGGAACCAGCGGATCCTGGCCTTTTCAAGCTGCAGGAAACCTGCTGATTTATCGGCTTCGAGCACATGTACTTTGTTCTCCTTGATATCTCCGAATATCCATGTCAGAAGGTCAAAGAAATGAACACCGATATTTGTGGCGATACCTCCCGACTTGGAAACATCACCCTTCCAGGAACGATAATACCAGTTTCCGCGTGAGGTAATATAGGTCAGATCACAATCATAGACCTTGTTTTTAGGTCCTTCATCGATCATCTTCTTGAGGGCGATAATAGCAGGATGCAGTCTTACCTGGAGGATGGTATACACTTTTTTACCGGTCTCCTTTTCTAAAATGGTGAGAGCATCCGCGTTCCATGGATTAAGAACCAGCGGTTTCTCGCAGATGGCGTGTGCATCATTCCGAAGTGCCAGCCTGATATGCGAATCATGCATATAGTTAGGCGAGCAGATCGACACGTAATCAACCTTCGACCCGGGGTCCTTTTTTGCGATGGCCTCCCGGCGCAGTTTGTCGAGGTGACGATCGAAACGCTCCGGTTCAATGAAAAAATCAGCATTCGGGAAATAACTGTCAATGATACCAACTCCGTCATACGGATCAAGTGCTGCTACAAGATTATTTCCGGTTTCCTTGATCGCCTTCATATGCCTTGGGGCAATGTAGCCCGCTGCACCGGTCAGTGCGAAATTCTTTGCTTTCTTGTTCTTTGCCATTACCTATCTTTCTATTCTGAAAACTCTTCCTTCTTCCAGCTTATATAAATCATGACTTTCCGGGCATTCGGCGATCCCTTCAGCGTTGAAGTTAAGCCGATGTCCGAATTCACTCATATAGCCCGACTGCCTTGCCGGATTACCGATAAAAAGGGCATAATCTGGAACATTCTTCGTAATAACAGCCCCTGCCCCGATAAAAGCATACTCACCGATATCATGACCGCAAACAATGGTGGCATTGGCGCCGATGGACGCACCTTTTTTTACCCGTGTTCTGGCATACTGGTCCTTCCTGATGACAGCACTCCTCGGATTGACGATGTTGGTAAACACCATAGAGGGACCTAAGAAGACATCATCCTCGCAGATCACACCGGTATAGATCGAAACATTGTTTTGTATCTTGACATTCCGTCCTAGTACAACACCCGGAGAGATCACTACATTCTGCCCGATGTTACAGTTCTCACCGATCTCACAGCCGCTCATGATGTGCGTAAAGTGCCAGATTCTGGTACCCTTGCCGATCTTGCAGCCTTCATCGATCACCGCGGTAGGGTGTGCGTAGTATTCATGTTCCATGGCTATCTGTTTAAGAATTCAAGCACAGAGCCTGTAATGTAGCTGAGTTGCTCCTCGTCGAGTTCGGTATGCATCGGCAGTGAAAAGACAGTCTCGGATAATGCTTCCGTTACCGGGAAATCTCCCGATTTGTAACGCGGATCAAGGTAGGCTTTCTGGAAGTGAAGGGGTACTGGGTAATAGATCATTGCAGGAATGTCCTTTGACCCCAGGAAATCGATAAGAGCTTTCCTGTCAACACCATTCGTCACCAGGGTATACTGATGAAAAACATGGCTTGATTTTGCATACCGTAGCGGTGTCTTCAGTTTCGGATTGCCGTCAAATGCCTTATCATAGAAATCTGCTGCAGCTCTGCGTTTAGCAGCATATTCATCCAGGTGCTTCAACTTCACATTCAGCACTGCCGCCTGTATGCTGTCGAGACGGGAGTTCACCCCGATATAATCGTGATAATAACGTACAGTCATGCCATGGTTAACAACCACGCGCAGCTGAGCGGCAAGCTCATCATCATTGGTAAAAATAGCTCCGCCGTCACCATAGCATCCAAGGTTCTTTGAAGGGAAGAACGATGTGCACCCGATCAGACCGATAGTGCCGGCTTTCTTTTTGGAACCGTCTTTAAAATAATAATCAGAACCAATCGCCTGGCAGTTATCTTCGATCACAAACAAATCATGTTTTTTCGCAATCTCCATGATCTCTTCCATCGGAGCGGTCTGCCCGAAAAGATGCACCGGAACGATCGCCTTTGTTTTGGAGGTGATGGCCCGTTCGATCGCTGCCGGATCAATGTTAAAAGTATCCGGATCCACGTCAACCAGTACCGGTGTAAGTTGGAGAAGGGCAATAACTTCAGCTGTCGCGATAAATGTAAAAGAGGTTGTGATCACCTCGTCGCCCGGTTTCAGACCAAGCGCCATCATAGCCACCTGCAGTGCATCCGTACCATTGGCACATGGAATCACATGCTTTACATCCAGGTATTTTTCGAGCGACTCCTGGAAATTCTTTACGGCCGGACCATTAATGAAAGCGCAGGAATCAATGACATCCTGGATTCCCTTGTCAACTTCTTCTTTAATATTCTGGTATTGACTCTTTAAGTCAACCATCTGTAATTTTTTCATCAGCAAGAAATATGTTTGGTGTTTCCTTATGTTAACTCATGCAAATTTAAACTATTGCCGCTTGGGTCAGAAATATTTTCTATTTTTAGCCATTAAAAGTAGTTTAAAAAAGCGGGAAATGAAAAAGTTTGCTGTAGTTCTTGCCGGATGCGGCGTATATGACGGAGCCGAAATTCATGAGGCCACGCTGACCCTGCTGGCCATCGTGAAAAACGGGGCTTCCTATGAGATCTTTGCTCCGGATATTCCACAACACCATGTCGTCAACCACCTGACGGGAAAAGAGATGCCTGAGACAAGGAATGTCCTGGTTGAGTCGGCCCGTATCGCGCGGGGAAAAATAAGATCCCTCGACCAGTTCAGCCCGGCAGCATTTGATGCCCTGATCTTTCCCGGGGGATTCGGTGTTGCAAAAAACCTCATCACATGGGCTTTCGAAGGCGACGGATGTAAGGTTGATGTTAGCGTGGAAAAGGCGATGTGTTCCATGAAAGAGGCAAAGAAACCGATTGGTGCTATGTGCATTGCCCCGGTTGTAGCGGGAAAACTGTTTCCGGGATCGAAGGTGACTACCGGCAACGACCCGGCATCAGCTGATTTTATCCGTAAAATGGGATCCGAATATGTTATAACAACACACGGAGAGGTTGTGGCGGATGCCACAAACAAGATCTTTACGACGCCCTGTTACATGCTGGATGCAACCATTGCAGATATAGAAAAAGGAACGGACAACCTCGTAAAGGAAATGCTGAAGTTTATGTAATTGTCAGGCAGGGGTTCGGTCAGACATAAACCTTGGGTTCCATCTCGCCCCGCAGGACCATCAGGCCGTTCATGGCCAGGGCCCGCATCTCATCCTCCCCGGGAAATACATGGATCGGCGCCAGTTTATATACCCGTTCCTGTATCCAGTTGACGAAATTCTTGTCATAAGCGATACCGCCGGTAATCAGGATGGCATCGACATTGCATTTCAGCACAGTATACATCTCGCCAATACATTTTGCCACCTGGTAAGCCATCGCATGGTAGATGAGCTCTGCATTTTTATCGCCGTCAACGATCATCTGTTCCACCTTTATTGCATCGTTTGTACCCAGATAACTTACAAGACCACCTTCGCCCTTGTTCATCTTCAGGACCTCCTTCATAGTATACTGACCACTGTAACAGAGCCGGATCAGCTGCCCTACCGGCAATGTACCCGAACGTTCGGGCGTAAAAGGCCCTTCTCCGTCAAGTCCCTGGTTGACATCGATCACACGGCCATTCTGATGGGCTCCGACAGTGATACCCCCGCCCATATGCACAACAAGAAGATTCAGGTCTTCGTATTTCTTATGAATTGACCGCGCAAATTCCCGGGCCACTGCTTTCTGATTCAGAGCATGAAAAATGGAGATGCGAGAAAACAGGGGATGACCGGCAATCCTGGCAAGGTCATCAAGTTCGTCCACCACTATGGGATCAACAATATAAGCTTTCGCGTCCTGCAGTGAAATACTGATATCATAAGCGATCAGACCGCCAAGATTGCTGGCGTGTTCCCCAAGCGAACTGTTGTTGAGATCGCTGATCATGGCCTCATTCACCTCATAGATGCCGGAAGGGATCGGTTTAAGCAACCCTCCCCGCCCCATAATGATCTTTATGGATTCAAGGTTTATTTCGGCCTCCTTAAGCTGCTGCAGAATGATCTCCTTCCTGAAATGAAACTGTTCCGGGATCTTGGTAAACGGAGCCAGTTCCTCATTGGAGTGCCGGATATTCTTGATAAAAATGGGGTCCCTGTCCTGGTAAACAGCAATTTTAGTTGAGGTGGATCCCGGGTTGATCGCTAAAATCCTTACTTCTTCCATAGGTTAGTATCGTGTAGATATTGAATTCCATCCTTTATCCTCATAATGTCCGATGTGCGATATGCGATGTCCGATTTCTGACGTCTGACTTCAGTCTACTTCCGCGTCGTCCTCAGCCTGCTTTTCTTGATCCCGTAAGTGAAATAGATAATAAATCCGATGGCCATCCATACAAACAGCCGGGCCCAGGTATCCAACGGAAGTGCAAACATCTGCAGGAGGCAGAAGCCTGCTCCCAGCAGGGGTACCAAAGGAACAAGCGGCGTTTTGAAAGGACGTGGCAGATCCGGGCGTGATTTCCGCAGGAAGATGATGCTGATGCATACGATGGTAAATGCAAGCAGGGTCCCGATGGAAACCAGCTCACCCAAAATACTGATCGGAAGGACACCGGCAAGGATAATGGCAACGATTCCGGTCAGCAAAGTGCTTACATAAGGTGTTCTGAATTTCGGATGGACCTTTGCAAACACAGGAGGTAACAGGCCGTCCTTCGCCATTGAGTAAAAGATCCTGGGCTGGCCAAGGAGCATAACAAGAATCACCGAACTCAGTCCGGCAATGGCGGCAATTTTAACGATCGGACGGAGCCAGAAGAGCTTTGCTCCCATTGCATCAACACCAACAGCCACTGGATCCGGCACAAGGAGATTCGGATAAGCAACGATTCCCGTTAATACAATGGCAACAAGGATATAAAGAACAGTGGAGATCCCCAGCGAACCAAGAATCCCGATCGGCATATGTTTCTGAGGGTTTTTAGCTTCCTGTGCCGCAGTGCTCACGGCATCAAACCCGATATAAGCAAAGAAGATCACCCCCGACGCACGGAGAATCCCAGACCATCCGAAATGGCCCCACTCTCCTGTGTTTGGTGGTATAAACGGATGCCAGTTCCCTCTCTTTACGAAGAAAAACCCGATAGCAACAAACAGGATGATTACACCAACCTTGGTGATCACCATGATGTTGTTAAAACCCGCAGACTCCTTGATCCCGATCACCAGCAACAGCGATATAGCTGCAATGATGAACATGGCCGGAAGATTAATGATCGCAGTTGTGTGCGGGAGCATATCAGGGGCAATGCCTGTTGAAGCAAGATGCTTCAGCAGAGTGCCGGAGACCTGCTGCCATCCAAGGCCGGGAACTTCGATCAGTCGCGTACCGGTTGCTGCAATGAACTGGATCGGAATGTGGATGCCAAAGTCGGCCAGAAAACTGACTACATAACCAGACCAGCCCACCGATACAGTAGAGGCAGCAAACAGGTACTCAAGGATCAGGTCCCACCCGATGATCCAGGCGAGAAATTCACCAAGGGTAGTATAGGCGTAAGTGTAAGCGCTGCCGGCAATCGGGATCATGGAAGCGAATTCCGCATAGCACAATCCGGCAAAGGCACAGGCCAGTCCAGAGATAATGAAGGAGATGATAATTGCAGGTCCCGCGTATTGGGCGGCAGCCTGTCCTGTAAGGACAAAAATACCCGCACCAATGATTGCGCCTACGCCAAGCGTGGTGAGGTTCATGGCCGAAAGGGCTTTTTTAAACCCGTTCTTAGGGTCTGCAGCCTCATCCAGCAGTTCCTGGATGGATTTGGTTTGAAAAAGTTTATTCGTCATGAGCGGGTTTTGGTCCAATGATTACTGGATCGCGGCAGCAAGAATAATGCTTGCCTGCTTTGCCTCTTCTGTATCTGAACGTGAGGTTAAAACAATTGGGGCCTTGGCTCCGAGAATAACTGCTGCGAGTATAGCATTGGAAGAAAATCCATAGGCCTTGTAGAGAATGTTACCAGCTTCAATGTCCGGGGCGATCAGCAGGTCGGCATCGCCGGCTACGTCGCTTACAATCCCCTTGTGGTGGGCGCTTTCCATACTTACCGCATTATCATATGCCAGGGGACCATCAACAATACAATTCTTGATCTGTCCGCGCTGGTTCATCTTTGACAGGAGTGCAGCGTCAATCGTCGCGGGCATCGATTCATTAACCATTTCCACAGCAGCAAGGACAGCCACTTTGGGTTTATTATAACCAAGCCGGTTCATGAAACCAACGGCGTTGTTGATGATGGCGATCTTTGTTTTGAAATCAGGCGCCGGGATCATGGCTGCGTCACTTAATGCAATCAGCTTATGGTAGGTAGGAACCTGGAAAAATGCGAAATGGGAAAGAACATCGCCCGACCGCAGCCCGGTTTCCTTGTCAAGAACACCCCGGAGGAAAGTAGCCGTTGGCACATTCCCCTTCATCAGGATATCAGCTTCTTTTCTGGCAACAATGGAAACGGCGATCTTTACAGCAGCAGCATCAACCTCTTCATTGATGATGGTCATCTCAGAGATATCGAGGTTCAGTTTTTCTGCAATTTCGCGGATCTTCTTCTCTGAGCCAACCAGGGTGGCATCCACCAGCCCCTGTTTTACAACGGCACAGATCGCGCCAAGGCAATGCTCATCATGCGCAACAGCGACAGCGATTTTTTTCTTTTTGGATTTTTTAGCAAGTTCCGAGAGATCGGATAGTTTCGTTAAGTAGTTCTTTTCGTTGCTGATAGTCATGGCTTTTGTTCCTCCTAAAATATGGTTTTCAACTAAGTAGTTAACTGTTACTTTTTGTACAAACCTACATGAATTTTATCAATAAAACAAACCCCTGGGAAAATTTTTGCATGTCAAAAAATTCATACCTTTACACACTAATCCTCAATTTTTCCTTATGGAAATCCCGTTTGCAGAAGCCTACCGCATCAAGATGGTGGAAACGATCCGGAAAAGCACGCGCGAAGAACGCGAAAAGTGGATCCGCGAAGCCAAATACAATCTTTTCGGTCTTAAAAGTGAAATGGTTTTTATCGACCTGCTGACAGACTCCGGAACCGGGGCCATGAGTGACCGTCAATGGTCGGAAATGATGATCGGCGATGAAAGCTATGCGGGAGCATCTTCCTATTATAAATTGAAGGAGGCCATAAAAAACGTAACCGGTTTTGATTATTTCCTTCCCACCCACCAGGGCAGGGCAGCAGAAAATGTTTTGTTCTCCGTGCTTGTAAAAGAGGGCAATTTCGTTCCCGGAAATTCACATTTTGATACAACCAAAGGACACATTGAATACCGCAAGGCATTCGCAGTTGACTGCACTATTGATGAAGCCTTTGATACCACCCTCGACCATCCCTTCAAGGGGAACGTTGACCTTGAAAAGCTTGACACTGTTCTCAAAAAACATACCGATAAGATCCCGTTTATCATAATGACCATAACCTGCAATTCATCAGGCGGACAACCCGTTTCAATGGAAAATTTGCGGATGGTAAAACAACTTGCTGACAAGTACGGAAAAACCGTGGTATTCGATTCGGCTCGTTTTGCTGAAAATGCCTACTTCATCAAACTGCGGGAAAAAGGCTACTCTGAAAAGACCATCCGGGAGATCTGCCTTGAGATGTTCTCTTATGCTGATGCCATGACGATGAGCTGTAAAAAAGATGCCATCGTCAACATGGGCGGGTTCATTGCAATGAACAGCAAGGATCTGCATTGTAAGGCCAGCGTTTTCAACATCATGTTCGAAGGATATATCACCTATGGAGGTATGTCTGGAAGGGATATGAATGCTGTGGCACAAGGATTATACGAAGGTACGGAATTCGACTACCTTGAGACTCGCGTGAAACAGGTTGAATACCTCGGAAACCGACTGATTGAATTCGGTATTCCCGTTCAGCGCCCGATAGGCGGCCATGCCGTTTTCGTGGATGCCAAACGGTTTCTTTCAGGCTTGCCGAAGGAGCAGTTTCAGGCACAAACGCTTGCCGTTCAGCTTTACCTTGAAGCCGGCATCCGTGGTGTGGAGATCGGCGCCATTCTGGCCGACCGCGACCCCGTTACACGCGAGAACCGCTACCCCACACTTGAACTGATGCGCCTCGCCATTCCGCGGCGCACCTATACCAATAACCATATGGATGTGGTTGCTGTAGCCCTGAAAAACGTCTTCGACCGCCGCGACCAGATCACCCGCGGACTGAAGATTATTTCCGAAGCCCCCATCATGCGGCATTTTACCGTTGAAATGGAACTCGCATAGTAACGGGTAACGGGTAACGAGTATCCAGCATCCAGCATCCAGCATCATTTTCACCCCGAACTGATAAACATACGTTCCCGTGAGTTTCTTCGAAATATTCCTGATCGGGCTTGGTTTATCCATGGATTGTTTTGCGGTTTCCATCGGGTTTGGGGCAACCAGGCTCCTCACGAAGAAAGACATTTTTAAAATCGCCGTTTATTTCGGGGTTTTCCAGGGCGTCATGCCACTGATCGGCTGGTTTATCGGCGACAAACTGAAAACAGTCATTGAATCCTTCGACCACTGGCTGGCGTTCGGGATCCTGTTTTTTATCGGGATGAAGATGATCCTTCAAACCTTAAAGAAAGAGAAAACGGAATGGCTCGACATCCGCAAGCAGGCAGTCCTCCTCAGCCTCTCCTTTGCCACCAGCGTCGATGCCCTGATCACCGGCGTCAGTTTCGGTTTTATCAGGGTGAATATCCTTGAAGCCGCTACCGTTATTACCGTCGTTACCTTTATCGTATCCCTCCTGGGCATGAAAATCGGGGAGAAATCAACACTCATCCCCTCCAAACGAGCAGAGCTCTTCGGCGGCATCGTCCTTATACTGATAGGGGTGAAGATTCTGCTCAATCACTTGGGACTGATTGGATTCTAGGGTTTCCCTATTTGTGATTTGTGATTTGCAAGTTCAAATATTGGGATATTGAGATATTGAGATATTGGGTTTTGAGCTTTGAGTTTTGAGTTTTGAGTTCAGCTTGTTGAAGCAACCCCTTTCTATCAAGGATAAACAGCCGCCACATAAAGCGCAGTATTATTGTCAATCACCGCCATATCCGAGCCATCGATGATCCCGTCGCCGTTCACATCTTCGGGCAGGTAGCCTGAAGCATAGGCGGCAGTCAGGTTGTCGACCGTGGCCATGTCGCTGCCGTCAAGGAGATCATCCTGGTTGACATCACCGCCATAAAATGTAAATCGCCCGTCTGTAGTCGGTTTCAGATTATTGCCAAAAGCTTTGTTCTGAGCATCTGTAAAACTGTAACTGATCACGCTGCCGGCAAAGGAAACAGGCGCGGAGCTAACCGTGGCGACGCTGTTGCGGTGCTTAATAGTGATATAATAAGAACCCCCATAAACTGCAGGAACCGTGATGGTAGCAGTTCCGGCCGTATGCAGGTCAATGTTGGAAAATGATTGTATCAGAGTTGAATAATTTGCTCCATCGTGCAGTTCAATGGCGATTTTATCAGCTATCCCCGCCCCGAAGTGAGGCCCATTGGCATCGTAGGCCTGGGTCATGGTGCCGGAGCCGGAATATAGTCCTTCAAGAAGGAAAGAAAGGTTCAGGGTTTTCAAAGCACTGAAGATGCAAGTTCCGGAACTGGTACATCCGGCAGTGCTGGTGGCTGTTGCGGTATAGGTGATGGGGGCTGCAGGGTTTGCATAAACGGTCGTAGATGCCTGTCCTGCATAGGGAATAGTTCCGCCGGGGTTGGTGTACAAAGAAGTCAAAGGCGACCAGGTTATATCTGTTCCCTGGGCGTTGACCAGCCCACCTGATGCGACAAGCTGCAGAATGCTTCCGATGGCGGCTGTTGATGGAGTTATGGTGACTGCAGAAGGGATCGGGTTAATCGTAGCAGTAACTGCAATACGTGGCCCCGTGCATAGTGCCGTTTCAGCACAAGTATAATAGGTCGTTGTTGAACTTATGGACGGTGTAGTCCATGGCGATCCCGTTCCCAGTAAACTACCGCCGGTTGCGGCTGAATACCATTTGATGGTCCCGGTACCGGAAGCAGCAAGCTGAACAGAGCCACTACCGCAGCGTGAATCCGGAGTCACCGCTGAGATGTAATTTGCAAGGGTGATAAACAACGGCGTTGAATAAGCTGTCGCGGGTCCGCTGAGGCAAACGACCTTGCAGAGGTACCAGGTCGGGGCTGTGGGTGTTACAGACAATGTTGCACCTGTTGCGCCAGAAATATCTGTATAGGAGGACCCGTTCGCTGATTTTTGCCATTGATACGAAACACCGGTTCCTGTTTGCACATTTTGCAGCGACAAGACAACAGACTGCCCATAGCAGATTGAATTTGCGGTTGTTAATGTATTGCCGGGATTCGGGCCGGTACAAGTATAAACGGGAGTCCCCGCAAACTCATCTGCACCGATATCCGTCGAAAAACCGGTGCCGGAATATCCTGTTTCTCCCCACCGGATATCACCATCAATGTCATCAGTAATGGCGCCTGGACTCGTGATCCGCATCCCCCCGCTTTCACATTGCGTGGGAGTGGTTGGGGAGATGTGGAGATTGTAAGGTGTGGTGGTTGAATTGGCAAAGGGAGGATTCTCAGTTACAGAAGCGGCATCACGTGGAGCAACCCGGGTTTTGTAAGCTGAAAGCGTCTGATCTTTATTGGTGCCATCAAAATAAATAAGACGGTACAACCCAGGGGGTCCAGCGTAAAAGAGATTGTTATTCGAGAGTGCTGAATAACTTGTCAGTGTTGTCGATGATCTGAGGTAAGCGACTGTAGCACCCCCTCCGTTGGGGATGGAAGTATTAACAAGGATATTATCCCTTAAGTCAAGGGTGCTGGCTGCACTGGCATATAGTGCGGCGGTTCCGAAAGTGGCTCCAGTGCTGTTTGCGTTAAGAAAGACTGTGTTATAATAAATATTGAATGTTCCCTGATCCCCGGTTTTAATCCCGGCAATTGCACCTGTTGAAGTGGAGTTTGATGCCCGTAAGTCGCTGATGGTATTGTTGAATATTGTTTTTGTAGCGCCTGTGTTATTTGTCAGATACAGTCCGTATACAGTAGTTCCATTATTTGTACAAGATAAGTTAAAAATGTTGTTCCTGGATACTGAACACGATAAATCAACTCCTCCGACACTGATACCGCTCAGGGTTCCAGAGGAACCACCTGTTTGAGACAATTCGTAAACCTGATTATTTGTTATAAGTAGAGGGGTATTTGAACCCGCACTATTGTTACCAGCAGATATCCCATAAATCGTACCTGAGTACGTGGCCTGGGGATTGATTTGGACAGTGTGAATTTTGTTATTTAATATTTGCCCCCCTCCGACAATTCCATAAAAATAGCACCTTTTTCCATAAAGCGTATCAATGTACACCTCATTTAATTGGAGTATATTCGATCCTCCGGTCGTTAATCCAGTGAAATAGCTTTCACTTCCTGGAGATATTAATACATCCTTGATAATGTTGTTCTGGTAGGTTCCTGATCCAGAATTTGCATTTACCACGCTTATCCCAGTCACATGGAGGTAAGGCACGGACCCTATCATAACAATATTATTAATAGTGTTGTACGAACAACTGCAATTCTGACCCTTCGCAAAAATTCCATATAAATACTCATCTAAATAAGAACCAATTGAAACTGTTCGCGTCACCGAATCTACCGTATTGTAATTAACAGACAGATTAACTGGATCAGATGTCGTGCCAAGCACATAGATGCAGTATATATCGCCGTGATCAACCATAGTCCAGTTTGGTGTTGTATACCCGGAAATAGTGTTTGAACATATATTTACATTGGTTGCATCCACTTTGCAATAGATTCCGTAAAAGTGAATAAGGGATGAACAATTTGGAAAACTGTTATTGTTGATGTTGATTGTATTTGATAGCGGCGTTCCGCTATTGGTTAAATAGATTCCATAATCAGAAACTCCATGGCTGGCCGTAACAGTGATTGTGTTGTTGTTAAAAGTGCAATTTGAACTTCTTCCGTATTCGGAACGGATACCGTAAATATCCCCGCTCGCAAAGCCGCCTGACCCATTGTTACTGTTAATGGTATTGTACGAGATATTTGATTCCCACTGGTATAAGCATCGTACTGCAGCAGTAATGCTGGAAAAATAAGCGCCACCAAAGTTTAAGATCGTATTTCCGGTGGACAAGGAGGTTCCACCAATATCATTCCCGTGATCACCCAGGTCGTAAGGAACCACGGCCAGGGATCCTGTCATATAAATTCCGTAATTGCAGTTTTGTAGCAGATTAGAATAGAACTTATTGTATGAATTCGTACCGGTTGAGTCAAAAGGGGCAAAAGCAGTAGTCGCGGCAGTAGGAGTCGAATTGATCACTAAAATACAGGTTGAGCCGTCAGGCATTGGCGAAGTTCCAGCTGAATTATTTGTGTAGTTCATTGTAACAGTACAGTTTTTTATTGTGTTGTTCTGGGCACCGTCGTATGCCGTATTTCTGAACAACCCGAAACCATACTCCATCATTGTAGTGGCTGAGGAAGTATTGGGATCAAAAAGGTCAATCCCGTTAATGGTGACATAATCCGATCCCTTTAAACTCCATATACCGTCCGGTGTGGCACTTGAACCAGAAGCAATACCTGCAAATGCCGTTATTTTTGGATTTGCTCCGCTCCCGCTTTTCTGAAAAACAATCGGATTGGACGCGGTTCCGGTAGCAGTCAGGTTGATTCTTGCCGTTAAGGTTTCCGTATAGCCGGCCGCCACATTAAAAGTAACCCCTCCTGCACCTACACCCTGCGCATTCAGCGCATTGACTGCAGCAGTTATCGTTGCATAGTTTCCCGGGATGGTTTTAATCCCCGATAACTGGGCGAATGAGGATGATGTTATGAGGGCAAAGAGTACAAAAAGTACTATCCCTTCTGTCCTGACGGTAATAAAATGTCGCATACTGTATCCAGGTTAATTGTTAAATTTTCAAAGCCATAACCTGTTCCAAATATAACAAATAAAAAAATATAATATCCGGCAATTGTTTAAAAACCGATTTCAGGGTCTGTCACACGAAACCGGTTTTCAGCATGGTTCCCGCCAGGAAGCATACAGGAAGCATACAGGAAGCATACAGGAAGCATGAACAAAGCATAAGCAAAGCATAAACAAAGCATAAACAAAGCATGGAGAGAGCATGGAGCGACCAATTAAAAATTAAAGATTAAAAATTACTTAGGAGTTGATATTTAGACAGGTATGTACTTTCAGAGTCCCCTCCAGTTGCAAGTTGCAAATTGCAAATTGCGATTAATTCCGCCATCTGACATCCGGCCTCTGTCCTCAAATGTGCGATGTCCGAAATGCGATGTCCGATTTCTGCCGTCCGACCTCTGACTTTGGATTCTTCAAAAAATAACATCTGGAAGAGGAAATACCCGTATTTTTGCAACTCAAAAAACATAAATGACCACGATCCGCATAACGAAAGAATTCAGATTCGAAGCCGCCCATGCCCTGAAAGGCTACGACGGTCCCTGCCGCAACATCCACGGACATTCTTACCAGCTCAGTGTCACTATTGCAGGGACACCCAGTGAGGATGCTTCTTCACCGAAAAAAGGAATGGTGATGGATTTCGGCGACCTGAAGGCGATCGTGAAAGAAAATATCATCGATCAGTTCGACCACGCCCTGATCCTGGGCCGCGATTTCCCCTCGGCCGAGCTGCACAAGTTCGAAGAATCAGCCGAAAATATCGTTTATGTCGACTACCAGCCCACCAGCGAGAACATGCTGGTTGATTTTGCAAAACGCATCTCCCTCCTTCTGCCTCCCCATGTAAAGCTCTGCAGCCTCCGCCTCCGCGAAACCAACAACTCCTATGCGGAGTGGTTTGCGGCTGACAATTCCTGAAAGTCAGCAGTCGGCAGTCCTCAGTCGGCAGTCAGTTGCATTCGCATATTCGTCATTCCCATATTCGCATATTTTCCTGACCGGTCCTCGACCTTGATTTGACGAAACCGTCATTAAACCGTCATTAAACCGTCGTTAAACCGTCGTTGAACCGTCGTTGAACCGTCATAGATCAGCGAAAAGCCGCTACAGATCGGTACTTCGACGGGTTTCAGGCTGTTTTTCGACGGTTTCCCCAAATAAGAGTCAAGGAATAATCATATCCGGAGGATCGGTCAGGGAAGGTAAAAAGCATAACAAAATCCCCCTCTCTTTTTTTCAAAGAGAGGGGGGCAGGGGGGTGAGTTC
>Ga0118677_10002756_pt1 | contig 34660 bp, 34 predicted proteins | sample AliMusrvi5mmetaG_FD_86154 | JGI IMG/M metagenome (GOLD analysis project Ga0118677, IMG submission 86154)
CAGCGTTACTTTTAAAAACACCTAACTCTTGAAACATAGGGTCAAATAAATATGTCTTCCCATTTAATTCCCCTATCATCAAATGACTATTTTCATCTCCCAAAGGATAGGTATTAACCTTAACACTTTGGGGCGCAGACCAAGAAACACCATTATCCTTACTAAGGGCAACATAATGAGCATCGCACATTTTGTACATCAAACAAGCTTGAGACATCCTGGCATCAAATAAAAAATATCTATAATTATTAATACTCACACATGTAATTGGCAGATATGGTGGATTATAATTAACTGCGCTTGCTCCCATCACCTTTTGGGTAATTCCCACCCAATCAGGTTCTATAGAATCAAAAACAGTATGACCCTGATAAGAGACAATGACTTCATGAGGATGACTCTTTCCATAAGGATCTGTTTTAGGCAGCTCCTTACGATTAATATCAAAATGACAACTATCCTTCTGTTTAAAATCTTGTTTGGTTTGATTATCCAGCAATGCCACTTCTCTGGCCATATTTTGATCAAGCACAGGAGCTGCTGCAAAAACCAAAGGGCAAATAAAACAAATGGCTAAAAGAAGTACCCCTAGTTTCATCCTTTGCCAGGCAGTTATCATGGCCGATCCTCTTTTTTGAGAGACTCCTTTTGATCGTCCAACTCAATACGGGGAAATAAGGGAGGATGAGACTTTAACACTGTTCCAGATTTTAACTGTCCCCAAACTGGCAAGGTTCCAGAGGCACCTAAAATATCTAAAACTGCTGCCGTTTTTTGTGGCATTACTGGGGAAAGCATGATCGTCGCTATACGTAAACCTTCGGCCGCAGTATAAAGCACCCTCTGGGCAGCCTTAAAATCCGTCTTGGCTAATTTCCAAGGAGCTTGAGACTCCATATACTTATTTAATACTCTCACCAGATCAACAACACTAACTACTGCTTCCTGCACTTGATAAGCATCAACCAAGTGCGCAATCTTACCTGGTAAGGTTTCTGCCTGTAATTTTATATCTACTTCGGCAGCCGTCAACGGACCAGGTTCTGGAATCTTCCCGCCGTGATTCTTGGCAATAAGCCCTCCGACACGGTTAAGTAAATTACCAAAATCATTAGCCAAGTCGCTGTTGTAAGTCTTAATAAATGAATCTAGGGTAAAATTGGCATCTTGTCCTAAAACCATTTCACGCATCAAATAAAAACGCACCGCATCAGCCCCATACTGTTCTACCAAATCCAAAGGATTAACCACATTACCTAAAGACTTACTCATTTTAGTCTGGCCTATAAGCCACCAGCCATGGGCAAAGATGGTTTTAGGCAATTCCAATCCTAAAGAAAACAACATCGTTGTCCAATAAATAGAATGAGTCGTTAGAATGTCTTTACCGATTAAATGCACCTCTACCGGCCACCATTTCTTAAAATTAACATCGTCACTGCCATAACCTGGCACCGAAATGTAATTGACCAACGCATCAAACCAAACATAGGTGACATAATCTTTATCAAACGGAATTTCTATACCCCAATCCATGCGGGCTTTAGGACGAGAAATGCACAAATCACCTAAAGGCTGACGTAAGAACCCTAGCATTTCATTCCTGCGATGCTCTGGACGTATAAAATCTGGATGGGATTCAATATAATCGATCAGTTGTTGCTGGTATTTACTCATCTTAAAGAAATAATTCTTCTCCTTGATCCTTTTAACATCACGGAATTGACCGGATGCCTGCTCAGTATCAGTGATAAAACGTTCTTCGGCTACCGAATACCATCCTTCATATTCATCGACATAAATATCCCCGTTGTCATAAACCTTCTGCAGAGCCAATTGAACTATTTTCTTATGCCTCTCTTGGGTTGTACGAATAAAATCATCGTATCGAATGTCCAATTTCTGCCAAAGATTTAAAAATCGTGGTGCCAAATCATCGCAGTGGGCTTGAGGAGAAAGATTACGTTTCTCAGCAGCCTGCTTAACTTTTTGTCCGTGTTCATCTAGTCCCGTTAAGAAAAACACGTCATCAGAGGCTACCCGATGAAAGCGGGCCAAAACATCGGCCAAAATTGTCGTATATGCATGACCAATATGCGGGGCATCATTGACATAATAAATAGGGGTGGTGACAAAAAATTTATGTTTCATATATCTATTACCTTAATTTGAATTCATGGCTGGAAAAACAATCCGTTGGACCTTTCCTTCTCCCAAGTCTACAACTACTTGACGCTTGAGGATATCCACGTTAATGATCCTCCCCTTTTCCCCTGCTTCCGTGGTAAATTTCTGTCCCATTTTAGGTAAGGTTTTAGACATCTCCCGATAGACCTGAAATTCATACGCCATGCAACATTTAATGCGGCTACAAACACCGGAAATCTTGGACGGATTCAAAGGCAATCCTTGATCCTTGGCCATTTTAATGGAAAGAGGATGAAAATCTTTCATATAAGAGGAACAACACAACTCCCTGCCGCAAACACCGTAGCCTCCCACGATCTTGGCCTTGTCTCGCACACCGATTTGCTTCAATTCAATCCTTACGCGAAACATTTTAGCCAAGTCTTTAACCAGATTACGAAAATCAACACGCCCCTCGGCAGCAAAGAAAAACAAAATCTTACTACTATCAAAAGAATATTCCGATTTAATCAACTGCATGTCCAATTTAGCCTCTGCAATTTTACGCCGGCAGGTTTCCAGAGCTTCCTTGGCCTTCATTTGATTATTGACCACCTGTCTAAGATCTCCATCGGTCGCGACCCTGATGATTTTCCCCGCAGCAACCTGGTCCGCAGCCGTTAAACACGCCCTTTGGGTATCAGAGATAACCAAAGCATATTCAGAACCTTTCTCGTATTCTATGATCACGATATCATCTCTTTTACAAACAATATCATTGTGACTTAAAAAAACCACCGGACGATATTCGCCGATTTTAACTTGAATCAATTGACCCATATTCTTTGCCTCAATATACTAAATGCCATTCTAGCATTCAGATTTTCATCCAACAATCCCTTGGTTTTTACCATTTGTTCATAAATGGCAAATAATTCCTCAAAAGAGTGGTTCATTAATAAACGCACATCTTTAAGCCTATCGACATGCATTAATTCATCCGCCGCTAATCCCGCTTTAAGCAATATCGCATCACGGACTATACTTAAGATGATCTGCAGGGCCTCTTTTGCATCTTCCTTTTCATAAATAAATTTCTTGATCGAATCATCATCATTTTTGTATAAAAACGCATCTAAGATTTGATTCTTTCGCACAATAAAATTATCTTCTACCAACTGGCGCGCCCGCCCCACGCATCCATCGGTGTACACAGTCAAGAACTGATACATAGTCGCCGTATCATCACTTAAGAGCTTCTGTAAACGACTCCGTGAGACTGAAAAGAATCTCACCACATGACAGCGCGAACGTATCGTATCTAAATTCGCTTCAGGGACGGCCGTTGTAAGAATAATCAGTGTATGGGAAGCGGGTTCCTCAAGAGTTTTTAAAAGGCTGTTGGCCGCCTCCAAGGTCATCGTCTCAACATTGCGAATAATAAATACCTTGGTTTTGGCTTCATAGGCTTTCAACTGCAAACGTCCCATCATCAAACGAATTTGATCAATTTTAATGCTTCCTTCATCTTCCTGAAGGATCATAACATCCGGATGATTGGCACCAATAATTTTCTTACAAGATGAACATCGACCACAGGGTTTCCCTTCAGTTGATTCACAATTGACCAGTTGAGCAATACAAAGAGCTGTTTGGGTCTTACCGATTTCTTTAGGCCCCACAAATAGATACGCATGACCCATACGGCCAGTGGTCAACAATTTCTTAAAATGCTCTAAAACTCTTTGGTCTACACTAACGGCATCCATTTATATCACCTTATCAATATAGGCTTTCACCCGTTCAAAAACAATCTCCTTAGAAGTATCCACGTTGATCACCTTAATACGATTGGGGTCTTTCTTGGCTAAAGCCAAATATCCCTGACGCACTCGACTATGATATTCTAATGAACGAAGTTCTATACGATCTTTTTTCGCATTGGTCCTTGACAGGCCCTGTTGGGTATCAATATCAAATAACAGCGTCAAATCAGGTTTAACGCCCGCTACCGCAAAATGTCCTATGTCTTCAATGATAGACACATCTACTCCATTACCCGCGCCCTGATAAGCAATGGTTGAATCCATAAATCGGTCGCATAAAACAATTTGCCCCTTATCTACGGCTGGTTTTAACACTTCTTTGACCAATTGTGCCCGGGCCGCCATATACAAAAGAGTTTCACACTCATCTGACATGGCCTTGCTGCTGACACTTAACAAAATATCACGGATCTTCTCGCTGATTTTGACTCCACCCGGTTCACGCAAAAGCATGACAGGCAAATCCTTGGCTTTAAGATAGTCCAAGACCAAGGCAGACTGGGTGCTTTTTCCAGAACCTTCTGAACCTTCAAAGGTGATAAATTTCCCCTTTATACCCATCGCCATGTCTGTCCTGACTTGGTGTCCTCAACAGCAACACCTTTGGATTTTAACAAATCTCTTAATTCATCCGAACGCTTAAAATTTTTGGAAACTCGCGCCGCCACACGTTCTTGTAATAAATTCTTTAACTCTTCGCTAAGTTCTTGTTGTTTTTCTTTAAGAAATAAACCAAGAATCTGCCTACCTAAGCTTTCTAAGACATCGACAGCATGATAAATAACCCCCAAGTAATGGGATTCCTCTTTCTTATCGTCGATAAACTTATTTGTTTCACCGATAAGATTAAACAGCGCTGCCAAGGCCTTAGGCGTATTAAAATCATCATCCATAGCCTCCAAAAATTCATTTTTATAAAGAGTAATAAACTCTTCTTGGAAGGGTTCAACATCCTTATCTTGAAGAAGCTGTGCCGCTTTCCAAAACAGAACATCAAATTTAGCCAGAGCTTTGCGGGCCTCAAGCATTTTCTCATCTGAGAAATCAATGGCGCTGGTGTAATGGGAGAACAAGAAGAACATTTTGATTTCATCAGGAGTATATTTAGCAAGAGCATCCTTGATGGTGATAAAATTCCCTAACGATTTGGACATCTTCTGGGCATTGATAGTCAAAAGCCCGTGATGGATCCAATACTTGGCAAAGATCTTACCCGTCAAGGCTTCGGATTGGGCGACTTCATTTTCATGATGGGGGAAAATCAAGTCCCGCCCGCCGGCATGAATATCCAAGGTATGTGTCTTTAAATGTTTCATACTCATGCAAGAACATTCAATATGCCAGCCAGGCCTTCCTGGCCCCCAAGGACTTTCCCAGGTCGGCTCACCAGGCTTAGAACTTTTCCAAAGAGCAAAATCCAACGGGTCATTTTTATCTGAATCCTTCTCAATACGGACCGCTTCCATCATTTTGTCGATGCTTTGGCCGGAAAGCTTGCCGTATTCATTAAACTTACGCACGTTAAAATACACATCTGCGCCGACGGCATACGCAAAACCCTTATCGATCAATCCTTGGATGTGGGCAATCATTTCTGGAATATTATCAGTCGCTTTTGGTTCGATATCTGCCTTGTTGACTCCTAAGGCGTCCATATCTTCATAATAAAGCCGTATCTGCTCTTCACTGACCTCTTTGCTTGTTTTTTGAAGTTCAACCGCCTTTTGAATGATCTTATCATCAACGTCGGTAATATTGCGCACAAACTCCACCTTATAGCCCCTAAATTGTAAATACCTACGGATAACATCGAACACATAGAGGCTACGCGCGTGGCCAATATGACACTGGTCATAGACAGTCACCCCACAAGTGTACATTTTCACAACTGGTGGATGAAGTGGTTGAAATTCTTCCTTACGTTTAGTCAGAGAGTTGTAAATATAGATAGCCATAATTAAATAATATAATCCTCGTTATTGTGCTGGGCATGCCCGGTTTTTTCTTCCAGGGTTATGATACGTTTAAGTAGTTTTGACATGTTTTCCATAACAGGGTCATTGACGTGTGTATGGTCTAAAAGGCTGTCAATCTTTTGGCCTTCTTGCTTGGTAATTCGTCCTGGGATCCCTACAACCGTAGAGTTAGGAGGAACATTTTTGATCACCACCGCATTGGCCCCGATATACGAATTATCGCCAATCAAGATATTACCAAGAATCTTTGCTCCAGCCCCAACGACGACATTGTTGCCTATCGTCGGATGCCTCTTCCCCGTCTCCTTACCTGTGCCCCCAAGGGTTACCCCCTGATACAAAAGAACATTATCTCCAACGATAGCCGTTTCTCCTATAACCACTCCCGTGCCGTGATCAATAAAGAATTTGCGGCCTATCTGAGCGCCTGGATGGATTTCAATACCAGTCCAAAACTTTGTAATCTGAGAAATCCAGCGGGGAATAATAGGGATCCTAGTTTCCCATAGTTTATGAGCCACTCGGTAAGATACCAGTGCGTGTAACCCAGGATACAAAAGAAGGATTTCTAAAGGACTTTTAGCCGCTGGATCTCGTTCTTTGACAGCGGCGATATCCTCGGCAAAAACAATATAAATTGTTAAAAACACAATGATAATAATTAGTATCCAAAACATAAATCACCTCAAGGTTAATAGATATGTCGCCTCTAAGATTTAATTAATAAAACCACAGCATAACAAGCAATCCCTTGCTTTCGGCCAACAAAGCCTAAACCTTCATTGGTCGTCGCCTTAATGTTCACCAGAGATTCATCAATACCCAGTTCAAGAGCAATGCGGGATTTCATTTTCAATTTATACGGCCCCAACTTAGGCTCTTGCGCTAGAATTACGGCATCGAGATTAACAATCTTATAGCCATCACCACTAATTAATTCATAAACCTTCTTTAGCAAAATCAGGCTTGAGACATTCTTATATTTCTCATCGGTATCAGGGAAATATTCCCCAATATCTTCTCTACCTGCCGCGCCTAAAATAGCATCACAAATAGCGTGTAAAACAACATCCGCATCCGAATGCCCTAGCAACCCTCGCTTATAAGGAATCTGCACACCGCCTAACATCAGCTTGCGCCCCTTGACCAGCTTATGCACGTCGTAACCTATACCTGTTCGAAAATTCATTTTATCCTTTGTCATAACTCCTACGTCTTAATAGGGATACTCTTAAATTCTTTCTAAAACAAAAATAACATGACAATACGCTATAAATTAATCCAACGCTAAAGCAAACTTTATGGCTTTATTAATAGAATGCATTTTTTCAACTTTAAGAGCGCAAATTCTTTCCGTCAAGATGGATTTTCTAATCGTCGTAATCGTATCTACATTGGCAACACATAATTCAGGCAAACCATCTTTCTTATCAAGAGGAACTTCAACGGGAATATTTCGAACTGTTGTAGTTATCTGAGCAACAGTCACAGCATTGCGAACATTATACGCCTCATCACGAGAAAGTAATAAAACAGGCCGTCTGCCAATAGGTTTAGGTTGTTCAGCCCACCAAATTTCTCCTCTTCTCATTTCCAACCCTCCTCTGCAAATGCATTAGCAGAAAGTTCTTCCAGTGCTTTTATCTCATCTATGGGTTCAGGATAATGACGATATCCTGCCTCGTACTGTTCAATCATTTTGTCCTTGTCCCTATTATCCAGCCAAAAACGAATAGCGGTATCAATAAGAGCACTTCTTTGAGCGCCTAATTCTTTTCGAATTTTTTCGATACGTTTCAAATCTTCAGTGGGCAAACTAATTGCTATTTTAGTAGCTTTAATCATATCACACATCCTTTCCTACTAAAGTATAACATAATTCATACTAAATCTAATAAAAATATGAACGTAATTGGTAATTGTTTAGGTGCGACGTGTCATTGCGAACCCCCGTAGGGGGTAAAGCAATCTTTTTAAAAGACTGCTTCCCTGGCCCGTCTTACAGACGTTCCAGGACGGGCGCCCTTCGGGCCCCCACAAGGGAGACTAACGGTCGCAGAGACACAAGTTGCTAAACATATGCGATAAACCTTTAAATCCAGTAGCTACTTCTATTAAATTTGACTTCTCTTATTTCGTACAACTCGTATCCAACCATCATGGTTAACAGCTAGTGAATGGTATTGCCATGTCCCATTTTTAAGTTGCCATCGACATTGAATCCAAGGTAAACCAGATTCATCTATCTTATAAATACGAACGGAACGTTTACGGTCTATAAGACGTTGATAAACACTTCTAGTCTCTCGGTGGAGCGTATAACCCAGGTTTACTAAATTCACTTGGCATTTGCACCAAACGAATCCTATCACCGACCTTAAGATGTCTCCATGATGTAAAAGTATCTTTTTTTGCATAAACCCTTCAATCCAACGACAAGTCTGTCTAAATAATTATAACAATCTCTCTGCCAAATCTAAATCCTGGGAAGTTGTGATCTTAATATTGCGATACCCCCCCATGACCACCTTGACCTTAATACCCAGCCGCTCAACCAAGAAAGCATCGTCGGTTGCTTCTTCCTTAATGCTTTGCTGATGCGCCTTAATTAAGACTTCGCGATGAAAACCTTGCGGCGTTTGGGCTTCCCATAATAAATGTCTCGGCAAGGTCTGTTTGATACATAAATTCTTTTCATCGACCTGTTTGATGGTCGGTTTGACTGGTACAGCCAAAATAGCCGCCTGATAACTTTTAAGGGAATGGCATAAGCGTTGGATAGAACGCTCGTCAATCAACGGCCTTGCCGCATCATGCACCAGGATGTTCTGCGTGTCCGTATCAATGGCCTTTAGTCCTAAACGCACGGAATCAGATCGTTTTACCCCTCCTATGACGACGGCCTTGACCTTCTTAAAACGTTTGGAAATCTTCTTAAATTCCGACAAATAATTCTTATGCCCCACCATCACAACACCGTCAATTAAAGAGCTTTTCTCAAAGACTTCCAGCGACCAAGAAACCATGGGTTTACGTTTCAAAACTACCAACGCTTTTGGAATCTGACACTTCAAACGGCTTCCTATGCCCGCAGCCACAACTATGACTTGTGTTTTCATTTTTCTAATTTCGCAAATACCATACGGCCGGCCTGGGTCTGCAGGGCGCTAGTGACATAGACCTTCACCTGCTGACCAATCAATTTTCTGCCATCAATAACGACCACCATGGTCCCATCTTCCAAATATCCCACCGCTTGGTTGGGATCCTTGCCTTCCTTTAACAAACGAATTTCCAACTCTTCTCCGTTAAAAACCAATGGCTTGACAGAGTTAGCTAAATCATTAATGTTAAGCATCTCAAGTCCCTGCAAAGAAGCCATGCGGCTCAAATTGAAGTCCGTCGTACAAATGCGAGCTTCCATGATCTTGGCCAATTTGACTAACTTTAAATCGACGGGTTCAGGGCCGGTCAAATCATCCTCATGAATCCTGACATCAGCCGCAGGGTCTTTCTGAAGAGTTTTTAAAATCTCCAAGCCTCGACGTCCCCTTTGACGCTTATTATCATCCTCTGAATCCGCTAGACGCTGAAGTTCCTGCAATATAAAACGCGGCGCCACCAAACGTCCTCCTAAAAAACCTGTTTTGAAAATGTCCCCTATACGTCCATCGATGATGGCACTCGTATCTAACAAAACAACCCCTTCTTTCAAGTCCTGCCTTTTAAAACGCACATACGGAATAATTAAATTAAACTCATCCTTGCCCCGTAGAGCCAGAACTGCTCCCAGATATGAGAACAGCAACGTTAAAATGACTTTCAAAATAGATTGCAAAACTACCCCCAAGGGTAAAAGTGAAAGAATGTCTGAAACCAGGTTAGCCATAAAAATTCCCAGCAAAAGCCCAAAAACCATGGATGATAACCCACGGACTGAGACATGTTGGGATTTCATTTCCATGACAATAAGACACACGCCAGAAAGAATCCCTAACCCAAGACCTTCTATAGATTGATTACTAATGGCCCCAATTTGATACCCCACAATCCCTGAAATAATTAGAAAAAAAGTACGGATAAATAATAACGTCGTCATACCACCTCCAAATATTTATAATTTATCTAATGCTTCCCTGACTGTTGCGACCGCGATGAGCTTAATGTGTTTTGGCTTCTCCATCTTATTTTTAATATTATTGGATGGCAATAAACATCGCTTAAACCCAAGTTTCTCTGCTTCATTGATACGGTTGGTCAACTGTGCAACAGAACGAACCTCGGCCCCCAAACCCACTTCACCTAAAATAACTAGATCCGATGGGATTGGTTTATCTAAGAAAGCAGACGCCACGGCCAATGCGACCCCTAAATCCGCCGCTGGGTCAATGATTTTAACACCTCCCACGACATTTAAAAAGATATCTTTATCCGACAAGTTTAAACCCAGCCTCTTTTCTAACACGGCCGCCAAAAGCGCCAGGCGGTTGGGATCGAAACCTTGCGCTTTCTGACGGACCATGCCAAAAGCACTGCGCGTAACCAGACCTTGAATCTCCACTAAAAACGGCCTGGTCCCTTCTAAGATAGGCACCACCACCGAGCCACAGGTATCCTTGCCTCTCTCAGAAAGAAAAATCTCTGACGGATTTAAAACTTCCTGCAGCCCATTGGCGGCCATTTCAAACACCCCAATTTCATTGGTCGATCCAAAACGATTCTTATTGGCGCGCAGTACCCGATACGATGAATATCTTTCCCCTTCAAAATATAAAACCGTATCAACCATATGTTCCAACACACGCGGTCCCGCAATCATTCCTTCCTTAGTCACATGACCAATCATAAAAAGCACAATACCTCGCTGCTTGGCTAGTTGGGTCAAAACAGCCGCGCTTTCACGCACCTGAGACACGCTGCCTGGGGCAGAGACCACTTCCGGAAGAAAAACCACCTGAATAGAATCGATGATGACCACCTGGGGCTTTAACTGGTCGATATGGCGAATAATGGATTGGACATCAATATCATTAACGATAAAAAAGTTTTCAAGATCCATTTGGGCCAACCTATCAGCTCTCATCTTAGCTTGCTTGACAGATTCCTCACCGCTGACATAAAGCACTTTGAGGCCTCCACGGCTTAAAGCGCAGCCTGCTTGTAAGATCATGGTCGATTTACCGATGCCCGGGTCTCCCCCAATCAAGGTAACCGACGCAGGGACAAGCCCTCCTCCAACAACTCGGTCAAACTCACCAATGCCTGTTAAAAACCGCTGTTCTTCTTGGATGGCAACTTCTTTTAAAAGGACAGGAGAACTATTGGATACACTAGCAATTTGAGTGCGCAATTTCTCAGAGGGAGAATGCGCCACGGTTGATTCTTCCACATAAGAATTCCAGCTGTCACAATTAGGGCATTTGCCCACCCATCGTGGTGATTGTGCGCCGCAATTTTGACAGACAAATACAGTTTTAGTTTTCATTTGATACCGACTATATACACCTAGTTAAGGCCAATAAATTCTGATATTATAACCAAAAAATCTTCTATCAGGTAAACTTTTCCAAAAACGACTGGTAATCTATTTAGAGTAATTCCACGGGAAAATTTTTCTATTGAAAAATTCGCCCCCCCACCCCCTGCTTGTAAAAAGACAAAAAGTCTTTAGCTATTGTTAATATCAAAACTTTCCGCGCTGGAGGTCTCATAGGCGCGCAGGAATTCGGTAGGCAAGGGTTCTTTAAGCAGATCCCCGTCCTTAAGGAAGGGATAAATCTCAGAATAATCTTTAACTCTATCTAAAGAAATTCTTCTTAACAAATGCCATGGTTTAAGCCCCTTAGGAGATTCTAAACCCATGGCTCCTAAAATTTCAGAGAAGCTTTTAACGGTGGCTTTGTGAAAATTAGCTACCCGTTTATTTTTTTCAGCGACCACTAATCCTAATGTCAATCGAGGATCTTGGGTGGCAATCCCGGTTGGACACCTGTTAGTGTTGCAGGTTAATGCCTGAATACAGCCTAAAGCCATCATCATCCCCCGCGAGGAATAACACAAATCTGCCCCCATGACCATGTGTTTTAAAATCCCAAACCCTGAATTAATCTTCCCTGAAGAAATAATTTTAATCTGATCCCTTAAGGAAAACCCCACCAAGGTGTTGTGGATGAAAATCAATCCCTCATTAAGAGGAAAACCGACATAATTGGAAAATTCTAAGGGCGCAGCACCCGTGCCGCCTTCCCCGCCGTCAACGGTAATAAAATCTGGGGTGATTCCTGTTTTTTGCATCGCTTTGACTATGGCCACAAATTCTCTGGGCTTGCCTAAACATAATTTAAACCCTACGGGTTTACCTTTTGAAAGTTCACGTAAATCTTGAATAAAGCTCAACAACTCAATAGGGGTTGAAAACGCGCTGTGCCCAGGAGGTGACATAACACTTTGCCCCATAGGGACTCCGCGGATTTGGGAAATTTCCTTAGTTAATTTCTCCGCCGGTAAAATCCCGCCGTGGCCGGGTTTTGCTCCTTGGGATAATTTAACTTCAATCATCTTGACCTGCGCTAAGGAAGCTTTCTGAACAAATTTCTCTGCGCAAAACTTTCCCTGAGCGTTACGGCAGCCGAAATATCCCGTACCTATTTGCCAGATAACATCCCCGCCGGATAAATGATACTTGGTAAGCCCGCCTTCGCCGGTATTCTGGGCAAATCCTCCCATCTGCGCTCCCTGATTTAACGCAAGAACCGCATTGGCACTTAAGGAACCAAAACTCATCGCCCCAATATTAAAAATACTGGCTTGGTACACCTGGCTTCCATTATTTCCGATAGCAACCCTTAACGTAGATGGGTCAACATACTTAGGTATCAGCGAATGCGTGACCCATTCATAACCAATCTCATAAACATTTTTTTGCGTGCCAAAAGGGATAGTATCAAGCTCTCCCTTAGAACGCTGATAGACCAGGGACCTATCCAAACGATTAAACGGCATTCCAGAGGTATTGGATTCAACAAAGTACTGATTAATTTCTGGGCGGAAAAACTCCATCAAGTATCGAAAATTTCCAATGACGGGAAAATTACGACGAAGGGTATGGCGCGTTTGAAGCATATCGGCAAATCCGACAATAATCACCGGCCCAAAAAATATGAATGACCACCAAACGTGAGGGGAAACGCGAGATAACAGCCAATTCGCGAAAAGAACAACAAGTGTGGAAAGAAGAAAAATTAGACGAGCCATGTAAAACCATTCTATAGGGCATGCTTAGAAAATCAAGCGCAGAGTATACAAATTGATGATTTATTGGCCAGTTCGACAGTGTAATCTCTATCGATGATGAGTGTTTTGCCCGCCTCAATGGCTAGGCAAGCGGCCTTGACACGACTCATGGTTTTAATGGTCCTAGGGCCGATGACGGGAACATCAAATCGATGGTCTTGTTGAGGTTTACTTTGTTTGATAACAACGGCACCACAATGGGCAATCCTTCCTCCGCGTTCAATGGCACGGTCGGTGCCCTCCATAGCCTCAATAGCAACGATGGCTTTTTCTTTGACCACCACTGTCTGCCCTACATCAATGCCGCCCATGAGCTTGGCGATGGTGGTGCCAAATTCAATGTCTTTTAATTCATTTAAAGTTGGGCCACGTTTGGTAAGAGTACCTTTTGGAGCCAAGTATTTCTTAAGAAGGAAGGTAGAATCAAGAAGGGTCATGCCCTCTTTGGCTAAACGGTTGGCGATAGCCGAAAAAATCGTGTCCGTCTTTCGGTCACGCAAAGCATCCGCCAAAATCTGGAGCTCTTTATCAAAGACGACCTTAGGATTAAATAAATTATCAGGATTGACCTGGCCGGCCATAATGACTTCTTTAACAGAATATCTCTTAAAATAGTCAAAAAGCTTCTCAAGCTCTCCTACTTTGAAATATCGAAATTTATCGGTGTAGAAAAACAAATACGGCGATGTGTCTCCCCAAACAGCGGCCGCAATAATTTCATAACCCTGATCACGCGCTGCACGGGCAAAAAGAAATGGAAATTGATTATTACCGGCGATAAGCCCGATAATCTTTGGAGAATCCATTTAAGAAATTCCTCTTTTAGAAATTTCAATAAATTCTAAGACTCGAATAACTTCAGCGTAGTTTCCCATCTGTTCTTTAACTTGAGCAACGGCATTGCTGCGGGCCAAGCCAGAGCTAAAGAGTATTTTAAAAGCTCGACGCAAAGCCAGCATCGCCTGGGAAGAAAGATTGGCACGTTTTAGACCAATCACATTTAAACCGCGCAAGGTCGCCGGGTTGCCATCCACCATGGAAAAAGGGGGAACATCTTGATTGACCTTGGAACATCCCCCTATCATCGATAGAAATCCTACCCTGGCGAATTGGTGAATGCCGGAAAGTCCCCCGATAACGGCCTTATCTTCTATCGTCACATGTCCGGAAAGCCCCACATAATTGGCCAGAACGCAGTCATTAGCAATATTACAATCATGCGCCACATGTGAGCAAGCCATGAACAAATTACCATTGCCTATCTTAGTTATTCCACCACCCTCGACTGTCCCTGGATTCACAGTCACATATTCACGAAAAACATTATCTTTACCGATTTTTAAATACACTTTATCGGTCTTATGAAATTTCTTATCTTGCGGAGGCGAGCCTATAACAGCACCGTTAAAAAACTGACAGCCATCGCCGATGGTCGTGTCCCCTTGCACCAGACAATGAGGGCCAACCGTCACATTGTTGCCAATGACTACGGGGCCTTCAATAACGCAATAAGCCCCTATGGTGACATTGTCCCCTATCTGAGCATCCTGACTGATCACTGCTGTTTCATGAACTTGATTAGACATAATTTAATTCTTCATATAAGAACCATCTGTATAAGAAAACAACATCTCTGCCTCGATAACAACTTCTCCATCAACCTTGGCGACCCCTTTGACTTGGGCGGTCCTTTCACGATCACGGACAATTTCCACTTCCATGATCAATTGATCCCCTGGGATCACCACTTTACGAAATTTAACAGCGTCAATGGCCATAAACAAAGCTACTTTACCAGGATGCTCTCCGCTTGTCAAAACAACAACGCCAGCCGTCTGTGCCATTGCCTCTATCATCAATACTCCTGGCATTACTGGCTTGCCTGGAAAATGGCCTTGAAAAAAACCATCGTTAATGGTGACATTCTTAATCCCAATACCTTTTTTGCCACGTTCAACTTCGATGACTCGATCCACCAACAAAAATGGATAACGATGAGGTAGAATTTTCATAATGTCATCAATATCAAAAATTCTCTGTGATTTGGTCATAACAGAATTCCTTTGTTGTTGATCGATTAACCCAACTAAAGCTCGATTTAACGAATGCCCGCTTTTGGTAGCATACACCTTCCCGCGCACACCTAATCCTAATAAAAAAAGATCTCCCACAATGTCTAAAACCTTATGCCTGGCACATTCATCCTCAAAACGATAGGTATTGCCTAAGGGGCCCTTATCCGAAATGACCAAGGTATTTTTCTCTGTGGCTCCCTTACCTAAACCTCTCGCCTGAATTTCCTTGGCTTCGCTTTCTAAACAAAATGTACGCGCCGGGGCTATGTCTTGTAAGAATATTTCTCGTTTAATATCAAAAGTGACTGTTTGTATAGGCAACAAGGGAGAATCATAGTCGAGGGTGTAGGAAACCTCAAAATTCTTTGAAGGCACCATCATGATACTGCCCTTTTCATTAGACACCACAATAGGCTGCTGAATTTCAAAATAACGACTAGGAACTTGAAACTCTTCAATTCCTGCCGATTCAATGGCTTTAACAAACTCTAAACTGCTGCCGTCTAATCCTGGCACTTCAGGGCCATTGAGTTCAACAATCAAATTGTCAATGCCTAAACCATTGAGCGCTGCCAGCAAATGTTCCACCGTGACCACCCGCACGCCATTTTTCTCAATAATCGAACAACGGCTGACGGTTGAATCCTTTAATATAGACGAAGGCTCTAATTTGATGGAGGGCTGACCTGGTAAATCAATCCGATAAAAACATATCCCTTGATCCACTTTTGCCGGTTTTAACGTCAGAGAAGTGCTCTCTCCCGTATGAAGACCAACCCCAGATACTGTGACCGCTCTTTGAATTGTCTTTTGCATTTTATTTCTTTTCTAATTCCTCTACACGTTTTTTCAATTCTTGAATCAACTCAACATAATGATCAAACCTTTGAATATGCGCATTAGCCCTAAAAGCCGCTCGTAAAGGTTGTGCCGGAGATCCAAAAACTTGATGGCCCGCTGGGATAGATTTACTGACACCCGATTGAGCGGCCACGATGGCCCCATCACCAATAGTCAAATGCCCAACAACACCTACCTGACCGGCTAAAATCACATGGCTTCCTATGTGCGTACTGCCTGAAATTCCCACCTGGGCAATGATCAAACAATGCTTGCCAATAGAAACATTGTGCGCGATATGGACTAAATTATCAATTTTTGTCCCTTCACCAACAATGGTTTTATCAAACCTTGCCCGGTCAATGGTCACGTTAGCACCGATCTCCACATCATCCTCAATAATGACCGTGCCTATCTGAGGGATCTTGGTATGCTTCCCGTCCACCGTGACATAACCATACCCATCCGAACCGATGACCGAACCTGAATGGACAATTACACGATTGCCAATTGAGATTTTCTCGCGCAAGGTTACAAAGGGATAAATTAAACATTGCGACCCCACGCGTGTCTCGTGGCCAATATAACTATGGGCATAAATCTTCGTGCCCTCTCCAATCACTGCCTTGGGTTCAATCACAACGTAAGGGCCAATGGCCACGTCTTTTGCGATCAAAGCGTCCTTGGCTATCACCGCTGTGGGATGAATTCCAGGAGGTATGAAGGTAGCCGAGTCTTTAAGAAAATAATCAATGACCTTGGCAAACGCCAGCGACGGGTGATCCACCTTGATTACAGTTTTACCAGGAAGGGATGTCCCTTGAGAGACAAGAATAACACTGGCTTTACATTCCTTGGCCAGAGGTTCATATTTAGGATTAGCTAAAAAGGATACGTCCCCTTCTTTAGCTTCTTTAAGACCAGCACATCCTTTGATTTCCATCTGGCCACTACCGATGAGTTCTCCTTGGGTCAACTGTACAATATCGGCAATGGTAAGGCGCATAATAATTATTTTTTAGCAGGATGATAGCTCTCGTTGAGAACTTTTAGGACCTTTTCCGTGATGTTTAATTCTTTGTCCCCATAAAGCAAGACAGTATCATTAAGGATAAAGGTATAGTCTTCTTTTTTAGCTATATCGCTGACGATTTTTTCAATTTCTATAAGAATTTCTTTCCTCATATCTTCAAATTTCTTGGACAACTCTTCTCTTTTTTTATTACGAAACTCCAACAATTCATTTTTTTGTTTATCAATATCTGCTTGTAACTTTTGCTTCTCATCTTCTTTTAAGACGGCCAATTTGCCTTGGGCATCACGGATTTTAGTTAACATTTCATCCATCTGCTTTTGGACTCCTTGACTTTCACCCTGTAGGGTCGTGTCATAATCCTTGGTCTTTTGATAATTGTTAAATATTCCGCCTAATTCAACATAGGCAATCTTCATGTCCTTAGCATGGACTGTTGTTGTGAGAAAAATCCCAAAAATAAAAATGGCTAAAAATTTTACTGCTTTCATACAAACCTCCTTAAGATTAGTTTAATAAATTAGTCTTCGACTTTACCCAGGGTCATTCCTGAATAAAATCAAAGTACCATTAAAATCCGCGGCTGACGCTAAAATAAAACTTTCCGCTTTTCCTGTGATCCGATCCAGATTCTTTATTCAGTGGGAAACCGTAATCTAAATTGATGGGACCTATTGGAGTTTTGACTCTTAACCCAGGACCAAAACCAGACTTTACTCCCCCTTGACCATAATTCTTGACCTTACTCCAGACATTACCTGTATCAAAAAAGGCTGCGGCTTTAATAATATCCATCAGTGGAACGGTATATTCTAAACTTCCTAAGAGTATGGCCTCACCCCCGATAGCATCACCCGAACTCGCATCGATAGGACCTACTTTACGCTCACTATACCCTCGGATGGTCTGTTCTCCACCGGCAAAATAGCGTTCAAAAATGGGGACACTATTGGTACTATCATAGGCCTTCACTAAACCCGTACGCCCACCAATCTTAAGGACTGTGGTTGTATCATGCATTTGAAAAGGCACATAATAACTGGCACTGGTTTGTAAACGATAGAAATCTTTATCGCCCCCTAAAAGGCCTCCTGCCAAATCAGCGCTATTGATCCACAATAAACCTTTAGTAGGATTAATCGGATTATCCCGATAATCATGGGTCAAAGAAGCTCCCGTTGAACTCACCAAGTTCGTTCCCTCTTCTGCGGCCAAATCAGGAGCTACGTTGGAATCCATATTGCCAATTTTAATCCGTTCCAATTTATAATAGGTATTGAGCGAAAGATTATCGTTAAAACTTTTACCTAAACGCACATCTCCACCAAGACGTTTTTCATCATACGCATAACCGTTACTGCTGTCTTTGGAAGTGTCCATAAGAAAACCGTCAAAACCAGCAGAGATGGGATAATCAAACATCCACGGTTCAGTGAAACTCAAAATCGCCTGCTGCTGGGTAGAGCCAAGTTGACCTCTTAACTTCAAGTCTTGGCCACCACCGGTAAAGGAGGGCCAATTGGAGAAATCAAAATTCTTTTGCTCAACTTCCGCAAAACCAACCAATTTATCTACAGTACTGTAACCACCGCCAAATGAAAATGTCCCTGTTTTTGCTTCCTTGACCTGGACAACCAAATCCTTTTGGTCTGATTGGTCGGTGTCTTCGATATCATAACCAACATCTTCAAAATAGCCTAAATTACGCAGCCGTTCCTTTGACTTGCGCAAAAGCTTCCCATCAAATTGGTCTCCAGGATACATCCTTAATTCACGACGGATCACAATATCACGTGTATGCGTATTGCCTTGAATTTTAATTTTGTTGATGTATGCCAGATTGCCTTCCTTAATAGAGAACTTAATATCCACCTTGCCCGTGTCTGTATTAAATGAAGTAGCCTCTTCCGCGTTGGCAGAAATGTACCCTCGGTCAAAATAGGCATTACGAATATTGCTTAAGTCTTCCTCGAGCTTTTCATGGCTAAAAATATTGCCTGATTTAATATTTTTGATACTGAATTTGACATCATATTCCGAAAGAATTGCATTGCCTACGATAGAAACATCCCCAACAAAATACCGCTTACCTTCTTCTATCGTGATATTGACATCCACCAACCCTTTATATAAAGGTTCGATTTTATAAGTGGCCTTTGCGTCGATGAAGCCGTTTTGTTCGTAAAAGATCTGGATACGGGTCATATCTTCATCCAAAACATCTTCTTTCAAAAATCCTTGGTTAAAAAGCCAGGCCCAACGGGATTTGATGGTCTTAATAATCTTGCCATCAGAATAGGCCGTATTACCAAAAACATTAATACGTTTGATTTTTGTACGATAACCTTCGTGAATAATAAAATGCAACTTAGCCTTGTTGGTTGTTTCATCCACAAACGTTTCTATGTCTACCTTAGCCTGGGTCAATCCCTTCTTCTTATATAGGTCTTCAATAGTGTTAATATCATCCTTGAGCGTTTTATTATCCAAGAATTTGTCTTTCTTGGTGTTCATTTTGCTTTCCAAAAAATGTTTATTGTAATAACGGATTTTAGAAAAACTTATTTCATCTACAATAGGTTTCTCTTTAAGCTTAACAATGACTTTATAGCCGCCATCAACATCCTCATGATCAATCTGGACATCTGAAAAATGACCGGTGTTATAAAGTCGCTTTAGGTCATCCGAAACAACGGTTTCGAGATATTCCTGACCAACACGGGTTTTAATCTTACCTAAGATTTGGGCCACCCCTATAGATTTATTTCCCTGAATGTCTATCGATTTAACAATTTTCGCTTCTGGTGGCGCGGGTAGGGCGGGGCAGTTTCCGTGGACGCCGTTGCAGGTGCCGCAGCAACAGAATTTGTCGTAACCGCTTGAGCCAAAATATTTTTTGAGCCTAAAGAAAAAACAAAAAACAAAATAAAAATAGTAAACACTGAGTATTTTTTTAACATGGGCTGATTATAGGTTGTGCGTCTTTTGGTGTCAATGAACATCACTAATATTTTCTCCCGTTATTCATGATAAACAGTTTCTAAATTGGCAAAAGAAACAAATTCCTTAAAGAATTTGAGTTTCACTGATCCCGTGGGACCATTACGTTGTTTGGCAATAATGGCCTCAGCTATGCCGCGGTTTTCTTCCGTTGGATTGTAATATTCCTCACGCATCAAAAGCACGACCACGTCCGCATCCTGTTCAATGGCCCCCGATTCACGCAAATCAGATAATTGGGGCCGATGGTCTTGACGGCTTTCAACCGCGCGCGAAAGTTGGCTTATCGCAATCAAAGGAACATTTAATTCACGGGCTAAAGCTTTAAGGGAACGCGAAATTTCTGAAATTTCCTGCTGACGGCTTTCGGTTTGAATCGAAGCCTGCATGAGCTGCAAATAATCCACCATGATAAGACCAATATCATGCGAAGCCTTCAATCTACGAGCCTTCGCGCGAAGCTCCAGGACTGAAATCGCCGGTGTGTCATCAATATACATAGGCACATTAGAAAGCTTACCCGCCGCTTTAGTCAACATCGGCCACTCTGCGGGAGAAAGAAATCCTGTACGTACCTTATGCGCGTCCACCCTCGCTTGGGAACACAGCATACGCTGAACCAACTGTTCTTTAGACATTTCCAGAGAAAACATCGCCACTGGGATGTTTTTCTCAACGCAAGCATATTCGGCAATACTGACCGCAAAAGCACTTTTTCCCATGGAGGGTCTTCCCGCGATGATGATTAAATCTGACCTTTGTAACCCTGAGGTTATTCGATCAAAATCCACGAAACCCGTGGGAACTCCGGTGATGGATTCTTTGCGCTGATAAAGTTGGTCAATATTCTCAATGGTTTTACGAATAATATCTTTAAGGGCAACAGCCTGCTGCTTTTGTTTAGCAGTGGCAATTTCAAAAATCAAACGTTCCGCCTCATCCACGAGTTCATTAATATTGACGTTATGACCATAACTCTTAGCTATAATCTCCGTCGAACTTTTGATTAACCGGCGCTGAATGCCTTTTTCTTTAACGATATCGACATAATACTGTACATTAGCGGCCGTTGGAACAAAGTCCGCCAACTGTGTCAAATAGGTCAAGCCGCCAATGGATTCTAAAAGGGACTTATTTTTCAGATGGTCTGAAAGAGTAATTAAGTCCACATTCTTACGATTGGCATACAGATCTTTGACCGCATCAAAAATCTTCTGATGGGACGTCTCGTAAAAATAAAAGCTATCGATGTGCTCTATGGCCACACCGATAGCTTCTTCAGACAACATCATCGCTCCCAGAACCGCTTTTTCCGCGTCAATGTTCTGTGGCGGGATTCTTATTTCTTCGTTACCCATAAACGGATTTTGGCAATAACCTCAGGATGAAGTTTGACACCCACTTCAAAAATACCTAATTCTTCGATTGATTTCTCAATCACTAAAGACTTCTTCTCTACTTTTTGGCCTTCCGCTTCTAAGGCCGCTAGAACTTCGCCTTCAGTGACAGCTCCGTAGAGTTTTTCCTGATCGTTGACTTCCACAGCCACCGTAATCGATACCTTGGCTAATTCATCAGCCTTTTTTTGAGCTTCGGCTTTTTGCTGTTCGTACAGCGCAAGGCGTTTGGCTTTTTCTTTTTCAATACGTTTGATATTGTTCTGTGAAGCAACCATTGCCAAGGATCGTGGGATTAAATAGTTACGGGCATAACCGTCCTTAACTTTTTTAATTTCACCGACCTTACCTAAATTAACAACATTTTCCATTAATATAATGTCCATATCCCTATTTCCTTTTTGATGATCCAACTGGTAAAAGTCCCAAAAACCGCGCAAGTTTAACAGCTTCAGCTAACTGACGCTGCTGCGTTGCATTTGCATTAGTCATACGGCGGGAAAACACCTTGCCGCGTTCGGTCAAACATTTTTGTAAGAACGCGATATTTTTATAATTAATTTCAGTCCCTTTGGGGATAGAAAAACGAGCCTGACGCATGATACGGCGGTTCCCGCTGCCACTTCCCCCACCACTACCACTATGTCCTCCACCAAATGAACCATCTGAATCTTTTCTAAAAGGCTTTTTATCTTCTCCTGACCTAGACCTCGATCTTGATCCTGCTCCTGAAAAACTTTTTCTTTTTTCCATTGATTACTCCTCCCAAGCAATATCTTCTGGACTAATAACGTCCGGTTCATTTATATCTTTGGCCGCGTTCTCGTTTGAAGGGGCCGCTGTTGAAGCGCCTTCTATTTTTGGGCCTCCTAAAAACTGAATACGCTCTGCACGCACATCGATAGTAGAACGCTTCTGTCCGTCACCTGTCTCCCATGAACGGCTTTGCAAAATACCTTCCACAAACACAGCGCGTCCTTTTTGCAAGTACTGATTACAAATCTCCGCCTGTTTGTCCCAGGCTGTGACTGTAATAAAACAGGTGTCTTCTTTTAATTCTCCACTACGATCTTTAAATTTACGATTGACCGCAATACGTAAATTCGTCACCGCGGTCCCATTAGGAGTGTAGCGCAGCTCCGGGTCCTTGGTTAAATTACCAATTAATAAAACCTTATTCAAACTAGCCATAACCAACGCCTCCACATATTAATCCTTCGCTGTCCTGTAAGCAGCATCAGCTTCAAGCGACATCGAAGAGTTAAACTTCCACACGAATCGTCAAGAAACGCAAAAGATGCTCATTAATTCTCAAGAGTCCTTGCATTTTATTGATCGCCGGTGACTTTGCTTCCAAGTTCAACATATAATAGGTGCCTTCCCAAATTTTATTGATAGGAAAGCTCATTTTATGTTTTTCCAACCATATCTGGCTATTGACAATCTTAACTTCTGACTTGGCCGCAGTATCAGCAACTTGTTTGGCAATATCATCCTTAGTTGCTTGCGACGCGTGAGCATCGATAATATACACAAATTCGTACTTATTCATTCATCCTTCCTTTACTTATCCTTCGACTTTCTCCTCGCTAAATGCTCGTCGTTCGCTCAGGATGGTGAGCGAGACCCCAGCGCTTTGATCTTCAAAGCAAAACAATAGGGTCAAGTCGAACCGTTGAACTGGTTCATGGTCGCCGTTGTGCCCTGTGCCACCCAGCTAGTGACGCAGGCAACAGCTTCATTAATAAAATCCGGTAAAAGCTTCCTTTCGCCGGAGGTGAAATTCGATAATACATAATCCGCAGCATCTTGCGATGGATGGGGTTGGCCTATGCCTAAACGCAAACGGGTAAAATCTTTGGTGCCCAAATGCTCGATAATGGATTTAATCCCATTATGACCGCCCGCGGTCCCTGAAGGCCTTAAACGCATTTGACCAAAATTTAAAGCTAAATCATCACACACAATCAAAATGTCATCTAAAACCAACTTATTTTTATCTACCCATTGTTTGACCGCGCCCCCTGAATGATTCATATAGGTCAGCGGCATCATCAAAGAACAATGCTCACCGTCGAGGGTGAGTTTTACTTCCACAGCTTGAGTCAAAACACTTTTTTTATATTTCAAATCGTTCTTTTTGGCCAGGGCCATAAGGACTAAAAACCCTAAATTGTGTCGCGTGTATTCGTATTGCTTTTCCGGGTTCCCTAATCCAACGATTAATTTCACTACTTTTTCTCATCCTTCTTGGTTGCGCCAGCAGCTTCCCCCTCTTCCTTCTTCTTTTCTTTTAATACTTCGGGTTCGGCGGCCGTAGCTGCGGCGGCTTCAGCGTCAATTGGCGTTGCCGCTTCTTCACGCATAGATCCTGCCACCATCACCACCACAGATTCAGGGTCATGTTTGGTTCGGACACCTGCAGGTAAATTCAATTCCTTAACGTGAATAGCGTCATGGATACCTAGGTTAGTAATGTCGACTTCAATGTGGTGCGGAATATTGGTCGGCAAACAGACAATGTCTAATTCCCACAACAAATGGTCTAGGGTCCCATTATCACGTTTAACACCAATCGCCTCACCTTTGGTCACGATTTTGACTTTAATTTCAATTTCTTTATCCAAAGAAATACGGCTAAAATCTAAATGGATAATTTCTTCAGAAACAGGATGCATCTGTACGGCTTTGACAATGGCGGGAAAATCCGCAACTTTCTGCCCTTCGTCTAAAACATTCAGATGAAAAATCAAACTTTCCCCCGCATGTTGACGATAAATACGGTCATACACTTTGCGGTCAGCCTGGATGTTCGTTGGTTTGGCATCGCCCCCGTAAATGACAGCAGGAATAAGGTTGGCTCGACGGATTTTCTTGGAGTGAGCTGAACCTGAATTTTTTCTTAATTGCACATCTAAATTAATTTGTTCCATGTTATTACCTTCCCTGATTTATAGGAACAGTTTCAACTGCCCTATGTATTGGACGATTGATCATCGCCCTTACTATTAATTACGAATTTCGTCAAACAAACAACTAATACTTTCCGCGTTATGTGTGCGGGCAATAGCTTCAGCTAACAGTGGCGCCACTGACAATGTTTTAATTTTAGAGCAAGCCTTTGATTCTTTATAAGGAATACTATTTGTAATAATTACTTCCTGTAAAGAAGCACAATTGGTAATGCGTTCAATGGCCGGACCAGAAAGAACTCCGTGAGAGGCCGCGGCATAAACATTTTTGACTCCTATTTTCTTTAACGCTTCTGCCGCTTCCACCAAAGAGCCGGCGGTCGCGATAATATCGTCCACTAAAACGACATTCTTATCTTTGACCTCACCTAAAATGTTGGAAACTTCCGTCTTCTCCGGCGAAAAACGACGCTTATCGACAATAGCCAATCCCGCGTTAAGGCGTTTAGCATACGCACGGGCCATTTTAATCCCCCCGACATCCGGAGAGACAACGACCAAATCTTTAATTTGTTTATTCTTTATATATTCACAAAGAACATTGATAGCGTACAAATGGTCAACAGGGATATCAAAAAAGCCTTGAATCTGAGCTGCATGTAAATCCATGGTCAAAACGCGATTCACTCCGGCTGCCACAATCAAGTTAGCTACTAATTTTGCTGTAATAGGCACGCGTGGCTGATCTTTTCTATCCTGACGCGCATAGCCATAATAAGGCAAAACAGCTGTGATACGGTCAGCTGAAGCTCTACGAGCCGCGTCAATCATAATCAAAAGTTCCATGATGTTTTCATTAACCGGCGTACACGTCGGCTGAACAATGAAAACATCCTTTCCTCGGATATTTTCTCTGATATGAACACGTATTTCTCCTTCGGAAAAACGCCCCACCAACACTTCCGTCTGCTTAATCTTTAAAGTTTCACAAATCTCGACTGTTAGCGCCGGATTTGCATTGCCCCCTAAAACAGCCAAATTAGTTGTCATAACATCCTCTATCTATTTCCCATTCTCTCGATTGCTATCGGGATTAATCCTGACAGGAAGCGAACGATTAAAAATTTTTGCCGGAACCCCACGCGCAATTGCTCCTGAAGGGACCTTTGTATTTTTTGTGACCACGGCCCCTGCGCCAATAATCGCCTTGTCTCCTATGGTCACGGGTGCCACTAAAATAGAATCACAACCTATAAATGTTTCTTTACCAATGACAGTCTTGTTTTTATTGACTCCATCAAAATTAGCGGTAATGGTACCAGCCCCAATATTGGTTTTAACCCCAACGGTTGTATCCCCTAAAAATGAAAAATGCTTCATAAATACGCCCGAACCTATCGTCGTCCTAGAGACCTCTGTATAATTACCAATTTCAACTGTATCCGCAATACGACTGCCTGGCCGTAAATGAGCAAAGGGGCCGATAGAACAATTAGACCCAATACGCACATCGCTGTTGATGACCGTACAGGGATAGATGACTGTATCATGTCCAATTTTAACATCCGCATCAATATAGGTCGTTAAAGGATCCACGATGGTCACACCATTATCCATGTGCTTCTCTAGAATGCGATGACGAATAATGCCTTCAGCCTGCGCCAAATCTCCTCGAGTATTGACCCCAAAAGCCACATGCGCATCCTTGGTTATTAAAGAATCAACCCTCTTGCCCTGGCTCAAAAGAAGCTCAACAACATCCGTTAAATAAAATTCTTTCTTCTTAGGGTTCAAACGAACTTTTTTAAGAGTTTCAAAGAGCGTGTGGTTTTCAAAACAATACACGCCTACATTGATTTCATTAATCAAAATCTCTTGAGGGGCAGCATCTTTCTCTTCACGAATCGCCACAAAAGAACCATCTTCATCTCTAATAATACGTCCATACCCTTGAGGATTATTCACAAGCGCGGTTAACACCGTCACCGCCGACTTACTACGCTTATGCTTGGCCAACAAAGAACGAACAATATCTTTAGAAAGTAAAGGCGTATCCCCGCAAAGCACTAGCAGTGTTCCTTTAAAATTCTTCAAATACGGTTCAACCCTACGGACAGCATCCGCCGTACCCAACAATTCCGGTTGCAAGACAAATTCCACATCGCCACCGATGGTTTTTCTAACCTGGTCAGCGCCATGGCCTGTGACTACATAGGTTTTCAAAGATCGCAATAAACGCGTAATATCTAAAACGTATTCAATAATCGGCCGACCACAAATTTTATGTAATACCTTAGGCACATCCGATTTCATGCGTGTGCCTTTGCCTGCAGCCAAAATAATTGAACAAAAATTCGCCATAATATCCATCACTCAACAAGTGCTCAAACCTTACCACACTTAAGTCCGTCGTCCAAATCGCCCTGTAACTGGTGGTGAGCGCGCCCCAGCTGTTTTGCTTCGCAAAACAAGACGCTGGGGCGAGTCGAACCATTGCCCAGCAAGGATTCGAACCTTGACAACGAGATCCAAATTCTCGGGTGCTACCTTTACACCACCGGGCAGTTATCTTTCAACACGTTGAAACCACAAAAACTTGAGAAAAACGCCTGTCAAATTTTGCCCGGAGGCCTTGGGCATGTTCTTGTGATTCGGCTAAAGCAAATACTGACGGTCCGCTGCCGGAAAAACAGACTCCAACAGCACCAGCGTCGAGCAATCTTTCTTTTAAACGCCCCAAATGGGGCTTTAAAGACAAAATGGAAGGCTCCAAATCATTCGACAAACTGGAGCCTAAAGAATATAAATTATTCTCCCTCAAAAAGGGAAGCAAAATACTAACATCATCCCTTTTTTTTGTCAACTTTAAATTCAGCCCCCCAAAAACATCTTTTGTATACACCTTAAGTCTTGGGGTCACAAGCACATGCCACAATTTAGTTTTAATCCCCAACACCTTAATTTTCTCTCCTCTACCCTCTCCTAAAGCATACGGAGTGTCGTATAAAAAGAAGGCCACATCGCTGCCCACAGCCGCGGCATACTCCATCAGCTGCTTACGGGATAGGTTCAAATTCCATAATATGTTTAGTCCCTCTAAAGCGGCTGCCGCATTGCTTGAGCCACCAGCTAACCCCGCCGCCACAGGAATACGTTTTTGAATGGTGATTTCAACACCTTCTGAAACTGCAAAATCAGTTTTAAGCTTTCGGGCAATTCTATAAACTAAATTCTTTGGCCCCAAGGGCACATGGGGATGTAGACAACGGATCACGATGTCCTTACTCGTTTTCTTAAAAGCCAAGGTGTCATGCAAATCAATACGTTCGAAAATGGTCCTTAATTCATGGAAACCATCCGGCCGTTTATGAAGAACGTCCAAAACAAGATTAAGCTTAGCAAAAGATTTGAGGGTCAACGCATTCATGAAGGATTATTTGGTAAGGATGCTGTTTCTTTCCTGGGTTCGTGCCGATGTCCTATTAAGTTGTTCAATTTTCTGTAATACCTTGGGCTGTTTAGAATCAAGGGCCAAAGATTTCAACCAAAACTTTCGCGCCAAGGCCGGTTCTTGCTCGGCCATATACACATCTGCCATATGTTCAAAAATAATCGGGTCTGTGATATAATTTTGGGCCTTTTCTAAGGTCATCAAACTTTCCGCGTTGAATCCTTTTTTAAAAAGGACCCAACCTAAGGTGTCGTAATACGCCCCATTAGAGGGATCCAAATCAATGGCCTTGTGGATCATTTTAAAGGCCTCATCTAAATGAACACCTTCCTCGGCATACAAATAAGCCAACGAGTTAAGGGCCCCATCATGTTGGGGCTCAAGGGCCAATACTTGCTGAAATTCTTCCCTGGCTTTATGACGATCGTCGAGGTCTAAACAAATGACCCCCAGAAGAAATTTTGCGGAAACATTCTTTGGCTGCGCTTGAAGAATCTGATTGAGCTGCTCAATCGCTTGAGAATATTTATGCAAAGAATAATAGAGTTGGGCCAAATAGGAATAAATTTCTGTATTGTCTGGATTGTTCTTGGAAGCTGTTTTTAAAATCAACTCATATTCATCTGCGGCAAGGCCATATTTTTTCTGGGAAGAATAAATAAGCGCCAGTAAATAATGCGCCTGGGAAGAATTGGGCTGCAGCCTAACAACTTCTTTAAGATGAACAACAGCCTGAGCTAAACGGCCATAACGCGCATAATAAGCCCCCAATCTCAAATGAGATAGGGGCTGTTTATGATCAAATTTAATTGATTTTTGATACTCGGAAATAGCGTGCTGGTTATCCCCATTTAAATCATCCATGACCGCCATGATATAATGGGCCAACCCTTTAGCTTGAACATGAATCTTTGAATCATTCGCGCTAGAAGGGATTCCAAGAGCAGTCAACCATACAGCGATGAATATAGCAATAGACCATTGTCGATGCAAAAGAAGCATAACTGCCTTTCTTTAACAACTGACAATTTTTATCGTGTTGTGCGCTTTTTCAAGTGACGCATGGCCTTACGTAATTTCTTACGTTTGTGCGTGCGAATCTTGACGCGTTTTCTTTTTTTACCGCAGGGCATACTGCTCCTTTTTAAAGTGTAACATTGTATGGATCAATAAATTAATTTATTCAAAGAGTACTCAATAATTCCTTCAGCACCAGCGTCTTTAAGCGCGGGGATAATCTGACGGACGGTGGACTCATCAATCACTGTTTCCAACGCCACCCAGCCATCATTGACCAAGGGAGACACTGTCGGATTTCTTAAGGCGGTCAAAACTTTAAGCACCTTATCTAAATTTTTACGATCCACATTTAATTTTAACCCAACCATATTTTTAGCGTCCAAGGCCCCTTGAAGAAGCATAATAATCTGCTCCATCTTCTTTTTCTTCCAAGGGTCTTTAGCGGCTTTGGTATTGGCGATAAACTGAGTGCTTGATTCACACAAAGTCTCGACGATGCGAAGCTTGTTGGCACGCAGGGAGGAACCTGTTTCCGTCAGCTCAACAATCGCGTCAACCAAACCAGAAGCAACCTTCGCTTCAGTGGCCCCCCAGGAGAATTCCACATCAGCTTTGACCTTATTCTTAGCCAAATATTTCTTGGTGATGTTGACCACTTCGGTCGCAATCTTCTTTCCCTCAAGATCCTTGGCTGATTTAATAGACGAGTCTTCCGGCACAGCTAAGACCCAGCGTACCTTGTTAGTGGTCGCTTTGGAATATTGCAACTGGGCAATCCGTTTGACATCCGAAGAATTTTCTTCAATCCAGTCATTACCCGTGATCCCGCAGTCTAAGGTTTCATCTTCGACGTAACGGGACATTTCCTGGGCGCGCAAAAGCACGGGTGAAATATCCGCATCATCAATTTGTGGAAAATAAGAACGTGACGAGACAATCACCTTAAAGCCCGCTTTTTCAAAAAGGGCCACGGTCGCGTCCTGCAAACTCCCCTTGGGTAAACCTAATTTTAATTTTTTCATAATCGATTCCATTGTTAACTAATGACCTACGGACAAGCCCGTGGTTTTTTGGATTAATATTTTGGGCTAGATTATAGCAAGGGGTTTATAAAAGTAAAGATAAAAGCAATATCTCCTCGTTTACTGGTTTACCTTCTTGATCTAACGCCTAACATTATGCTTTCTTTACTGCCCATTTAATTTGTTCTTAATCCATCCCGATCGTATTGGTCACTTCTGAATTGTTTGGCAGCGGTTAACGGGTATTCCATCATGATGGTAAAATACATAAGCTTGCCAGCTTTGCCCCATTGCTCAAGCCTGTCCTTGGCTTTGCTTAATATAGAAGGAACCCTAGGATTATCAGTTTTCTTTAAATCTACTTGGTCTTGGGCTTTTAGGGCTTTATCTGTTTGTTTTTCTAGAAGGATTGTTTTATCTTCTACTGGCGGGTTCTGCCTTTCCTTTTTTCTTCATGAATTCTAAATTTTATTTGCACCTTAGATATTTACGGTTCATTTAGGTTCACGATTAGGTTCATTTAGGTTCACGATTAGGTTCATTAAGGTTCATGATTAGGCTTGTCAATTGACTCCATTTTGAACGCCATTGACCGCCATTTGAGCGCCATATTTTATGTAACATATTTATAATAAACAACATCGAAAACTATAACATAAAACAAAGGGCCTGCCAGCGTACAAAACCTTGAGCAAGCCTACTACATAGATTTCTAATAATGATTTGGGGTATTTGGGATGACGTTGACAGTTCTAGTATTGCTGAGCCTTCATGCATTAAGGATGCGCCATAATACCAATAATAGAAATCATTCTTGTCTCATGTCCATAAAAAAAGAAGATTCTGTAGGCCCCAGGAGTATCATTTTCAGCATAAGCTTCCCAAATCTTTTCTCCGTTTGGTCCGGACATTGATGTGAAGTGATGGATATTCAGCCCAGGATGGCGAGGATTCTGCTGTAAATGTAAAAGGGCCTTTTTAACTGCTTTATATCGTTTCTCAAGCGAAGGACTATGTTTTAGTACTCTAAGTTGATTTTCTGCATCAGGTAGGAAATGAAGGTCAAAGGTCATAACTTCGAAAGGAAACCATTTAAATTATTTACAACCTTCCCCTTTCCAGCTGCGGCCTCTTGAATTCCTTTGCGAAGACTGGCAAACACCTTGGGGTTTTCATAAACCCAAGCCTCGCGTGCTGGAATTGAAACTTCTGGACGAAGCAGTATGTCTCCATCTTTATTTTGATAAACTTGGAATGATTTAATAGGCCTTACGGTCTTATCAAACCATATTGTCCCTAGTGTAATGCGTTTCTTTGAATCCAACGCTCTGCTGTCTAACGCGACGAAGTCTTCATTAATATGAATGGTTTTGATCGTATGATTTTTCATTAAGCTTCCCTGCCTTTCAATAAAAGTATAGCACTTGTGGGATTCCTGTCAAGTGGGATATCCCACCTTCAGTTAACCCTTGGCCAATTCCTCTTGGCGCTTAGGAACAATTCCCAACAATGGCAATGGACTTTGGATGAATTGAAAATCCGTAATCTCCGGCCTAAAACCTTCAAACCCACCCGCTTGAAATGCGCTCAATTGGGCCGGGTCAAACTGGACCTTAATAGTCTTACCTGTCCGTTGAGGGTTGATTTGGTTAAGATCAATACCGCCTCTGGACACCTTTGTAGCTGGTGCTTTACTGGTATTCATCGCCGGGTTTTGCGTTGCGGAACTTAGCATGGCAAGGTTAATATCCTGCCACTTATAACCTAATTTCTCTGCGACCTTTTGATCGACGCGGCCAATAAAGGCGGCACCATCAAGGACAAAAACCTCTTCATTCTTAAAATTGTTGACGGGGTCTTTCTTGATCCAGGCAATGACTTCATCAGCCTTCTTATGACGGGCATCTGCCGGACTTCCTAAAGCTTCCTCAATGGCGAAGATTTGTTTTCTTAGGCGTTGTTCATTAAAAGAATGAGTGGCATTAAACCCACTGGTTTCCCCCGGCTCAATAAGCAAACGCACCTTTTCTAACGCCGCCTTGTCTTCTGTAATTTCCTTAATCCATCGATCTAACGTGGGATAAATGTCCATCGGAGTATAATTCTCAATCGTCAGAGGTTTCCCATTAAAATCCAACGCTAAACTAGTGGCCCGGACCCCAGCCGCCCTTCTATAAAGATCAAATAACTTGACTCTGGGATTACTGGAATTCTCCATCCTTAACTTTTCCATATCGGCAACTAGTCCTGAAGTTTCCCCCAATCCCCTGCTGCCAAAATCAGGCAGGATATTGTCTCTTATTTTCTGGTTTTCTTCCAGCCAATATCGCGCGTCTAAAGCTAATCTCTTCCATTGTTCGTTTTCGCTAAGCCCCATCATCGAATCAACCAAACCCGGCATTATGCCATCGGGAATTTCTCCATTCTTATTCATTTGAACAATGACTGATTGCGCCCTTTGTTGGATTTGTTCATCAGTAATGGCCGTTTCCGGTTTCTCCCTTTCCTCAAGCGCCAGGGCAATGCGATCAAAAATCTTCATTGCTAACCTTCTGTCTTTATCATGCAAAAAAACATGCGCTGATTGGGTAGACCTTTGTCCATGCAAAAGAGCAACATAACCTTTTTCAAACTTATAAAGACTCATGCTTACTGTTCTACTTTCCCTTGGCCTTGTTTCATTACTTAACATCTTTCCCCAAGTAGAAGATCCTGTTTCTCCAACCGGAACTATCTCTGCCTGACCGGTGAATATCATCGCAGCATCCGTCCTAATCCATGAACTTAATAGTTCCTTTTCACTAAGTCCTCCAGTATTAAGATGATAACGATCAGCTAAATCATCCACATTAATCGCCCTAAGTCGTCCCCTAAATTCAATTCTAATTTGTATCGCTGCGTGATAAATGGGAGAACCTATTGGGAGTTGAAATATAACAGGTATTAAAGCACTAAGACGGAACCCCTCTTTTGCCTCAATCTCATGAATCAATGCTATTAACGTAGAAACCTCTTGTTGGGATAAATGACTCTGGGCATTTGCCAGGCGCAATGGCGCTTGAATTTCATCGACCTTGGTACGAAAATGTTGGTAAAGAACATTGACCTCTGGCTTGGCCTCTAGCAAATCAGGCCTGCCAAGTCCTTCAGGAATTAATTCTGTTCTCACCTCTGCATAAGTTTCATAAGGAGGGATTGCTCCTGCTTTTTGCAATTTTTCCGCCATCATTTGTACAGTCACAAAAGAAAGCCTAGCAATTATATCCCCCTGCCCATTGCCTAGTTCAATAAACGCTTTGAACAAATCCCTATCATTAAATTTCATTAAATCCAGGGCCATTAAACGGCTAAAAAGACCTGTGGAGTCCCAATATTCTGCGCTATTCATAGAACTAATCATAGGCACATGAAATCTTTTCATAAGTTCTATAATACCTGGTATCCACCCAGAAACTTTTGAATTCCATTGATTGTTAAGACCAGGATCAAGCATGGCTTCTAATAAAATATTCAAATTCCATAAATAAGGTTGCCAGTGTTCTTGCGTGGTACGTTCATAAATATAATCTTGCACCTGTTGGTCATTAACCAACGAGTTAAAAACGCTTGATTCTTTTCTTTCAGCAAGATATGAAATATGATAAAAATAATTTTTAACTGATTCGAGGATTTGACTATCGGGCTTTGTTGAAGGGATCATGATAAATTCTTTGGACATTTTAACCATCTGACTGACAGCTTCTGGTTGAGAATCTAACTTCTTAAGGATATCTACCAACAACCGGTTAATCCCATTCCCAAAAAGTGAGCTTAACAAAGAGGATGTATTTCCGGCATGCTCTTGTTCTTTACGTAGGATCAGTGCACATAATTCAGGGCTTAGTAAAGTTCTAAAAATATTAAGAGAATATTGAATATCATTACGAGTTTCGACATCATTCTTAAGATTATTTCTAAAATACTCATCTAACAGTTCTCTTAATTCAATCCACGATGAAGATTTTAAGTCTCGAACGTAATTAAATATCTCCGGCACTACTACAGGGTCACTTATCATCGCCGGGCTTTGGGTTGATTTTGGTGTCGTAGCTTTAGGAAGTATTTCAATATAATCTTTAGGAGTATAGGGACGATTATAATCATGAAAAGGAACAAATTGCGGCGGCTTTTCTCTCTTTAAATAAATTTCGTAATCACGACCATCTAATATATATTTTAAAGCTTGATAGACTACCCAAAACCACACCCCACTTCCTTCCCTATACTCAGGATTAGAATGGACCTTTCTATTAATCTCCTCTGCCATCGCGTCATAAATCTTTATAGCTATAGGATCTACTCTGGGGCCTCTATTGATTATCAAGCTCTCCACTATGGATCGATTACTTAAAATCAGCCTTCTTAACTGCGCTTCCCTTTCTTGATCCTCTCTTTTTTGTAACGCCTGTCTTTCTTCTCTCCATTTATCCTCTTGCCTCTGCTCCTTTTCAGTTAGCGCTTTTAATTTCAACACTCTAAAACCCGCGGTAGTAAACAGCCTTGCTATAAAACTTATTGCCTCATTAGTACTAACCATGGCCCTGGTCCCGTCATTTTTAACCGTCATGGCCAAGGAGGTCCCGCCGGAAAAATACTTCCTCGGCACAATCTGACCGTTTGGAGCTGGATCTTCCTTGATAAAATTAAAA
>Ga0118677_10002757_pt1 | contig 34651 bp, 30 predicted proteins | sample AliMusrvi5mmetaG_FD_86154 | JGI IMG/M metagenome (GOLD analysis project Ga0118677, IMG submission 86154)
ACTTCACCCACCCTCCCCTGATTTTTTTACCGGGTTCACCGCACGATAATTGCCAAGTGCGTCGGTGCGTGCTACACTGCGAAATGCAGAAGGAGGGATGACCTGTTGCGCTGGCAAATACTCATCTGCTGTCTGCTAGGTTTCCTGGGATTACAGTGGGCGCATGCTGACACGTTGGTCGTTGCCGGTCGGACGCTGGCACTCGCCACACCGCTGGTATTGGATGGCGATGAGGTGTTGGCGCCTCTAGCGCCCACGCTGCGCTTACTCGGAGCGAAGGCGGACATCAAGGACAACTCCGTCACCATCACCGCGCACGATGATCGCTGCATCGCCCTTACGGTGGGGTCGACAATAGCCCAGGCCCTGGGCGGAAAAATTAACCTGCCGACAGCGCCACGTCAGATCGACGGCACGCTGTATCTTCCAGCACGCGCACTGGCCCCCTGGCTCGATGCCGAGGCGCGTTACGACGAGCAATCCCGCTCCCTTTCCCTCTATCCACTGCTTAACATCTCCTATGCCAAAGAGCCTGACGGCGCCACCACCGTCCACGTGCGCAGCGGCGCGCCGCTGCAATACCGCAGCGGCGACATCAGCGACCCGCCACGCCTCTTCTTCGATTTCCAACAGGTCTCATTGGGTATGGCGGAACAGCAGGTTCCAGTCGAGGAAGGCATCATTGAGCGCATGCGCTTATCGCAATACAGTGTAACCCCGGAAGTGGTCCGTCTGGTCATCGATCTGAACGAGCCGGGCGCCGTGAACTCAATGATTAGCGATCAGGGACGGCAATTAAATATCACCATCGCGGCACACCCGGGACCGCAACCCACGCCGGGTGGAACGGTGGGGACCATCAAACTTACAGGAATCGCCCTCACCCAACCCGGCGCCCAACAATCCGAACTGGCCGTGGTCACCGATGGGCCGGCGCTGGTTGATTCCGATTATGATGCGAAAACACACAAGCTGGTGTTGAGCTTCACTAACGGCGTGAATACCATTCCACCGGAGCAGCTCAAGGCGCTCCGTGACGCGCAGGTCGCTACCGTCAACGCTGAGACGACGACGCCCGGTATGCGCCTGACGATCACCTTCAACAGTGATATCGGATACCTTATTCATCGCGAAGAGACTGGCATCCGCGTGCTGATGGGGATTTTTAATATCAATGATATGCTGGTGGTGCTTGATGCCGGGCATGGTGGGCACGACACCGGCGCCATCGGGTCGCATACGCTGGAAAAAGATGTGAACCTCGATATCATTCTGCGCACGGGCCGATTATTGGAAACCGCAGGCGCCCGCGTGCTCTATACACGCCAGGATGATACCTTTATCCCGCTCGACGACCGCCCGGGGTTGGCCAATACCCATGCCGCCGACCTGTTTATCGCTGTACATTGCAATTCCACCACGGTGCGAAATTCATGCAGCGGAACACAAACTTATTACAATACGCCGCAAAGTGCCCCGTTGGCCGCAGCCATCCAATCAGAAGAAGTGAATAGTATCGACCTCCCCAACGGCGGAGTCCGCACCGCCAATTTTCTGGTCATCCGGAAAAGTCACATGCCCGCTGTTCTGGTCGAAATCGGATTTCTGAACAACACCAAAGAAGAAGCGCTGTTAAATACGCCCGCCTTCCGCCAACGCGCCGCCGAAGGCATCGTCAACGGCATACGCCGGTATGCCGCTACACGCGCCTGGCAACTCCGCCGTGCTGACCACACCGCCACATTCGCTGCGGCTATACCGTAACCCACCGCATTTCAGGTTACTGAAATGCAACGCCGGCAGGGATTCCGCTACACAAGAGGAAAGATACCATCAGGTGTCTACTGTCCTATCCCATGCTGAAAGGTCTCTCCCACCATGCAAACCCACCTTGTTCTCGAGGCGTTATACCCCGAAATGGAAGAAGCGACCATTGGCCAATGGCTGGCGGCGCCCGGTGCTGTAATTGATGCCGGACAGCCCCTTGCGGAGTTAATCACCGATAAAGTGGCCTATGAATATCAAAGCCCCGCAGCGGGGGCGCTACTCACCCAACTGGTGGCAGAGAAGAGCGTGGTGCCGGTAGGTACAGTGCTGGGTATCCTCGGTGCGCCAGGTGAGACGGTCGCGGATCGCGATCTGCTGGAAGCCAACAATCTTCAACTGGCGCTGGCACGTGAATCCAGCCTGGCGTCCATGCAACTGGCATCCGGCAACGAGGACACCGCGCCCACAGAATTCCGTGTTTCCACTGCGGCCGTGCGTGCCACACCTGCCGCGCGCCGCCTGGCACGCGAACGAGGCGTCGATCTCGCGGGGTTGACCGGCACCGGTCCCGGCGGCATGATCTCAGTTGACGATATTCCAGGCGCGTAACGGGGATGATGACACCGCGAATGCCGTTGATTACCCAGATGGTCCTGGTATTAACATTTTGCTGCTCGATGATGGCGGCAGGGGCGGATTCCGGCGGTTATCTGCTCAGCCAGTATGGGCAGGAGACGGATATCGGCGCGAATTTACGTGTCGAAATGATCGGGCAGCGTCTGGCGCGCGCCGCGGGGTTGCGCGATGTTCATTTTACCGTCTTCCGTTCCGGCACGCTCAACGCGATGGCGTTTCCCGACGGGCACGTATATGTCACCAGCGGTATGGCGCTCAATGCCTCCGATGCCGAACTCGCCTTCGTACTGGGACATGAAATGACCCATGTCAAACAGCATCACTCGGTAGAACAGGCGGTCAACACGGCGCTGGGCACACTGGCGGTCGGCGCCGTCGCCGGCGTCGCCACCCAACAAGCGCGCTACGCGCGACTCGGTGCCGCCCTCTCCGCGGGCGTGCTCTTCGGCGCCTTCAGCCGGCGAGACGAAAACCGGGCGGACCGGTATGGCATCCACTTTATGGCGCAAGCCGGGTATGATCCGCTCCACGCACTCAACGCCATGCAAACCTTAATCAATCTGTATGGCGATGGACCGGCGGTAAAGCCCTTGATCGGACTCTATGCCGACCACCCGCCTTCCCGCCAGCGCAAAGCGCGCATGGTCGACACGGTCACCGCACTGCGCGCCCACCCGGACCCGGTGTTGCCGGCGCCGATCATGATAGAGATTGGCATGGATGACACCGGCACGCATGACCGTGCCTGGCTTCCTTCATATTGCGCCTTGCAACTGGTACGCCATGGGGCGGGCAACGTCTGGCCCAGGCCAACACCCGGCACGATCCTCAGCGGGGTGCGCCCTGGTGACACCCCTGTGCTGTGGCCCACCACGCCGGACTACCTTATAACGTTGACGGTACGGCAAACGCCGGCCGGCGGAGCGACCGCACTGAACCCCGAAGAAGGTACAGCGGTGGAAGCGATACTGCGCTGGACGCAATCGGCCACACGCCGCACCGGGGTCATCACCGCCGTCGCGCAAACCCACCGGCGTATCCCGCACTTCATCGATGAAGAAATCGATGTGCACCCGGTGCTGGCGGATCGGCGGAGCCCGAATGCCGAAGGATCATTGGAAGCGATCAGTATACGGCGGGTGACGCAAGCCTTCACGGAATTGATACTCGCCGGAGAACCGGTGCGCCATGCAACCGTACTACCGATCAGCCTGGATACACGGGGTCTGCGTCCGAATGACTATGTGATAATCTCCCGGCACAAGCAACCGATTGCGGAAGTGCGCGTGGTGAAGATCGATAGCCCGCATCATTTTACCGGCGCCGTGCTGTGGGGTACGGACACCTGGGGACACGGCGCGCATCTCGCGCCACAGACAGAATAACGTATCCCTGCGGCATTTGAACCCGCACGGCTGGTTCTGCGTAAGTAAAGATTGTTCCAATGTATTGTTTTCACTTGACTAACGTTAATTAAGTTGATAGCATGGCGAGCGCAGAACATATTTCGAGTCATAACCGCAGTACCAGGCGCTATGAGCACCACCATGCCCGGCCCTCAAAGATCGGCTTACCTCAAATTATCCCCGGAGAGCAGGAGCGATGAGCAGACCCATGTTGCCATACCCGCGAACACATACCGGTTTTTCACTGGTAGAACTGCTGGTGGTCATCAGCATCATCCTGGTGTCGACCGCGATCCTCTTCCCGGTGCTGGCCACCGCACGCCGCACCAGTCAGCGCCTGCTCTGCCTGAATAATCTGCACCAATTGCAGACAGCCGTCACACTCTATGTCGACGACCATGAGGAGCAGTTCCCGGCGACGACCAATAATTTCCTCTGGCAAGGTCGTTTGTGGCGCCCATTGCTGGACGCGTATGTCCCGACGCGCGCATGTTACTGGTGCCCGGTCGACTCTACATCACGCTTGAAGTACGATGCCACCTCCTACGCGTATCTGCAGACTTTTTTCCATGACCCACGGGACATCGTGCCGACAAATCTCGGTGGGTATCGCACCTGTACCGCGCCCTGCCGGCCCCAATCGCTGGCCGACGTGGCGCACCCGGCGGAAAAAATCCTGATCTACGAATGGTTCACCAATCACGAAGTACCCCTGCGCACCATGTGGGAGCAAACCGGCCCACATATGGCGGTCTTTGTGGATGGCCATGTGGCGCTGCTCCGGCAAGAAGGACTGCTCCTTAATGCCCTTAGCGACCGCGACCCCAATTGGACGACAGGGGGAGTCGGGGGGAAGGACGTCGAATAAAGCGAGCATCGATGCACCGAAAGGATCTCTAATGCCGATATTCGCGTTAGTGTTGATACTCACCGGGTTGGCGTTTTGCTCTCTCGCCAGTGGCAACGCGGAAGTCGCCACGGCGCCGGACGTCAACGTGACCGGCGATTGGCAAGTGCGGGTAGGCGTCGGTCAGGTGCAACTGGCGGAAAAACTGGTCACCATAGTCACTCCCGCAACGATTATCGTATCTCCCGCGCCGTTGGTCAGCGTGACCGCGGAACGACATGATGCGCTGCCGGTCTTCAACGCCGGGGCGGCCGGCTGGGCAAAAGGAGTGCGTTTACAGGGGGTGGTGACCCAGGAAACCAGCGCGAAGGGGTATCTGGATCCGGAGAGTGTGGAAGTCACCTCGACACCGGACAGTGGAATCACCTATACCCGCGACGCGGATTATGCCCTGGACTGCGACTGGGGCACCTTTGGTCGCCTACCCGGTGGACGGATCAATGAACACACCACGGTCTATGTGCGTTACCGCCACGGACTGGGACGCCTGGATACACTCGTCGTGCAGCGCAACGGCACGGTGGAGTTGCGGCTGGGCCTACCGGCGGTGAACGTGCCGCAACCGGCACCCACGCCGGTTGGCACTGTCGCGCTGGCCCATATCTGGGTGCCCGGCCGGCTGGCACACCTCAGCGCGGAGCAGATTTTCCCGATCATGGAAACGGCCTATCCGCATCCCGCACCGCCGGTTGCGGACCAGTTGCTGCCCACTACCTTACAAAAACTGCGCAACGGAAAGGCGGTCACGATACTGGCCTGGGGAGACAGCGTCACCGAGGGCAGCTTCCTTCCCGCGCCGGAGACGGACCGCTGGCAGGCACAATTCGTTACCCGGTTACGCGTGCGTTTTCCCAAAGCGCACATCACACTGGTCAACCTGGGATGGGGCGGACGCAACACCGAGAGTTTTCTCAACGAACCACCGGGAAGTCCCTTCAATTACGCGGAAAAAGTCCTCGGAGTGAAACCGGACTTGATTGTGTCGGAATTCGTAAATGACGCCGGTCTTTCCCCGGAGGGCGTTGAAGCACGCTACAGCAAGCTGCTGGCGGATTTTCACGGCATCGGCGCGGAGTGGATTATCCTGACCCCGCATTACGTGCGCCCGGATTGGATGGACTTGACGCGTGAACGTGACATCGACACTGATCCGCGTCCCTATGTTGCCGGTTTGCGCCAATTCGCCGCCCGGCATCATGTGGCGCTAGCCGATGCCGCGCTGCGTTGGGGTCGTTTGTGGCGCCAGGGGATCCCCTACACTACGCTGCTACTCAATGCCATCAACCATCCCGACGCGCACGGCATGCGGCTCTTTGCCGATAGTTTGCTGGACATTTTTCCGGAAAAATAAGCACTACTTGAACTGAGAACAAGTCAAACCATCGAGAGCGCCGTTCAGACTTTTTGTATCACATTTCAGAGTTGCAGCATCATGGCTATGGCCGTTCCGCCACTAATACCGCCTTCTCAATGCGATAGAGGGGTTGGTTGACATCAGTACCGGTCGCGACATGCAGGCGGCCATAGGCGGTCACCGGTAGCGCGGTATAGGGCAATGCGATATCGCCGGCCACGGTCACGGCGACGGCGTCAGCGGAGCCCACCGGCGGGGCCGCGCCATGCGGCGGGACGGCTACCAGCATGAACTGCTGCGAGGCGCCGCCCGGCACCGGTAACAGGTACCCACGCAGACACGCGTTATGCCCGACGACACCTGTGATCCCCGGCGGCACAACAGGCGCCTTCCCCCGCTCCCACTTCCCCTGCTGCAGGAGATTCCAGGGGAGTTGCGCGAACAATGTCCGCGGCGCCTCCTCGGCATACCCCGGCAAATGTGGACCGGACATGGCGTGCCAGGCGTCTCTCCCATAAAGCGCCCCCAGCAACACAACCCCCGCCAGTATCCCGAAAATGATGGCGCGTTGGCGCCGTTGATGAAATGAAGCAATCATGGGTGTAGCTTACCACGGAACGAAGGGGGAGACAACGCACACCGATATGGACTGGAAATATCCTGGTCGGAATTCGTATTTTGGCACACCCATCGCGTTTCCCCGTGGCGCGCGCCGTACCAATACCATTGATGGCGTCCCCAGGAAACGAATGACCGTCCCACAAATCTGTCTTTCGTTTGACGCGAATTCGCGTTCATGAACCGAAGGTCGGCTGTAGGTATTGCACCATCAAGCACGCTACTTCTCGTCGCCAAAGATGTCCTTTTTCCGCTGGCGGGAGCGTTCTATCACGCGGGCTTGCCAGGCGCGGATGGCTTCAGGGTCGGTGAGGTCGGGAGTACCTTCCCCCTGCCGCTGACGCAGCAGAGCATCGGTTTGCGTGGCAACGGACTGGATTTGCGCCAGCGAGCAGCGTTGTGCGTATTCCTCGCGCAGATGGGTCAGCATCTGGTCGGGTGACTCACTGGATTCCGCGAGTGATTCACGCACCACCAACGCGGCGAGTAACGCGGATAGGGCGGCATCTTCTACCGCCAGACGACGCACGTCCGGCGCGTCGCCACCGGCGATTTGGGCGGCCAACGCCGCAAAGAGCGCTCGGTACCCGTCGTGTGTGAAGGCGTCGGCAGTTACACTCGCCGCCGCACGCAGGGCGAACTCCGGATGATGCACCATGGCCGTCAACACCTCGCGCTCCAACGGCACTTCATGCGCGGTTGCGATCTCCGCGGCAGGCGGAGACGCCGGCCCGCGGCGTGGCGCGCGATCAAGACGGCCGACTTCAGTGAGCACGGCTTGCTGTAACTGCGCCATGTCGCCATGTGTGCCACCCAGCCAGCGTTCAATTAAGCGCTCGGCATACATCGTCCGTTCCAGTGCAGGCAGTGGCTGCAGTAATTGCGCAGCGGCGCGGAAGAGTCGTGCACGGCTTTCAATATCGCGGGTGGGGTGTTGCTGTAACAGGCGTTCCAGTTCGAACTCCACCGGCGACAATTCCCCGGCCAGGCATTGTTCGAAGGCCGTCGGGCCGCCTTCGCGCAACAGGGTGTCCGGGTCGTGTCCGGTGGGCAAGCGCACAATGCGCACGTCCACCCCGGCCTGGCGGAAGAGGGCCTGACTGCGCAGTGCGGCATTGATGCCGGCGGAATCGGCGTCGAAGACCAGGTAGACGCGTTCGGCCAGTGGTCGCAGCACGCGCACATGGTCCTCGCCCAGCGCGGTGCCCAGGGTTGCCACGGCTTCGGTGAATCCGGCCAGGTGGCAGGCGATAGTGTCGAAATATCCCTCGGTGATAATCGCACGCCCTCGTTCCTGGATCGGTTTACGCGCCAGATTCAGCCCATAGAGCAAGCGGCTCTTGTGGAAAATTGGCGTTTCACCGGTATTCAAATATTTCGGATTGTCCTCTTTGACCATGGCGCGTCCACCGAACCCCACCACGCGACCATTCCGATCGTAGATCGGAATCATAAGTCGGTTGCGGAAGCGATCGAAGAGTCCACCGCGATCGCGTCGCAGCGCCAACCCGGCTTTTTCCAACGTCTCCAGCGACACGCCGCGCTTACTGAGATGCGTGACCAGCGCATCCCACCCGAGAGGCGCGTACCCCAGACCAAAGCGTTCCGCGTCCTCCAGGGAGATGCCGCGCCCTTCCAGGTAGGCCCGCGCGTCGACTCCGGCTTTGCCGCGCAGGGCGGTCCGAAAAGCGGCTGCCGCGAGTTCATTAGCCTCGAAGAGGAAGTCGCGTTCTTCTTTACGCTGCGGGGAAAAGTTCTCGCGCACGAGCGGCGCTACGCCGGCGCGTTCGGCCAGCCGTTCTACCGCCTCGGGAAACTCCAACCCCTCAATTTGCATGAGGAACCCGATGGCGTCGCCGCCTTTCCCACAACCGAAGCAATGCCAGAATCCCTTGGCGGCATCCACGCCGAATGAAGGGGTCTTTTCCTGATGAAAGGGGCACAAGCCGATGTGGCGCCCTCCCCGCTTGCGCAAGGCAACATACTGCCCTACCAGCGCCAGCAGGTCCGTGCGCTCTTTGACCGCGTCTACATCAAAACTCAGACGACCATCGGGCATTGTGGGTAATCCGTTCAGTGCCGGGAAGAGGAATCGACGTTTCCGAATAATATCGTTATTCGCCGTAAGGGAAGAGCTTCCCTGCCACGGACGAGTCCCGGCGGACCGGGCTACATGATCACAGCTCCACAGCCTTCGGATGCCCAACAAAAGGAATTTATGGAAAGGTCAGGAAAAGTATTTTGTGGGTTACCCCGGATTATTCATGAGGTATTTGACTACCGGGTCAACTGTGGCATTATTCGAAATGTTATGAATAATGCGGGGTTACTGCTGTCGGGACAGCCGGCTGTTTACCATCCGCGTGCGAACAACCGCTTGCAATTGTGGCGTATAGCGGGTTGACCAGAGCCCGAAGAAGGAGGCCATGGGATGCGGGCAGTCGTACAACGTGTCACACATGCCCAGGTCACGGTAGATAACGTCGTGGTAGGCGCGATTGGGCACGGATTACTGGTGTTGTTAGGTGTGGGTCGGGGGGACAGCGCAACAGACGCCGACTACCTGGCAGACAAAATCGCCAACCTGCGTATCTTTGAGGATGCCGACGGGAAAATGAATCATAGCCTGCTGGAGGTGGGAGGCGCGGCGCTGGTGATCTCTCAATTCACACTGTATGGCGACACCCGGCGCGGACGTCGTCCCAGCTTCAGCACCGCCATGCCGTCGGACGAGGCGAATCATCTCTATCAAGAGACTTGTGATCGATTGGCTGCACGCGGAATTCCCGTTGCCCGCGGCGTTTTCCAGGCCCATATGGCGGTTTCTTTGTGCAACGATGGGCCGGTCACGCTGCTGTTGGAGAGTCGGGATACAGTGTGAAGGAGTCGCCGCGATTATTCCTGTGCATTCGCCGTTTTGCGCGCGCTGATGTCCTGTACGCACCCCAGAAGACCGGTCACTTCGCCGTACGCATCGTACAACGGGATGAACGTGGCGGTGAACCAGTATTCCTGTCGGGCGATGACCAACCGCATCTCCCGGTGCAGCGCCTGGCCGGTTTCGAGTACGCGCCGTTTCAACGTCATAATGCGGCAGGCCTCTTCCTCCGGCATCACCTCGGCATCGGTGCTCCCGATGAGCGTCGCGGACGGAATGGGCAAGCCGGGCGTGGAGACCCAGGTATAGCGCAGGTCTCGATCCTGCGTGAAGAGGGTGTAAGGCAGACTGGTTGCCACCCCGGGCAACGGCTCCGCACTCGCCGGTATCGCGGTAGCCTGACGCACGCGGAGCGTGGCGTCTACCGCCGTCAACAGCAACGCCGGTTGCCCGGCATAGGTGATGCGTCGCAATGTGGCGTCCAGCCAGCACTCCCGTCCGTCCTTCGTGATCACCTTGACCGCGGTGAGCGTTATCGGCGGTTCGCCGTCCTGTAACGCACGTGTTCGGGCTTGCAGCATCTCCCGGTATTCCGGGGCAATGAACGCCAGACTCGGTAGCGCCTGTGCCTCGTCGTAGGTGTACCCGGTATAATGGAGAAAATAGGGATTCAGGTAGCGGAAACGGCCCTCCTGGATGATAAAGACGACCACCGGCGCCTGCTCGAGCGCCTCCGCATGCCAATCGGTGTCGATGGCCCGCGATGCAGGATCTGGTACGACTGGTTGCGGGATCGGTGGAGTGGGAATCAGTTCAACGGGAGGCAGCGGTTCCGGCGGTTCCTCCGCGCTGACCACCAGAGTGAGCATGATGGCATCTACCGTGCTGTTGACGCTGGTATGCACATCGACCTGGAGGAGCAAGGAAAGGTGCGCGCCGTCCGGACGGATTAACAACACCGGGGTTGGCGGCGACATGCGCTCTTGCTGTCCAAACGTCAACAGGGGGTGGACTGCATCCGGGAACGGATGACCATCTTCCTGTAAAAATCGACTCGCCAGATGGTGGATGGCCGTCTGTACCAGTTGCGCGCGCGCAACGCCCAGCCAGCTTCCCGCCTGTGAGTTACAGAATAGGATGGTGCCAGCGGCATCAACGAGCAACAACCCCCGCGGACTCGCGGTGTCAGGACGTGCAGTGGCCGCCGGCATCGCGCTTGCTGGCACGTCCGTTTCGGTTTCCCGCGTCTCCATTTCTTCAGACGATGACATCTTTTTCCGTGACTCGGTCACCAGTCGACCGCGGTACCCAGGTTATTCACAAGCTTGTACACCTGTGGGTATTCACACACCCCGACTGCAACATCATGAAAAATGCGGGCTACTAAATAATCGTCCCGCTGGGGATGACGCCATTTTTGGGGACGATCACGATTCCATCGCGCACATAGTAGTTCTCATGATCTTCGTCAGGTTGTCCGGTGTGATCGGAAATCACCACGTCGTCGCCGATCGCGGTGTTCTTATCGAGGATGGCATGTGAGATACGGCAACGTTGACCGACGCCGCGCGGCGAGAGATCCATGATATCATCCTGACACACGCCGGCGGACACCAGCGTCAGACAATCGTTGGTGATATCGTAATGATCCTGCCCCAACATCACTACCTCGTCCAGAATACTCCCACGGCGAATCACTGAACGAACGCCGATCGCGGAATGTTTGATTACCGCCTCGCGGATAAAACACCCATCACTGATCATGCTCCGCGAGATCAATACTTCATCGAGCATGGAATTCGGCAAAAACCTGGGATGTGAATAGACGGGTTCGGCTTCATTATAAAAATTGAACGATGGCGCCCAGGACGTGAGATCGAGATTGGCCTGAAAATAGGAGCGAATGGTACCCACGTCTTCCCAGTAGCCGAGAAAAGGGTGGACAAACACGCGCATATGTTGGACGCACCAGGGAATGATATGCTTTCCGAAATCCTCCATCTGGGTGTCCAGCGCGGTCTGCAGGCGATCTTTGGCGAAAGCATAGATGCCCATGGAGGCTAACACGACGGGGCCATGCACGGAGATGCCCAGGGGCGCCAGATCCTCCCCGCGGATCACCAACTCCTCCATTTGAGCCGGCGTCGGTTTTTCGATGAAATCGATAACCTGGAATTGCGCATTGATTTTCAGCACGCCGAATTCGCGGGCTTCCTCGGGGCGTTTCGGGGTCACGGCCAGCGTTACGTCCGCCTCGGTGCGCGCATGTGTGTCCAGAATATTCCGCAAGTCCATACGATAAATCTGGTCGCCGGAGAGGACGAGGACATGAGAAAAATTGGGATCGTTCAGGTGCCACAGGTTGCGGCGGACGGCATCAGCGGTCCCCTGGTACCACTCCATATTGCCCATCGTTTGTTCCGCAGCCAGAATATCGACAAAATCGCGCGAAAAACGATCAAAGTGATAGGTTTGCTGAATATGCCGATGCAGCGACTTACTGTTATATTGCGTCAGTACAAAGATGTGGGTAATGTTTGAATTAATGCAGTTGCTGATGGGCACATCGATCAGCCGGTATTTCCCCGCCAGTGGGACCGCGGGTTTTGCCCGGTCTGTTGTGAGCGGGAAGAGGCGTTTCCCGGCGCCACCGCCGAGGATGAGGGCATAGGTTCTGCGGGGATCAATCTGTTGCATGGCGTCCTCCTCGTTCGGTATAGTCCACTTTTGTCTATTCGGGCTCAAGCGCATGATTTCCTACAGCGTAAAAAAGAATACCACGGATTCCCCACGCGTCGGTTCATCATTTCTTCAGATTTCCCGCGTATGATAAGTTATGGAAGGAAGATAGACCATGAGATGTCACAATGTTATGCTGGTCAGTATGGGTCTCCTCAGTGTATGCGCCATCGGGTTGTGGGCCGATGTACCTACCGCGCCGCTGTCGTTAGCGCAATGTATCAACATGGCGCTGACGAATCAAGCCGACGTGCTGGTGGGCCAACAATCGTTACTCGCCGCCAAAGCGCGCATTACACAAGCGAGGAGCAACTATTATCCGCAGGCGACCTTTCAAACCCTTCCCTTACAAGTGAATGGCAATTCCGGGGGGACGCGGAGCGGTTCGTCAGACACCACCATCACTGTCACCCAGAACCTGTATGACGGCGGTGTACGGGAGACGTCGGTCAAGCAGGCCCGCGCGGGGGCCACCAGCAGCACCGCGGCGCTGGCGCGCACCCGACAAACCGTGGCCTACAACGTCACCACTGCCTATTATACAGTGTTGCGCAACCGCCATTTAGCCCTGGTTGCCGATGCGCAAGTCGCCTATCTGGACGGGCAATTGAAACTAATCCAGGCGCGCGTACAAGCAGGCGACGCTGCGCAGATTGATGCACTGCCGATCGAAGCGCAGCAAGCCAATGCGCGAGTGGATCAACTGGCGGCAAAAAATGCCATCCGTACTGCCACCGTACAACTCCAGAATGCGATGGGACTGCAACCGCAAGCCGCCTTCGACATTGCGGAGGTTGACGATGCGACGAACCAACCGCTGCGCCCGCTGGAAGCCTACGTAACACAGGCGCAAACCAACCGTCCAGAGGTAGTACAAACTGCCGCAGAGGTAGAGGCGGCAAAAGCCGGCGTCCACGCCGCACAGATTGCCAATCAACCGCATTTAGTAGCCAGCGGACAGTATGCTGCTCCGGTGTTGAGTTCGACGTCCGCCACCTGGAGTATTAGCGGAGGACTGGTCTACAACTTCTTTAACGGTTACCAGACTAAGGCCGCCATTGCGGAAGCACGCACCACGAAAGTCAGCGCCGACACACGCGCCGCACAAGCGATGAAGGATATCAGCACTCAGGTCCAGGAAGCGTATTTAAACGTTTCGAATGCGCAAGATCGCCTCACGGCCACCGACATCAGTTTGCAGGCCGCGCAAAAGAACTTTGAAGCACAGGATGCGCGCTATAAAGAAGGCCTGGGTATTACGCTGGATTTGCTGAACGCGCAGGTCAGCGTGGCCACCGCTCAAAGTAACGCCGTCCAGGCGCGGTACGATTACTATACAGCGCTCGCTCAACTCGCGTATGCCCTTGGCACGCAGGAGGATTCCCATGAAAAGTAAAGCTTTTGGCAAGATTATCGTGATCGCCTTGATCGTCGCCGTACTTGGTGGCGGTGGATGGTGGTGGTTCAGTAAAGCACACAAACCCGAGCAACCACAAATTCGCACCGGTACAGTGACGCGCGGCACGGTCTCAACGACAGTTTCAGCCACCGGCGTGATCCAGCCCGTTACCACAGTCGATGTGAAATCCAACGTCGGGGGCACGGTGATCGCGATGATGGTAGATGAAGGGGACCAGGTGAAAGCCGGGCAGGTGATCGCGAAAATCGACCCGACAGACTCTCTGACGGCGTTGGAACAACAAACAGCGGATTTTAATTCAGCGGCGTCCAAAGTCGATCAGGCCAAGCAGCAGTGGTCGATCACGCACCAACAAAATGCCGAAGCCGTGCAGTCCGCGCAGCAAGCCTTGACTACTGCGCAGTTGCGCCTGAACCAGGCGGTGGAAACGTCAGCGTTACAAGACCAGTTAACGGCACCGAATATCGCCTCTGCGGAACAGGCATTGGTGGCGGCGCAGGCCCGTTATGACCAGGCGGTCGAACAAGCACGCGCCCAGCCGTCGTTAACTGCGGAAGCGATTTCACAGGCGAAAAGCAATCTGGATAGCGCGCGCTCCGCACTGCAGCAAGCGCGCGATGTGGCGATACCGCAAAAAATCGCTGATGCGCAGGCCAGTTATGATCAGGCGCAGGCTAATTATGCCTATGCGGTGAAAGACCTTGCGCGCCAAAAAAATCTCGAAGCCAAAGGCTTCGTGGCAGCCAGTGCGGTGGAAGCCGCCGTGCAACGCCAGGATGTCGCTAAGGCACAGGTCGATTCTGCCCGGCAGAAACTTGATACGGTGAAACGTGATACCGTGGAAGACCTGAATTCGGCTCAGGCGCGAGTGGCGCAGACGGAAGCCGCACTGCGCTCGGCGCAAACCAATGGCAATCAGGATTTGCTGCGCACGAAGGATGTCCAGGCCGCGCTTGCAGCAGTGAAGCAAAGCGAAGCGGCCTTGAAAACCGCGCAAGCCAACCGCGGCCAAGATAAAATCAAACAGTTAGACGTCTCTGCGGCGCGCGCGGCGGTCAAGCAGGCCCAATCGGCGCTGGCCAGCGCAAAGGCTAACCTGGCGCAGGATGCGCTGCGCGCCAGCGACATCGTGCAAGCACGGGCCCAGGTCACGCATATGACGGCCAGCGTAGCCAACGCCAAAACGCAAGTCGGGTATACGACGGTGACCGCGCCGTGCAGCGGCGTGGTGTTGAAGAAATATGCCGAGGTCGGCTCCATTGTTGTGGCCGGTCGCACCTCCGGCTTCAGCTCAGGCGCCGGGGTGTCGATCGTGACGTTGGCAGATACCACACGTATGCAGGCGTGGGTGAATGTCGACGAAACGGATATCGCCCAGGTGTCAGTGGGTGAAGCCGTCGATATCACCGTGGATGCCTATCCTGATGAATTGTTTGACGGTAAAGTCGTCAAGGTTGCGCCGGAAGCGGTGGTCAACCAGAATGTGACCACCATCCAGGTGACCGTAGAATTCGACATGCCGGATGCCCGGCTCAAACCGACGATGAACGTCAACTGCGAATTCATCACCGGGCGCAAAGAAAATGTGTTGATGGTGCCGAATGAAGCGATAAAAGAAACGGACAGCGGCACGACTGTGCAGGTGATGGATCATGGTCAGCGCGTGACGCGCGCCGTGGAAATTGGCCTGGTAGGGAATGACGCGGCAGAAGTGGTGAGTGGACTGAAGGAAGGTGATGTGGTCGTCACGGCAATCATCACACCACAGAAAGCTACCACAGCGACGACTACCGGCCCGAGTGCCGCGCGTGGCATGGGCGGCATGGGCGGTATGGGTGGCATGGGTGGCATGGGCGGTGGTCGCGGCCATTAAGCACCAGCCGCAGTCGCCATATTTCCTCCGTGTCGGATGGATTGAGGAGCAATCGATGATTACCGTCGCGAACATACATAAAACCTACCGCATGGGCGATATCGCCGTGCATGCCTTGAAGGGCGTCTCACTCCTGGTGAAGGCGGGAGAATTCGTCGCCATCATGGGACCCTCAGGGTCCGGCAAATCGACCTTCATGAATATTATCGGTTGCCTGGACCGCCCTACCCAGGGTACCTATACCCTGGATGAGCATGAGGTGGCCAATATGGACGATGACGAGTTGGCCTGGGTGCGCAACCGGAAGATAGGTTTTGTCTTCCAGACCTTCAACCTGATCCCGCGTCGTTCGGCACTCAAGCAAGTAATGCTGCCGATGATGTACAACGCCGACATCACCGATGGTGAAGCACGGGCGCATCAGGCACTGACCCGTGTCGGGTTGGCGGACCGCATGGACCATAAACCTAACGAAATGTCCGGTGGGCAGCAACAGCGCGTCGCCATTGCCCGCGCATTGGTCAACGACCCGGTGCTCATTCTGGGTGACGAGCCGACGGGCAATCTGGATACTCGCACCAGCGAAGAGATCATGGCCATCTTCCAGGAATTGCACGGCGAGGGGAAGACGATCCTGTTGGTGACGCATGAAGAGGATATCGCACGTCATGCCCAGCGGGTCATCCGCTTTAAGGATGGCCACATCGTCTCTGATGAGCCGGTCACCAACCGCCTGGTGGCCAGCGAGGTGCTGGCGCAGATGCCGGTGGAAGAGGAGGTCGAGGAGTGAATCTACTTGAGAGCATCATCATCGCCCTGGAAGGCTTGTCAGCGAATAAACTCCGCTCCGCCCTTACCATGCTTGGCGTCATCATCGGCGTTGGGGCAGTCATCGCCATGCTGGCGATTGCCACGGGGGCACGCGAACAGACCATGCAGCGCATCCAACAAATGGGCACCAACGTACTCATCATCATGTCTGGACAATCCCGCGCCGGCGCGGTGCGCGGCGGATTTGGCAGCAGTCAAACCCTGACGCTGGATGATGCCGCAGCGCTGACGGAAAAATGCCCTTCCATTGTAAAAAGTGCGCCGCAGGTGCAGACTAACCTGCAGGTGAAATATCGCAACCAGAACACGAACACGCAGGTGACGGGCGTTACACCGGACTTTCTGGATGTACGCAATTACGCGGTGCTGGATGGCAAATTCTTCACCGCCGGCGATGTGAAAAGCATGAAAAAGGTCGCGACAATCGGCCAAACGACTGCCGCCAACCTTTTTGGCACGACATCGCCGGTGGGAAAAGAAATCACTATCCGCGGCATCCGCTTTACGATCATTGGCCTGATGGCCTCCAAAGGAGCTTCCGGCGGATTTCAGGATGCGGACGATGTCATCTTCATCCCCATTTCCACTGCCATGCGTCGCGTGATCGGCACCCAGTATGTACGCATGATCAGTGCGCAAGCGCGCAGCATGAGTGTGATGGATCAGGCCACCAGCGAGATTTCCGCGGTACTCCGCAAGCGCCACCGGCTGGCGGATTCAGCGGATGATGATTTCATCACCCGCAATCAGGCGGAATTCATGCAAATGGCGGATCAAACCAGCCAGGTCTTCACGCTGTTGCTCGCCGGCATCGCCAGCGTGTCGTTGCTCGTTGGCGGCATCGGCATCATGAATATCATGCTGGTATCGGTCACCGAACGCACGCGGGAAATCGGCATCCGCATGGCACTGGGGGCGCGCCGGCGCGATATTTTGCTCCAGTTCCTCATCGAATCGTTAGTGCTCTCGCTACTCGGCGGGATCATCGGCATCCTGGCGGGACTGGGCGGCTCGATGATCATGGAATCATTTGGCTGGAGCATTGCCGTTTCGATCCCCTCGATCGTAATGTCCTTTACCTTCTCCGCTTTGATCGGAGTCTTCTTCGGGCTCTATCCCGCCTTTCAGGCGTCGCGCCTGGACCCAATCGATGCCCTGCGTTACGAATAATCCCGTCATGAGTACGGGCACATTGTCACACACAAATAGGAGGTTCGCATGAAGATGCACAACAGTACACACCGGTGGTTGCCGCTCATCGCGGTATTAGCCAGCCTGCTGCTGGCCGGTTACGGTGCGTTCGCCCAGCAAGGCGGAGGCACTCGACCCGGCGGCGGGGGAGACAGTGGCGGGAATGGGGGCGCGTTCAGCGCTTTCCGTGACGCACACAAGTATACCTTCCAGTTGTCGCGCATGGCGAGCAACATCGGACACCTGAACGAGGACAAAACGGCGCCACTAACCGCAAAACAGGCCAAACAACTCCTGAAGGTGTTGACGCCGTTGCGGAAGAAAAGCTCGTTGACGCAAGACGAAGCCAAGACCGCTTTGAAGGGTTTGAAAGCGGTCTTGACCGTACAACAGTTGAATGCCATCGGGCGCATGAAGGATCATCGCTTCGGCGCGGGTCCGGGCGGACGACAGGGTGGCGCCGGTGGACCGGGCGGTGGACCGGGAGGCGCACAAGGCGCTCCTGGACGCATGGGTGGACCAGGCGGATCTGGTGGCCCGGGGGGCAATCGCCCGCGTTTCGACCCGTCAGCGATGAAGAACTTTAACCCTTTCAACCCACCGAAGAACTCACCGATGGGCAATGAGCGCGCCATGGCGCGCTGGACACTCTTCTACAACAATCTGAACGCCATTGCCGCCGGCAAACCGATCACCATGCCGAAGCGTATGGAAGGTCCGGGTGGACCCGGTGGGCCGGGTAAATTCGGCGCTCCCGGCGCCTCACCCGCCGGTCATGGCGCCCCGGGCGTAACCGGTGGACCTGCCGGCAAGCCGGACCAGAAGAAACACGGGAAATAGCAGACCCCGATACTACGGCACGAGCAGCCGGCGCCTTTACAGGCGCCGGCTGCTCGTGTTATCGCGCGTAAGGCGTCGCATTGATCTGTTTCCCGACGCCGTGGTCACGGGCGCTTTTCTTCATACCATAATTGGCCATCAGGAAGTAGAGCCAGGGTGGGCAGAAGCGTCGACGGATAAGGGTGAGTGCTTCCGGGGGAATGGGTTGTCCGGCATTGATGGCTTCGACGGTCATCTTCAGTGCGCGCGGCAAATGCGGCATCATCTTCCCCACCATCTCCAATGATTGCCCGTTCACCGCACCCCCGCCGCCCAACGCCAGCCCACCGAGCCAGGTCAGACCAGCCTGCCGGGAGAAAAGGTGACAAATCGCCAGCGCGGTGTCATTTTGTTCCGCTTCGACAAAACCGCTATTAATCACGGCAAACAGGGCTTGTGTGTGACGCGAAGGCGTCAACACCAACCGTTCCAGCGCCCGCGTAGTCTCGGCCGGCAGACTGTCGACATAGAGTGGGGAGCAGAGGGCAACGACGTCAGCCGTGCGAAACTGCTCTGCCAATTCCGGCCAGTGTTCCGGATGGCGGAGTGCCGTGGAAATGCGCAACACCCCTGCCTGCCAACCGCACGCCGCCAACTCATCAACCAGGTATTGGGCCAACGTGCCCGAAGTGCTGTCGCCGGCGCGCGGGCTGCCGACCAGTGCAAGAAAAGTACGAGTAGTCATGCGCGTTCCTCCACCTGTTTGATCATCGCTTCCATTGCCTCCCGGCGTTGCTGGGCGGTTTCTTCGGCACTGAACACCAGCGCTTGATGCCACGGCGCATGAGCATTAAGGGCATTCCGTTCTAATAAACGGGTAAACACCTCGATGCTCTCCGCGTCCCGCTCCTCCAGCCACCCCACGCTGAGCCAGGCGCGCGGGGCGGCATAACGCAAACGATGATGCATTTCACCCGCGTATTTGACGAACAACGGTGAAATGTTGGGGACGATGCGGTCCAGTGCGTATTTTAGCGTACTGCCATATCCCCCAAAACTCACCGGCGTCAGCAGCACCACAACCTCGACCCCGGCCTGGGCACGGTTCACCACGCGCCCGTCATCCTGTTGACAACACTCGCCGGGCGTGCGCTGCCAGCACGCGAAACACCCGACACACGGGCCGATGGACATCTCAGCGAGACGCATAGTATCGACGGTCCAACCGGCAGCGACCATCGCGTCGCACAATTCGGTATGCGCGGCCTCCAGGCCCACATATTCTGAACTCCCGCCATGTAAAATTACGGCGTGCATGGGGGTACCTCCCCGCGCTCTAGGCGCGCAATGACGTTCTCCAACCAGGTCAGATGGGCCTCGGTCATGGTGATGCCGCACTCCAAAGTGAGCATCCAACAATACTGTTCGCGGGGTTGGTTGACGGCGTCGACATAAGTGCGACATTCCGCCGGGACTTCCCGCAAATGCGCCAGTCCCATTCGGCACGCATCCGCGGCGCGACGAAAAATTGCCAGGAGCTCCTCATTGCTGAGTTGCCCGGCAAAAAAAACCTGCACCAAGGCGGCGTTGCGCCCCCCTTTCATGCCCAACGGGGTGAGCAACCAGCGATGTAGTTCCGCCTTGCCGGCGTCGGTCAAGCGATACAGCTTGCGATCCGGACGCTCCTCCTGCTCAACTCGATCCATGTCGACCCACCCTTGTTCCGCCAGACGGGTAAGCGTGCGATATATTTGACTTTGATCCGCGGGCCAGAAATGCTGCACCGACAGGTCGAATACATTCTTCAAGTCATAACCGGTATTCGGCCCATACTGCAAAAAACCCAATATCGCGTGTTCGAGAGACATGGGATACCCCTACTAGTCTTATATACAATTAATCCTATATAAGACTAGTCCTATAATACAAACAACAATATGACGTGTCAAGAGGGTGCGCGGGATTTTTTCATAGCGCCGGCCCTATAGTCCGGGATGTTTCATCGCGGACTGTGGGACAGGCGCTATTTCACATCTTTCGCCAGTAGCGCAGCGGTGCGATAGCCGGCGAGGAGCACACGGCGTTGAGCCGTGGTTTTTGCGGTAGCAAGATAGGTATCCGGGAGGGTGACCGCTTGTTCTTTCCGTGTACCGCCGCGGAGTTTTCCGTTCTGGTAGACGATTGTTTTCGCGATGGCGTAGCTCTCGTGTTTGACCCAGTTGCGAAATTCGGTATCGCGCAATTCGGTCAGTTTCGTCCTGGTGAGATCAGCCTGGTTGCATAAGAGGATCGCGCGGTCGCAGATGGTTTGATATTTGTCAGTGGTAATGAGCAACCCATCCCAAAGTGCATGCAGATTCACGACCCCACCGTCGTCTTTGGTACGCACGAAAAATTTATTACCGCCACGATCCCCGCGGGGAAATTGCGGGGAGAACAGACTGACGGCATGCAACGGGCAGTGCCCATCGCCAATAAGGTGCAACACCCAGCAAAGCGCGATGGCGCGTTCGGTGGCATTGGTGCTTTTCCGCAGGATCTTTTCATTTTCCGCGAAGGCTTCCAGCAGGTTCGGCGAAGCGGGGGCTTCGGCAGACGTGGTATCGACGGTGATGGGCAAGTCGATGTAATGCCATTCCGGATGGTCGTAGCGCGGATCTTTCCGAATATCATCGGGCCAACGGGAAGCGAGCATGAACAAATAACGATCACGCTCCGGCGCCGACACATTCACCAGTTCGGATTGCCATTCAGCATATTCCGGATGTGCGCGAAGAAGTACGATGACCTTGACCAGCGTTGCCGGATGCGCGGTCTTCAACTCACTATAGGTGATCGCGCCGATCATCATATGCGTTGGTTTATTCCAGGCCAGTACAGGCGCACAGATCACCGTCGTCAACAGGAGCAGCAGCAGTAATTTCACGCGCATATCTCACCTCTTATCTAGAGCCTGTCCCAAAGTCCTCGCATTCGCCTCGCGGTGCCTTTTTCCGCCAAGCGTTGTCGCGAATTCCACGTTTATCTCCCTTCGATAAAGTGTGGAATTCGCTTCGTTCGATGGACTCACGATCTTCGACCTAGCCTGACGAAAATATTCACTCGCGATCCAAACACGAGGACTTTGGGACAGGCTCTATCTACGACACCAGTGTAACAGCAGCCAGGATGCAATACCAGTGGTTGAACCGATTTTTAATTATCGCACACCTTTGATCTTCCGCACAAAGACAGTTCCCAATGCGAAATAGCCGACGGCAACGGTAAAGATCACGACATACCCCATATTGGCATATCCATGGGTTTGCCCCAGCGCACGAAAGAAGTCCAGTAGCAGGCCGGCAATGGGCGCAGCGAGGACTTGCGGCAGCGTTACGGCGATGTGCCAGACCCCCATATCTTTCGCATGGTCCTCCGCACTGGGCAGCACATCAGTCGCCAACGCCCAGTCCACGGCCTGATATGCGCCGTAGCCTAAACCGAACACCAGCCCGAGTATTACCACAATATCAAAGCGCCCGGTGCACAGGAAAGCCAACGCGACAACACCCTGCAGCGCACCACTGAGGTAGACCATCATCTTTCGTCCGTACCGATCAGAGAGTACCCCAGCAAATAGGGTGCTGACGATGGCGCCGATGAGCAGAGCGAGTACGAAAAACGAGGTAGCGGCTTGCGCATGGTGCGCCAATGTCACACCAAAGCATTGAAAACGGAATGGATCACGTCCGCCGGCGATGACATCGCGAATATAGAAGAGTAAGTTCTCCTGCACGGTGAAGATGCCCAGCATGACCAGAAAACGCGTCAGGAACACCCAGCGGAAGTCCAAAGAGGCGAAGGGCTCGATCCATCCATGCAAAAAAGCGCCCAGTTGAAAAGGCGGCGCCGGCAGAGCTGACTTATCGTTGATCACCGGGATGGTGATGAGCAACCCGAGCAGCAACAACATGGCCAATAGCAGATAAACAGCCGTGATGCCACTCACCGGCGGCAGTCCCAACATCCGGCATCCCGCGGAGAGTACCTGTCCCAGCGGTTCCATAAACAATCCGCACATCCCGCCGACGAAATTCCCCAGCATGCACATCAAGCCCATCCAACCGCTGGCAGACCCGCGTTGCGCGGCGGGCACCAGGTCAGGGATGAGTGCGGAATAGGGTGCGGTAGCCAGATTGTTGAAGATTTCCAGCACCATGAAGGTGAGGAGAAAGGGTACCAGCATGGCTTTTGTAGCCGGAAGAAAACCCAGCACCACCAGGAGCACCATATTCCCGACAACCCCCACCACCATCAGCGGCTTTCGACGTCCCCAGGGAGTCTGCAAACGGTCACTCCAGGCTCCGAACAACGGGGCCGCCAGCATGGAGACCAGGGCGCCGGCGAAGATGATGATGGCCATCATCGTGCCTTTTTGCGCGTCTCCACCCATGCGCAGTGCCTGCAACGGCAGCAAGGTAATCAAAATCGCCGTCCAATGCGCACTGGAAGCGAACCAGAAGACGCTCAATGCCGCCTGCCGTCCAATGGACATGTGCGCCGGCGCCGGAATTCCGCTCTGCAGCTCTTCAGTCATCGGCATCTCTTCCTTCCTGCGATGCAGAGGCCATTATAGCAGAAGTCTGGAAGGTGCACGACTGACGGTTGCGCATGTACACCACGCTGCCAACGGGAGAACGGCTTCAGTGTGATTGTCCTCGACACGCTATATTCACCTTTCGCTCATCTGGAAATATCTTGACGTGCCGCGCTAAACCCTTTACGCTGTGAGCATGTTGGCAAAACGTGTAATCCCCTGTCTGGATGTCAAAGATGGCCGCGTGGTCAAGGGAACCAATTTTCTCAATCTTCGCGACGCGGGCGACCCGGTAGAACTGGCGGCGTTCTATGACCGCGAAGGCGCAGATGAACTGGTCTTCCTTGACATCACCGCCTCACACGAACGACGCCGGACGATATTGGATATCGCCGCGCACACCTCTGAAAAGGTCTTCATCCCCTACTGCGTGGGTGGCGGCATCAAGGCCGTAGAGGATTTTCGCGACCTGCTGAAGGCCGGTGCGGATAAAATCTCCATCAACACCGCTGCTGTACAACGGCCGACACTCATCAGCGAAGCGGCAGAGCGCTTTGGCAGTCAGTGCGTGGTGGTGGCGATCGACGGTCGGCGAACGCCGGAAGGCTGGTGGGAGGTGTATCTGCACGGTGGACGCACCCCGACGGGCCTCAATGTTGTGGACTGGGCGTGCGAGGCCGAACGGCGCGGCGCCGGTGAAATACTGCTCACCAGTATGGATGCCGACGGCACGAAAGCCGGCTATGATATCGCGCAAACGCGTGCGGTCGCCGAAGCGGTGACCATTCCGGTGATCGCCTCCGGCGGCGCCGGGCATCCCGAGGATCTTTTTCAGGCACTAACCGTGGGAAAAGCCGACGCCGCCTTGATCGCCAGCATCACCCATTATGGGGAATATACCATCCGGCAACTCAAAGACTACCTGCGTCAGCGCGGGGTGCCGGTGCGTTGAACCCGGTGGCTTTTCTCCTACTGCATTATCGTGGGGTGACGCACGTAGTTTCGACGACACCACTGCAAAGGATCAACCATGAATAGACGTGAACGTTTTTTGGCATTTGCCAACTTTGAAACGGTCGATCGTGTACCGCGCAGCGCCGGATTTGTGGAAAGCCTGTTTGAGGCAATGAAGGCACGCTGCGCCGGTCAGGATCCCAGCACGTTTTTCCAGATGGATGGGAGTTGGTGCCCGGGCTTGACACCACCCGCGGAATTGCCGTCGCCTGATTATTCCGCGTACCATCAAGAATATCTCAGCAATCCGTTGTTCTCCATTGACGGCAATGGGTGTGGGCATCTGCTTCACGGGTTCTACCATTTCACCGAATATATCAGCCCACTGCGCAACGCGGAAGATTTCCGGGAGTTAGAGCAGTACCCGTTGGTCAGTAATGCCGGTTGGTCGGAAGCCGGCATGCGCGAAGCCTGCGCGAGCCAGCACGCAGACGGCAACTATGCCGGCATGTGGATCGGCCATATGTACGAGAATGCCTGGCAGGTGCGTGGGTATGAACCGTTTTTAACGGACCTGCTGACGCAACGCGAATGGGCGGAATTCTTACTGGATCACTATTGCGCCAATAACGTACGCGCGGCGGAAGCCGGAGCGCGCGCCGGATACGACCTGATCAGTATTGGCGACGACGTCGCCAACCAGACCGCATTGATGTTTCAACCCGCGTTGTGGCGCGAGGTGATGAAGCCACGCTGGGCAAAAGTTATCGCTGCGGCAAAAGCTATCAAGCCGAATATCCATGTTTGGTATCACTCCGATGGGAATATCTGGGAGATTCTCGACGATCTGGTAGAGATTGGCGTCACTATTCTTAACCCGGTGCAACCGGAATGTATGAACCCCATCGATGTGCGCAAGCGCTGCGGTAAACGTCTGGCCTTCGATGGCTGCATGGGTACGCAAACCACTTTTCCCTTCGGCACCGCCGATGATGTGCGCCGCATGGTGCGCTACTACATCGACGCACTGGATGGCCTGCACGGCGGACTATGGCTCTCGCCCACCCACGTGCTCGAGCCGGAAGTGCCGATTGAAAATGTGCTGGCCTTTTTTGCGGAATGTGACCGTTAGCCCGCTTTATTCGCGGAGCGAATAAAGCTTCGGCTAGCTATAGCATTGTTCATGCGTTCATGAATATTGCGGGTTAGCCCGCGTTATTCGCGAAACGATAAAGCTCGAGTTAACCTCAGCATTATGCATACGTTCATGCTTAATGCCGGGGTAGCCCATAATCTATTGACGGCATCGGGGTAGGATTCAACTGTTATGCAATGGTTTGGACTCGGCACAGCGTTGGGCATCGATATCGGAACGTCGAACCTGATGGTCTATCAGCAAGGACGCGGTATTGTGCTGCGCGAACCGGCGATGGTGGCGGTGACACGCAGTGACGGGAAGCTGGTGGCGATTGGCGAGGACGCGCGGCAGATGCTCGGGCGCACCCCAGGGAACATCCAGGCGGTGAGTCCGGTACGCGCCGGGGTCATCGCGAACTATAGCGTCACCACCACCATGTTGCGGCATATCATCGATCGCGTATGCGGCCGCGGACGATTGGTTCACCCCACGGTCGCCATGTGCTTGCCTTCCGGGGCCACCGGTGTGGAACGGCGCGCGGTGCTGGACGCGGCGCACGATGCCGGTGCACGACGCGTTTACCCCCTGCTGGCGCCGGTAGCGGCGGCCATCGGTGCGGGGATGGCGGTCACTGCGCCGCAAGGCAACATGATTGTGGACATCGGCGGCGGCACCACGGATATCGCAGTCATCTCACTGGGGGGCATGGTCACCGGCGGTGCAGTGCGCATCGGCGGCGAACAGTTCGATGAAGCGATTATCCGCTATCTGCGCCGCGAATATAATCTTATCGTCGGCGAACGCATGGCAGAAGAAGTCAAAATGCAGATTGGTGCTGTCGACCGGTTGGAAATGGAATTGACGATGGAAGTGCGCGGGCGCGACCTGATGGACGGTTTGCCGCGCACCGTGCGGCTGCGTTCGGAAGAGATGCGCGAGATCTTTGCCGAACCGTTGACAGCGATCTGCGATAAAATGCGCCAGGTATTGGAAGGAACGCCTCCAGAATTGGCGGCGGATATCATGGAACGCGGCATGGTGCTGGCGGGGGGCGGGGCGTTATTGCGCCACATCGACCGATTTCTGTCCCGCCAATTGGGTGTACCGGCGCGGGTGGCCGACGATCCCCTCTCCTGCGTAGTCCAGGGCGCCGGTCGCTATCTGGAATCATTGCAGCGCCAGGACGGTGGGTGGGAACCCACGGCACCGTCGGTAACGGGAGGACCGTATGACCGTGCCCATTGATACGCCAACCTCATCGCGCTTTGTCTTCAACAACGAAGAAGTGGCGGCGCTCGTGGGGGCGGGCGTCTATCTGGCGTTCTACACCCTGATGACCTTCTTCAACACCGTTTCCACAACGCTGCATCTGCCAACGCCTGTCTGGCTGGTCTTGCCCATCGTTACCACGGTCGGATACCTATATGTGCTGGTCTATGCCATTCGCTTGCTCTGCAAGCCAGTGCTGACTGCGCGTGTCGAAACGTTGTTCATGTTCGTGTGCCTGCTCCTCTTCCTCGCGCTCAACCCGATGGTGCAGGAAATCGTGTTGCGATTGGTGCACGGTGAGTCGATGATGAAAATTCTGGACTCGCTGACCCAACCACAAACCCACCCGGTGCTGGAAGTGATCGTCCCGTTCTTCCTCATTTTGACTGGCACCTATTTCGGGCAGTTGTTAGCGCGTGTAATTCGCGAACCCGCCCTGCTGGTACCGGTGGGGATCGTCGGTGGACTCATTGACCTGTGGGGGGTGTATTGGGGACCGGTGGGGATGATGAGCGAACGCGCCCCCGCGGCCATCAGCGGCATGGCCACTGCCGCCACCTCGGCAGCGAAATTGCCGGAGTCGGTCACCTTGCCGTCCAATCTGGCCTTTTTTGGCCATGTGGCCCCGCCGGATAATATCGGGATTGGCGATTTCGTCTTTCTCGCCTTTTTCCTTACCTGCGCCTACCGTTTCGGTTTCTCTGCGAAACGCACCATGTGGGGAATCTTCGCCGGATTGCTGCTGGCTTCAGTGGTCCTGGCCTTCGACGGCACCACGCTATTCGGGCACGAGATACACATTCAATATCTCCCCGGTCTGCTTTTCATCTGCGGCGGTGTACTGCTGGCTAATTATGATGCCTGGCGCCTTTCCAAACAAGAATGGATAATGACCGCAGCGCTCGGAATCCTGCTGCTGACGATTATCGGTTTCACCGCGCTCCGCGCCGAGGCGGGCAAACCGCACGTGCAGACGATCACCTATGATGTGATCGCGGCCACTCCGGAGGCGCTGGGACCGGTGGTGCTGGCGCAGATCACCCAGCAGCCTCGCGCACCCCGCGACTTGCGCTTGCTGGCTATGCGCTACATCTATCTCCGCAATGCCGTCGCGTCAGGGCCCGTGCAGGCAATGGGACAGATACTCGGTCGTCAGACGCCGGTCACATTATCCACGTCGCGCGAATATGCGATTTCCTGCATACGCAATCGGAAGAACCCCACGCACTGGCGTGTACAGGAAACGATGACATCGCCGCCGACTTCCTCGTTGGCGATCCTTAAAAACGCTGCCGCGAAACCCATGGATGCGTTGACGCTGCTGCGCACCGCGCAGAGCGTGCCCGCCCCGGCATTTTCAATACTCGGGCACATGACGAAGTATACCCTGGCCGTCACCAGCGGGCACTTCGTTGTTCTCACCTTGCTGCCGCATGACGCAACGGTGCGCGATGAGCGGATGCGCGAGGTGAAGCGGGTTACCTATGCGCGGATGCCAAGCGGTGCGCAGTAAACGACATACTGCCCGGATGCCACACCGGCGACGGGAAAGATTTCCAAAAAACTCGCGTGCAGCATATTGCATCCCTGAAGATACTTTGCTATAATAACGCGCCTTAGCCAGCGAGCTAGCCCAGGAGGAGTTGACAGTGCCCAATACCAAGTCGGCCAAGAAAGACTTACTGATCCACGAGCGCAATCGCCTGCGCAACCAGTCCGTGAAGTCGAAGCTCAAAACGTTGCGCGGTAAGGCACAGGTTGCTATTTCCGCGGATGCCGTCACCAGCGTCACTGCGGTGAAGGAAGCGCTGAAGGCCTTTGATACTGCCGCGACCAAAGGCGTAATTCATAAAAACACCGCCGCCCGGCGCAAAGCCCGCTTGATGAAGCGCTTGAACGCCGCGCAGGCCTAAACACCGGTCATTTGACCCGGCGATTACGCCGATACGCCTACCGTTAGCCCGGATGCAGTTGGGGAGCCTGACTGCATCCGGGCTGTTGGTGTTGGTCTGCAACGAGCGCTATCCCGCTGCTCCATTTACGCTTCTTCGTGCTGTCTACGCACTACGGGGGCCGTGAGTATCACGGCCCCCGTAGTGCGTTCGTTACCGGCATCAGGGCTTATGCGTATTCGCCACCCTGTTGCTGATAATCATAGATCGGGAACTGCGCGCAAAGGTCGATCACCTGCTGTTGCACCGTTCGACGCAGATCGGCGTCATCAGGGTTCGCCAGGATGTCGGCGATCCAAGTGGCAACTTGCACCATCTGCGGTTCGCGCATGCCACGCGTGGTGAGTGCCGGAGAACCGGGGCGGATCCCCGACCCCTGCGTGGGTGGTTGCGGATCAAAGGGAATCGTATTGAAGTTGCTGATAATGTTCGCCTCGCGCAGCAGATTGGCCCCTTGGCGTCCAGTGAGGCCCTGCGGGCGCACGTCGACCAGCATCAAGTGCGTGTCTGTGCCGCCGGATACCAGGCGAAACCCGCGCGTCAGAAAAGTGCTCGCCAGTGCCTGGGCGTTGTTCAGCACCTGTTGCTGATAGGTCACAAACGCGGGGTCCTGTGCTTCTTTGAACATGACGGCTTTGGCGGCGATCACATGCATGAGCGGTCCGGCCTGCACGCCGGGGAAGACCGCTTTATCGATCGTCCGCGCCAACCCAGACTTGCACAGGATAAAGGCGCCGCGCGGGCCACGCAACGTTTTATGCGTGGTGCTGGTGACGACATCCGCATAGGGCACCGGATTCGGATGCACCCCGGCGGCGATCAACCCGGCAATGTGCGCCATATCGGCGACCAGATACGCGCCCACTCGGTCGGCAATGGCACGGAAGCGCGCAAAGTCCAGGGTGCGCGGGTAGGCGCTGGCGCCGACCACGATCATTTTGGGCTGGTGTTCTCGTGCCAACGCTTCCACCTGATCATAGTCGATTTGCTCTGTTTTAGGGTCCACGCCGTAACCCACGAAATGGTAATACCGTCCTGAAAAATTAAAGCGATTGCCATGGGACAGGTGCCCGCCATGGTCGAGTGCCATGGCCAGCACAGTGTCACCCTGTTCTAATAAACCGTAATAGACAGCCATATTCGCCTGGGTGCCGCTGACCGGTTGTACGTTGGCATGGTCAGCGCCAAAAACGGCTTTCGCACGGGCAATTGCCAGTTCCTCGACATCATCCACATATTCGCACCCGTGGTAGTACCGGGCGTGGGGATATCCTTCCGCATATTTATTCGTCATGATGGACCCCGTGGCGGCCATCACAGCACGGCTGGCATAATTCTCGGAGGGGATCATAATCAGCGTTTGCTGCTGTCGCGTCAATTCACGATCAAAAATCGCTGCGACTTCCGGGTCTACTGTTCTTAGTCTGCGCTCCATGGGCTCATCCTTTCAGAAAATCGTAGAATTGTACCACGAGAGGCAGGCTGGGGGCAATCGGCAATACAGGCATGTTCATGGTATTTCCGGCGCAGATGAATCACGGGCGCGGGCCATACGACCCGCGCCCGTGATTCATACACAAACGACGTGACCGGCTAATTCGGCATAATCAGTACATTATCGAATGACGCCGTCGTCGTTGGACTACTTGACCCCGCCACTAATGCCGGCACACCGGTGCGCGCCGACCACCCGGACTGCGTATATGCCCAGCTTCCCGGTTCCGCAGTACCATCATCAGGCCAGATCTTCCCGTTCAATGTGCCGTTGTTGTACTGGAGTTTCATATTGTACCAGGTGCCGGCGGTAATGGTCGTGCTCCATCCTCCCGCCCAGGCCACACGGTCGTATAAGAACTGCACATTGCCGATCGTATTATGAACAAGCAGGTTGTACCCATACGGATTAGTGTCGTTGGCGACGCTCAATCCGATGCGGCCATTTCCATCGCCGTTCGCCCAGGTATCCACGCGAATTTTCGCGGAGATCGTATAGGTCGTGGGAAAAGTGATGCCGCTGTTGGCGAGCAACAATTTATTCTCATTCCCACTTGTACTAGCGGTGCAGGACATGACGGTGCCATTAATGGCCCACGTGCCATTCGCTGGCGTCCAGGCCGGGTTCAATATACCGGTATTGAACGTGTCATAGAACAGTGCACCGGCCGGAGTGACATCTTTAGACGGCAACCCGCTGGCGGTTGGTGCGGAAGAAGCCAGTTCGACATGGCCGTCGACATAACTCAGCTGCAATTTTCCACCATGACGCGAGGTATCGTAATTCGTCTGCAGATACGCGACATTATCATAGGTCGCTTTCACATACTGGGTTTCTTGCGTGCCGGTGTAGGTGCCGTCACCGGTCATCACTTTGGCCTCAGGTTTATCGATTTTCCCCAGCGCCAGCCCGGCCACATCATTGTTATACACATAGGCATTGCTTAAGCGCGATTTCGTCGGGCATCTCAACACGCCTTTGTCAACGCCGATCACCCCCCATATGGCGCTGGCTTCCGGCAGCATTTCATCATGATCCTGCGCATACATCAGGATCGCCGTGGTGATCTGCTTCTGATTGTTCATGCACGATGTCTGCCGTGCTTTCTCGCGCGCCTTGGCGAACACCGGGAACAGAATCGCTGCGAGAATAGCTATGATGGCAATGACGACGAGTAACTCGATTAAGGTAAACCCTTTGCGCATAATTTCCTCCCTTACATATAATCCCCGAATATAAACGGAGAAATTGTCGCACATAGCGTAATCCCTGGGTTCGGTTTTTGTCAAGAAACGACGTTATCATTTTTCTCAACCTCGTCAGTGTATTGACGTTGCGCGTTGTCCCCACTATACTTATGCGGTTTGCGACCGATAGCCGGGGCAAGTTCACTCCCTGCCGCGGCACGCTCGTATCGAGCGAATCTGACGTCGCTCTCACACTACATCTTCCCGCCCCGCGGGAGTAAGGGAGTTACCATGGCCTTAGTGTCTATGAAAGACCTGCTGGAGGCTGGCGTCCATTTCGGGCACCAGACCCACCGCTGGAACCCCAAGATGAAGCGCTTCATCTACGGGGCGCGCAATGGAATCTACATCATCGATCTCCACGAAACCCTGCGCCGCCTGGAAGATGCCTTTGCGTTTCTGCGCGACATCGCCAGCAACGGCGGTCAGGTGCTCTTTGTGGGCACCAAGAAGCAAGCCCAGGATGCGGTCTATGAAGCCGCGCAACGATGCGGGATGCACTTTGTCACCCACCGCTGGCTCGGTGGTATGATGACCAACTTCTCCCCAACTATCCAGTTGCGCATCCGCCGGATGCGCGAACTGCGCGAGATGGAAGCGAACGGCACGTTCGAGCGCCTGCCCAAAAAGGAAGTCATCAAACTGCGCGAACAGCGCGCGAAACTGGAACGCATACTGGCCGGCATGGAATTCTTGCGCACTGCGCCGGAAGCGTTGTTCATCGTCGACGTTAAAAAGGAACATATCGCGATCCTGGAGGCGCGCCGTCTGGACATCCCGGTGGTGGCCATCGTGGACACCAACTGCGACCCGGATCTGGTAGAATACGTTATTCCAGCGAACGACGACGCCATTCGCGCTATCCGTCTAATCGCCAATAAAATGGCCGACGCGATTATTGAAGGCCGTCATGAATATGACGCCAAGATGGGCGAACTGTATGGTGAAACCGGTTATACCGCGGACCTGTCCCCCTTCCGCCCACTGCCTGAGCAGGCAATCACCGCCACGGAAGTAGCTGATGAAGAGGCTGAACTGGAAGAGGAAGAAGAAGTCGCGGTAGTGACCGATCTAGTGGACGTAGTGGACTTTGTTGAAGAGGACGAACCGCTGATCACCGAACGCGAGAAATACTTCGAAGTCGCGAAAGACTATGGCGCGATCGGCGAAGAAGATTAAGTCGCGACGCTGGATGGGAGAATCAGGCTATTGTGCTCAGAGGCACACGCTGAGAACTCCCGTCCGATACCCATATTCTCAATCGGGCGTAATGCCCGTGACTGTGATAAAGGAGAACGACCATGGCAGAGATTACCGCCCAAATGGTCATGGAATTACGGCAGAAAACCGGTGCGAAAATGATGGACGCTAAACGCGCGCTGGTAGAAGCCGACGGCAACTATGAGAAAGCAACTGAACTGTTGCGCGAGCGCGGGGAAGCCGATGCCGGTAAACGCGCGGCGCGGACAACCGCGGAAGGCATCATTACCGCCGCGGTTAACGATGAACATACCGCCGGCGCGCTGGCTGAAGTGAATTGCGAAACGGACTTTGTCGCGAAAACCGATCAGTTTCTGGCCGTAGCTGCTACCTTGACTGACTGGGTCGTCGGTCAGGCGACCGAAGCGGTGACCACGGAGAGTCTGGGTGAAACCCAGACGGCGCTGATCACCGAAACGATTGCAAAAACCGGCGAGAATATCCAGTTCAAACGCGGGATTCGTTTCACCTCCGGCGATGGTGTGGTAGAGAGCTATATCCATCTCGGCGGCAAAATCGGCGTGCTGGTGCAAATAGACGGCGCGCAACGCGATGAAGTTCGTGGACTGGCGAAGAATCTCGCCATGCAAGTAGCCGCTGCGTCGCCCGATTACCTGACGCGCGACGATGTGCCGGCGGACGTTATCGCCAAAGAGATGGAAATCTATCGCCAGTTGGCGCGTAATGAGGGTAAACCGGAACAGATGCTTGACCGCATCGCGGCCGGACGTCTGGAGAAGTTCTACAAAGAAAACTGCTTGATTGAGCAGCCGTATATCAAGGACCCCGACACCGCGGTAAAAGATCTGGTCTCCTCCGTGGCCAAAACCATAGGCGCCACGCTGGCGATCAAACGCTTCGTGCGGTATCAACTCGGGCAGTAACACACTTAAGAACCCCATGCATACTCGCCCCGGAAGCCTGCTTCCGGGGCGAGTACGCGTATAGCTCGGTTCACCGGTTCTAACGACACCGAGGAGCGTCACTGACTTTTACCATTCGTGAATTATTCGGTACAATGGATGCGCTTGCAGGTGCAGACAGGCGCCAGCAATCGACATCCTTCGCTCGCAGGATCCACGCATGCCGTGCGCTGCGAGTGGTAACAGAAGTTGTATTCGCAACGCGAATATCGCGAGTTCGGGAGATATATGCGCGAGCATCTTGAAGAATTGGAACGCACTTTTCTGGGAGTGAGCGATGAACTGGCCAACCCGGAAGTGGCCAGTAATCCACAACGCCTGCGTGAACTCTCTAAGCAGTATGCGGGGCTGGAAAAAATCATCACGAATTTTCGCGCCTGGCGCGACACGGAAACGCAACTCGACGAGGCGCGATTGATGTCGCGCGAAGAAACGGACCGCGAATTGCGTGAGTTGGCCGACGCGGAAATTGAAACCCTGGAAGCCCATAAACTCTCCCTGGAGCGCGAACTGGCCGTGCAGTTGATGCCGAAAGATCCCTACGAAGACAAAAACATCATGGTAGAAATCCGCGCCGGTGCGGGGGGCGACGAAGCGTCACTCTTCGCCGGCGACCTGTTTCGCATGTATTCCCGCTATGCGGACGCGCGCGGCTGGCGCGTTGAAGTCATGAGCGCCAGCGAGCAGGGAATCGGCGGATTTAAGGAAATCGTCTTCGCCATCACCGGCGACGCGGTGTATGGGATTTTTAAATTCGAATCCGGTGTTCATCGTGTGCAGCGCGTGCCGGTGACGGAATCCAGTGGGCGCATTCATACGTCGACTGCGACCGTGGCTGTGATGCCGGAAGCTGAAGAGGTTGATGTCCAGATCGATGATCGCGATGTACGTATGGAAACCTGTCTCTCGCAAGGCGCCGGCGGGCAGAATGTGCAGAAAAACGAAACTGCCGTTCGTCTGATCCACCTGCCGACAGGCATGGTGGTGCAGTGTCAGGACGAACGCAGTCAGAAACAAAACCGCGAGAAAGCCATGCGTGTGCTGCGGAGCCGTTTACTGGAAATCGAGATTGAACGACAGCACAGCGAAATTGACGCCAATCGTCGCTCGCAGATCGGCTCCGGCGACCGCAGCGAGAAGATCCGCACCTACAACTACCCGCAAAACCGCATCACGGACCACCGCATTAACGTGAGTTGGCACAATATCCCGGCCATGATGAATGGCGACATCCAGGATATCTTCGACGCCATGCTTATCGCCGAACGTACGGCAAAACTCGGAGAACTGGCGAACGCCTAGTGCTTAATTGCAAAAATAACTGGTAGTATGGTATACTTAGGCCTGGAGGACATCTCATGCCTAAGAAGCCGCCTGTCGTCCCATGTACACCCGAGC
>Ga0118677_10002758_pt1 | contig 34626 bp, 24 predicted proteins | sample AliMusrvi5mmetaG_FD_86154 | JGI IMG/M metagenome (GOLD analysis project Ga0118677, IMG submission 86154)
AGCCGGCACGTATGATTTTTTGCGGCGCCTCGTCTTTTCCGTCCTGATCGGCAACGCCGACATGCACCTCAAGAACTGGTCGTTGCTCTATCCCGACCGCCGCACGCCCGTCCTCTCGCCGGCCTATGATTTTGTCGCCACGCTTCCTTACATCCCGAACGATACCCTCGCGCTGAGTTTCGGCGGCAGCCGGAGTCTCAGTGAAATCACGACCGATCAGGTGCGCCGCTTCGCGGATACCGCGCGCCTGCCATCGAGTCCCCTGTGGCCGATGGTGACGGACATGACCGACCGCACAGTCACCGCGTGGGAGAACCTCGATGAAAAAAACCTGATACCGGAAGACATGCGCCAGGCGATCGGTGAGCATATCATGACGGTTGCCAAGAACGTCAGTCAGGCAGTCACTAAATAGCTGCAATCGAGCATCCGGCACAACAAGGAAGGCGGGCGACAAATGGGCGATAATCTCCGAAATCTCGGCAACGAGATCAACGTCCCGCTGCACGTTGACGAAGAAGGCTTTTTGGGCAGGGAATGCCCGGTGAAGGAATGCCTTGGATATTTCAAGGTGACACTGGGTACAGGCATCAAGGGGCCCGCCTCCTGTCACTGCCCCTATTGCGGGCACAGCGGGGAACACGACACGTTCTACACGCAGGAACAGATCGACTATGCACACTCCGTTATCATGCGCAAGGTCACGGATGCTTTCGTGATGGACCTGAAATCTCTCGAATTCGAGCACAAGCCGAGTGGGCCTTTCGGCATCGGGATCAGCATGAAACTGGAGCCCTCGGCACCCCACCCGATCCGCTATTACCGCGAGAAAAAGCTCGAAACCGAAGTCGTCTGCGACGCCTGTACGCTCCGCTACACTATTTACGGCGTTTTTGGATGGTGCCCTGACTGTGGCGTGCACAACTCGCTTCAGATCCTCACCAAAAATCTTGAACTCGGCAACAAGGAGATCGCGCTTGCCGAGGCGGTCGACAAAGAACTGGGCGACCATCTGGTTGGCGACGCGCTCGAAAACCTCGTCTCTGCTTTCGACGGTTTCGGCCGCGAAGTGTGCCGACAAAAATCCGCCGACATCCACTTCCAGAACCTCGCCGGCGCGCGGCGTCGCGTACAGGAGACTTTCGGCTTCGATTTCGCCGATTCTTTGAGTCCGGACGAATGGCAGCAAGCATTCCGCATCTTCCAGAAACGCCATCTGCTAGCGCACAAGATGGGCGTCATTGATGAGGAATACGTACAGAAGGCCAATGATCGCGGTGCCATCGTCGGTCGCCGCGTTCAGGTCGCCCGCGACGAGGTGAAGTCCTCTGTCGCGATTATCGAAAAACTCGGCCGGAGGCTGTTCGCCGGCGTGCTCCATCCGGTGCCTTAGCCGCAGCGCAATCAGCAATTCATACCGAACTGAAAATGGAAAAGGCTTCTATTCCCGATTCCTTCTCGGCGAAAAATTCCTCTGTCCTGAGATCAGATCTGGTCTCCTCCCCATGCCCCTTTCCAGCAACACGATCTTCAAAGCTTCGGCACACGTATTGCGCACCTGAACTGGCCATCCGGACGATTGATGGGCCATGTTCACGATCGGTCGGCTGATGGCCAGTCGGCCTACTCCAGGGCCTGTCACAGATTCTTGGGGGGAATATACACTGGTCCCACCGCGAGATGTGTGCTCCCTCATACTCGCACTGACTCTGCAGTTATTTGCCCAGAGCTGAGCGAATATTTTCAGCACAATCAATAGGGTAGCGGTAGATTTGCGGGCCGAGGAATCGCAGCACCTGCCAGCCCTCAATCTGAAGCTGGTTTGACTGGCGCGTATCGTGGATGCGTTGGCGCAGTGCAGAATGAAACTCTAACCCGTCAGCGTAGATCAAGATCGGCTTCGGGGTCGTATATGCGAAGTCCGATCTTGTGATCAGGCGACCTCGCGAACTGTAGACTTCGTGCTGCTTCAGCGGCTCGGGCAACCCCGCGGCTCGAATTGCCTTGAGAAGGCGCAGTTCCAGCGGCGACTCACAACCTTCTCTTCGCGCTTCGTCCCATTCTGGCCCCTCTCCCGACGTTGAGTGGGCGTCTGGCGCCTGCGATTTCAACTCACTCGCTGCCGCCGCTTGCAGGTAAGGCATCGCAATCCTCCAGTTGAGGATGCTGTGTACCCTTTGATTTCGATAATTGCGCAGACAGCGGTAGCAGGACACCGGGCAGTCGTGCCCATCCAAGTGCCGGGCGGCAGCTCCTGCAACTTGCTGGAATTCTCGGACCATCGCCTCGATGATCCCTGAGCCTCCAAGAATCTTGTCCACCCACAGGATCTCGAGGGCGCGACCTTCGCCATCCCCATCACGGGCCGTTTGCACCAACACGTCGAGGTCGTCATCATCGAGTTCGAAGTACTTGCGCGCACCTTCAAGCATCGCCGTGCCGATCGACCACGCCCACGCCACGCCATCCTCACCCTGTTGCTCAAGGCCGTTCACGATGAGCCGCAGCGTGTCGGCCTTGGTCTGCTGACCAAGTGAAACTGTTCTTGGTTCGCCTGTACAAACCCTGGCGTGTGGGTCCTGGTCGGCGCGCGGATCGCGAGCCGGTTTGCGACTCCGGCGCCCCGATTCAGGTGTCGGCGGCTGAACGATTTGCCGGACCATATCGCCACAATTGGGGCACATGCGGAAACCGGCAGGGCGCACTGCAGCTCTTGCGCCATCGCCGTCGGAGGGCAGGCCCTGCGGACCGTGGTTGATCCACCAAATTTGTTCTTGCTGGCGAAGTTCCAAGCGCCAATCGCCCATCGACCATGCGGTTGCAGGGACGTCACGTTGCGGATGCGGCCGTACATCATAGCTGCCCTGTTGCCGTTCCTCTTCGCTATCGGGTTCAACCTCTTCGAGCGAAGCCTGAAACGCGGCAGCATCCCAAGCTTCGTGGTTCCCAGCTGATAATTCCGCATTGCAACGCCGACAATTGTTGTTTGACGCTTGTGCCAAGCCGCAATTTGGGCATTCGGTATATCCGAATTTCTCGGGTCCGCGTCCGGTTCCCAGTGCTCCGGGGCGATGCAGAGCTAGACCCCGAACCGACCAACGATGGCCCCGGGCATACACGATTTGACCCGGACAGAACTCACGCTGCGACTGGAGTCGGCCGGCAAAAACAACATCTGGATCAAGTCCCAGAGACAAGGAGCCCGGGTCACCGGGAAATGCATACCCTGGCAGCAATCCGGCTTCAGCCAATACGCTGGGCAAGTAAGCGTATCTGTGGTCGCTGCGCAGTTTCTGCGCCAGGCGCCGGTATGACGACTCGGTGAACTCCTCTGCGCGATTCAAACCCACACGCTGTCCCAAATCGGTCATTCGGCGCACTGCATCGGCAACGAGCGCGCCCCTCTGAGCGAGAGCTGCACGCACTCTTTGAGGAAACGCCGTAGTCACAGCCTGAAGCCAATCTGCCTGAACCCCACTGATGCTGCCGAAGATCACAAGAGCCCGAGCGTTGGCCCCTGCGGCCGCATCGCTTAACTTCTTTACCAGTTCAGCTACATTTGCCTCGATCAAATCTCCGCGCTCGGTCAGAAAAGGCTCCAGACTGTTTGCATAATCCAGCGCCGCCTCCTCCAGCACAAGGCTGTTCACGTGCCTTTCGATGGCCGCGAGATTCTCAAGATTCAGCCTAGGCGGGGGAATTGCACCCGAGATAATTTCATCGGGATGATCGAAGAAATAGCCGTCGTGCGGTGTGCCCCGGGCGAAGCCAGCGACGACACCGGTCCGTGTCTCTCGTCCAGTGCGGCCAGCCCGCTGTGCATAGTTGGCTGGGCTGGGCGGTATGTTCCGCATCGCCACGCCCTCCAAATCCCCTATGTTCACGCCGAGTTCGAGCGTCGGTGTGCATACGAGGACGTTTGGGCGCGGCGGGGACTGTTTGAAACCCTCTTCGACTTTTAAGCGATCCTCGTCGGGGACGGCTGCCGAATGTTCCCCCGGAAAGAGAGTTGGCGCGGAAGACGAAGCGATCAGTCGAGCGTTCAGGTTGTGGTCGGCCACCGGTCCGATGTATGCCCGCATCGACCCTGAACATCTCGCCCGAGCACAGCCGGAATTGACGGTTCCGTTTGCTTCGATCCTGCCGCAGACTTCACACCGAGTAAAAGTATGCGCAATGCGAGCCTCGATCGCTTCGTGCCTGAGCAGAATCCCTTCAGCCTCGTTTGCATCCCTTCCAATCCGGCCACGAACCAGGAATCGTCCGCCGTCTAACATCCACTGAATCGCAGCTTCGAGAGACTGTTCGGTCGCATTGTCCTGCAGAGTTTGCCGCCAGAGGCTTTGTGGACCCGCTGGCATTCCGGTTCGATTCCAACAGCTGAACAGCTTGTAGGTCTTCTTTTGATCTGAGGTCTGGCCCACATCGCGATAGGCCACAGGAATACCAACCTCCCGACCTGGAGTGATGTTGTAGGCGCGAGCGACCGGGTCATTTCCGCGCAAATATCGCTGCATCGCTTCGTGTGCCACTGCTCGCCTAGTCCTGAATAGATCCAACAGTCGCTTCACACCGAGGCTAGCCCGATCAAAGTCGAGGTTGTGATCGCGCACAAGGCGTTCGAAGTCCTCGCCCTGCAGCTCCTCTTCAAGTTGGGAATAACGAATCTCAACGAGGCCCAGGCGTTCCATGCTTTGGCGGACGTTGGGAGCAATCACAAACTCGTGAAGCAGCGCCCCCAGGAAGGTCCGTCTCCGGCGCTCCCTTTCGTCATTCGAGCACCTCGACTTTAGGTCCCCCGACTCCACATATTGCCGGTGGAGCTGCTCTTCAAGCCAATGGAAGTCGTGGTCCGTGGGCGAGCCGGTCAGTGCGGAATGGATGTACCGCCTCAGGCGTAACAAGCGCTCCGCGCCTTCGATGAACCGCGCCTGATGGGCCGCGTCCTGACGGCTGTCCGTGAAAATCAGGAGTTTGCGGCGCTCGACAGGAAGTTCGCGAAGCAGCGTTCTGGAAACATGTGTCAACGCAGATGAATTCCCAAGGCTGACAGGCGTGATCACGTCGAAGCGACCATATCGGCTCCGGCAAACAGGGCAGTTTGTCCCCCGGCCATTGAGGAGACGCACAGGGCGCAGAACTGCTTCGCAACCACAGAAACGAGCTGCGCGGTCCACCGTCAGGCTCAAGCATTGGGGACACAACCAATGCGTAGCATCGACAGGAGTTGCGGCGACCGGCTCTTCAACGGTGTCGCCATTCGATTCTGTGTCCTCTGGTTCTTCGCCTTCGTCAGGCGAGTCTTCGGGGTCGACTTGCACGACAGTCCCCGGCGGGTCGTATACGAAAACCGTTTTGGGGGTAGACCGGCGACCAAGCCACGGCACTACTCCCGCGCCTGACTTGTCGGGATGGCGGCCCACAAAGAAATCCCATCCACATGTGCGGCAGAGGGCAAGAGGCAGTGAGCTGCAACCGCAGGCATCGCAAACTTCCACTCCGGAATCCAGCAGCTTCCCGCATTCTTTATTTGTGCAGCGCCAGAATCGCGCCAGCCCCCGTAGAAATCGATGCACGCGCGGGCGAAGCCGCAGAGGATGCTTCTCCTCCAGGCAGGGTCCGATGAGCAGTGCCATCTGTACCTCGCGAGCGAGAGCCTCCAGTGATACGCCCGCTCGTTCGGGCCGTTCGGACAGCCTCTGCACTACCCCGGAGACTGGCAGTGGGTCCTTAAGCCAATTGAGAAGTAGATATGGCAGCACGGTGGAATCCCAGCACTCCTCCAGGCTGCCAGCAGTGCGGCCCGTCAACTTACGAGCCAAGGCCAATACCGTTGGCGTTGCAGCCGGCGAAAAAGAATCGAGGTCTTCCTGGGTTATGTTTGAGGCCGCCGCGAGGCTCAGCCCACTGGGCAACGCTGGAGCTTCGGTGTGCTCACGAATGACCGATTCCTTGGGCGTCGGCTGGCCGGTAAGTTTCTCAAAGAACTCGGCGACTCCGGTCCGCGGATCGCCCTCACCAGACTGCAATGTTGCCGACGTGCCAATGAACAGAGGATTTGCTTCCCCCAATGCTGCCCGAAGACGCCGGACGAGGCAGGCAACGTCTGTGCCTAGCGCTCCTTTGTAAGTGTGGACTTCGTCCAGCACGACATACCGGAGCGAGTGTTTATGAAACAGGGCGCGCCCATCGCCGCGCAGCAAAAGGTATTCCAGCATCCTGTAGTTCGTCAGCAGAATCTCTGGTGGATGGGCGCGGAACTCGGCGCGGGTGAACCGTTCGTTGTCGGGAATGCTCTCCGGCCGCTGGCCCCACTGACCCGTTTCCCCCGTGTACACGCCAAAACTTACGCTGGTGCCCGTCAGCAGCTTGCGAATACGATTCCGCTGGTCGTTTGCCAGAGCATTCATCGGGTAAACAAGAATGGCCTTCAACGTATCCGGTTGGGCGGCGCGGAGACAAAGATCGATGATGGGCATCAGGAAGGCTTCCGTCTTGCCCGACCCGGTTCCTGTTGCCACGACCGTCGGCAAGCCAGCAATGATTCGCCGGACGGCCTCGCCCTGATGCGCGTAGGGCGTCTCCGCAATCGCACCGAACCGTTCACGGGTTTCCGGCAGGAGTTCAGTGAGAGCGGATGACTGTTGATACGGCAAAGCCAGAGAGACAAACGGTTCCCGGGTCAGGAATCCTTCGCGCTCCACTGCAACGCCGAAATCGCGTTTCAGTCCTTCCTGCCGGGGAGCGAAGGTCGTCGTCAGGAGCTGAAGGTAATCGGTGCGGAGCTGGTCAGCAATGCGAAGGGGATTCATGCGATCACTTCCTGTGTGCGCGGCTGGTAGGGGCCGTTGGGGTCCCATTTCCTGGCTTTGCTCGGGATGTAGGCGATGGCGCCGAGCCGGCTGTATTCAGCCACCCTCTGCTCCAGATTGCGAATCGGTCCCATGCGAAAAGGGCAGAACTCGTCGTCGATCATGTTTACTTTCACTTCGTCGCGGTACCAGACGGCCAGGTCTTCCGGCGGGGCTATGCCGCGATGACGGAAGTAGGCCAGCAGCGCTGTGTCACGGGTGACGTAGGAGCGTGGTTCAAGCTTCGGCTTGCCTTGTTTGTTCCAGCGGACGAAGAAGTCTTCGGGTAGGGGTGGCTGATCTCGATCAAGCAACGGAAACGTCGTCAAAATGTACGCGAATTCGATGGTTGAGAGGTTGTAGAGTTTGGCCACGATTGCATCGATCTCAGCGCGTATCCCTGTGCGCCGGACGGGGTCCTGTGCGGGTTCAGCCAACTTAATTTCTGGAGTAATCGAAACCAACTGGGTTGCATGTGCGGCGAGTTGCCGGTACTCCGGAGAATCTTGTTGCGGTTGGACAAATGGAACAGTCGCCAGAAAAAAGAAGTTCATTGTGGTGGAAATCTTTTGACGTAGAAAAAAGTCAATGAGGAACGAATTCGCCAAGCATACCCAGACCAGTTTCGCAGCATCTATCGATGGCTCTATTTCAGCAATACTGACGGTATCACCAGCCGGTAACCCAATGGGTACGGCACTTGCCAAAAGAGTTCTCTCGTTGGTTTGTCCAGTTACTCGACAGAATCCGGCTCGCAGTGGCAATGGGCCGTAGTCAAGAATTGTGTAGAAATGTGGGATAATTGCCTTTGAATTGAGGTCAAGATCGCGCCAGATTGCGCCGCGTCCCTCGCCAGTTACATATGCTTTCGCTGCATGGTCAAACTGGTGAACCATTCGTCCCTCATAGAGCGGGACATATTGGGCATCTGGGACAATTGGCATCTCGTTTTCGTCATCAGCACGAGATTTTAGTAAGAAGCCAGCAATCGACCGCATTCGCTGGCCGCGAGTGCCTATTTTGTCATCGAGCGGCTTGACTGACGTTATCCGATATTTAGTGCCTTCAGGGACGATATAGCGAACTCCCGGCACGAAATCATCAGGTTGAGAATGGAACCATTCAGATGTTTGCGAAAGGAAAAGGCATCCCTGTTGCTGGCAGCCACGTTCCATTAGCCACTCTCTGCGACGGAAACGCCAGGCGTCGTCAGTCATGTTCAATTCACGATGAAACTCGACGCTCCATCCTCCAGGCCCGGAGATTTTCTTTGATAATGTCGGCACTGCGCCGTAGATGCGCTCTACGAACTCCCGTTCTTTGTCGTCCCGTAGTTCGATAATAGAAAGATAGATAGGACTCGTCAGTTGGATAAACGCACTTGTAATGTAAACCGACCGATGTTTCCTTTCGTCCTCCGTTGAGGAAAGAAAGCTCTCGTTTCGAAGCATAAATGCGGCGGGGAAATACTGTTCAGATGTCATCTGTTTTTCGAACACCACAGTCAGGAACTTAAAGCTCGCATGGATTTGAAAGAATCGCTTTCCCCAGTTTTCAAAAGAATAGATAGCATCAATGCGAGACTGCGAGAGCAGCAGGCGTCGCAGGCCAGTTGCACCTTCAAGTGCGTAGAGCCCTGCCGGCATTAAAGCCGCAACTCTGCCATTTTGTCGCGATAGTTGATGGAAGCGCTCCAGAAACATCTTGAAGAGGTCTGGTTTGCCACCAGTCTTTTTGTCACTGACCAGCACCACCTGATACTTGTATATGCCTCCATTGATCAGTAGTTTGGCGTAGCTCGACTCTAAAGACTCATAGGATTTCCAGCGCCGGAAACCCTCCGATCCAGCGGGGGCGAGTTGTCCAATACGGCGGCTCAACGTCTGGCCCTGGAAGTCGCGAATTGCAGGGTCGTACTGTGCAAAAAACTCCTTCCGCTTCGGCTCGAGCTTGTCCCATGGCGGATTGCCGACCATGGCATCGAACCCCGGGCGTTCGCGTTTTCGAATGCCATCTCCTTCCGTATCCGGCTCGAAGAACAACTCCGGGAATGTCAACTCCCAGCAGAATGCGCGAACTTCCTTCCCTTTGGCAATTGCCATCTCTGCGGAAGTGCGAGTCTTTTCGCTGATCAGATGCTGATCCTGAATCTCCTGCATCCATCGGTTAGGGATCATCGGATCCGCAGCCGGGTCATCCTCATCCAGGAAGGCGCGTCCGATACGCAGGTGATGAGCGTCGACAAACGGGGCCAGCTCCTGTTGCATGATGAGCGATGCCATTTGCTGGTCTTCAAAATCGCCGGGCTGCTCCGTTTCCAGCCGGTCAATCTCGCGAAGATGGCGAAATGCTCGCTGCAGGCGGGCATCCAACTCAGCACGAGAGAAGTAGAGAGCCAACTCTCCTTGATGCGGACCGTCGCCTGTCAGAGCCTTTTTCGTCTTTTTCCGGTAGATGCCGCGCAGCAGGTCGTCCACGGTGATTCCAAGCAGAGAATCGCCCGGCACCAGACGATGGTTGAGGAAAGTGAGCGGATGATCCGACGCTGCAGTTGCAAGCCACAGAGATACACGCGCCAGTTCAACCGCAAGCGGGTTCTTGTCCACGCCATATAGGCAATAGAAGGCAACCAGACGGCGGCACGCGGCCAATTCCGCTGGTTCATCTGTCCACACCCTCGCGACCTCAGCGTGAACGCCCGCATCGACCAGCAACTCGTGCGGGTAAGCTTCTTTTCCTTCGGCCTCTACTCGGGCTTTTTCCTCCGCATAGCTTGATCGATAAGCGGAAAGCAAGTGGTCAGCTAGGCGACGGCAAGCGCCCACCAGAAAGTGGCCGGAGCCCATGGCGGGATCGCAGACGGAGAGCTTCAAAATCTCCTCTGGGCTCTTGCCTTCCGCCAGGGGATCGACCGCACGGCGTACGAGGTATTCCACGAACGCCCGGTTGGTGTAATACGAACCGGATTGCTTGCGGCCGAGACCGGGGCGCAGCACCACGGAGCCAACCGGAATTGGATTCGGCACTTCCGATGTAGATGGAAGGATGCGAATAGGCTTCTTCTTGCCGGTTGTGACGAGCTCTTCGTCCGCTTCTTCTTCCGTCTCCACGTCTGGATCGGCCTCTAAATCTTCCGGCTCATCCTCTTCGTCTGGCTCTTCCAGATCCAATGTGGCCGCGCCAATTTCACCTCGGCGCTTGCGCAGGTCGGCGAGCTGCGATCCGGTCACCAGCACAACGTCGCCGTCGAGACGGATGCGCCATAGCGGCCCGCTTTGCGCATCCACGAAGTCAACCGCACGCTCAAGCAGACCCTCGTAGAGTGACCCGAGCTGCTCCACATCAAGTTCGCGGTAGGAGAGGGTCACCTTGCCGCGTTTGGTCTGGACGTGGGTGAGGGCCTCCAGGACGTAAGCAACAGTCTGGTCGCCGATGCGGAGATCGTCGAATTCGGGGTACTCGCAGTCTGGATCACGGTGCGAATAGAACAGGCCGCCGCCATACGCCGGGATTCGGCCTTCAGGTCCGAGGTCTGCGCCGTCGCGAAGCAGCCGGAAGAGAGCGATGAGGCTGAGCTCAAAGAATCCGTTGGCGGCATCCGCATTCACGCGCGGATCGGTGGCGCGGTCGAGTGCACGGCGAACCAGGCCGCGAGCCCCGGTGAGCGCATATCCGTCGCGGTAAGCTGGCATGTCCAGCGGAAGCAATCCGCGTGCTTCGGCGTAGAGTACGAACAGAAGTCGGTACAAATAGCGGAGTGCGCCGGCGTGCAGGTGTTCAAGGAGACCTCTGCGGCGCGTCGATTCGGCAACAAAATTCGCGAGAATCTCCCGATTCGCTGGGTGGGTGATCGCGCCCTGCAGCAAACGCTCCACCGCGGCAGGCACCTGCGAACCGAGAAGTGTGCCAACTTCCTGTTGATGTTCGCGCCCGAGCCGAACTACCTCGTCAAGCATCGAGGGAGACGGTCGCCATGCGTCACCGCGGAGCACTCCCCAAAGCAGTTTCCATGCGGACCGCGCTCCGGGTACATCGTCCGCCATGTCGAGCAAACTGAACGCTAAGTGGGAGGAAACGAAGCCTTCGCTGCGGCGAACGATCCGGAGTTCGTAAGCATTCAAAAGAATGCCCCAGGTCAGACCTTCCTGTTCAAGAACGCGGACCAGCCGATGCGCCGGCGCGAAGCGGCGATGCAGTCCCTCCGGCGGGAGATCAAGGGAGGATTCAGCGGAAATGGACAGCACACGGGCGACAGCCTTCTCTTCCCCATCAATATATAGCGGCTGGCTTTCCTCCTCTTCGCCGATGCTGGTGACTACGACAGAAAGCTCACCGAGTCGCCAGGACAGCAATTCGGCCAGGGGATCAAGCAGAACGCGACGGGTGACGCGGGCCTGACGGCTGCCACGCAGTTCGCGGTGAGCTTGTCTGAAAAGGCCGTTCAGGCCGCGCCATGCGCGCTCAGCCCCAGACTCATCGAGGCGCGAGACCAGTTTGGCCTCATGCGGAAGAATCTTATGAAGGAAGTACTCGCTGAATGCGTCGCCCTGGATTTGAAGGACATCCATTGCCTAGAGTCCCTCCCCTACGAGCGAAGTAGGTACGCGCAAGAGCACTCCCAACGGCTCGACCAACGGTTCTTCGAATTTGACCCTGTGGTCCAGAATTGTGCGCTGGATGTCGACCCGCTTGCGGTGCTCGTCGAGTCGCCGACGAATCGCCGGCGGAAGCTGAGGCGCTTCACCGAAGAGCAGCGGTTGTTGCTCCTTATGCAGATGCTCCCGGAGAATCGCCTCTTTCGTCGCCCTGTCCCAGCGTTCGATTTCTGGTTTCTGGAACTCCGCCTCCAGCCCTCGCAATGCGACTAACTCTGTCTTCCAGTTCATCGCGCGACGTCTCGCCTCTGATTCAGCTAGCAGTCTAGCTTCCTGCCACCAGGGGTCAAACAGCGCAGAAAGCTGTCCACTGGCGACGTTTCCGGGGAATGTGACGCGGGACGCTTCCTCATCTGCTGCGGGCGCCCTCGATGCCTGGAGGTCGTGAGAAACTCGGACAGCTTCGAAGCGTTCCAGCTTTGCGGCGGTACCGTCCTGTAAGGTCACCAGGAATGTGGCGATCAGGTCCTGCTCCGCGAGTTGCGGAACAACAACGCAGGCGAGCCGGTGATCATCATCTTTGCGGAACCGAGTTGACCGAACCCATCGGACAGCAGCTTCTAATAAAGGATGCTCTTCGTGCAATACATCGACCGCCGCGCTTTCATCACCGGGGCGAAATGACCCGGGCGGCAGAAGGCCATCGTATCTTTCCAGAACCACGTGGGAACGCCAGATTGCAGGTGTCACCACATAGAGGGCGTTATCGCGAGTTTCAACGCTTCCTCCGGCTGCCATTACGGCGCGTCTGAGAAAAACATCCAGAGCAACTCCGTGCTCCTTTTCGGCGAGCACCGCGGCTGTTGCGCGGTCCAGCTCAACTTTGTCCTCGTTCGCCTCGCCGAGTTGTTCTCTGATCCTTGGATCTGATGCACGGTTCAATTCGCTATCAATCTGCGCCTCAGCGTCCTCAATCGCGCGGTGCATATCCGGCGCCGGGCGGCTCAGGAGCCGTTCAATGCTATCCACTTGAATTTGACCGAGCACGTCGCCCACAGAACCGAGCCTTCGCATCTGTGCCTCGATCTTCAAAACGAGCCGTTTCATCACCTCGCCTTCGTAGGATTCTTTGGCGTAGAGGAAAGCAATCACTGGGGCTTTCTTCTGGCCGTAGCGGTCTATGCGTCCGTTCCGCTGCTCCATTCGGTTGGGATTCCAAGGCAACTCGAAATGAATGAGGTGGTGGCAGTGTTCCTGAAGATTGAGCCCCTCGCCAGCTACGTCGGTGGCAACCAAGATGCGTGATTCGGCTGAGGCGAAGCGCAAGAGCGCCTTCGTGCGTTCTTTTCGGTTCCCGGTGTCACCAGTTAGCTGAACCACCTGGCTGGAGTAGCCGTGCATCTCTAAGTGGGTGACGATGGATTCAACCGTATCCGCGTATTCACTGAAAACGATGACCTTTTCGTCGGGATGGCCACTGTGTATGGTCTTGAGCCAGCTTTCGAGAGTAACCAACTTGGCCTCGGGAGCTGCCCCACAGTCGAGTATCAACTGCTCCAGTTGGTCGAGACCCTCGACCTCATCCTTGAGACGCCTAAGTTCACGACCTGTGCGCTGCATCGTGGAGAGATAACTGCGGTAGAGATCGAGTTCCAATCGAGCTTGCGCTTCTTCGGGGATTGCCTCGCCGCGGCGAAGTGCTCGGAGATGGTCTCGGCGGACCTCAACCTCTCCGATTGTCTGGCCAATATTCTCCTTACGTTGAGCGACCGTTTTCCGGAGCGCCGTGAGCGACGACGCGGCACGCTTCCGCAGAATCGTCGCAACAAGGCGGATTGACTCTCTATCGGCCCGAATTGCCTTATCGGCGAGCAGGTCCAGGTTGGCCGCTTCCTCGCTGACCGCCTGCTGGAGCGCTGCCTCCTCAGCCGGTAAGGTGACGCCCAGAGCTTGTACCGGTTCCCGCTCAACGAATTTTGGGGATCCGTCTTGGAGCCTTACATGTCGCTTGAGCCGGCGGACCATGTGACGTCGGTATTGGTCGTATTTGAGATCGCGGCCAGGGACGATAATGGATGGTTCTAGTGTAGTGTCTCATTATTAGAATCAGTTATATGTCGAGGCTCATCTTATGACGAGGAGACCTCGATATGCGTGTTGCGCACCCCATTGTTTTGAATGAAGAGACGCGACGGAAACTGGAGCAGCAGTCGCGTGGACGTTCTACTCAAGCGCGAGTGGTGTTGCGCAGCCGCATCGTCCTGCTTGCCTCCGAAGGGTTCCAGAACAAGGAGATCGCAGCAACTCTGAATGTCGCTCCGCGCATGGCGGCGCTGTGGCGGGAACGGTTTGTCGAGCGGGGCATGGAAGGCCTTTTGAAGGACGCGCCCAGGCCAGGCCGCACACCGTCGATCTCCAGAACTTCGTTGATTGAAAAGACCACGCAGAGCACTCCCGCAACTGCGACGCAGTGGTCCACGCGCACCATGGCGCGGGAGATGGGCATCTCGAAGGCATCGGTGTCGCGCATCTGGCGTGCCAGCGGCCTGAAGCCTCATCGCGTGGACAGTTTCAAGGTCAGCAACGATCCGAACTTCGCAGATAAGCTGGAAGCCATCGTCGGGCTCTATCTCAATCCGCCGGAGCATGCACTCGTGCTTTCAGTAGATGAGAAGAGCCAAATCCAGGCACTGGATCGCACGCAACCTGGCCTGCCGATGAAGAAGGGCCGCGGCGCCACCATGACGCATGACTATAAGCGCAACGGCACAACCACGCTGTTCGCCGCGCTCAACACCGCCAACGGCGAGGTCTACGGCATGTGCCAGCAGAAGCACCGCCATCAGGAATGGCTGAGGTTTCTGCGCATGATTGATCGAACCGTTCCCGCAGGCAAAGAAATCTACCTGATCTGCGATAACTACGCCACCCACAAGCATGAACGGGTGCAACGCTGGCTGGAGGCGCACAAGCGATTCCATGTATGCTTCACACCCACCTCGGCATCATGGCTCAACATGGTGGAGCGCTTCTTTCGCGATCTGACCCACAATCGACTGCGACGCGGCGTCTTCCAAGATCTCGAACAACTCATCATGGCCATCGGAGAATACATCGACGGTCACAACAAGAATCCCAAGCCTTTCATCTGGACCGCCAAGGCCACCGACATCCTTGAAAAGGTGACACGCGCTCAGACCGCTCTCAATAAAAGACGATCTGCTTGAGACACTACACTAGCAGCGACAGCAAAGCTTTGAAGTTTTCATCGTAACCGTCGTGTGGGGTGGCCGTTAGCAGCAGCAAGGCTCCGGTATTCTCCGTGGCAAGCCAGCGCGCAAGCCGGAATCGGTCGGTCATTTCGTCGTCGTTGCCGGAAGCGAGGTGGTGGGCTTCGTCGATAATGATGACGTCCCAACGGCTCGCCGACAGTTCCCGAAAGGCACCTTCTCGACGCTTAATGAAGTCAACTGAGGCGATAACACGCGGCTCGGCACTCCACGGATTTGTTCCTACTTCGAGGGATCTTCGTGTTTCCGCCACGCCGTCGCTGTCAAAAATCTTGAATTGGAAGCCAAATTTGGACGAAAGTTCCGTCTGCCACTGCTCGATGATAGACGCTGGACAGACAATCAGAATCCTTGCAGCACGGCGTCGGGCGTTCAATTCACGCAGGATTAGACCGGCCTCGATCGTCTTGCCCAAACCAACGTCATCGGCTATCAATAGTCGGGGCCTTGGCAATTCCAGCGCGCGAAGCGCAGGAATCTGTTGGTAGGGCTCGAACTCAATCCGTGAACGAGTTGATGACACCAGACGGTCGTCGCCGGGCGCAAGACCAAGCCGACTTGAATCCATCAACAGCTGGAATCGGGCAAGGCGCCCAGGGTGGGCAAGGTCAAGTTCAGGGATGTCGTCCGGCTCAACTTCTTCGATTGGATGGAGAACGCAGATCTCCTCGTTCCGGAACGGTTCGTCGAGTCCGCGCAAGCGAAGGCGTTTGATTGGTCCGCCGTTCGTCTGTCCGATCAGATCAGCGCTGAGGACCATGAAGCGCCCTCCGCGCACACGAACCGTTGTTCCCGCCTGAAATTCCGTTGTCATGGCCCGTCCACTGGAAACAATCTCTTACCGTTATTGTCAGTTTTGCTCGAATTGTATAGTACTGAAGCAAAACCGTATATCCTTGCGTACTTTGTTCTGTTAACAGTTGACAGTTCAAGCTGCGAAATGTCCGCAGATCGTGGCCGCCTTTGGGGAGCCTCGGTGAACGCACGGCGATTTCGCGCTGGAGGATTCATTATCCATGGCAGTATCCGTCGACTCGGAATATCCACAGGTCTATGCGTGCGGTCACGAGTCAGAATCGAGGGCACGAACGGGTGCAGTTTCACGTTCATGCTCTGTTCCGAAATCCGCGCGGCAAAGAGATGAGTGCCAAAACAGAATCGAAGGACTTGCGCACTTCGATTTGAATTGCCTTGGGTCCGAGGCAATTGCCGTCCGAGGACTCCCAAAGCGAAAGGCACTCCGAGGCGGTCGCGGGATCCTGTTGCCCGTTGTGCACAAGATGGATAACAGAAGACTCCGGAACGCGATAGTTCTTCGGAATGTAGAGTCCGTATTGCTGCGCATTGTTGCTTTGTACCACCGACTGCACGCGGAGCTTCGGCACCGGCGGATCATAGAAACCGAACGACCCTTGGAGAAGGCCGGCCTCCTCCTCTTTTTTGAGCGCCAGCTTCGCATCAATCAGTAAGCACGGCTGCCCGTGGTGTTTCGCATAGGCAATTGCGGATGAGAGGAGGCTGGCCTCGGGGCAGAGCTTACCCCTGATGCGGTCAACATCGGCGAACGTCACTTCAGTTCCGATTTCCGGCAGGAGGAACTGCGGGAAGAAACCCATGTGACCGGCTATCAAATCAACGAGTGTTTCCTCTGGGTCCTTGCTGCTTGCATGCGCATGGGTTCGCTTATAGGTGCTCCTCTGCTGATCCGTGAGAATTAGTAGATGGCCGATCTCGTGCCATTTTGTAAAGTACGACCGCAGCCCTTTGTCGCCTCGGCAGTCAATCACGGAAACGAAGGACCTTTCCCCTGTCCGAGCCGTCATCCTGCGGTAAGTAACGCCGTAAACGTCACCGTGGAGTTCCTTGTCTAGCGCGGCGAAGCCCCATTCGCCGGCTTGGACATATCGCCGCTGCAGTGCCACTAGTTCATCATCAGAACGAACTACCTCGAACGTGGTTCCGAGGGTCGCCTCCATTATGTTGAGCATCTCCGAAGGAGTTGCACAATCAGGGAAATCAGTCAGCATCGCCGCAGCCCTTGCCTCGCAGAACGCGAGGATGGCATCTGCAGGAGAGCCGTTCGATGTTAACCGCAACGCGGACGCGATCTCCCATATCTTCTGGCTGTGTAGACGGTCCATAGCGGCCTAGACGAGGAATTTCTTCAGCGTCTCGTACATCTCCTTCCAGTCCTCCGCGGTGGGAGTTTTGCGTTCCTCGTTTGAACGCCGCGCTATTACTGACCGATGCGCCGCCAAGAGTGCCTCGGTCTGCGTAAATGAAAGGTTCATATCGCGGGCGAGTTGGGTCAACTCGGCCGGGATCGTAACCGGTTCAGGATTCGGCGGCGGCACGTCTGCGCCGCGGAGCAGGTAATCCAGCGAGGCATTGAGTTCGTTCGCAATTTTTAGTATGTTTTGTGAACTCATGTTCCGGTTCCCGTTCTCGGCATCGCTGAGGAACCCTTTGCTTATGCCCGCACGTTCCGACAACTGGTCGAGCGTAAGCCCTTTATTTTCCCTTAGTTTACGAATTCTCTGGCCAGTTGTTTCCATATGCCACCCAACTCATATTGAGCCTTTTCAATAAGATGTGCAACGATAAACTTTGTGTTCGCTTGCAGCGAACTTGTAGTTCGCACATGTGTTAGACTGTGGATACAGACCCGCCGGAGATTTCTAAAGAGAGGAAAATACAATGCCACAACAGGTTCAGATCCGTTGCATCAACAAGAGCGACCGGACCAACCCCCACGAGAGAATTCTCTACGTCGGCGGCGTAAATGCCGACGGGACCCGCTGGAAACTATCGCAGCAAGATGCCATCGCGGGAATTGAGAGTGACCGATGGCAATTCTACGTATCAGTCAACGGCAGCTCGGTTTGGGTGATCGTAGCGGTGAGCCGCTTTGGCAACAAATATCTAAAAACTACCGCCGACGGCGTGCACCCCGATAACCTTCTGAGCCTGCCGGAATGTCCGTAGCAAGGAGCGATTGCAAACATGACAGACCCCATACTCGCACTCAACAGATCAGTGGCGCCAAGTCCAGGGATCTCTTCACTTAAAGAACTGAAGGACCTCTCCCGCTCGATTTCTATCGCAACTCAGAATTTCCTTTGGGGCCGGGCCGCTGGCCGTTGCGAGTTTGCGGGCTGCAACAGACCGCTCTGGAAGTCTTCAGTCACGAACGAGCGCGTGAACATCGCGCAGAAGGCCCATATCTACTCCTTCAGTGAAGGGGGGCCGCGTGGCAACGACGGGCTTCCGCCTGAAGACCTGAACTCGATCGACAATCTGATTCTGGTCTGCCATGAGTGCCACCAGAAGATCGACGCTGCGGTGGATGGAGGCTGCTACACGGCGTCGCTGCTCCAACAGATGAAACGCGAACACGAGCGACGCATTGAACTCATAACTGGCATCGATCCGACCAGGAAGAGTCACATTCTTCTGTATGGGGCCAACATCGGCGAACATTCTGCGCCATTGAACTTCGCAGGTGCAGCGACGGCCATGTTCCCGCACCGTTACCCGGCCTCCGATCATGCAATCAGTCTTGGGCTCAAGAACAGCGCGGTTTCCGACCGCGATGAGCAGTTCTGGCTCTCTGAGAGAGAAAACCTCGAGAAGCAGTTCGCGCGGCGTGTACGAGATCGGATTTCAGACGGCGAAATTGCTCATCTTTCAGTATTTTCGCTAGCACCTCAGCCGCTCCTGATCCACCTGGGAACGCTGCTGGGCGACATCATCTCTTGCGACGTTTTCCAACTTCATCGCGAACCGCAGACTTGGGTCTGGCCCTCGGGAGCGGAGACTCCCGGATACTTAATCCGTGAACCGGAATCGAAGACTGGAAAGGCAGCGCTGGTTCTGTCCCTGAGCGCGACCATCAATCTTAAAAGGGTCACTTCGGTAATCGGCGAGGATGCCAGCATCTGGACCATCACTGTGCAGACGCCGCACAACGATGTGATGAAGAGTCGCGAACAGCTCGCAGGCCTGAGATATGTATTACGGCGCACGTTCGACCAGATCAAGTTTGCGCTCGGCCAATCCGCGATTCTTCACATATTCCCCGCAGCCCCTGTCTCTGCCTGTCTGGAAATAGGCAGAGTGCGCATGCCGAAGGCCGACATGCCTTGGCAACTCTACGATCAGGTCAATTCACTCGGAGGCTTTGTGCCTGCTTTATCAATCTCTTAGGAGGCCCGTCAGATGGCGAATGAACTCGTTGTAAAGTTTTTGGACAGCATCATTGACTCGCTCGATATCCCGGAGTCTTACTACCGGCGAGCGGCGGACCGACACCGGTCACTCGGAGAGTGGCTTTGCCGTCGTGAGTCCAAGGTCGCAGTATTCCAGCCCCATGTAACGCCGCAGGGTTCCTTCCGGTACGGCACTGTTACCCGGCCCTTGAACGCCGAGGGGGAATACGATCTCGACAATGCGGTGACTCTCACGCTGCCGAAGACGCAGATGACGCAGAAGGACCTGAAGACGCTCTTTGGAGAAGAGATTCGCGCTTACGCTGAAGCGCACCAGATGCTGTCCCCACTCGAAGAGATGAATCGCTGCTGGCGCCTGCACTACTCAGACGAAATCACATTCCATCTAGATACTCTGCCGTGCGTTGCCGAGGAGGAAAGCGTCATTGCGGCCATTATTGGATTGGGGGTTCCTCGCGAACTGGCTAAGCGCGCCGTGGCGATCACAGACAAGCGCCACCCGCACTACGCTTTGATCAGCGCGAATTGGCTGAGTAGTAACCCTCGCGGGTTTGCACGATGGTTTGAGGAGCGCACACGGAGCTCCGCTCTCCCGCGCTTGCGGCGATTGGTGGAGGCGAGATTGTACAGCTCGGTTGAAGATGTCCCTGCATACGAGTGGAAGACGCCGCTTCAGCGGAGTATCCAACTGCTGAAGCGCCACCGCGATGTCATGTTCCAAGAGAACCCCGAGCTTGCGCCGATTTCGATGATTCTCACCAATCTTGCGACCCATTCGTACAACGGGGAATCGGATATCTTCACGGCCGTAACTGGAATCGTCGACCGGATGCCGTCGTTCATTCGCGCCGGACGACCGCGAGTCCCCAATCCAGCCGATCCCGCGGAAGACTACGCCGACAAGTGGAGCAAGGAGCCGCAGCTCGAACAGAATTTTTGGTCTTGGCATATGCAGGCGAAGGCCGATCTGGCTCGTCTGCCCGATCTTCTTCGCGGCGACCGGCTCTCTGCAAGCGTGCGCCAGATGTTCCGGCTCGATCTGAAGCAAGAGCAGTTGCTGCAATTCCAATCGGCGCCCATTTCGGTGCGCAGCATCTCCTACGCTGCGCCTGCGATCGCCATAACCAGCGCGCCAAAGCCTTGGGGAAATCAATGAATGCGTGCATCCGTGTTGCTGAAGTGGGGTATAGAAGAGCTGCTACGGAAATATCCTGAGCTCCGTCTCCAACCCGCCAAGGGCGACGAGATGATCATCGCGGGAATTCTTGAGTTTTCTGCGCAGACCCGCGGTCTGAAGCTGATCTCTGATCGATATGAAATCAGTATTTCCGTTCCTCCCGAGTATCCGAAAGCGATTCCGGTAGTACGAGAGACGGCAATGCGCATCCCGCGAGCCTTCCATAAGTTAGACTCCGGCCATCTCTGTTTGGGCTCGCCAACTCGACTACGACTAACTCTGGCCGAAACCTCCTCGCTTCTCTCCTTTGTTGAGCGATGTGTCATTCCTTACCTCTATGGTTACTCGATCATCGAGAGTGGCGGAGTACTTCCCTTTGGGGAGTTGTCGCACGGGGTGCGTGGTCTTCGCGACGATCTAGCTTCCATGATCGGCTTGGACGATGATCTCGTCTTGCTCGGTTTTGTGCGTCTACTAGCCATGAAGAAACGTAAGGCCAACAAGCTGCCATGCCCGTGCGGTACAGGCATGCGTGTGGGACGATGCCACAATCGGAAACTGAATACACTTAGGGAAATGCTCGGAAGAAGATGGTTTTCGTCTTTACTCCATGGGTCGCGTTGATCGGCGTCGAGCAGCTTTGTCCATCAATTCTCAGAGGATCGCATTTTAGAAGATCGCAAAATCGTCGAGGCACTCACCGAACTCGGATAGATCCTCACATGTCGGCAAGTTTTGTGGAATGCGACCTGCCGGGATTGGCTCCTGACAACTGATAAAATCCCGTTCTCAGTTGGCATCCATGATCATCGCTTGAGAATCGAAGCGTGACTTTCGGGGCTCGGTCGCCAGGACCCGGGAAAATTCACTTCCCGGGCGATAGGCGAACAGGCAAGCAAACAGGTGCGCCCAGTGCGGGAAATCCGGAGGGAACAGGGAGCAACGGCTAGGCCGGACCTTCGGAATACCGCGCCAGTCCTCGACCCGACCGCTTGTGGCAAGCCACGCATCCAGGGTGCCTGACCGTTGTCAGGCATGCTTCAGCGCCGGCGCTAGACTACTGTCGATGCGCAAGGCGACCGGCAACTTCCCAAAATTCGCGGCTGTCTTGCCGGCAGGGTAGGGAAGAAGGGAACTCGTGGTTGCCCGCCAACCCTTGCTGGACGCGATAGAGCACAAATGCGATTCGCCGATTCCCGCAAGAGCGCTATAAAGATACAGGTCCGTGCACTCTTAATTGAGACGGTCGGTTGGCCTCTGATGTGCGCGGTGCAGTCGTGCCGACATGTACAGGAAACCGCTGAACCAACTTGGGGTCTGGCTCAATGCCAGAGTGAAGTTCGGAAAGGGAAGGCGCCTATTCTGAAAACGTTTCCAAGAAGAAGCATCGCTCCGGTCATCGCCGTTTCACATTGAGCGCCTGATACTGCTCATCGGTCAGACTTAGCCAGCAACTCCCGCGTCCCGTGCTGAGTCCGTGCTCCAGCGCCTGCTTGTCCTCAAGGAGCGGTAACCCGCACTGATCATGCATGGCACGAATCTTGTCTTCTTTGGCGAATGTGAGCTTGAGCGGCAGCACGGTTCGGCAGTCCTTCTCCAGGAACGAAATATGCCATCCGCCCGGGCGTACCATGAAGTTCATCAGCACACGATGGGTTGAATCTCGAACTTTGTCCACTCGACAAGTATAGGCGAATATATAGCGAACGTCTGATAACGGAATTTATGTTAACTAAATATGTAGACGCCCATTAGAAATGTCATGTTCCCGCCCATTAGAAGTGTCAGGTTCTAAGGATGGGATGGATTTCGATGAGCGAACGCGATCTGAAGCGGATCGAGGTGTTGAGTCAGGTGCGGGCGGGACGTCGCACCGTGATTGCGGCGGCAGCCCTATTGGCTGTCAGCGAGCGCCAGGCGTACCGGTTGCTGGCCAGGTACGAGAGCGATGGCGGGGGCGGGCTGATCCACAAGGCACGAGGTCGGCCATCGAATCGGAGCAAGAGCGAAGGAATTCGGAAGTACGCGGTCGAGCTGGTGAAGACCAGGTACGCCGACTTCGGGCCAACGCTCGCGACCGAGGTCCTTCTGGAGAAGCATGAGCTTCGAGTAGGCCGAGAAACTCTGCGACGCTGGATGATAGCGGAGGGTCTATGGCTGTCGCGTACGCAGCGACGAACCTTCCACCAGCCTCGCTTGCGGCGTGAGAGCTACGGCGAACTGATTCAGATCGACGGCAGCGATCATCGCTGGTTTGAGCAGCGCGGCGAGCCCTGCACGCTGCTGGTCTTCATCGACGACGCCACCAGCAAGCTGATGCAGTTGCGCTTCGTTGCCAGTGAGAGTACGAACTCCTATTTCGAAGCACTGGACTGCTATCTCAAGAAACATGGCTGCCCTACCGCCTTCTACTCAGATAAGCACACCGTGTTTCGCGTGAACAAGCCAGATGCAAAGGGCGGCTCGGGGATGACGCAGTTCGGACGTGCGCTGGCCGAGTTGAACATCGAGATCTTGTGCGCGAACTCCAGCCAAGCAAAGGGACGAGTCGAGCGGGCCAACCGTACGCTGCAGGACCGCCTGGTGAAGGAGTTGCGCCTTGCCGGTATCTGCGACATGAGTGCCGGCAACGCCTTCCTGCCGGAGTTCGTCGAGCGCTTCAACGAGAAGTTCGCCCTGCCTCCGGCGAAGGCCGACAACCTTCACCGCAAGCTGAACGTGCAGGCTTCTCGCTTGGCCGACATCCTATGCCACCGCGAGCTGCGTCATGTGAGCCAACAACTCAGTCTGGCATACGACCGAAGGCAGATCATCCTAGAACGAAGTGAGATGGCCGACAAGCTGGCAGGCCAATATGTCGAGGTGTATGACTTTACGGACCGGCCGCTGGAGGTGCGATGGAAAGGGCATTCACTTCCCTACCGCGTCTTTAGCAAGGATCAGCGTGTCAGCCACACTGCCATCGTCGAGAACAAACGCCTGGGGCATGCGCTGGCGATCGTCAAGGCGCAGCAGGACCTCAGCCGCGTCACCAAGATTATGAACAACAGCGAGAAGACCGGCTACAAGAAAAGTCCGCGACGAATCTATGGACCAGACTTCGAGCCAAAGTCTCCGAAGGTGGATGCGGTGGAAATGACGGTCTGATGGAAAGCGTGGAACGATGAGACCGTCCCACCCTTCCCATCAGACCTTGGAAATCGCTGCGGCGATTCCCACATTACCACCGCCACGGCTACGACGAGCATGAATATCTCTCAAAGCCCGCAAACCAAAACCGGAGAAATGATGCACAATATCACTACCCAGGTGGGCCAAATCAAATGGTCAAAGTGGGCCACGCCGGAATAGCGAACTCATACTGGGTTTACACTGACATTTCTAACGGGCGAACAACCCTGTCATTTCTATCGGGCGCGAACACCGTGCAGGCGCCCTCACTCCATCCTTCTCTGTGACTTTCCGACACCTAAGCAACCTCCCTCATCCCTGGCGACCAACGCCAGCCTCCTCGATGCTCACCGCCTTAAAACTAGGACGCCCAAATCGTTGCGTTGGCGGATGTCCTTCCGGATTGAGGTGGAACTCGTCTACCCCACGGCACAGGTACGCCTTGAAATTCGGATTCACCGACAGGTCGTTCTTTACTTCAGTTCCGGAGTATCGAAAGGTCAAACCGGCGCGCCGCCGCGGTGACGGATTTGCCGGCGAACTGTGGACGCACCGGTCATCGTGAAGCGAAACTTCCCCAGCCTTCAGCTTGAACTGAACGGCATCCGCTTCGCTAAAAGTTCCGGTCTCCAACTGCAGGCTCAAAACTGAGTCGGTTTCCGTCGAACGTTTGTGCTGAAGCAGGCCATGCAAATGCGACCCTGGCACCACCTTCATGCCCCCGTTTTCGTCATCCACGTCGTCGAATGCCAGCCAGACGGTTACCGTATGATGTGGTGCCATCGGCCAATAATAGGCGTCCTGGTGCCAGCCAACCGTCTCCCGGGTAAAAGGTTCCTTGATAAAGAAGCTGCTCGCCCAGCAATAGAAATTGGGTCCGATGATTCCCTCAACAAGGTCGTGGATCTTCGGATTCATCACCATCTCGTAGAGATAGGTGCTGGTCTCATGCCACTCACGAATATCCTTGGCGGTCTCTCCCGGCTCCAGCAAAGCCAGCAGTTGCGGCAATTCGGCATTGATCCGCTTCATCTCTTCAGTCGAATAGATTCTGGCCAAGCCCAGCAGGTACCCATTCTTCCGGTAGAACTGCTTTTGTTCTTCGCTCAATTCGATACTCGCCACGGAAGTACCCTCCAAAACGTAGGTATTTTGGTCAAAACAGGCTGAGAGAATGTCTGATAACGCTCGCAGACGGAAATGCGGATTCAGCCTCCAATATCAGGCCTCAGTGCCCATTCCCGCTGCGCCGCCGGTACCTGGCCAAATCTTCGTAGCTCTTGGTCGGATCGCCGTACCGGTTCCCTGCCAGATCCCTTCCCCTGGCCAGGTAGATGTTGTGCACTGCGTATGATTCCTCGCTTAGCTTTACCGACGAAGGCATATAGCGCATCGTGTATCCGCATCGGCGCACATTACTCGTATTGGGGGGGCTGCCGTGCAAAAGACGCCCATCATGCAGGCTGCCATGATTTGCTTCCAGCTCGATTAGGACTGCCTTGCTTTCGTCAATCTGGTGTTTTCTCACTTCCCACGGCAGAACATTCTTCTCCGGGTCTACTCCCTCGTGAACGCTGTTTCCGCCAAAAGACTGAGGCACAATCAGCATGGCGCCGTTCTCCCGGGTGCTCGCGTCAATCGCCAGCCACAGCGTCACAACCTTCATGGGAGAAAGCATGTGGTTCCAGTAGAAACTGTCTTCGTGCCAGGGAACTCGCTTCCCGTTCCCTTTCGGCTTGCAGATGAAGTGGCTTGAAAACAGCGCAATATCCGGCCCGATGATCGGCTCAACCAAATCCAGAACTTCGTCGCTGAAGAGCCATTCGAACAACTTGGTGTCCACAAAATGTGGCACGTCCATTGTCTCCGGCCGCACGTCCGGAGGCAGAAGCGCAAGTTCCTCGTCAAAGTGAGCCTTGAGTGCGTCAAATTCCTTCTGCGGAAAGATCGGCTCCTCGTAAATGAGAAATCCCTCTTTCCAGTATTCGCTGACTTGATCCGCGCTGAGGCGCAAGGTGCTCTTTTCAGACATAATCGACCTCTCGATATTGCAACTACGTTTCGACGAGCGAGTGCCCTTGCAAGTTGTCCGGCGGGTTCTGCAAGCGGTTAGTCCGGGGAAAAAGGAGAAGCTTGCACCAACGCCAGCCGCGAATGGGTTCCCTCGCGATTATCCAGCATGCCTCGGGGAAAGAGACCTAAGCCATCAAAGTGGCAACTCACCAGCGCAATCTGTTTAACTCGCGATGCGGGAATCGTATCGCTCCCTAAAGATGCATGTCAATTGCCTGCGGCAATCCATTGCCGGCGTTTGACCTACATCTTGTAGCGGCCCAAATCCTCGTCGTTCAGGCCTTCCAGCCAGCCGCGCAACTGCTCCGCAGTGGGGCCTTCCGGTGGCCCTGAAGTGTTCAGCTTGGCTGTTTGCATCACCTGCTCCGCAACGTAGATCGGGCAATCTGCGCGCAATGCCAAAGCTATGGCGTCTGAAGGCCGGGCGTCGATGGTCACCGCCTCATCTCCCTGGCGAAGCCACAGAACAGCAAAAAAAGTATCATCCCTGAGTTCGTTAATGACCACGCGTTCCAACTGGGCATTCAAGTGGCGAAGCAGGTTCCGGGTCAAATCGTGTGTCATGGGCCGTGGCGCTGCCACCTTCTCAATCTCAATGGCAATCGCATTTGCTTCAAAGATTCCAACCCAGATGGGCATTACCGTGTCGGAAGCCACGTCCTTGAGCACTACGATGGGCATGTTGGTAGCCGGGTCCATCATCAGCCCGCGTATCCGAACCTCGATATCCATGACTTCCCTTTCCAGCACACACCTCTTATCTTAGACGGCCTCACCCACCAGACTGTTCGGGTGCGTGGCGGTGATTTTTACTTGTACGTAGCTGCCTGGCGCCGGCGCAATAGGCTGCGCGCACGTGAAATTCACCGGTTTGTTCTGGCTGCTTCTTCCAGTCACTTGTTCCCGCGCAGGATTGTACCCTTCGACCATCACTTCCATTACTTGCCCTAAATGCTTGGCATAATTGACTCTTTGGATCTCGCGCTGACGATCAAGCAACACTTGAAGCCTGCTCGCTTTTTCGGTCTCTGGGATGGAATCGATCATGGTGAGTGCGGGCGTGTTGGGTCGCGCCGAATACTTGAACCCGAAGACGCAATCGTACTCAACCTGCGCCAGCAGGTCCATGGTCTGGATCAAATCGTCCGGAGTCTCTCCCGGGAAGCCCACAATAATGTCCGTCGAAAGAGAAATCGACCGCCGCGCAGCCTTGATCCAGGCAATCCGTTCCAGGTACCACTCAACCGTGTAGTCCCGGGCCATTGCCTGCAAAATCTTTGTAGAACCCGACTGCACCGGCAAGTGGACATGGTCGCAAAGCGCCGGAACAGCGTCGATGACGTCCACAATGTCCCGGGTAAAGTCCCGCGGGTGGCTGGTCATAAAGCGCACCCGGCGAATGCCCTCCACCTGCCCGACAGTTGCAAGCAGCTCCGCGAAGCTTCGCTTCCCTTCGGGGTCGCGGTAGCTGTTCACGTTCTGGCCCAGAAGCTGGATCTCGGTGAAACCCTGGTCGGCAATGCGCCGGGCCTCGTCCAGAACTGAGTTCGACCCGCGGCTACGCTCCTTGCCCCTGGTATACGGCACCACGCAATAGGCGCAGAATTTGTCGCAGCCCTCGATGATGGTGATATAGGCCCGGTACGGATTCGTGCGGGCTGCGAATTCGGTCTCGAAAGTCTCGTCGGTCTGGCGGTCGTCAAGTCCGGTGATGCGAGTTTCGCCGGCTTCAAGTCGCCTGAGCATTTCAGGCAGTTTGCGGTAGGAGGCGGAACCGGAGACCAGCGAGACGTAAGGCGCCCGTTCGAAGATCTTTTCGCCTTCCTGCTGAGCCACGCAGCCGAGCACGCCGAAGCGCTTGCCGGCCTTGTGCAGCTTTTTGTAATCGTTCAGGCGGTTAAAGACTTTCTGCTCGGCTTTATCCCGGATCGAACAGGTGTTGTACAAGATCAGGCCGGCGTCTTCTTCGTTTCCTACCTGCCGGTAGCCCTGCTGATGCAATGTGCCAATGACCTTTTCTGAGTCATGGGCATTCATCTGGCAGCCGAACGTCTCTAGGTAGAAGGTTTTCTCGGATGCCATAACATCCCGAGTATACCGTGATTCGCGTCACCAACGCTGCCGTGCCACCAGACAGCCTACCGAAGCGTTCATTTGCGAACAACACAACTATGGAAACGGACAGCCGTAGGATTCTACCGCCCGCCTCGTTTCATGGAATCAACGACTTGGGAGCGTGGCAGATGGCTATCGACGTGCTTCTTCTCTTGGCGGCCCGGCCTTGCACTTGCCGCAGAACCTGATCGCATCCTGCCTCTCCAGGAGAGTAGAACCCGACATGAGAAGTTTGCTTCAGGACATCCGCTACGGATTCCGGCAATTGGTCAAGATGCCGGGTTTCACGCTCACTGCCATCATTTCTCTCGCGCTCGGTATCGGGGCCACGACTGCGGTATTCAGTGTGGTCTACGCCATTCTGATGGACCCTTATCCTTACGCTGGCGCGGACCGGATGATCCACTTTCGCATTCAGGAGCCAGCCGGAGAACCGCGCGGCTTTGGACTTACCGGGGCGCAGTGGCAGGAAATCAGAAAATCGCCAGTAATCGATGACGCCTTTGTGGCCGACGGCTGGAGCCTGACGGTGACCGGCAGCGACCTGCCCGAAAATGTCGAGGCGGGCTACCTCAGCTCGAACGCATTCAACTACTTTGGGGTGCCGGCAGAACTGGGCCGCGGCCTGCAGCCATCCGATGCCATTGACGGCCAGGATCCGCAGCCGGTGGTGGTCCTTAGCTACAAGTTCTGGAAACGCCACTTCGGCGGCAACCCTGCCGTTGTAGGCCAGACCATCCAAATGGTCCACAAGAACTACACCATCGTCGGTGTCGCGGCTCCGCGCTTTACCTGGTTTGACTCCGATGTCTACGTGCCGCAAAAAATCACGCAAGACCCCACCCTTGCTTACTACGTCGGCGCACGTCTCAAGCCCGGCGTCACGCAAGCACAGGCCGATGCAGCCTTGCAGCCGCTGATCGAACAATTCGCAAAGGATACGCCAAAACATTTCCCATTTCAAAAGTTTCGCGTGCATGTTGTCGGTTTGAACGAGGATTACCTTAAGGATCTGGGCGGCACGCTCTACCTACTTTTCGGGGCCGTCGCGTTCCTGCTGCTGATTGGTTGCGGGAATGTGTCCATCCTGCTGCTGGCCCGTGCAACCGCCCGGCAGCACGAATTCGCTTTGCGCTCGGCCATTGGCGCAAGCCGCGGACGGATTGTCCTCCAGTTGCTCACAGAGTCGTTGCTGCTTTCGCTCACAGGCGCAGCGCTTGGCGTACTGCTAGCCTATAAATCGCTCCAATTGATTGTGGCCGGCTTGCCGCCGTATTCGTTCCCGCATGAGGCTGCCATCCAGATCAATCTTCCGGTGCTCTTGTTCAGCACCGCCCTGGCCGTTGGTACAGGCCTGCTCTTCGGACTGTGGCCCGCGTTGCACCTGTCGCGGACGGACGCAAGCCGCGCCCTCCAATCGGCCGCGCGCAAAGTGGCCGGCAGTGTCCAGGGACGCAGAACCCACAACGCGCTGATCGCCGGGCAAATCGCGCTGACGCTACTGATGCTGGCTGGCGCTGGAGCGGCCACGGAAGGCTTCATCCACCTGCTCAACCTACCTCTGGGTTATGATCCGCACAACGTGATGTCGGTTGGGATTCCCGTACATGACGGCACCTACAAAACCTGGGCCGAGCGTTCGGCATACTTCGAGCAGTTGCGGTCCAAGGCAGCCGAGGTTCCGGGAGTCAATATGGCGGCCATCTCCACCAACGCAACGCCCCCCTCCAATGGGAACAGCACAACTTTCGAAATTCAGGGCCAATCGGCCCTTCAGAACCAGCCCTCGCGGCTCAACTTCGTAAGTCCGGAATACTTCCCGGCGTTGCGGGTTCCTCTGGTTCAAGGCCGCATCTGGAGCAAGGACGAAAACCAGCACGGCGCTTTGGTGGCGGTGGTTAACCAGACCTTTGCCCGCAGGTACTTCCCCAACGGAGACGCGGTAGGCCACATGCTCAAGTCGCCCAGCATGCAGGATCAGCCGCCCTACAACCTGCTTGCCCCGGGCGCGAACGGCTGGCTCTTGATCGTCGGCGTCATTGCAGACAAGCGCAACGACGGCCTTGCAAAGCCCATTCTTCCTGAAGCCTTCGTTCCCTACACCCTCTCGATGCGCATGTGGACGCAAATCCTGGTGCGTACCCAGGTTCCACCCCTTACCCTGCTTCATGCCATCCAGGCCAAGGTCAACTCCGTCGACCACGATCAGCAGACCGCAGGACTGGTTCAGGATCTTGAGCACTGGATCATGGACCAGCCCGAATGGGCGCGGGGCCGCCTGCTGGCGTGGCTCTTCGGTGCCTTTGCCACCCTGGCCCTGGCATTGGCCGCAGTGGGACTTTACAGCGTCGTCTCCTACACGGTTGTGCAGCGCACCAACGAGTTCGGGATTCGCATTGCGCTTGGCGCGCAGCGCGGACACGTGCTGGCCATCGTCTTCCGTTCCATGGCAGCCAGCGTGGGAGGCGGCATTTTAGCGGGCGTAGCTCTGACCCTGGCGTTGAACAAGGTAATGGCAAGTTGGGATGCTGAAAGTGCGCGCAATCCCCTGTTGCTTGCCGCTTCTGCTTTCACGCTCGTGCTGGTAGCCGCTGTTGCCTGCACCCTTCCCGCCCGCCGCGCTGCCGCGGTCGACCCGATGACCGCGATCCGCTACGAGTAGCAACTTGTCCTCACGGAGAAATGCCACTCACCGCAGCCCGGTATGAAGGTACGCCAGCAGCGCAGCCATCTGTTCCTCGGTGAACCGGCCCGCAAACCCGGGCATCATTCCCCTGCCGGCGAGAACATTCTGCCGTACAGCGGCATCCGTCGCCGGAATGCCGCTGGGCAAGGTCTTGCGGTCAAAGAGCCCATGCAGATCCGGAGGGACCTTCTTCAGAGCGAGATCGTTCTCCTCGTGGCAGTGCGCACAGCGCACTTGGTAGAGGTGCTTGCCCTCCGCTTGCTGTTCGGTGAGGGCGGGCGCACCTTGGCATGCACCCATCCCGACACACAAACCAGCCGCCAATCCAATACAAATCAGCGCACCCTTCACAGGACGCCGGGAACAACCTGGCAAATCCGAATCATGCCTTCTGCGCAAACTGTCCGCTCACGTAATCCCAGTTGACCACGTTGAAGAACGCCTTCACATAATCGGCGCGCTTGTTCTGGTACTTCAGGTAGTACGCATGTTCCCAAACATCCACGGTCAGCACCGGCTTGTGGCCAAGTGTGAGCGGGCTGTCCTGGTTCGGCGTGGTTTCGATGGCGACAGTTCCGTCCGGCATCTTCACCAGCCATGCCCAGCCGCTGCCGAAGACGCTCATCGCTGCGGCGGTCAGCTTGTCCTGGAATGTGGGCAGCGAACCAAACTTGGCGTCAATTGCCTTGGCCAGTTCACCCGTCGGCGCCGCGCCGCCTTTGCCCAGCATCGGCCACCACAAGGAGTGATTCAGATGCCCTCCGCCCTGATTGCGCGCAGCGGTGCGCACGGCCTCAGGTAACGCATTGAGATTCGTGACAATCTTTTCAACCGTCTTGCCGGCTAATTCCGGATGAGCGGCAACGGCGGTATTCAAGTTGTTGACATACGCCTGGTGGTGCTTGTCGTGGTGCAGGTGCATTGTCGCCGCATCAAAGTTCGGTTCCAACGCATCGTAAGCGTAGGGCAAAGGCGGCAGCGTAAATGGGCCGGTGGGAGGCGCGGGTGCGGCTGCAGCAGGTGCCTGGACGCCGGGGAGTGCCTCGGATCGCAGAGATTCAGCCAAAAGCAGCGCGCTTGCCGCGCCGCCCAATTGCTTGATTGCAGTTCGCCTATCCATCATGATTTGAGAGTACCTCCAGTTCTTCGATGCTGCGGGGTACTGAAAGTCTGCGCGAATGCGCATAAATTCGTCAAGATACAACGTTTAGCACATGTAATCTGGAGATGGATGACCCACGAGATCGAGAACCTGACCCCCTTTGCCCATGCCGCCCAGAATCGCTGCTTCGGCTGCGGCCCTGCCAACCCTGCAGGCCTCCGCCTGGAGTTTCTCCGCGCCGATGACGGTACTGTAGTTTGCCCAACCATCATCCCGGGCACATTCGACGGCCATCCCGGCTACCTCCATGGCGGAATCATCGCCACCCTGCTTGACGAGACCATGAGCAAGGCCGTTCGAGCGCTCGGCGTAAGCGCGATGACCCGCCAGTTGGAGGCTGAATATCTGCGCCCCGTCCCTTCCGGCGCAGCCATTCGCCTGGAGGGCCGCATCCTCCGAACCGAAGGCCGCAAACACTGGGCCGAGGCGAAGATCCTCAATGCGCATGGAAAGGAACTGGCGCGAGGCAAAGGGCTGTTTATCGAAGTTCGCGTCCGGTAGCCGGGGTGGCTCCCCCGATCAGACGTTATTTGAGCCCGGCCAGCCAGTTGATGATTGTGCTCTCGAGAAAAATGCGATGGTCGGACCAGCCATGGTCGGTGGCCACATGGACGGGGGTCACCCTCTTGCCGCCCTTTGCGGCGATGGCCTTCACCAGCGCATCGGTTCCCGGTGCGAGTCCATCGTCGGCCGAGAGTACCAACAGCGGCGTTTGCGTCAACCCATCCACGAAATTCACAAACCCGAACGCTTTGGCGTTGGCAATCACTTCGTCGGCCATGGTCTCCGCGGTAACTCCAGCCAGGGCCTCTTTGTCATCCGCCATCTCTGAAACGACTCGTTCGCGCGGCATTCCGCCCATGGCCCCCATGTCGGCAGCGCTGATAAGCACCGCGCCGATTAGCCCGCGATCATGTGCGGCAGTATGAGCGGTAACCCATCCGCCCATGCTGTGACCGGCGAGGGCAATGCGCTTGGTGTCGACGCCCAGGCGCGCAGCATTCGCCGGTTCGCGCAGATACGCCAGAACCGCGTCCGCATCCTCAAGGTTCTGGGCAAACCGAAAGACCCCGGGGCTGCCCCAGGAACCGCGATAGTTGAAGGTAACGGCAACCCACCCCGCGCGCCGCGCGGCCTGCGCAAGATCCAGGTTCTTTTCGTTTCCTGGCAATCCGTGGCAGATCACCAGCGCCGGGTGCGGCCCGGCCCCGGTGGGCGTGTAGGCCACGCCGTTGATCAGTTCCCCGTGGCTCGAAATATGAAGAACCGCCATCGCGGCAGCATGCGCACCATCTGGCGCAGGATCTGTAAAGATGGCGGCCGGAATCGACTGGGCAGTTGCACTTGCCTGTGCAAGGCTGATCGAAGCGATTGCGAGAAGAATGAAACGCACGGCGTTGGCTCCTGGCTGCGAGACTTTCAACTGCTTGTCTCGCATCCTAACAGTGCCGCGCCTCGACCTGCATGACGAAGAGCATGGGCCGCCTGGAGACTTCCCAGGCTGGGCTAGTGAATCATGTTGATCGTTTCCTGTGTCACGGTATCGAAGGTGGTCACAGCTTTCGAATTGGCCTCGAATGCGCGCTGAGCGATGATCAGGTCAGAAAACTCGGCAGAGATGTTCACGTTCGACTCCTCAAGCGCTCCGTCCTGCAGCGTGCCCCGCCCGGCTGTGCCTGAAATCCCGATGGACGGAGTACCGCTGGCGAGGGTGGCGGCATAATCGCCATCGCCCAGCATCTGCAGCCCCTGCACATTGGCCACATTGGCCAGTGCCAGCTGACCGACTGCCTTTTGCTGCCCGTTGGAGAACGTGGCCGATACCGTTCCGTCCGAGGCAATGGTGAAGCTCTGGTATTGCCCGCTTGCATAACCGTTCTGCGAAGTGGAAGACACCGCAGAAGCCGCCGAAACCTGGCTGATCACCGGCGTTCCGCTGCTGCCCAGCAGGTTCCACTTCATGCTCATGTTCGCAGCCCCATCGGCCAGCCCTGAGAAGCCCACCGTGATCGTCGACGTGTCTCCCGCGGCTGTGCCAACCGCGGTGGCTGAACCGCCTGTCGGAGTTACCGAGGTCAGGTTTCCGCTTGAGTCAAAGCTCATGGTTCCGGTTACTGGCGTTGAAGTGCCCGAAGTAAAGTCCGCGGCAGGTAATGCGGCTGAGTAACTCCACGTGTTCGTGCCGGTCTGGGTATACGTCACCGTGGCCACGTGACTGATTCCCAGCGAATCGTAGACCGTCACTTGCGCCGGGAACGACGTGCCCGACTCGGCGCCGGCATTCAGGTTGGCCAGCATGTTGAAAGTTGAAGTGGCTTGCGGCTGCTCCACCTGGCCCACCGGAACACTAATGGCCGTCAGCGGCGCGTTCGTGTTGACCACGCCGTCCGTCGCCGGATAGCCCATTACCCCCAGCCCATTTTGTGTCACCAGGTTGCCGTTCGAGTCAAGAGAGAAATTTCCGGCCCGGGTGTATTCCTGCCCGCCGCCGTTGCTCAGCACAAAAAAGCCGCTGCCGTTCAACGCCACATCGGTTGAGTTGCCCGTGGTGTTGATCGAGCCCTGCGCGAAAGCGGTCTCAATCGAGGAAACCTGCACGCCGGCGCCCACCTGGATCGGATCGCCCGAGCCTGCCGAGCCAATCTGCTGATAGAAGAGGTCAGAAAAATTTACTTTCTGACTCTTGAACGCCGTGGTGTTCATGTTGGCCAGGTCGTTGGCGATGGTGTTCAATGCTGTTGAATCGGATTGAAGGCCGGTAAGGGGTATGAAAAAACTTGCCATGATCAGTCTCCTCTTGCTGTCACTTCGAGCTGATGCCTGCCCGAGGGGCCAGCTGAAATTTTGCTCGGTTTAAAAACTAGTGGGCAGACGTTGAAGCATGCGTGTGCTGCCGCCCGCCCAGGGCGCTTGCTACGCGATGCGCCGCGGGCTTGGCCTCGGGAACACTGAGATTCCCCTGTGCGCTTTTTGCACCATCGGTTGGCTTTGCGGAAGCGCCGGATTGAACTCCGGCAAGACCGCCTCCGTGGTGCGCCGCTCCTGATGCCGCTGTCGCTGCGCCGGTCGCCCCCTTGTCCGCAGACCCCGCTACAGCGGCGTCTGTCGCGCTTCCGCTGGAACTCGTGCTCGAACCCCCCAGGGCGGTTGAAAGGTTCTGGTTGATCGAAATCAGCTGTTCCAGGCTGTTCACGTTCACCAGTTGGTTGATGTATTCGTTCGGATCGGTCGTCGCGGTGGGGTCCTGATTCTGCATCTCGGTCACCAGCAGGGTGAG